>Ga0307979_1003070_pt1 | contig 11369 bp, 9 predicted proteins | sample OrgLakmetage1058_FD_201833 | JGI IMG/M metagenome (GOLD analysis project Ga0307979, IMG submission 201833) | Saline water microbial communities from Organic Lake, Antarctica - #1058 | ecosystem: Environmental > Aquatic > Non-marine Saline and Alkaline > Saline | place: Antarctica: Organic Lake...
CTTCGACCATCAAGAGTTGTGCCAATCTAGAAAAAAGCCAGAATTTTTTGGTCAAACACTGGACCCTAAAACAGATGGAAGTCGTCACGTTAAGAAAGTGAGTGTTAAAATCCAGTACTTCCACCTGTTAGAAATCGATTTCCTTCTTGTACTGTAGTACTAAAAAACGCTCAGTTAGCTAAGAGACTGAGCTATGAGAGCATAATTTTCCCTTCTTATTACCCGGAACTACCTGTATTTAAAAAACGCTACCTAAACAACCCAAATATGTTAATAGATTCGTCAAATCTGGAAATGTACTCAAGCAAGGTTTTCCGATAGTCTACTCAACCACCGAGTAAAAAAAATTCTCGAGCTGCCAAATACGACAGTACCATCGCGTTGTCCCCATTTATCTATCCTACATCAAATGCACGTTCGGTGCTCGATCTCGGCCTGTACGTTCTTATGGCTCAAGGAGCACCAAGTCCGCTGCAAGGAGCATGTGGTCGGAGGGTTCGCTCGCCACAGGGAAGCCTACGGGGTGAATGGCCTTGGTATCCTCGAATGCCGCCAGCGGCTTCACGTGCATCACTGGAGCCCAGCCTTTCTTTGAAAGGAACAGGTAGTCCAAAGTGCCCACGAAGGGTTCCTCGGGCATAAAGGCCGACAGCGCGTAATTCGTGAATTGGGGCTCCCTCCCTGTAGGCTTGTTGGGGTATTCAGCTTCGCGGTACGCCGACCGCATGGGCGCAAACGACGCATCCCAGGAGGAAGCAGCTACTGCAGCAGCTCCTGCGGCGGCAGCGGTGGCCTCAGTAGCAGTGGTAGTTGATCCTACGTTGAGGTTGCTTCCAATCCTCGCAGGCTCGCTCGAAGCAGCAGCGGTGGCGGCAGTGGTGATGGTAGGGTCATCCTTTTTGGGCTTGATGGGGGCCGGCAGTGGAGGGTGCTGCGGGTGAGTGGGGTCCATGCAGCCGTTGATCACCAAATCGTACGGTGGTGTGTCTGCAGTGCACGGCAACAGGAAATACGTGGAAGAGGAAGAGGAAGCAGCAGGAGGAACACGAGGCTGAAGTGTCAAGACGCGCGCACACACACACATAAAGGCCTGCCCAAGTCACGCAGCTGGCTGTCAAAAAAAAAGAAAGGAACGGATTTTTTTCTGAATGAAAAGTGAATGCAATCTACTGCTGGTCGAACCGGGTAGAATGTTGAAGTCTCCCGCTACAACGAGGGGCAAATCGTTCGCGAAGTTCTGGGCGGCTTGCATGAGCAGCGCCACGTGAGCCGTCATCACCTGGCACTTTTCGTCGCTGCCAAACATGCACGGCATGTGGTAGGTGACCACCTAGAGGCAGAACACATGTAAAGAGGGAATTAGATGGAAAAAAAGGCGAGGAAAATTCAAGATCATGAATGCACACATCGAACAAAAGGTATAGAAGGAAGTACTAACCATAAAGATGCTACGGATCACACGACAAATAAAAGCGAGAGATAGAGATAATGGAAGAAAGAAGTTCAAGCCGTTCGCCGCGCTCGCTTCATTTATTTATAACTCACCGCAAATTCTCGGCCCGAGCCTCGGTCTTGCAGCTTCACGCACACCGCGATGTTTTGCTTGCTCGAGACCACGTCCCAGGTGTTCCACGGCGCGCGAGGCCGGGAAAAGCCTGATGTGGTGGGCGCGGCCAGCGACGCACCGTTTCCAACACCAAACAAAGCCCCAAGCACTGCTGACAGTGAGGCGAAGATACCTCGCTGCGCCGCGGGCGTCGTTGCTACTACACCGGATGGCGAAGAAGGGGCGCTTGGTGTAGTAGGTGGAGGCGATGGCGGCGCTGTGGCTGCTTTGGACTCAGCTGAGGAAGTTGCAACTACGGGCGCAGAGGCACCCGCGACCGCGACAGGAGGAAAAGGCTTAGGAGTATTGCACTTGAAGCAATGGGTTTTGGAGCCAAACACGTTAGCACCGCACTTCGGGCAAGGCCAATCCAGAGGCTTTACAAACTCCACCGTGTCAGTGACGCGCTCTATGACCACCTAAGTAGGAAAAGAGTTTATGTGTGCATGCAACTGCGTGAAAGCAAAGTGAAGATGCCATTGAAAGCATGCCGGAAGAGAAAGAAAGAGATTGAGATAGAAAGAGACAGGAAGAGCACTCGCCCATGCATGGCCTAGGCCACCTTTCCTGTACCTCTTGTACGGCCATGGTTGCGCGGGGCCACGCCACTGCTACTCCCATGTATCCGTTGAAAGGGTTGCCGTAGGGCCCACTTGCGCACACGTAACCGTTGGCTTCGAAGAATGGCAGCAGTTCGCCTCCCCATTTACGGCTCACTTCCTACGACGTTCAACGCAAGGGTAGGATGCGTTGGAAAAATGCAGTGCACGATACACTCAAAGTTCAACTTCGGAGAAAGAACAGGTCTTAGCCTCGAACATGGTAAGATCCCAAGCTAACTCAATATGGAATAGGTGGTGACTGCTTTGTCATCTTGCTTTTATAAGCATTTGCCTTCTCGGTAGTTACTAGCTTGGCTCCTTGCAAACTAAAATCACATGTTTGTTAGCCTATTACACTCGCGAGCTTTACCTGCAAGCAAATGATAGATCCTTTATCCATTTCAGCCTGAATTTGGGCTTTGACGCGTGAGAGTCGCTTTTCATTGTCGAGGTCGTCAGCTAAGCTCCGAATGTAGTGGTTGTCGCGGCACAAGTTGTCGCTCAAGACATTATAGGTCGCGACACGGACTGTTGGACAAGTAGAGCTTGAGCCCACGCCTGACATCGATGCGCACACTGGTTTTGGCGAATTCCGCATGACAGCGCAGGCTAGGCCTACGCCTAGGTAAGAACCGCCTCGAGCCAAGAGCATGGGGCTTTAGGTTTAGGTTGAACGAGCACCCTTCCCCAGCTCTAGTTAATAGCTACTACTTAGCTTAGTTAAGCTTAGAAGTACATTTAGAAGCAAACTTCGAGCAAACTAATAAAAAGAGCGAGGACAGGCGAAAGCAAAAATAAACACGACGGTTGCGACGGTCGACGAAAAAGAATGTATACGATCTAATATAATATTTAGTATATGGAAGCGATATGAATATCGTAAATCGACGCTTTCTTCAACAGTGCCCCTGACCGTGAGCAAAACCAAAATGGCTTCCCTTCGCGCATTTCGCCCGCTCAGCAATTTGCTCCGCCCGCGAGGTACCCAATATTTTTGTGGAGCCCTTTCATTTTATTCCTATGTTTTAATTCCTGAAGCCGAATTCTAAGGCAAGTGTTTATCGCGCGCATATCATAAAGCCGCTTATCTGCGTCGTTAAAACAACCTGTTGGTGCCGGATGTGTTTGTGCAATTGTAGTGAACTTGGCAGCTCGGCATGCGTCTTACAAGACAACGGACGCGCAGCCGGATTCGATCGATGGCAAGTTTAAGTCGGACCGCACCGACAAGGTAAATCAAAATGCCGATCCTTTCTTCTGCGACGTAAAAAATGATACCTCCAACATCCTGCGGGCAAATCCTGTCTACCGAAGGAGGGAAAGAATGTCACGCGCTACGCCACAGTAGAGTGAAAATAGAAGTGTATAAGCTGTGACCGTTTGAGGGTCGTGCGCATGAGCACCGTGTCTTTTTTTTTTAGGCTGTGCATACCACTCCACAACATGCTACGACTCCCCAGTGAGCCGCTAAATTGACTCTTTTAACGTCCTAGTCTATTGCGCGCCCAGCTTTTTGTTTTGTACATATTTTATATTAACATGCCATACTGTGCTTGTGTGTCGTTTTGTTGTTGTGGTCTTTAGATCGCGGAGCCAGGCTCGCGGGAGTTCACTTACCTGCTCCTCGGTGGCACTCGCTTCGTGTACGCCTCCGCAGTGCGCCTCGGCCTCATCCAATTCGTGGGCTCCATGTCCGCCTCCAAGGTGTGTTGCCCTGCTGTATATCTAGTATACCCCGCCCTCTCCATTTTTATTCTCGTCGCTGGCTGTCGAAGCGTGTGTCAATCGAGTTGCTGCTCCCCTCGTCCTCATGTGATGTCTTTCGGCCCTTCTTTGGTCATTCGCCTTCTTCGCCTTTTTAACACCGATTTGCATCATGCATTGTGCTGAAGTGCAGTTTGCAAGTGGTTGTGCCGATCGCTTCATTACTCTTTGGCTCTGTTTTTACTCATCCCTTTTGTCAAACAAAAAAGGACGTGCTGGCGCTCGCGTCTGCGGAGTTTGACCTCAGCAACATTCCCGTGGGCAACACGGTGACGGTGAAGTGGCGCGGCAAGCCCGTGTTCATCAAGCACCGCAGCGCCGCCGAAATTGCCGAGTGCAACGGGGCGGACGTGAGCTCGATGCGGGACCCCGAGGCCGACAGCGTGCGCGTCAAGGAGGTAGGTCGACGGGAGTAAAAACAAAAAACACGTGCTATCTGTTGTGCACATTGTGTGTGCGCGTCCACGATCATGTGATAACATCGGTTCTTTGCCTCTCTTTCCATTTTTGCTATTGTGTTCCACTTGATGATTTGCGCTTCTTATATTTCTTCGCTTGTTTTGCTTTTTTATGACATATCTTTGTTTGCTGCATCGAACACAGCCCGAGTGGCTGGTGTGCATGGCCATTTGCACCCACTTGGGCTGCGTGCCCATCACGGGCGCGGGCGACTTCGGCGGCTGGTTCTGCCCTTGCCACGGCTCCCACTACGACGCATCCGGCCGCATTCGCAAGGGCCCCGCTCCTCTTAACCTCGAAATCCCTCCTTACTCCTTCGTGAGCGAGTCCAAGATTCTAGTCGGCTAAAAAGAAAAGAAGACGGCCTTACTTTTTGTTGAATGAAAAGGCACTGGCGTTCATTCAAATCGCCATGAATCCAAGCCCTTCTAGGGCTTGGAGAGGGCTACGTCCCTGTGTCTGCTGTTGTTTTCCTAACTATATTTACTTGCCTTTGTAACTCGGCATTGGCATGGTGAAATCGAAATCGAAGGCCAAAGACCAAAGGAAGATCGCAAACGAAAAATTCATAACTGGTTATAGAAATGAAATCAGAGTTCCATGCGGTCGTGTTTTTATATACGGGTATCAAGGCAAGGCGTAAACGCAGCTTTGCAGTGTGCGGTGTGCGTGTTGCATGCAGTGGCAAGTCGGGGTTAGGGTTAAGGGGAAGTTAGGGGTTAGGGAATACGGGTTCTTTGGTGTCTTCCGCCAACTTCCGAGTTTATTTCTAATAAACGAAGATTCAAATACAATAAGTTTCCTTCCTTGGTTATTACGCTCATGAGAGGTCAGCTGCAGTGGCTTTTATGAAGTTCGTAGTCCGCTTTGTAGCGCTTTATGACCCAATTTGCATTTTCTTTTGTCAATGCAGCGCTCTTCTTCCTTGAGACATTCACTCGGGGTATGCTTATATGACAGCCACCATCCCCAGTGTGCTTGTTCGCCTGTTGAATGCACACGATACAAATGAATCAGCTAATAACGGTAAGCATTCAAATAAAGGATGAAGGAATTTCCATCACGCATTTTGAACTGCCGTGTTTACCTGATCGGAGATGCTTTTGCCGAGGTCGTGTGAATAGCACACTACAGTGCGCTTCGATGGGCTGCCGTTAAGCCATGCCATGGCACGTTGGAATTGCACACCCCCTTCGCGGTGATTAATCGTGTCCCACGCCTATCAAGAGCCCCCGAAAAAGTGCATATTTTCATGGATTGCAGATAAGAAAGCAGCAGGCGCAATATATCATTTTGCCTAGTACATTGTTAAGGTGCAAATAAAAAGAAGGAAAATAGTCACCTGTTTATGATGGACATGTTTTGAATCGCGAAGGGCGTGTGTAAAACTATTAGCATCAGTGAACAATCCAGCTGCTGTCGAATGGTAACCTCCGTGAAATCCGGAGCCGTATCTAGAATATTGCAAAATTATTATTCAAGATGATGCGAACATCTTAAAACGGTTGAGCCACTCGCAGAGGCAATCAAAAACTTACTTGGCGTAATCAAAAGCACTGCGAAATCGATCAACAGGATCGCGAAGGACTACCATCGACTGGTATCCTTTCCGCTGCCAGTCTTTCTCGAGGTCGAGATGGCCACTCGTGAATTTAACCTTTGAACATTCGCAGCGGTGAATCAACATGTGGTCCTTCACTGCCGTTCCCCCCGTTTTGGTCACATGCACGAAGCCCATCTCTCTTGACTTTGCAGTAGGCACCGCTTTGAAATTTGGCAGCAGTTTGGTGTGTTCTTTCATTGATAAAGTCTTCCCGTTCTGGGCCATGATCTTTCGCCTTAAAGCTGGCTCTGCCAACTGTGGTGAGACGATAGCAGTGTCAGTGTCTGTCAGATTTCCAGACAGACAGTGCACGTATCGGCGCCCTTGTTGCTGTCCACGCAAATCGCTAGTATGATTCAAATTGGTGTACAGAGCCTTTGCTGTAGATTGCTTGCCAATGCACTGTACAAATGTTAGCAACAACATACAAGCCTTGAATCTCGTAGGCATTGTGCACTAATCTCTGCTCCTACAGCAAAGCAATAGATTCTCCGAAAATATATTAAAAGATTGGTTTCGAAACAGGTTGCTTCTTTCCTTCACAAGAGCAGCACCCTCAACAGCCTAAGCTGAGAGTAGGAGGCGTGTTGGGGGTACAGGCAGGCAACTTCGTTGCATCGTGACAACATTCAGCACAGGTGATTGGTCAGCTTCAAGATACGATTGGGAACAACTCTGCTTCTAAAAATGGCTCTTTCATTATCAACAAGCCTAGAAAGGTGATTTAGTAGACTGGCTACTGCAGCTAGATGCCCTTGTAGAGGAAGTCTGAAGATCACTTAGACGACGACGCATGATGCGTGTGAATAGATCGTTCCAAACTGGTGGTGCAGCCGTCCCTAGCACACGCCGTTTCTTCCTTAAAATTGGGCTGATCGTTACATTAGTGGCTGCAACAGTAGCTCAGCAGCGGGCGTGGCCCGACCGCGGGTCGTTTGACGATGTAACACCGGCCAAGAATATCAAGAGGGCCCTTCGTCGTCGAAACTGCTCGGTGACGCATTTGCTAGTCAGCAAGCTTGACGAACCGCGCTGCTTGCCAGCGTTCTTTGTCTTGGGCGCTCAAAAGGCAGGCACTAGTTCGTTAGCGTATTGGATGGCCCAACACCCGCAAATTTTGCACCCAGTGTCTAAGGAGCTGGCTTTCTTCAGCCGTGGCCCATCTCTTATACACGAAGACTCTTCGTCGGGCACATCGCAGTGCCCACCTCGGCCAAAAGCCTTCAAACTTTACTTGACGTCGTTTCCTCGGATTTTACCGGAGCAAAGCAACCACCCATTCGGCAAAGTCACGGGCGAGTGGAGCCCCATGTACCTACCTTGCCGGTGCTGCGCCGCAACCATGCGTAGTCTGCTGCCGCAAGCTCGGCTCATTGTTTTGTTAAGGCACCCTGTAGAGCGCGCTTTCAGCCGTTACGCGGAGCAAATTACTCACCGCGTGCGGATGTTTGAGCAAGAGGTGAAGTGTTTAATGTATACATTCACCCTCTGCGCAAGATTAGTTAGTTATCAATAGCAGCGAGGTAAATGCAAAGACAGGTGCTTAAACGTGGGATTTTACTGTCTCGTGTTGGTGTGTGTCTCGACAGGTGATCGGTGGCTTTTTAGACCCTACCGAAGTGGGGCCTTGGCGCAGTTGGCCAGCGTTCGTGAACCATTCTTTGCATGCGCTGCAAGCATGCTCTTCTCTGGTGCCATTTAGTTTCGATAGCAGCGACAGTTGGGATGATAGTAGGAGCAGCTCAGGATTTCCTCGCCATAACGACGCGTGGCACGACTGCGCATTTGCGAGCTCTGCTGGTTACTCTGTTCTTGCCTACTCCGACTACTTTTACCAGGTACATTTATCGTTAGCAATTACTTTGTCCAATCTTTTGTTTTATTTCGTGAGTCGAATTATTCCGCCGAATCCTACAGTCTGTAGTAGCCTGCTACTAAAAGCCCTCAGATATTTTTTGCATATGGACTGCTGCTCTATTCTGACAGATACAAGCGTGGCTAGAAGCATTTCCCTCAATCGACTCTGAGGACAATGAGAGTCCCCTGCTAGTGCTGTATACAGACGAGCTAGAATCATCTCCTCTGGCCGTAATGCGGCTTGTTGAAGATCATCTAGGCCTCGGAGCCTATCAGCGGTATAAATAGGCTACCATCAGAAGTTTGTCTCATTCTATTTCATTTTATGTGCAGTGTACATCAAGGCAAAACAACTTGTCAACAGCTATCTCCTTTGTTGTTATTTTTGTCCATGATTCTTCTGTGTATACCATGCAGGTACGCACAACTCAACACGACGTTCAATTCCCACGCTGGATACGGCTACTTCACGGCTCCCAACAAACGTGCGTTAAATTAGAGTACAAATAGGGCGGTTCCTCTCCTTATTTCTGCATCAATCTTAGTGCATCTACTTATGGTGATGGTGCTGCCTAAGGCTCATACTTGCCAAGTCAGTAATAAATCATACACGTCAAAGATATATTTGTGGCTCTTCACTCCTTGTGTGACAATTTAACAGCTGGGTGGAATTTTGCCGCGGCACCAAACTTAAACCCGGACCTGCCTGCTTCTATTCATGCTGCTCTAATGGAGTATTTCTTGCCAGGCATACGAGGTTTGAAGCAACTCAGCGACCGAGGGGACATTAGACCGCCACCGGCGCGTTGGTTGAAGGACTTCGACTTATTATAGCAAGTAGCTTTTAGGCGCGCAAGTGCAAGTTTACCCTGTTTCTTCTTGCATGCTGCATGCTGAGATCAATGGGCATTTTTGAGGTAGGGCGCTGATTCTTTATTCATTGTGCAGTGCGCAATGCTTTTGCGGGTGGTTCGATCTCTCCCCTACCTATCTCGGGGATAAGGGAAATTTCTGTATTTTAGAACTGGGAACTGTAAACCGCAAACCGCAAACGAAATCTGGACACTGGGCACTAAGAACTCGAATGCGGACGCGGCGTACTTCTGAAATTTATGGATGCGCCCAAGTACAGGGGATATTTTCTGTTGCCGACTAGCACGGGGCGCGCGTCATAGCTTTAGAACGCCGCGGTAGAATTCTCTCAAACTTTCACATCGCCGTGGTCATGCCTTGATCTGCCTTGCATTTTATGGAGCCAGTTTATCTCGTCTACGGCCAAATTCTACAGCTAGTCCAGTTTCGGGCCCCACTAGTAGTATACTGGGTCTGCGATCTCGGCTGCTCGGGCGTTGTCAACACGTTTATCGCCATAGCGCAGGCCCTTCAAGGAGCTATGAAGTCAACAATAGCGCGTTTAAAAGGTCTTTTGGCAATTGGAAATTTGCAGCATTTATCTTTTTCGCACGCATCGTTGCACTCTCACTGGGGCGACGGTAGTGGCTCGGGAGACAAGCACTTTTTCCTCGCATTTGTGTCGCTACGTACTTCTGCGCTACTTTTAGAACGCGCCGGTAGAATTGTCTCATACTTTCAAAAATCCATGTTTGTGGTAATATCTCTCTTGTGCCTCGTACATCCCGGTTAGCAACTAGTTCATCACACTTTGTGCTAGTCCCAAAGTTGGTCATTTTTGCTCTCTTGTACTGCATCTACTCTGCAACCCCGTTACTCTACTTATTTCTAATACTGCCTGTGCCAGCCCTTGGCAACTTAATCTTGCCTATACATTAAAATAAGCTTTATTCTAATACAGTTTACACCATTTCACACAACATTTTCCGGGCAGGTTCGACATCAGGGTGCGGGGGCACACATGAAGCAAGGGTGCCTTTGCGTTGCGAGGCCTTCGCCTTGTGCAACAGTTCTTTGCGGCCTCTTTGTACGGGCTGCCACGAATGCAGCTCAAGGCGCCTGCCGTGACGTAGGGCATCGTCGGGTACGCAGCAGCCGCCGTGCTCGATAATTTTGTCGAGCACTGAAGGAAGTTCAAGGATGTCCTCGACAATGCGCTTGCTGGTGGGTGCAACCGTCCACGCCCGCCGAATCGCTCTCAAAATTTCAGCGGGCGTGCCGAGACTAAAGCGGCGTGGGTCATCTTGATCATAGATTGACGTTAGTGAGGCATACGAGATAATGGCACGCTTAAGGTCTGCAAAGCCATGCGAGTCGAGAGCGCGGCACATCTCCGGCGAGTCGCCCACGATTTTGTATGCGTATCGGTTGCCGACGTTGGCCGTGATATTGCGGATTTGCCGGTGCTCAAAACCACGCTCCTTCATGTGCTCCTGCGCACCTTTCTCCCACCATGCCGAAAGTCCATCGTGGAAGATGAAGAAGTCGTCAGCGTGCTCGGTGCCCGCGTACGCCTTGGTGCTCTCGTCGATAACGTGGTCCATGATGTCAGTAATGCAGCACCAGTCTTTGTTCACCCTGGCGCGCACCTCCGCCTGCCACGTGTCCGGCCAGCGTTCCTCGTAGCCGTGCCCAGCGGTACCCCAGCAGCCTCTGAGTGGTTTTACTCGTGCCAGCTCGGCGGTGATTTTCTTTGCATAAGATGCGGGCCCAATGACACTTCGGTGCGTGTAGTCGAAAAGCTCCATGGTTTTGCCTACGTAGCCCTCGTGCACTTCGCTAGCCGCATCGCCTTCGTGCGCCTTCCTCATGTAAGCACCTAGGCATGTGCGAGCTTCCTGGGCAAATTTCATTGAGGTGTTGGGCTTCTCCTCTTCCCACACACCACCTTCTTCCTCGGTGCACACTTCGTCTGTTTCAGGGTGGCGACACATGACGCACTCCCACTTGGACGCATGCCCAAGTTTACACTTGAGATGGAACTCGTCCCAAAAAGCGACGCCGTCGAGGAAGATTCGGGGGAGATCAACAGAAGGTGTGCCAGGAACGCTACCATACCCAAGTTGTTGCTTGAGTTGTTGCATTTGGGCGATGCGTGCGAGCGCCCAGATCGATCCAATATCCCTTTTGCCGGACTTGCACTGCTGGCGCTTGTGGATCCTCATATAACCAGACTTCTTCACAAAACTTCGGACTGCGCTCCAGCTGACAGGTGCGAGATCAGGAATGTTCTCGCGGTTGGCGTTCACTGCGACGGCAGCCTCAGTGATGCCCACGCCAGCTGCCATGTAATTGCAAATAATACGGGCCTCGGGGGTTCCCTTCTTGATTAGAGTGTTTAAGCCACGCTTGCGGGGTCCAGCGTGACAATCGTAGTCCTGACCCTGGTAAATAGCTTCCGAAACATCCCGAAATACTTTTAAAACAGAGGCACGAGAACCGTCAGGAATTCCCACTCGCCTCATAATTAAAGCTAGCGTGCCATTGCGGCCATGCCATTCGCTTTCCGGAGGGGCTCCATAGTAGTGCTTGAAGAAATACGCAATGCTGCTGCGGCGCGCAGCAG
>Ga0307979_1003072_pt1 | contig 11366 bp, 8 predicted proteins | sample OrgLakmetage1058_FD_201833 | JGI IMG/M metagenome (GOLD analysis project Ga0307979, IMG submission 201833) | Saline water microbial communities from Organic Lake, Antarctica - #1058 | ecosystem: Environmental > Aquatic > Non-marine Saline and Alkaline > Saline | place: Antarctica: Organic Lake...
CAACCAGTAAAAAGCACTCACGTGATGAGGTGGTCGAGGTAGAAAAGCATAGTGAGCAACACAGCTGGCAGGGCGGCTGCCCATCTCGCCCAGAGCGGCACTGAACCGAGCTGCAAAAAGAGCGCGCGCCCACCTGCGAGGCCCACCTCCGCCGGCACTTTGAGAAACTCCATCCCGAGCGACGCTACCCCGGGCAGCAAGCTAATCAACGACAGGGCCAAAACCACCGTGACCGGCCCGAAGTCGCTCAGAAACTCGCGCGTTGGCTTGTTGAAGAGCTTGGATTTCCGCGTTTCGCTCAATTTCATGGACGAAAACGCCGTCAAAAGCGCGAAATTCAACGCCAGAAAAGGCGACGTTTTGTCGGGCCCGGATTGGACGAACCCTTGCAGCAACGACTGGCACGCTTGCACCAAGAAATTGAGCCCCAAGAGGGCATTGAACACGTCGTCGGTGAAACTGGTTAAAATGCGGATCAGTTTTCCGAACCCGCCCACGGCTGCCAAAGTAAGGAAAGACGACGTCCAGAGCCCCACCCAGCCGTAAGTGGCCAGAAACGGCAAACTGGCGATTTCGCAGAACCGGTACAGCGCGGCCATGAACGCCAGAGTTAAGCCCGTCGGGGCAATGAAAGTCATGGGCTGGCCGCTGAATACAGCGTACAACATCCCAGACACCCCGTGGCTTACCTGTTATATTGTTAAGAGAAACGCAGGCGTGCAGAGTCGTGAATGTGAGGTACACAGATTTAGAGAAGAAAAAATCATTTCTACCTCCTCACTCTCCCCACTCTCACGCCAACGCTTCTTAATCAAATGAATCTAAGATAATGAGAAAGATGATGGCACCCGCCCTCTCCGGTGCCCTCCTTCCTCACCAGGAACTCTACGACGCCGATTTGGCCTTCCGTCAGCACGGCCGCCAGCCCCCCAAAGCTAACCGTCGGCGCTAGGCACGCCACGTACAGCAGCAGCACCGCACTCGACACTTTCCCTCGGCTTGCCCACCCGTCGGTCCAATCGCTCTTGTAGCTCACCGCGCGCCGCTTGAAGTCGCGCACCAACGACGCAAACGGCCGGTTGCTGAGCTCTGCTGGTGGTGGCAAAGTTGACGTTAACGGGTCAGGCGCAGTCACCGCACTACTAGAATCTTCTGGCTGAGGTGGAGGTATACTCGTCGATACTGGTACGCTTTCTGCCGTGGGTAGAGGTCTCACTAATGCCTCCGCGGTAGGCGGCAACAACGGAGTGATATCAGGGCTAGTATTCGAGATGACAACCCCTCGCGCCGCCTCCAATAGGGGGGTTGGAGTAGTCACAACGTCAGCGCTATTGCCGCCGGTGGCCGCCGCTGCCCCCGCTGCTGCACCAGCTGTGAAGCCCGCGGCAAAGCCCGCGCTGACCGCTGCCGCAGCGGCAGGGTCAGTAGCTCCTGCGGCCGCGGCGGCCTCGGCGACGGCTGCAGCAGCGGCTGCACTAGTCGTCAAAGTGTTGTTGTTGTTGTTGCTTTTGTCGATCGGGTCAACGTTGTTTTTGTTGCCACTGTTAGGTGCTTTGCCTGCGAGCGTTACGACACCCTCAAGCAGCGCCCCCGCCACCACTCTCAGTTTTGCTCCTGCTGCCGCTTCAGCCGACACCATTTCCACTAGCCCTTGTACGTTGGTGGCCTCTTCCTCAGCAGCTACTGCCTTCGCTTCGTCGCTCTCGGGGCTCATGGCAAAGGCAGCCGCTGCTGCCGCTCCCTCAGGCTTCTCAAGCCACCGTTTGAATTCGGGGAGGGTCAAAACTCCGTCGGCGTCAGAATCAGCCATTGCAAACAGGCGCTCTGCTGCTGAAACTTCAGCAGCGTTGCTGTTGGTGGCATTGATAGTAGCTCTTCGAAACGACGCCGCTGCGTCGGTAAGCGCTTTCATTAAGCTAGATTCAAGCTGCGTGAGAGGAGCTTCAGACGAAGCGGGTGAATCTGAGCGTGCGCTTCCGCTGTCTTCAGAACGCGTGGATTCTTTGATGGCTGAGGACACGGTGTCTGTAAATTCAACAAAACTATCGCTAGGAACCCCACCCCCTTCACTTGAAGGAGAGGGCCCCTCGTTGCCTTCAGGCTCGTTACTACCATTTTTCGCAGCTCTCAATCTATAAATTGCAGCGCCGCGTTTCGATACTACTCTATCCGCGCGGCGTCCTGGAACCCACGATGACGTCGCAGTAACGATTTGTCCATTTATCCTCGGTCGTCTTAAACCACGACCAACGAGCTGAAAACCTGTAGAAGTGCCCAGCAAAAGTAGCCAACATCCCGCAACAGATACTCGATGCCTCATAGTCAAACCCTCGCACATTTATGCCGCCCGCTGCAGTTCACAGGAACTTTTCAACCCCTGCATTGAACATTGAGATGAGGTGGTGCAAATGAATATTATCGCGGCGGGGTGATGAAGTGATGAAGAAGCGGTGAATCACAAAACGAGATTCGTACATTATTTGTTCCATCAAATTAGAGAACAACCCACTCCTCTCTTTCGTTGACGGAGTGGAATGAAGAAAAAGCGTTCAGCTGATTTTGAGCCCCAAGAATGGCTACAAGTAGTAGTAGCTTTGTGTTCGTAGACGGAAGTCGCTATGGTAAGCTATACAGTGCTCGTTATGCTCCATAGTATCTGCTCCACCGTAAATTTTATTTTCTGTTTGTTCGAATAGATGGCGAATTCATCGAAGTAGACGGGAAGCGAATCCGGCAAGGCAAGGTGAGACTAGTGTACATTCAGCCAGGAACCTCGAATATTTTAACTTCTTCATAATGATTTGGTTCATCTCAAGCCTCGCGTCGCTTCATCTTTTTGCTAGGGTATGCTAGTCGACGGGCCTGAGACGTATACTGGATCTTGGGAAAATGACTTGATGTCTGGAGAAGGTCCGTCTGAGGCTCTATTCCTTCACGAACTCACTCGCGTACTATAGTAGAAGGCTTCCTCTAACTACCACGAATCGTTGCATCATTTTGCAGGAAAATACATGTTTGCTTCCGGCGCAACCTACGAGGGCTCGTTCCTTTCTGGGAAATTTGACGGTATGTACGTGAGCTGACATCGCATGTGTCCTGGCTGAGATTTTTGTTGCCGCGCTGTCGTCGGGCATTTCAAAGAACTGACCGATTGTTTGCTTGCGCTCTCATCTATTTAGGGGAAGGGACATATTCATGGTCAGATGGGAGCACATACGTCGGCGGATGGAGGGAAAATAAAATGCACGGGGAGGTACGCGCACCGTAGGCGCATACTACAACAGTTTGATTTCACATGAGCTGAACGTACTCAAATTCTTATTGTATTAGTAAGCCCTGCGCCTAACTTGCCTATTGCGCACAACACCTAGGGGAAATATACCGACCCTGAAGCTGTTGTGTGGTCCGGCACGTTTCACAACGGCTTATTTTTTAACGGAAAGAGTTACGTCACACTGCGATGAGTCATCAGTGCAGCGAGTACAAAATACATCAAATTTTACTTCAGAAGGCAGGCACACCTGGAGTTGCTTTGTAAGCGTGGCTATGACCTTCAATACGGTTGTTTGTGTGCCTCTAGCTCATTGCCTGTCACACTCATTTCGTACAACGATACTCATCCTGCTGTTTAAGATATGGACCATCACACCCTTAGGGTCTTCGCTCTTTGCCTTGTTGGTCATTGTTTTGTTGATCTCAGGGCCTTGTTTCTCTAGAAATCTACATATCAGAGATCTCCTAGTTGCTGATTAGGACTGATTGAGATATAAGTGGCTAGTCGAACTCCGAAGTCACCAAGCAGATATTCTAAATTTAGATCTCATATATAACAAATATCATAAATAAATCGTGCAGTTCATAAGTGACGAGGTGGATATATAGGCAAATACATATGTCATAAATGAATTCGGTTTTTTTTTTTGTTCTTTGGTCTCTTTTCGACAGGGATGACTGCGGTGACTTCAATTCATAGACTAGGACTGAACTTTTTCGCCACCTCACGAATCAAGCCCATGTCAGAAAAGCCTTTCGCCACTCGAAGTGTCCAAGCCTCGGGGTCATTGTACTGGCTTTGATCCTTTTCGCTATCCTGGAAGCCTTTACCAAGCAATGGAGAGCTGAAAGGCCGCGTGTGGTTCTCAATTGATGTGTCTTCGCCTTCGCCTTCGCCTTCACTTTGGTCGGAAAGAACAATCACTACTTTTTCCCAAGTAGGGTGCACGATATAAAGCGCGCTATGGTATCGGATGCAAGCGTGCCCAAACCTTCGTAGCAATTTCGTGGCATCGGCCATGGATAACCTGTCGTCCACTAAAAGGCGACCGCTGCGAAACAAAGCCGCGGTTCGCATGGCAGCGTCCGCTTCTTCTGGTTCTAATTGGGCTGCCATGCCGCCAAGACGAGCTTGCAGTGACCTCGATCCGGCAATGGCGGTGGGGGCAGGTCCGTAAATGAACGCAAGCACTTCGTTGACAAAAGGCAACGCGCTTTCGCGTTTCGCCATGGTGTGAAGAATTGACTTGAATGCTGCAGCTTCGGATAGTCCCTCTTCGCTCTTTTGACGACTTTGTGCCCCAGCACTTTCACGTTGGCTGTTCCTATTTCGCAGTGATGTGCGCACCGACGTCATACGTTTGGCCCTGAGATTATTCATGGGCTGTTGCTGCAGTCCAGCAGCATGCATTAACGCACTTATTTCTCCATCAATGTGAGCTCTCAAAGCTGCAGCTGCGACTTCTCCCCGAGCTGACACTAATTTAGGTGGAAATGCGAGCGTCCTTGAAATGACTTTCCAGTTTGCAGCATCTGCCGAAAGCTCTTTAGTATCAGAATTGAATCTAATGTGAAATTTTAAGTCGTACTTCGGCGCAAGCTTGAGTGGTTTGCTACTAGTACTCTCGAGAGCATCGATGAGGCTGTGCAAGAGCGCCAGTGATTTCGCGTTCGTGTCGCGGTAAGTTGGAGGCGCGTCCGAAATGAGGTCCGGATGCACTACTCGAATTAAGGGTCGTAGAATCTTTCGCGCATCCTGAAAGCATTCATGCAATCGTGAGAGTATAAGTAACGCATTTAGCAAACTGCTCTTTCGCGCATTTACATTGAGTGACTATATATGTTTGAATATCAATTGTGACTGACTCTACCAGTTGGTCAGGCCTCGTTGAGAGACAGCTTCGCGCACAAACTCGGTCTCTCGCACTATATACGAGGGGAGCCTGGCGCACTAGCGCTAAGGTTCCTCGCATAATGTTTGGACTCTGAAAACTCAACACAGAGTTGACTTCAAAAAGGTGGAAATTGCGGGAAGTGAGGAGAGTCTAGGTGCAGGTAGCGAAGATAAGAGGAAGACAGAGGAGTCTAGCAAGCCGATTGGCTCTTCTTTGGCTAGCTTTGGGCTACTTAAGCTAATGCAGCAGCTACTCAAGTGTAGTGTGTAGCGAGGAGCGAGAAGCGAAGTACTCACCAAAAAGTCAAAAGTCAAACAAACCAAGAACAAGAACATCGTCGAGAAGATTCTTCGTGAAGTCATCGTCATTGTCACAGAAAGATACAACAATACAACCCTAAAGCCAAGTATAAGAGGAGCACCTTTGAACTTGGGCTTCAATTCCTAGGGAGCTCGAGTGCCTTTTAAGCCAGACGAGCAATATACAAGGCCTAACTCAGGCATCAAGAGTAGCGCTTGGTCATACAGCTGCGAAGAAGTTGAATGACGTCGCGCTTTGCTGCTTTCACGCGGCAGCACTTTGTTCTGCCTACAAAGCCTTCCATTGTTCGATGGACAACGGCGAGAGCTGCATTCAATCATTCTTCCTCGAACGTCATAATCCAATCCAGGCGCCCTTTTTATTTAGGGCGTCATAAATTATCCTCGTTGCCCTCCGTAGCTTGTGGCCCTGCACAGCAGTCGGACTACTATACGAGCAGCATTTCCTCTAGCTGTTCTCAAATGCAAACGATGCAACTACCTGTAGCGCCAGTTCTCTTCTCGGGCCTGAACCAAAAGCAAATCCCTATTCCGTTCGCACCTCGACGCACTTTCTTTTCAAAGGGACCTGCACCAGGGGGAGGAGGCCATGATGGAGGTGGAGGAGGAAGCAAGAGTCCAATCGGGAGCCGCCGAGACGATGATGACGAACCTGACGACAAGAAGCCGGAAAAAACGAGCCCATGGGCAGGGCGGCTAGTAACTCTAGGAGCAAGCGCTTCGTTGCTGGCAGGCAAGACCAAGTATCTGTTTGTTGCGCTTAAAGTGACAAAGATGGCCCCCCTTGCGTCGATGGTGCTTTCGTCGTTAGCGTATGGAGCGCTGTTTGGCCCTGCTTACGGCGTAGGGATGGTAGGGCTCATTTTCGTCCACGAATGCGGCCACGCTGTCGCCATGAAACATTACGGGTGAATGAATTATCTTGCTTCTATTGTTTGCAAGAGATTAGGCGCACTTTTTATTAATGTGTGTCATCTCCGTCACGAGTCGACTTCTTTGCGACTAGACTAGCTCACCTATTTATGCATGCTTTCAAACGAATCCTACTTTCTAACCCACCTTTTTGCTTTTTGTTGCAACCTTATTTTTCGCACTGACACAAACGGCAGGGTGCCATTTTCGCCCATGGTGTTTATCCCCTTCATGGGGGCAGTGATTGCGCAGAAAGAACCGTCGCGAAGTGCGTGGGAAGACGCTGTCATTGCGCTCGCGGGGCCTGGCCTGGGGACTCTGGGAGCAGCAGCCGTAGGCGTAGCAGGGTATGCTACCAACACTCAGGTGAGATGGTAATGTGCTTGTATACGTGTGTGTAAAAACGAGGGAATTGGTGAGAGAATAAGACACCTTCAAGTAGTTGATCCAGTCTATTTAGAACCCAAGCTTTTTCCTTCTTTGCCAAACTTGCATCCAAACTTTTTTTCTTTCTCAATTTCCTCTTCGTCTTCGTGTTGCTTCATTGATCAAGGTGCTGCTCGCGCTCGCGGACTGGGGCTACATGATCAACTTATTCAACTTGCTGCCGATTGGCTCGATGGACGGCGGGCGGGTGGCCGCCACTTTGTCGCCATGGTTGCCGGCGGGAGGCCTCGCGCTCGGAGGTGCGGGGGGGGGTAGTCGGGGTTGCACACATGGGCTACAAGCCGTACTTTGATTCATTTTCGCTTCGGCTTTGCTTCTGTTTTGCTTGTGTACGCGTGTTTGTCGTCTTGTTTGTATTTTGTACTCCGTCCTTTCATGGTTAAGATACAGTAGCCCATCTGCTGCAGTAACACAAAGCTCTTATCACGGATCAGTTATTTATTAATCAACCTATCTATCCATATGTGATACAAGGATGGATTGCGTACGAAGGCCTCGTTGCCAACCCCATTTTTTACTTGATCCTCATGTCGGGCGCCTACACCACCGGCAGCCGGTTGATGGGTTATGCCGAGCCGCCATCTGAATACCAAAGACTCAACAGCTCCGAGCAGGTGAGAGATAATTATACCACCGAAAGAGGCTCTTTTTCGTTAAACATGGTGATATGCCGCTGCTGTTTGTCTCGTTGAAGTGCTGTCGAAATAAGATAAACGCTACGTGCGCTTGTCAAGTTTTAAAAAGGGAAGTGGGTAGACAAAGGGGTGAATTTCTCCTGTTTTATATCTGGGTGCCTACATCTATCGTTGAAAGCCTTGCTTTCTTGCTGCCAGGGTGCTGTCGGAGCTGCGTACGTGGCCTTGATTGCAGCTTTGCTGTTGCTGATGCGCGCCAACAACCAAAAGCGCTTGACGCCGTCGCAAGTGCGCGCCCAACAAGAATTGCTCGCTGCTCAGAAAAGAGGTGCAGAAGGCGACTACGGAACCTTCGACGAAGACTCGTTGTATCCTGCTGCACCTACCACATTTGAGCAAGACGGCGCCAAGTACGACGATTTCTTTGCTTCAAGCAGTGAAGGTGAAGGCGATGGGCCAGAGCCCTGGTGGAAAGCGATTCAAAAGTAGCTTAGAAATGTATTGGATGGATGGGAGGGGTGTGGTACTGAGGCATGGCATCGGATTTCTTTCGACCTATTGGTTTTAAGTCGGGCGCAAAAGGACTAGAACGAGATAGTTAACAGGAAACAGATCTGTGGAATGAGGCTTATTCGATAAGTGGAGCTAAACAGCCAAACAGGCAAACAGGAAGTAGAAGAAGAAGCGCACATTCCTGTGACCCTGTGTTCCGCTTCCCACGTGGCTCAAGGACCAAGGCCAAACCATGTGGCATTTAATTCTAGGCACTTGGTTCCTGGCTTATTGCAGCTAGCAAATCCAGGGCACGTAAGGAAAATAAGGAAATCCATAATTAGTGCGCTTTCTGGTTGCGGGTGCCGGTAGTGATTATCCCGATCTCCGGGGATAGTTGGGGAGAGTTTTTAGTTTATTTCTTCATTAAATGTCGAAAGCTCCGTTTGCATTCCGCCTCATGCTCTAAAGTCGACTGGAAGGCAAGTCAGAACGCTTCGCATTTCGGCGTTACCAAACTTGGACTGAAGTTGCTCGTTGTTGAAAAGTCGAAACAGGTGCGTGTAAAACACCCAGTGGGACACGACAGCAATCGTCTTTTCAGGGCGGGCGTGCAGCCAGTGGAGAAACCTCAGGGCTCGGTTCGCGCAGTCCACTGACGCCGCGTCGTTCGGAGAGTCCTCTTTCTTCGGCCACATCGTGTCGACTTCGTCAGCAATCTCGGAAAACTCCACGAAGCTTCCGAAGTCGGCCTTGATGTCCGTCAGGTTTCGGCGGCCGTCGCAAGTGTGTGAGCTCACACGCTCGCGGCACAGTTCGGTCGCCACGAATGGTGGGCCTGTGCCGTCGGGCCGAAATCCGAGTTGAGCCGTGTGGATGGCGCGGCGGAGAGGCGACACCACCACTACTTCAGGCTTCACCGTGAGATTCCTTACTTCCTGAGCGAGCTGCGAACACTGGCCAACACCCACGTCAGTTAATGGGGCATCCTATACGAAAGCAGGAAGGTTATGGCGTAGCGATGCGTTCATTTCTACGTAAGAAGCTAGGCATGTCTGGCGTGGGGAGGAACACAGTAGTCCCTGATACGAGAGTAGGATGCCCACACTTACCCAATAGGTCATTGAAGTTTTCGACAGCGTGTCGTGAAAATTTGGGATATCTCGAGAATCACGGTTGTGAATTCCTTCAGCGTGGCGCACAAAATAAATGGTTTTGCAGCTCGAAGAAGGCGCCATTAAAACGTTGTGGGTGATGTCTGGAAATGCCGATACTAAACTATCTTGGCAAGATCCTAGCGCCTCCGCGGCGAACGCCCGATGGAAACGAGTCAACGCTATGCTAAGAATCATCCTACGATGATTCATAGCGCACGGCGAATGTGTCTAGCCGAGTATCGACGGCACTGAGTTGGGTATCTGTAGCAGCTGGCCAGTGTGAAACACCGCAACACCGTCGTAGAATATGTGTACTGTACTACTTACTATCTGTAGTAGCTTTTTACTTACATCCAGCTTATTTCTTTTGATGCATCCAGCTTATTTCTTTTGATGACACGAAGAAAGTACGAAAGATTTTAAAAATGTGTCAGACGCTTCGCCTAGCACACGAGGCCTCCAAAGCTACTTGCAGGTACCCAGGGGCGTCTAGAATATTCTCTACTGCTTTGGCTTCTTCAAATAATGTAGTTGTCAGTGCGCCAGCGTCGTCATCCATATTTGAGGCCACGAATCGACACCACCGGTTCACTGCAGACCAACTTCCGAATGATTCGTCACCGTGCCCAAAAGCGTACCTAAATGGAGCCCTCGCTTCATGCGCTGGAATGACGCTACAAAATTGTTACAATATGTCTAGCTCAACTGAGTTGTTCGCAGGCACTGAGGTGCGCGGCTGGCGCTTGAGCGCAGAGGATCACTACCGATCCGATGATGACAATCGCCTCCACCCAACTCACTTTAGCCTCGAGATTAAGGTGGACGCAGCACCAGCCCTCAGCAGTAGACAGAAAGCTCGTTTTGAGCGCGCACTACGTTCGTGCCCCGTTCTAATCTCATTGAAACCGGAGGTTATTGTGTCAATATCTTAAGATGATGCTTATTTACTTTTATCACTTTCACTTTCAAATCGGTTATGTCCTCAGAACTTTGCGCGCTGGCGGACGCGTCTCATTGAAGAACCATATGAAAGCAATCGAAAATGTTAAAATATTTCTTAGAGTGTGGCTTCATGACGGAAGGATTTGTGCAATGAAGGCTATGATTTAATCAGCGTAGACAGCTGCAGTGCTCTTCAGCTCTGGCTTTCGTGCTTGCCGAAGGATTGGACTAGATTGCTACCATACAAGAATTCTCTTTCGAAATAAATCCAATTCTTGACGGAAATTGAAATGGCATGTTTTGATGGGAGGCTCGAGCTTACGCACTCGAATGGCTCCTTCCAGTCAAGAAGATCGCAAAAAGTAAAGAAGTGAAGTGCTGTTATTGGCAGGATAATGAGCGGCCAAGAAGACAAGAAAAAGAGATCGCTGAGCGCATAAGATATAAAAATTAACCTTCCCGCTCTTCATTAATCAAGCGTTGTAAGAATCTGCGAGTTCTGCGTGCGGCGTGAATAACTAGTTTTTTTCACTCAGGCCCCGTGGGGCTGGATTTAGAAGACTGACATCTAACAGTAACAGGCAGAAAACAAAGCAAAGCAGCTCACAATCGGAGAGGGGCTACAACAAGAATTGAAGGGGAGCTAATTGGCCATTCCCGAGTGGTGATGGAAGTGGTGGCAGCAGCCTTAAGCTATATCCTCCTCTCTGCTCTATAACTAGATAGATCTCTAAGACGGGCCGATACGCCGATACTCTTCGGTCCTCGTGTTTCGTGTTTCCTTTGCAGTCGCTGAACGTTTAGCTCTCTAGTTCAGGCCCCTAGGAGCTGCTTCTAAAACCTGCTCATCTCCGCTGTATTACACATGGCACGCAACACGTAGCTGGATCAAAGAGAGCCAGTCGAGGCCCAAATCTGGTGAACACCACTAGATAAATTTGTATTTGTATGCGGACTGGTTGGGTATCGCATTGTCGACCGATTGGTCGTCCACAAATGACATGGGGCAGAATGTTAGAGAACGCGCTCAAAAGTAAGGGCATTTCGAAGGAGTTCGATGAGTGGATCGCCATTGCCAAGGGCAGGTCGAAGTGGAGACAGCTGACTCACTCCATTCCCAAATCTCCTGATGCCTGATGGCTGAAGGACACCTCGAGAGTAAATGATTACAATTGCATTACGCAAAAGGACACTCAGCCCAGTCAGACTTGTTCTGAAGGTTACATTTTTGAGACAGGCCCCGAAGGGCCGGAATTAGAAGACTAACAGGTAGAGAAGAAAAGCAAAGCAGCG
>Ga0307979_1003075_pt1 | contig 11361 bp, 15 predicted proteins | sample OrgLakmetage1058_FD_201833 | JGI IMG/M metagenome (GOLD analysis project Ga0307979, IMG submission 201833) | Saline water microbial communities from Organic Lake, Antarctica - #1058 | ecosystem: Environmental > Aquatic > Non-marine Saline and Alkaline > Saline | place: Antarctica: Organic Lake...
CGATAGTTAATAGCACCAATGAATCATCGCCATAAGTTTGATCCCTAGAAAGAAATTTATTCAAGACAACAAAGCACCTGAAGTCACCATCCTCTTGCCAGGAAGATATAGAGAGAGGGGGGGGGGGAGGCGGAGGGGGGGTGATAGCGCGTGCGGCGTGGTGGCGTGGTGTACTCGTACTCGAACTCCCACTCGATACCAGGTCACCTTTATACGAAGCATCTCAAGCAAGAGTAATGGGATTTACTCTGGTCTCTATGCCTTAAAATTCCTGGATTTTCTTTTTAACTCCCGAAATTACGCCAAAGGGGCAAAAGGCCGCAATAAATTTGCCTAATTGATAATGTCAATGTTTTCTGCTTCTACATCCAACTATTTCATATTAAAGACACACACGCAATTTCAGGACTCGCGATAAGTACAACAAAGACAACAAATACAACGCATTCGTCCCAGCTTGGTCATCCAGGGAAGCGACGCAGAATAACAAGAAAGGCTGCTTAAAGTTGGCTGTTCGTAGTTTGGGAGGAGGGTGGAGAGCGTGTCCCGAGACAGCGAGGTAAGAGGCTTATCTAGGTCTTGACCTTCTTGATTGAGCGGTTCGATTGGCCTGCGCCTCTCTCGCGCGACATGTTCGAATGAGGGTCAACCCTTGGATTCGGTTTCTTCTGCTTGATTATCTGTTTTGCGTCGCGCTTGGCTGCACGGTCGTGGCTGCGCCTTCTTTGGACGTGCTGGTCCTTGATGAACTTTTCTTCCTGCTCAATCACATTGAGGTCTGGCAGGAACACCCCAGCCGTTGGGACAAGCTCTCCACTTTTTGGATCTTTTTTTGCACACGATTTCACCAGCTGTGACATTTCTTGCTCAGAAAATTGCTCTTGCAAGGCTTTAGTTTTCGTGTAAGAAAATGGGTCTGAGCAACGTTCTCGTGCTGCTTATTCCTGAAAATTTAGAGGTGGTACACTGATGTAAGAAAATCAATATCATGTGTCACGGGAAATACACAAGTAATTCTGAAGCTCTTTTTGTGGAACATAAACATCGATGTTCTGAACAAGTAATTGCATCGATGTTGTTATCCTGTTTTGCGGAACAATGGCATGCGAAAATGCAGAAGCAGATAGGAAGGAATGTACGGAGCAATGAATTCTCATAGAGTGCATATACTTGGTGTGGCTTTCAATGACTTGCCAGAGATTGTACACAATTCGAAGTCTCGATAGTGTGACACTTTTTCTTAGCACGTGCTCCGAAAATGCTTTGACCTGAAAAGATACAGAATGATATCTCGTCGATGATGTTGTGCGCATCAAATATTTGCAGACTGCTCCACTACGTGGATATATACCCACCTCGGAAGCCACACTATCTTGTTGGTGATTGGTGCACTTTTTTTAAATCAAATATCCTTATCATGCGTCTCATCATGGTGATGATGATGAGCTGCTGCTGCGATAATAACATCAACAGATTTGCCAACCGAGCGTAGACAACCTGGCGCAATGTCCAAAGATAACGCCCCAGAATGGATCACTAGAGCAAAGGCCGTTCCTGTGGTGCGCTGCGCTCATTTATCAACTATTCTCGTACATACATTGATGCTATTTTGTGGATGAAAGTTGATTCTCATTGCCTGTTTTGTCCTCCGGTGCAAATGTCCAGGGCATCGAGGACATGGTGATGCTCGTCAAGCCTGACGTAAAGGGGATTGTCGAAAATCTTGAGGCACGCCTTAAGGTCTGTGGCTGAATTCTACACCCTAGCTTTATCCATAATACACATACACACCACCTTGCTCGATGGATTTGCTTTCATGCAATACTCTCCTCTCTGACGACCCTTTTCTTTGGCTTGAAAGATCCTTTCACGATAATTTCTCAGTGATTCTACTGGAGTAAATTTAATTGGTTGAAGTTCGATTTTTGATTTGCTAAACCACGAGCACATGTATTACCAGGCGGGCACGATTTACACTTACATTGGGCACGTGTTGTGCGTCTGCAACCCTTACCAATGGCTCGACATTTACGGCCCGTCCACGGTACACATAGAGTTAGTTCTCGCATGAGAGAAAACATTGATGCTAAGGCACCAATTCTCGAGGAGCGCTTCTCAATAGGTCTATGTTCAAAGATTAGTCATTGAAACCTTTCAACGATACACTAACTTGCTAGTCACAAGGCGTTCATTTGCGTCTCTTTCCACTCAAGACATACTAATCCTATTCTGTTGTTGATAAGGTGGCGTATTACGTGCACAAGCAACGCATTGACGCTCCCCCACACATTTTCGGCGTCGCCGAAGCGGCGTATCGCCAAATGATCGGCGAAGAAGAGCGCCAGTGCGTGATCATCAGCGGCGAGTCGGGGGCTGGGAAGACCGAAGCGTCCAAACAAATTCAAAACTACATCGCTGCGGTGAGTGGCGGCGGGGGCAACCCTGCCCACGCAGCGGCAGTGGAAAGCGTGAAGCACATTTTCCTGCAGTCGAACCCTTTGCTCGAGGCGTTTGGGAATGCTAAGACGCTGCGCAACAACAATTCGAGCCGTTTCGGGAAGTACTTTGAGCTCATGTTTGACAGGTAAGAGTAGTTGAGATTGAGAGTACACTAACACAGAGAGAGTGCGGTAGGAGAAGCTCAAAGGCTGTGTGAACGAAGCATACAAATGTGGAGCAGTTCTGGCCTTACAGCGATGGCTGCCTTTGCCTCTAGAGCTCGTCTTTCGCTCGTTTCTTTTGTGGTTCCTTCCGTTTTGTGCTCTCATCCTCAAACGTGTATCATTTTCTGTTCAACAAACTCTAAAACAAGGTATGGGTCCCCACAAGGCGGCCACGTTACGAATTACTTGCTGGAAAAGAGCCGCATCGTGAAGCCAGGCAAAGGAGAGCGCAACTTTCACGTGTTTTACCAGGTGACTACACTAGGTGGAGAGAGCCTTTCGCTGGTTTTCGTGTGCACATGCATTTATTCGTTCAATGCGGCTCTCATATATATAGCCTTGTTCCTTTCCTTTCTGTTCATGTCAAAACAAAATTGCCTCCTTATCCTTCCAACCGTTCACCTTTTTCCTCACTTTTTACACGCCACATATGGGGCACCCAACAGCTCCTCCGCGGCGCATCCCCCAAAGTCAAGGACTCCTTTGGCTTAACAGGCGGCGCAAGCGACTACTCCCTCACCAACTGCGGCAACTGCACTGCAGTAGACGGCATGGACGATTCCAAAGAGTTCAACGACACACTGGCCGCAATGAAGGTGGGTACGCGTGTTTGTGTGTGGCTGTGTTTGCACTAGTAGAGGTGCTTGTGCTGCGTGTGCGAAGAAACGAGGAAAGCAATAGAATTGAATGCAGAAGCAAAGCAGAGGTGAGCTACATGGATAAATACGGAAAGGCGGAAGTAAACTGAGATACTTGACTGTGATTTTATGTCTCAAGCTGCTCTTATATTCTTTTTTGTACTTAATGCCAACCTACTCTCAGGCGGTCACGATGAAGGGGCGCGAGATTGAGGCGTCCCTGAAAATGGTAGCTCTCGTGGTGCACTTGTGCAACGCCTCCTTTGTTCCTCTCGACATCAAGGGCGCAGAGGGGTCGAAAGTGAAAGGTAAACAAGTGTGCCTAAAATTTAAGAAAAACGAGAGATTTTGCTCAAAGAAGTCGGAGATGATAGATACATACCATAGACTTTTAAGGGTATACTTCGAGCGCTTCCTTCCCAGAACAAAATTAATGGATCACACAGAAATGCTTGAGTCTGTAGGTGAACTTGTCTTGAGAAAGCACAACGCTTGCATCTCAGAATGGAGGACACCTGTTTGCTTTTTCTCTTTTATGTTGTGAGCCTGTGTGCATGTGCCACCATCGTAATATTCAAATTCGGTTACTCTCGTTACTTTAAACATCCTCTTCATGTTACATGAAATGAAAATACACACCAGGTCGAGGACTGGCCGAAGCAGCCGCCGTGATGGGCTGTGGCGGCGACAGTGATGGAAGCAAAGGCAACAGCGAATTGGAGAAAGCGCTGGCACACGCGCTGACTTCGCGCACATTGCACACGATGGCACCGGGGGGGAAGGTGTGTCAATTTGACATCGTTTGTTTTATTTTCCTCATTTTTGCTTTCGTCTCTCCACTCATGTACCCGTAGCTTTCACGCTACCTGTTGATGCTGCACTGATAAGACGTTCCTCCTTTGGTATCAGTACTCTTGCTAATAGCTTAAGCGTGACCCACATGATATAAATCGATTCTTGCACCTACTACACCATCCAGGTGGAAACCTACGAAGTGCCTTTGAACCCTACGCAAGCTTCCGCAGCTCGAGACTCGTTAGCCAAGACCATCTACAGCCGTTTGTTCGACAAACTAGTGCTGCGGGTGAACAGCGCTTTAGATGCTGCGGCGCCCCCCCGCACTAAAAGCAAGGGCGGCGACGACGACGACGACGATGGCAGTGGAGATGAAAATGGCGGCAGTTCAGCTTCTGCGTCGTCGATTGGCGTGCTGGACATTTACGGCTTTGAAGTCTTCGAAAACAACGGATTCGAGCAGGTGTGTGTGGGTGTTATTTTTGGCTAGAAATTACGCGTACTCATGCTTATAAGCACGTGTACAAGAGTTCTCTACGGTAATTGTTCTCGTAAGTGGCAGATTCTAACGGGATCCAGCAATCCTTATTTTGATCATTTTTTCCACCCCTCACTTCTCTTTTAACCCTTCTACGAATTGGCTTTCCTTCAAAATTAATTACGAATAACACATCGCAGTTGTGCATCAATTACGTGAACGAAAAGTTGCAGCAAATTTTCATTGAGTTGACCTTGAAGGCCGAGCAAGATGAATATGCACACGAAGGCATAGCTTGGAAGCCCATTCCGTTCTTCAACAATAAGGTAAAGAGTTGGAGGAGTTCTTTCGTTAAGAATACGCGAAAAGCTGACTATCGTATTTCAGTTGAGCGACATTTTCATTTTTTGCTTCTTTTTGATTGTTTGCATTCTTGTGCCGTAGATCGTGTGCGATTTAGTGGAAGCCAAAGGCAAATCGGGCTTGCCTCCCGGAGTGTTGCCGATTTTGGATGACGTATGCCGAACCATGCACGCACGCTCGGGCAACGAGGGACTCGACGAAAAATTCGTTGAAACAGGTGCGCGCACGTGTGCATTCATTTACATTTGGACTACGGATGAGATCGATTGGGCTTCTTTAAGCTTGTTCAATCTTATTTAGTTCGGTGAAAGTGTCCTATAGTTGTCTGTCGCTCGGCCACTTCATCGTTCCTCGTCGTTAGCCTCAATCATTTCGTTTTCCTCTTCATGAATTATCATGGTGTGTTATTTCTCTTTATATGTGTTTGCCACTTTACACCAACAGTGGCCCAATTTCACAACAAACATGCTCATTTCATGGCGGGGAATTCCCGTGGTTTCACCGTAAAACACTACGCGGGGGACGTAAATTACCGAGCCGACGGCTTCGGAGACGCCAACCGAGACGCCCTCCGGCCCGATTTGGTATGCACGAGTTGTTGTTTTATGTTGCGTCTTGTCTTTGGCCTCGCGTCGTCTGCTTGTACCTTTTAATGTGTATATTGTTGCATCTTTTAGGTCAGTGTCTTTTGTTTTAATCGTCATGATATCTGCATTACTAGTACGTACATCATTACATGTATTATTACTTTAGGTCCTCTTGTGCCAAAACTCCTCGTGGACCGACAAAGGCTTAAGAAGCTTGTTCCCTGAGGTCATCGATTTAGACGACAAAAAAGCGCCACCGACAGCAGGCAGTGTGATCCGACAACAATGCGGAAAATTGGTGCGTTCATTTATGGTTTTCTTTTCAGTACATTTGTGACTTTCTATGCTCTCCTCCTTTTGCGTGATTTTCACTTCAGTAATTTCTTTCTTCTTTCTATCATCTTTTCTGTTCTTTCTTGTCGACCTGAGCATCTTCTTTTTAACATGTATGCGTTGCATACACCCACTCTTCTCTCTCTCTTCTCTCAGGTGACTGCCCTAATGGACTGCACTCCCCATTACGTGCGTTGCGTCAAGTCGAATGACGCAAAAGCGCCTAAAACCATCGACAAAAAGCGCGCCTCGCACCAGTGCCAATACCTAGGCTTGCCCGAAAACATTCGAGGTCTTTCGTCTTTTTTTTAAATCTGTGCTTGATTTATGTGTTCATTGACCATTTTCTACTTCTTTTGTTTTGTCTTCGGGCTCGTGCATTTTTCATGCTTCCAATATTTACGCGGCTTCTCTGTCTTTTTTCTTCTCTGTGAATAATCAGTTCGCCGCGCGGGCTTTGCCTACCGCGCCGAATACCACCGTTTTCTGGACCGGTTTCGGATCATTTCCAAGGACACTTGGCCTCGAACCAACGTGAAGAAACTGAAGAGCGACCGGGACGCGTGCCGCAGCATTTGTGCAGCGGCAGCAGCGCACATTCCATCCTTAACCAAGGTCGTATATTCGGGAGCTCGTATCAATTGCCTTGTTTCATTTATTTCTTAAGTGCATTTCACCGTGAGTGAATCTTCGTTTTTCTACTTCTTCTTTCTTTTTCTTCCAAGTCCGTTTCTTTTTCCAACACCCTGCATTGGTCTCTAATTCGTTTTCGTCCATCCTTCCTCTCCCTCTTCCTCTAAAATGTGTACCTTCAGGAGGAGTGCCAGCTCGGGCGCACTAAGCTCTTTGTGCGCCAACCCGAAACATTCTTCGAGCTGGAAAAGCTCCGGGTGAAAATGGTCGGGAATTTAGTGGCCTCGATTCAGCGAGGCTGGCGACGGTTCCGCGATCGCCGAAAGTTCGTGCTCATGCAGCAGGTACTTATTGGAGAGTGCAAAACTTCTTCTTTGTTGTCTTCTGTTACTTTACTGTGCTGACAGTCATGTCATTAACGCGTCGTGAATTTGGGGTGAATTTAATCTTTCAATGCGCTGCTGATCTTAGGCCACTGCGAAAAAGTATCTTTCAGCGGGCAAACAACGCCGCCCGGGGTCCCTTTACAGACCCTACCAAGGTGACTACCTTCCCAGTAACAGTGGCAAGAACACAAACAACGGCGAGGCGATGCAGCTCCGAGCATGCTTAGACGAACATTTGGCGATTTTTGGCGACAGCGCGCAGGTGGATAGTTAGGATTGTAGTGTTTGTGTGTTTGCGTATGACATATAATTGGGCATGAGTTCATTCTTCTTCTTTATAGTGTTCTGAGGCGACCTTCCCGTATATTATCTTGCATGTGCTTGAGAATTTTTACTTTTTGGCTATTGCTTTGTGCTTTCGTCTACAACTACATGCATCCTCTTTTTTTTCAATACATTCAGGCCGTCGTGTTTTTAGATGACGTGCGTCGCTTATGCCCTGCGCACCGTGCCACGTCACACTACCCTCCGCAAGGCCCTCATAACAGCGGCGCTGCTGCTTCTTCGAGGAAGCATGTCCCAACTGAGGTACCTGTATACTTTGAAAAGCACTGGAGCACTTTCATCCAGGCATAAGACCAGAGCAATGGAAAAAGATCATGATATGAGGGCGAAATAGACATGAAAAATCGAGTTATCCGACTTGAAATCTTTTGATTTATTTCGTTGTTGTTTAATCTTTAGATGGCTGCCACTGAAGCCGTCCTCAATGGTGCACTTGAGATGCGACGGCAGCTGCTCGCCGTGACCCCTAGCGCGGTTTATCTCTTCGAGCGCTGCGATCGGCGCCTCAATAGTGCGGTGCCCAAAAATGCAGCCAAAGTAGCCGCAGCCGCCACCGCCGGTAGTGGATCAGCAGCAGCAGCAGCAGCAGCAGACGATGAGGAAGAAGTAGCACCCGCTGCGCCGCCAGCGTTGCCGGTGCATTTCGACGGGCGCCGAGACGCGAGAGGCGTGGTGATCCCCCGCGGGAGTGCCAATTTCAACCAAGTAGAGCCGGCGAAGAAGAGCAAGAAAAAGAGCAAGGCCAGCAGTAGCACTAACAAGGGCGCTAAGCCAGCGGTGGTGCACTACGGCGGTCAAGAAGGATTGGATCCGTTGATTGGCAAACGCTTGCCGCTGCTCGTGCTCCGGCGCCGCGTGCCTATGGACCTTCTAGAAGGCCTCACGCTCTCCAAACAGGTATACTTGAAACAGATGAATTGTACTTTATGAAGAACATGTTTTGAAAACGTGCACGCTCTACACCTGAATGGAGAGTAACAAAGCGACGTGGAAAATCAGAAAAAATGTTGTTCAACATAACAATCGTCGCCTTGCTTATTTTTTCGTGCCTCATGTGCATTTTCTAATTCCTACAGGCGGACATCTTTATCATGCTGCAAGTGAACCCCTGTCGGGTGCCGCCTCCCACGGGAAACAACAACGGCAGCGCCAAGAAAAAGGCTGCAGGCAGTGGCAGCGGCGGAGGCGCCAGTGAAGGCGACATGTCGTTTTGGGTCAAAGACAGCGCGGCACCCACTTGTCAAGTGTCCGGCGCTTCGTTTACGCTCTTTTCGAGGAAGCACCACTGCCGCGCCACCGGCCAGGTATATGCCGTCGAAATGAAATATGTTCCCACTTTTCCAAGCAATCGATTTCTGTCCTCCATTCAGAGCTTGTCTCTTTGACGTTTTACGCCCTCGCTCATTCATTTCTTCGTCTGCTCTTGTCTTCTTCTGTCAAAAGGTGACTTGCGACGCAGCTTCCAACGTTTACTTGCCCTTGCCTGACCTCGGATGGGGCAACGAACCACAGCGGGTCTCAGATCCTGCCCTCGGGTACGCAGTTTCAACGCGCGCGATAAGCAAAGCAATCATACATCACAATTCTTCCGATTCTTTTTTCTTCTAGTCCAAACCTTTTTTTTCTTCTCTTCTTTTTGAACTATTTTTGGTAGGTCCTCCTCTTGTTTTTTTTTTTAAATCCTTCATTCCGTTTGTTAATTCTCCCTCGAACTCATTTAATTTTCGCTTCTGTTTTCTAGATGGGTGAACGTTGAGCCCTTGGAAGATGTAGTGCTCTTGACGGACAAGAAAAGCGAACTCCAGGTAGTGCTTGCGCCACTCATCAACGACGCCAACAACAACCACCACCAAAGCAGCAATCCTCTGCAACAGAATGGCCACGGAAGTGGTGCTAGCGGCGGTGGTGCTGCTGGTGCAGAGAACGTGGCGTTTTCCGACGTCTGGACCTTACGGCCGTCGATGTCGTCGCCTGGCTCGTCTCTCGTGCCTGCGCGCGTGCTGAAGTTTACATGTGCCCCGTCCCCGTCTCCTTTGACGTTCACGAGCGGCCCAAATCACAAAGTCACTCTGCCAGGCGGTGGCGGAGGGAGCAATTTACCGGCCCACCAGGACCCCGCGGAAGTGCCCTTGGACAAATGCGCTGCTTTACCTGAATTGGTGCGCCAGTACAAATTGAACAAATTGTATATACAAATTCGATGTTTTGTATTTCGCCTGTGTATGCGCTCAATGGCCTAGGCGATTTCATTTTCTTTTTCTTTTTTTTTTGCGCCCAGACGTACTCAAGAAGCACTCTGGCTCACCATCAACTCACCCGCACTCAATTTCAGGTGGTAGTGTCGCCCCCGGGTCTGCCAGAGGAACTCCTGAAAGACCGCATGCGGCGCGCCGAGAAACGTCGAAGGAAGCGCGAGAAACGCCGCGCCGAAGAGCAGGTAATTGTGTACATACCATAAGAAGAAGTCGCACTAAAGAAATGAGAGAAAAGTGCTTCTTATTAAATAAGAATGCTGTAGTTATTCAGGTTTTTAGCATTGTTCAGTCAAGTTTTCAATTGTCCTTGTCCTTTTTGCACCTTCATTCTTTCCTGTCGTGTATTAGTCTTACTCCTTTGAGCTCCTCCTACGCTCTCTACTGTGTTATTCTCACTTCGCTCCTTCTTCACTTCTTTTACAACTCCTCAACACTATTGCAGGCGCTGGAGAAAGAGCGCAAGGCACAGCGAGACGCTCAGCTTGAGGCCGACCGTCGCGCGCGGCTCAAAGCCAAGAAAGAAAAGAAAGCGGCCGAAAAAGCCGAAGCGTTGCGAAAAGAAGCCGAAGACCTGGAAGCAGCGAGCGGACAACTGAAAGGCCTCAAGCTTCGGCCCAGCACAGGCGGCAGTGGTGCGAGAGTGAAGTTTGGTGGCAAGGACGGCAGTGGTGGAGGTGATGGTGCTTCTTTGTCGGCGCCTCCACCAGCCAGCGCTAACAGTGAGCTCGCCGCGAAATTAGCGCGGCGGCGAGCGGAATGAGTGTAGGAAAATTTGTATGGATGTTTCTGTAGGGGTTCATTGAAAGTCAAGATCACCAGCACGTATGGCTCTATCCCTAATCGCCCATGTTAGAAATATCCCATTTTGTTTCCTGTTTCCTTTTTCTCAACGCCGCAAAGGTGCATAAGCTCCGGCTCAGGCCTAGGCCCCGAAATCTTGCTTGCACCGACGAGGCCCCGGGGGGTGATAACCGATAACAACAGCAAGATTCAGAATATCACGCCTAAAGTGTTTTATTCCATGTTAGAGCTGTATAAGGGCATAGGGGTTGTTATTAATTTAAAACGTCGCACGTATGCCCATGAGCCGGGCGCCACGGCAATTACTGGCTGGTTGGGTATCGCATTCTCGACCGATTGGCTTGTCACAGATGACATGGGGCAGGATGTTAGAGAACACGCTCAAAAGTAATAGTAAGGGCATCTCGACGGAATTTGATGTGTGGATCGCCATTCGCCATTGCCAAGGACAGGTCGAAGTGGGGATACCTGACTCACCCCATTCCCAAACTTGGCTAGGAATGACTCAGAAGTCAACCCGATATCGCCCAAATTTACGCAAAATAGCGTAAATTGTATTTCGTAAAAACGCCATAAAGGCCCATTTACCACTGCACTCAGAGAAGTTTACGTAAAAAAACGCGCCTGATTAGCTTCTTAGGTCTAGTTTGCGCTGCTTTGCTTTTCTTCTCTACCTGTTAGTCTTCTAATTCCGGCCCTTCGGGGCCTGTCTCAAAAAAACGCGAATGACCATAAATTTTGTGTTTATGTAAAAACCGTCATTCCCAGCTAAGTTCCCAAATCTCCTGATGCATGATGGCTGAAGGACACCTCGAGAGTAAATGGGCGATTGCATTGCGCTAAAGGGCACTCAGCTCAGACAGACTTGTTCTGAAGGCTGAAGGCAACAATTTTGATACAGGCCCCGATGAGCCGCTAACAGAAGGCTAGCACAAAGGAATTCAACAAGTGTCTGCCTTAACGGAAAGACTGAATAAATATGTCGGTAATTTGTCTTTGTTGACCAACCAAAAAGTACGAGTATTTTGCACAAACTCGTTACCAAACGTGTTGATGGTGAAAATAAAAAGTTAACGCGGAGGCC
>Ga0307979_1003079_pt1 | contig 11348 bp, 10 predicted proteins | sample OrgLakmetage1058_FD_201833 | JGI IMG/M metagenome (GOLD analysis project Ga0307979, IMG submission 201833) | Saline water microbial communities from Organic Lake, Antarctica - #1058 | ecosystem: Environmental > Aquatic > Non-marine Saline and Alkaline > Saline | place: Antarctica: Organic Lake...
CACTGTCCTTGCTATCTCCTTTCTGTGCCGCAGGCTTCTTCGGTTTCGCATCCAGAGCTGGAGCAGTCGTCCGCTTGCCTGTAGCAGATTGAAAGACGGCATGCGCCTCGTAGAGCCCGGGCCGATAGCGGTCGAGGGTAGCTGGGTCGGAGGCGAGGTCGAAGAGCTTCGCTTGAAATGGCGCGAGCTCCACATTCGGGCACGACTCTTTCAGAAGATTTGGAAGCACTTTAATAGAGCCTCTCAAGGCCCGGGCAAAGAACACTTTGTCTGGGGTGCTGGTGAGCTCCTGCAGCAGTGGCTCATAGAGGGTCAACACGCAAGAAGTGGTCAGCGCTGCCCCTCCGACTCCAGTGAGCTCATCTGCATATAAGTCCACGATATGCAAACGAATGCCCGCAGGGCAAAGGGTCGCTTGAGCGAAGAAAGTCGCGCAAAGAGCTTGACTGACTGGAGCTGCCTGCTTGAATTTGCGCTTCGAAAGCCATAAGAAAGTCTCCCGCACGACATGACGAAGCAACATGTAAAACTGCCACAGACAGCACAAACATGCCAACGATCAATTCAACGAATAAACTCGTAGGCTTCAAAAAAGTATTGAACACAGCCAACAACTTCTCAACTTCATTCGCAATTGAAGAGAAAACATAAGCCAGACCTTGTCGATTCTGTACTTATCAAGCTTGCCCCACTCGCCACGCATCGTTCGGCCAGTAACCTGCAACCATCCTGCCACGCCCTCTGCGGTTTGGAAATTGTGCACAAGGCTAGAAATCTTGCCAGCTAGTTCGTTCTGCACCTTAGCACCATCAGCAAACCTTCGAGCAAACAACGGAGAATGTTATGTAAGACAGGGAACAGCAATATTTTGCCTAGAAAAGGCACACTTCCTTACCACATACTGAAGAAGAGGCCCCTCCATAGTTTACGTAGCTCGAGTTCAGCTAGAACACCGTTTGGAGCAGCTTTCGAGCGTGCATCCAGCCAAGCAGACACTCCCTTCATTGCCTGGCGACGCTTGCCACCTGTATCATCCGCGCGCACACTTAGCCCAGGTGACCAATACCTAACATAACTAAATAGCAAACTAGAGCTTACCGTCATTTGATGCTAGTTTTTTTGCGAATCGAATCTCATTCTCATCGTCAGCCATAACTATAAAACAATGGGCGAACTTCGAAAGGGTAAAGCTGTCGAATAAGCACTTATGTGCTCGTGAGTGGCCTTGGCTAGCCTTCACTGTCGATTTGCCTTAACTTAGTAGCGGTGAAGTATAGAGATCAGCGGAGCAGCGACGGTGATTTCAGCGATTCCGGTCATGTTATGTTATATTAGAGCATAACATCGCCCTCTCGCCGATTCATTCACAATTTTCGCAGTCTTGAATGCTAAGCGTACTTGCTAGTCTATAGATTTCTCTAGCAGAGCTGAGGTACTCCATAGCTTGGTGCATTTGGAACGACTTTAAGATTACATAGATGTCATCTCTGCGCCCGTCCCATCGCGGCGCCTCCAGAGCATGGGAGGTGACGAAGTCGCATCGCGGTTTGTACAACGGCGGCAAACTAGCTTTATTCCATCCTGCTGGGAAACCTGTCTTAGCGTGTCTATACAACGACGACGTTGCTTTGATCGACGCGGCATCTGGACAGGCGAGTATCCTATCATGTGATTTATGGATATTGTATTGAGACTAAGCTGACAAGAATCGTTTGCTTTGGGACATTCTGCCCCACCATTCAACAATTCATCCACCGCTGTCCCTAATCTTTTTCTTCTCCCACTTGGCTGTACGTACCCTTAGGTTATTACCATGCTTCAAGCAAGCAGCTCAGAGGACGCGGGTGAAAATGTCGACGACGAGCAGCCGCCCTTAGACGCGGTTCTGAGCTTCTGCGTGAACCCCCACAAGGGGGAGCTCGTCACATCGAGCCGCAGCCTCTTGCTTCGGCAATGGGCCCTCGACCTCTCAGAAAGCCCTTCAGGCCCACGAGTACGGTGCACGCGAGCACTCAAGGGGCACACAGAGCCCACTTTGGCTCTAGACTACGACCCCACGGGCACTCTAGTGGCGTCTGGCAGCTCTGACCGCACGGCGCGGGTCTTCGACACGCGAGGTGGTTTTGCCACTCACAACTTCAAGCACCCGTCAACGGTGACTTTGGTGCAGTTTCATCCCGACGCAAGGCGATTGGTCCTGGTCACATGCGCCGACGACCTTAACGTGCGGTTGTGGTCGTTGCACGACAAAGCATGCATCGCCACCCTCGGGAACCACCTTTCGGCCGTAACTGCAATTGCTTTCACTCGCGATGGCGACACCATGGCGACCGGCTCGAGAGACAAGGTCGTTAACTTTTGGGAGCTCAAACATAACACTCTACTCAAAACTTTTGCAGTCTACGAAGAAGTGGAAGGACTCTGCATTTTGGACGGCGAAGACGAAGACGAAGGCGCTGTTGTGTCGGAGAAAAAGCGCAAACGCCCTCCTACAGCCGACGCTACGGGCGTGTTAGTCGTCGTAGGCTCGAAGGGCAGCGCGCGAGCTTGGAACTTTGCGCCCAAAGATAGCAGCACTCTGTCAGAGGCGAGCCGTAAAGGCGGTCGCGATGATTTGCTGACCTGTTCCCCCCTCGTAACCGAGCCATCTCGACCAGGCGCGGTTGTTCCTTACTTGACTCTTCTGCCAGTGGCGGGGAGCGAGGGGTATTTACTGGCCGCAACTGCCGAGCATAACATTCGGTTCTTGAATCGCCGCACCTTAGCACCGTTCCGGGATTTAGTCGGCTTTAACGATGAAATTCTTGCGGCTAAGTACCTTCCGGGTTCCATAGAGCAAGTGGTGATGGCTACCAACAGCCCTCACGTGAAGTTGCTGCGACTGGCCGACTTCTCGTGCACCGTGCTCGACGGCCACAGTGGCACGGTGCTAACCCTTGACGTGTGCCCTGAGGGTGCGTGGATAGTCACGGGGTCCAAGGATCGCACCTGTCGGCTCTGGCACGCAGCCTCGGGGACCTGCGTCATGACCTGCGTGGGGCACACTCAGGCAGTGGCAGCGGTCGCTCTTTCGCGCCGGAAAGCGCCTTACACCGCTGCGCCAGCCTCAGGAAGCAGCAGCAGCGCCAACAATGCCTTTTTCTTTTCAGCGAGCAGCGATCGTACCTTAAAGAAGTGGCAGTTAGACAGCGGGGCTCTGCGTAACTTCGCTGCAAGCCCTCCTGCTAGTCCTCTGACCCCCACCTCTGAGCGCAACGTGCGCGCGCACGAGAAGGACATCAACTACTTGATCGTGAGCCCCAACGACGCTCTGGTAGCGTCTTCGTCACAGGATAAAACCGTGCGCTTCTGGCACTGCAGTGACCTCACCTTGGCGGGGACCCTCAAAGGCCACAAGCGAGGAGTCATGGCGTTGGCCTTTTCTCCGACCACCAAATCTGCCGCCACGGCGTCCGGCGACCGTACCGTAAAAGTATGGTCTTTGACTGACTTCAGCTGCTTGTCCACCTTTCAGGGCCACGCGGGGTCGGTGCTGACGATTGACTTTTTGAGTGGCGGCACGCAGTTAGTGTCCACCGGTGCGGACGGGTTACTGAAAGTGTGGACTTTGAAGACGTCGGAATGCGAGACGACTCTGGACGCCCACACCGACAAAGTGTGGGCTCTGAGCGTGCGTGGCGATGGCGCTGAGCTCGTCACAGGCGGTGCTGACTCAGTGTTGAACGTGTGGCGAGACGTGACCGGCGCAGTGGACGAAGCTGAGGTGCTGGCAGCAGAGCAAGGAGTGCTCAAGGAGCAAGACCTCATGTCGGCCATGAGCCGAAAAGACTTCTCGCATGCCGTGGACCTGGCGTTTGAGCTAGGCCACAGCTATCGGCTCTGGACGGTGCTCAAAGATCTGCTCGAAAGCGGTGGCTCTTTTGACTCTCTGGTGGTCACATGGGACGACGCCCGGTTGGCGCAAGTGCTGAACTTCTTGCGAGATTGGAACACCAACGCTACCAAAGCAGGCGTGGCCCAAGCCCTCTTGGCCTCTGTACTGCGCAAGGTGCCGCTGCAGCGACTGAAAGGCGTGCCTGGAGCGGGGGCCCTGGTGGATGGCTTAGCGTCGTACACGGAGCGCCATTTCGCTCGTGTTGACAAACTGGTGCAGGCTTCTTTCTTGATTGACTACACGTGCGCCGCCATGAGTGCCATCGGAGCCACCTCGAAGGAACCTTGAGTGCCCAAGAGATTGAAAGACGAGGAAGAGGTGAAGTGGGGTTGGGCGTTCGGTGATTTCCCTATTGGAATTCGGCGCTTTGAGCGGGTAGCCGGGGCCTTAGTGCCGCCTGGCTGTCGCCTAATGCGAATGTCCTCAGTGACTTCCCCTCTATATTTCTTCGAAGAGCATTATCTGACAGCACACAGCAGCCGGGTGGAATGAATTGGACTTTTATGCTAAGAACTATCACTTGATAAATTCTAAGGTGGCTTTCTCATTTCTAGCCCCCTCCTTTCCTCCTCCGTCCTCCGTCTCAACGTCTCAACTTTTCCAGCACCCACTTTTATTATATTTTGTACCATATTAGAGCATTTACCTTGGCAAGTGTTAGCAACTCAAAAATGGCAGCGCGACGTCAACCTTGAGCACCATGGGAGGAGGTGACGGCGGCAGCCATGAATCTGAGCCATTAATAGCACCTACCGCAGAAAATGATGTCGATAGTGGCGATGGAAACGAAGAGCTACTCTATGCTATTGATTCCTTTGCTGCTGTGCTCAAGCCCGTCTCGATTAGCATGGTGCTAGCTTCAATTGTCGTGAATGCGTTTCAGGACGATGCTTCGTCATCCAGTGGAGGACTGTCATCGTAAGTGCTACTCAACCCATAACATGATCTATCAATAACGCTGACAATTTTCCTAAACGATTACTGCTCAGGTACACCGTGTACACCACAAGCGATGCCGATGTTACTTCCGTGCGCCTCGAGAAATCTTTCGCGAACTCTTTAATAATCGTCAGCTTTCTAGCAGCTGCGACGTTTGGAATTGTGTGCCTTTACAAATTTCGATGCATGAAAGTTCTTGTCGGTTACATGATGCTATCCAGCGTGTTACTGCTGGGAGTTATGGGCGGAGTCTTACTTTGGACCACTCTCGACCGATTCCAAATCCCATGCGACTCCTTCACATTTCTATTCATATGCTTCAACTTTGGTGTAGTAGGAGTAGTCAGCATCTTTTACCAAGTAGGCGTGCCGACGGCTGTCACTCAAGGCTATCTTGTAGCCACCTCCGTGCTGATGTCTTGGCAGCTCTCACACGTCGACGAGTGGACAGGATGGTGCTTGCTTGTGACTCTCGCGGCCTATGACCTTTGCGCCGTCTTGACGCCTTGCGGGCCACTCAAAGCGCTCGTGAATTTGATGCAAGAGCGCGGAGAGCCGATGCCTGGTCTCTTGTACGAAGCAGCTCTGCCTGCAAGTGAAAAAGATAACGATAGCTTCGTGCATTATAGCCCCCCAGAAGCGCACAAACAGGACAGTCACCACTACCAGACTGCAAGAGAAGTAAACCATACCGATTCGAGTCCTGAGCCGCCTCCCGGTATGAATATTGTGCCTATACTCAATGATCATTTCCTGCGGTAAACATTATCGTGAAGAGAGCACGTATTTGACTAACAATCGTGTGTGTGCCTTTTGCTGCTCAAGATCGGTCCATCAAACTCGGCCTCGGGGACTTTGTGTTTTACAGCGTGCTTGTGAGCAAAGCATCCTTGTACGGTTTCGCCACTGCTGCTTCCTGCTTCCTTGTCATCATCTTGGGCCTGGGCTCAACTCTAGTTCTTTTGAGTGTCTATAAGATGGCCCTCCCTGCGCTCCCTATTTCCATCGGTCTTGGCGTTACATTTTACTTTGGAACCCGGATATTCGTGGTTCCAATGCTAGAGGTTCTGTCAGCGACTCCGATCTACTTCTGAACTTGCTCAGACGATGGGTTTTTAATATGCAGTTGCAGGAAAGGGGCATTTCCGACACGTTGAACACTCGTGCGCCCAATCTACTTTGACTTTCAATCCTCCAAGCTATTGCCACGGGCTTTGTGTTAGCATGAATTACGACGAGTAGCAAGTAGCACGCATGCTCGCCAGCGCACACACAATCACTATGCCACGGAGGCGATCGCTGACTGCTGCACTCTAGCTGTTCTGGAGCCTTCGAGCTGCATCCTCTACTAAGTGATGCAAGTTGTGGAAATCGAGATTGCGCAACGGAGCTCTCCCGTTTTCATTTTAATCAGAGACCGAAGGCCAAGAAACGACGAAGCGGAATTGAATGAATAGCGCCATGCCTGTCGCTATTTACTTGAACACGGCAAGCTGCCGATTTAATCTTCTTCTGTTGAGATGTTGTATTTTTTGCCATTGCTTTTGTTGCTGATTTAGATTTTTGACCCGGATGTGCGGATGTGCGCTGGCAGAATAGAGAATAGTGATTTAGATACCTAGATAGGACTCTAAATTAAGGCTTTCTGCACTCCGCATTAACTTATTTCGCCTTCTTTAACTGAGCTGCCCCAGCTAACAGCTAACACCGCAGGGCCCCATCTCAGAACTCAGAATGGTCTCAGTCTCAGAAGCAGAAGCGACCAATTTTCATTGCCATTGCCCATTGCTGTTGAGAGCACGTAACGAGCACGAGCACGGGGATATCATTCTTACTTCCTTGGAAAGGCATTTTAAAGCACCTGAAAGTACAATTCTCCTCGTTGAAGCAAGTCAAAAGCGGAGGAACAACAGGGGCGCTAAATGCGTGCTCTTGTAAGCGCACGGGCGCTCTAATTGCTATCTTCCTCATCCCCATACGCCACAAGCCCTTGCACAGCTCCAGTTTTATCACTGGTCTCTCCTTTGCTTTCAACCGGTGGCTTTGCCGCTGATGGCGGTGGCCCCATAGCTGACGCTGCTGCTTTACGCGGCAACATGGGAGGTGGTGGTGCCATAGATGAATTAGTCTTACGGGGCGGCGGAGGCATCATCGACGATGAAGATGAAGAAGCAGGCTGCCGAGGAGCAGGTGGAGCCATCCCAAAGGAAGCACTAGAAGCGGTACCGCCTGAGGCGGAGCCCTGCAGTGGAGCTGCATCAGAAAACGGTGGCACCTCTGGCTTCTTCATTGGCATCGCTGGTGGTGGCACTGGTTCTAATGGCGGAACAGCCGCCGCAGGTGCCCTCTCAAGATTCACAGCTACCACAGGCGGCTCGGTGTATTCCTCAGCTTCCCGAAAACCCCGGCGGCGGCGTTTGGGAGGTTGTTCTTCTTCTTGGTCATGTTTTGGGGCGTCTCGCGACGAAGGTGGAGGTCCAGCAGGCGGTGTGGGAGCAGCGCCATTACCCGCTCCTTTATTACCTGTGGTCGCATGGTCAGAGCGTTTGTCTTGGGGTTGAAGAAGGCGCTCCAGCTCGAGGGCCCGAATTCGCTCTACAAGGCTCACACAAAGGTCTCGGGCACGATCGAGTGCCTCAACAGAAGGCTTAGGGGGTGAAAAGAGAAGGGTAATGTTATGAGGAGAAGGGAGGGGCAGTGAGACAAGGTGACAGGGGAAGAAGAGAAGTAAGTGGTTGAGGCTTAAGAAAAAAGAAAAATTGCGCACACACACAAGCACACATGCAACAAGCAAGAATGAAGTCGTCAACGATAAACGCATAAAAGCACAATCAAAGAGGGCGGTCATGTAAGACAAAAGGTGCGAGCTCGTAAGCGCAATGAGCTTCAACTGATCTAAAGCTTGGACAGTAGCATCATCAGTTGATGGCGCGAGCCTTGATGCCCTCAACGCGTTCTCTCACCGCTCGAATCATAATGTGAAGGGGCTCGGGCGACTCTTCGACTTTGGTGCCAATCGTTTCCAGCGTCCCGCTCCCGCGCCCGTGCAGGCTCACAGTGCATCCTGTCGAAGTGCTCACATGCAACAGGTAAGAATTGTCAGGCCCGCATACGTCCTCCTTTAAACCGCGCCGGTGGGCGAGCCCTACAAACTGTCGGTGCTCCAATTTCGCTGGCGCCAACTTTGGGGCCGAGTATTGCAGAGGGGGCGGCGCATAGGCACTAGGCTGCGGAGCCCACTGAGGCATAGTAGAGTGCGGAGAAGGCTGCAACATTGGCGGCTGGCCGTAACCCTGAGGAGCGGGCACTCCAACTGGAAACCCCTGAGGTTGTGCTGCATGCACTATTGGCGGCGGCGGCGGTGGAGGCGGCGGGGGCAAGGATGCTAGAGGAGGGTCCCAGCGAGTGGCACCAGTTGGCTTGTGCCAATAATACACTTTCCCTTCGGGCGTTCGGGCCTCGGCCCATCCGTTCTCCAGAACTGGGGCAGATGGCAACGTTTGTTGGTGCGATAGCTGAAAAGTTTGAACGCGAGAAATGTCTTGGGCCGCCCGACCTAGCAGTGACAGGGCAAAGTCTGCCTTTTCTTGGTTCGGCGCGTCCACTTTCACGTGTAACCCTTTCTCCAGCGGGAAAGCATCCGGCTGGCCTGGTGCTTTGTAGGTCCCTGCAACGCTAAAACCACATCCTGCAGTTTGCGCTAGCTCTTGAAGCTTTCTTCCTCCAACAAGCTCGTTCCTGGCGGCTCCCGACACCGCGCAAAGGTCAAAAGTCGCTGCAACGCGCTGCACTCCAGTAGGCATACTCATGGCCGTGGGTGGCGGGGTTGGCATCAGCACCGGAGCAGCTCCCGATGAAGCTGAACTCAAAGCTAGAGCTTTGGCTTTCGCTTTGGCGATCGCGATCGACAAAGCCGCTGGGTCCATTATTATTGATTATATAATTCAATCGACTGGTCTCTAATGCTGCTGCTGCTGCTGCTGCTACTACTACTACTACAACTTCAGCCCGCTCGCGGTTGTTCGCATGGACTACTTTCCCGGTGATATGAACATACGTCGGAAGGCCAATCGACAACGAGAATATGAGTTAACAAGTCGGCGACGGATGCGTTCGTGAAGAAATCAGGCAAGCTTCTAGGGGCGAATGAAACGAAACGTAAAAGGTACTACAGTCTGTAACAGGAGAGTATACGTATAAAAACGCTGAGACGCACAGCGTAGAGAGTAGAGAGGGCGGCGTCGCGTCCGTCGACGAGTGGACGAGTAACTTGACGACATAATTCTCAGAATCATCAAGAATCATTCGTCATGATGTTGTACTTTTTTAGAATCGGTAATTTTGCTTCTTCTGCATGTTCTCCAATATGATGTTCTCGTTTTATTTTTTTATTTTAGTAGCTTCCATGCATGCGCACAAACACGCAGCCATAATACTTTTCACGCCACTCTACCTCAGCGACAACTTTTAGGCCTTTACCCGGTGCGCACTCTTAGAAAACAAAACCATTCGTTGATGAAAGTTGTGGTGGCTGCTGTAGCTTATCTGGAACCTGTCCATCACCAATCAATGTTTCGGTCATTTTGTCATAGGAAAGGCAGATTACGTTCAAGATGATCCACATGCAAGCCTTGAAAGCGAAAATGGGATACAAAAGAGCGCCCGCTGATGACGATCCTGAGAGTGCTCCAGCTACAGAGAGTAGCGGCTTCAAAATGGACAAGAGGTAAGTTCAAGCTGCTGTCTGCGTAATATTTTTATACCGAGTCTTCGTCAGCTGTAAGCGTATGAACAAAAGTAGGGTGCTAGTGAAGAATGCGCACGAGTCTCTAAGCTCGCAAACTGCTCCTGCTTTTTTTCTTTGCAACTCAGACTAAAGAATTTCTTGAAGGTGTTTCTATTTTATCTGGTGGGGATCCTCTTCTATGGTGCGGATTCGGGTGCCGGTGACGGTGGCTTCGATGCTCTCGACGCATTTTATTGGATCTCGATTTCCATCACTACGGTAGGGTACGGAGACATGGGAACAACGTCAGACAAAGGCCGTGCCTTTTCTATATTTTATGTGACCTATGGCTTCATTATTGTGTACTCTATCATCGGAGACGCTACCACCGCCTTCTTTGAGAAAATCAGTGAGAAGATAAAGGAGAATCAAGCGTCCGCTGCGGAAGACGAGGTTGAAATCCCAGCGGACGATAAGGACATTGAGTCGCAGATGTTTAAAAAGCAATTGTTCTACTTTTCGTCAATCTTGGCCCTCACCTTGGGAGGCGGAGTTGTCATGTCCCTGAAAGAGGGCTGGACTACGGGGAAGGGTATTTATTGGGCATGGCAAACCATGACTACCGTGGGCTACGGAGACTGCATGCTGACCAGATCATCTCGCATTTTCGGTGCCATGTACGCGCTCATCTGCGTGGCCGCCCTGGCGTCGTGCCTCAGCGGTTTAACCGGTGCCAAGCAAGTGGCGTCCGACGAGTACCGGTACCGGTCGTTGATGCGCAAGGAGCTGGACGAAGCCCTTATTTCGAAGCTGGACCAAAACAACGACGGCGTTGACCGAGCCGAGTTCTTAACGGGCATGCTGGTGGCCATGGGGTGCGCTTCGGAGCGCGAGTGCAAGGGCATTTTGGCTCGGTTTGCGAAACTGGACGAGGATGGCTCGGGTAAGCTCACTCGAGACGACATGCTCGGGAAGATCAAAGGCAGTGATGATATATAGGTGCGGGTTGAGTTTTTTTCGCTTCATTCGGCGTTCGCCATCTTGTCAATTTTTGCATGCTGAGGTGTTTCTTGAGAATCAAATGCCGTAGTCCGGTACTTAAAAGTTTCGAAAAACGCTGAAGGACGACCATGACTAGCGTCCGTGGCGTTTGATGGAAGATATATGGGTTTAGCTCTTTGATAGGGAGGGACCGCTAGGCCACAAGCGGCCCGCTTGCATGTTGTTGTTTGCATTTTTGAGGGGGGGCTTTTCTATTCACTGCCATTCCGCGAACGAGGAAGGAGTCAGTAACCAAGAAAACCCACGAGGCTGCTGGGATTTCCTTAGGTTTTCCTTCAGCGTTATTAGTAATCACCGGATCTTCTTCTGAGCCGAAGTGGGCAAAACCCCGCAAAACCCACGGTTTTCTTGGTTACTGGAAGGAGTTCCTGTCCCGTCAAAGCCTTTCATGGCTCAGGGGCAGCGCAATAGGCGCCTTGCGCGCTGAAAGGCACACTTTGACCTCTGCCGAGTGGACCTCGTGTTCCGCATGTGCACGAGCTTCTTTGCTCGCGCGCCTTCCTCTTTATTGTTCTGCGGAGTGCACAACACCCACAAATTCCTCGCTTTTTGCAAATTTTCCGAGGAATTTGGCCAATGCCCCTCTCCCTCCTGAATCATTCCGCACCTGCTTTGTTTGCGCAACGCACGCGCATTCCCACTTCTGCCCGCAGCATTGGCTTCTGTGCCATTTGGGTTTGTATTAGT
>Ga0307979_1003080_pt1 | contig 11344 bp, 10 predicted proteins | sample OrgLakmetage1058_FD_201833 | JGI IMG/M metagenome (GOLD analysis project Ga0307979, IMG submission 201833) | Saline water microbial communities from Organic Lake, Antarctica - #1058 | ecosystem: Environmental > Aquatic > Non-marine Saline and Alkaline > Saline | place: Antarctica: Organic Lake...
CTACGGCGTCATTGTACCTCGCCTCTGGATTAGTATTTAGTGCTGCCATCCTGCTATCAAATGAAAAGCAAACACGCACGCACAATGATAATGCAATTAAGGTGCTCCCTAAGCTCGCCCTCGGCATTCTCTCGTGAATCCGTAGGTGTCACTGCAGTATATGGTACAGTAGCATGAATATAGTTGCTAAAGATAGCCAAAGATTTAACGCAAATGATGCAGTGTGGAGCTTCATTTTCTCCTAGAAATACTTCAGAGCTCACTTTATGACAAGAGATACTTTTGCTGCCAAGCTTTTCGACGCGGGGGGAAAGGCGCAACAGGTTATAAAAAGTACTTAAAAAGCACGACGTCGACGACGGAGGTCGAAAAAGGCACAGTACGAATTGGTTCACCTGCCCTGTAATTCGAAATTTCTGGAATATGAGCCGAACATTGTGTGGCGAGCATAGCACGCGCATACGCGCATCATCAATCATCAGATCATCAGGGATTAGGCCTCGTGTGCCTTGTGCCCTTTAGCTCCAGTAGTATTGAATTGCAGTAGTTCTGCTGGAGCCCCGGAGACGCAGCTGAAAATTTATTTACTATGCTAGTCTACACTCTTGTCTCTTACGATTCTAGCGTTGAGCACTTCTAGGAGATACTGTTTGCATTATCACTGTGCTCCATGATTCACGATCAAACCATTGAAAATTTTGACATTGCACGAATCTATTTGTAGTCATACATAGTAGCTGCGTGTTTCCTTAGCACTAGGGGGGCTATATTTTGATCCTAAACTTTCAAATGCTTCGAGCTTTCGTTTTGCTGGATATCGACGGTGTATTGCTACCATTTGGAGATGGAGTAAGCGATGACTCTGATTTCGACTTCAAAGAAAGCTGCTTGGGTGCGCTCTCGAAGATAATCAACGCTACGAAAGCAACCATTGTGTTGAGTAGCACTTGGCGTGCTGTACCATCGTCACAAGCTCACATCATTTCAGAGTTCAAGCGGTAGGCAACAACGAGCTTACTCTTCTTTTATTTCGTCCATTGCATGGTCGATACAATCGACGACTTGTGGTTAGGAAGTGTCGTTCGAATAATGAATAGATTCATTAAGAATCACCAAAACCTTATGCTCTAATTCCGGTGTGCCACAATGCCTAGGTATGCGCAGTTAAGAGGTGGTCCGCTTGGAGACGTCGAATCTTTCGAGCACACAACAAGCTTGACAAACTATTCGGTGAGGAACCATGCTGAGTTCAGTGGAGATACTGAGCAGCATTCGCACGCGCTGCTGCTCTCAGATTAAAATTATGTTATGGTCGTAGGTGCGCCAGTGGGAAGTCGCAGAGTGGGTTAACGGATGGACCGAATTCAATGGCAATAGCGACAGCCGCGTGCTCGGCAAAAAGCGAAAGGCACAAGGAGATGGGCGCAAACGACAATTGCCGAGCACTGCAGAGAGCACACCGCCCATAGCATGGGTAGCGCTTGATGACGACGATTCCCTTGTGAATGATTCCCGCTACCAGGACCTGTGCGCCCCTTACACCGTGTTGACGGACAGCCGCGAAGGGTTAACCGATGCTGACGCTGACCGTGCCATTGCGATCTTACAGCGGAGCATGAGCGCGAATAGGGAAACGACGCCATGTAGTAGTGACGCATGTAATATACACGAACGAGCCCGTTCATCTGTTGCTGAGTGCTCCAATGGCAAAGAAGCCCACCCAACCAAGAAAAACAGTGACACCGAAGCACTGCCTGGTGGTAAGAAGGCCGAAGACACCGAAGCAGGAAAAGCTAACGAAATTAGTGAGGCGCCGGGAGATAAGAAGGCCAAAGTCAACAAAATGATTTCCCAACAGGAAGCCTGATGCCAATTCCTGACCAGTCCCTCTTGTAGGCCTATATTACCTCAAATGATTTGCTTTGCAACTGCGGAGCCACATCATTTCAGTTGGTTGAAATGATGCAGATTTGTTGATGTTTCTTTGCAATTGGGGAGTATAATCTCATCTAATCTAGATCCATACTTAACATCTTGAATCCCATCTTCCGCTGTCTGGCTGTCTGTTCTGCTGATTCCGCGAACAATACGCCGTAATGGCCGTGCCATATTTAGGCAGCTCCGAATCCATTGAGCTATGCGCAATAACAATAGCCAATAGCGCTATATTTTTTTTCTATTTACTGGATTTTTTAATATGTGAAGTCTTGGTGTTATACGCGTACAATTTATAGCAGGCCACTGGGTTGATGAGTGCTGAGTGTTTGGTGCATTCGATTTATTATAATAATCAGAAGGAGAATGCCACCTGCAACTAGGGCTGTGCTTCATCCTCGCAGCAGTAGCTCCCAACGCTTTCGTCGAAGTAAATTAAATGGTCGTCGATTGACAAGTCGACCCAGTTGGCACAAGAAGGGTCTTCCGCGTCAGAACAAACCATGTACGAGCCGTTGTTCATGCTCTGAGAGTAAAGATGGCGGAAGAGGTATTGTATGATATGGGTCGTGTGAGAAGGGAAAGTGCAAGAATGGCGATGATGCAAAAAAGTCATGGTCAACTATCGACTTGGATATGGTAGAGAGAGGCGCATAAACATAGTACATTAGCCATTCCTCCAATTTCACATACGAAGTATTCAATCTCAATACCTTGTGACGGTACCACACTTCATTTTCAGTGTGGTACGGGCAGGTAGGCAGAGGGCGGCAGGCCCCTAGCAGGCCACAGCAGAAAGGCTCGTGGGCAATCGCGTCCTTGCGGTGCACTATTCGCCATGCGTCCTGGAAGAGGGAAATGATGTGATGGGAATATTGAACACACGTGAGAGGCGACAAGTTTTGAATATTTAAGGAAAACGCAGAGCTCCAATGAGCCATCCAAGCTCGTCACTGAACGAAGTGGTGGATGGTCCGTGGGTATTTTAGGAAGAAACTATTCAAAACAAGCACTATATTCGAGAACGCACCCGAACTGAATCGCTAAAGAGCTGGCTGAACGCAAAGTCTCCGACGCGGGGTTGGCCATACGTGTACACTATAGTGCCTAGTGCATGCTTCGACTGTCCTAGGTAAGTGGCGGCCACCACTGCGATCGCAGCGCCCAGACTGTGGCCCGTGAGGACTACAGGGTAGGTCGGGTGGGCTGCGGCAAGGGCGGCGAGGTGGTCACTGAACCCCGCCTGGTTGAGGTAGTCGAAGTAGTTGCAGAAACCCTTATGCACCTATATAGTGCACCAAAAAACAGAGATGTGTTTTATCAAGAGCCGCCGCTCATCAGATATAGTAAAAAAAAAGCCCCTCCCCCCCATCCAAAAAATAATAAAAATAAAAGAAGTGAGCCTCCACTGTAGGCACAAAGGAATCAATTCCAAGGATAGGCTCAAAACAAGGAGAACCTAGCTAGGTTAGAATGTCTGCTGCAGTTTTTTCTCATTTACCTTGCCCAATATTGTGCCGTCAATCAAGCAATCGGAAGCGAAGTATCCCCCTTGTAAGTCGGTGGCGAAGTCCGCAATCGACCCGTTCGTGCCTTGAGCAGAAAGCGCCAGAGGCATATAACGAATAGAACACTTCAGGAAAACATTTAGCATGTGCAGGCAGTATACACTCTTTCACCTTTGAAAGCCGCAACAACCCATTCCCTGTTGTGATCGACGCCCATGTACCCAAAATAGTCTTTGTCTAGTTTGGCCTTGGGTGCTGTGGCTTTCACAGTAGCGTACACTTCAAAGCCCGCAGTTTTATTCTGACATGGGGCATTCAGCGTAGACCACGTGGCAACACGTTCTATGGGGCAGTACGCTGCACCGGCGTAAGCTAAGGCGTCCTGTGCCACACAGAAATCCATTTGCAAATGTCAAGGGATGCATTTGTTTTTCCTTTCATAGTATCATTCCAACATAACACCCACACACGTACATCACTTTCCTTGTAAACTTACTTCGATTCACGTAGACTTTATTTTATTTAACAATTGGCAAGATGCCCTCGTGAGAAAATCACTCGTGCACAGCAAAGTCATTGTAATTGAGTAACTCACGTTTAATTAAAAAAATAATGAGCCTCTGTGATTTATTTGGATGGCAGTCCAGCAAGCACTCACATGAGCCATGGCTTCATTGTACGTTGACTTGCCAAGCGATGATTGAAACAAAATCAACAGGGCCCCAGTGTATGTGGCGTAGAACATGAATGGTGATGTATGGTGATACCCTCTCTATGCGAGCACTTCAGAAGTGTAGGGAATCAAAACTCGGTGCTATATAATGTACTGCGGCTTCGAAGTTCCTTCCATGTCACGTTACGTTTTGACACGTCGTCGCTCGTTGTCATCACGTCAAGTTGCTCAGTACTCAGTCACTCAGAACGCAGACGTTGTCGGCCAAAACCCAAAGCTACCCTGTAAACCCCAAAATCGTTCTCGTTTCTCATCCAAAAAATGACGAAATAATAAAATTGGCGCAGAAGTCAGAGGGGTAGAAGAAATGGATAGAGTCGGAAGGCTTCGCTCGGAGAATCTGTCGGGAATATATTGATGTGAATGAGCTGATAGCCCGGCAGTGTCGTTCGAACAAGCTCTTTAGAAATTCACTCAGCGGGAAAACGACATGCTCTGCTGCAATAACATCAATGCTGTCGCAATTCGTGAAGTCGACGATGCTCACGGTTCAGAATCGCCCGAGGTATTCAATTACATTGCTCCAAGAATTTTGGTTCGAAAAATTTGAAAGCTTTCATGAGCCCCCTCACTCCACAAAGGGCCCATTTTGTAGGTTTCTCACCTCTCTAGTGGCCGTTAGTTTATGTGACGTTTCCGAAAGAACGGCACAGAGATAATTCATGTCGAACTGCCTTTCTTTCGTTGAAATCAAATTTGGTACCTGTATCTAGGTTTCATCGCACCGCGAAAGGTCGCCGGTGCCCGCTGCAGCCAAGTCGCCAGGCGAGCAGCCGCTGATGGAGCCAGCACTCAAGGAGTTGCTTGCCCGAGTTGGCCTGGCGTCGCAGGCCCCCGACTTCGTCGCCCGGCGCTTCTGCAGCGTGAAACAGCTCGCGAAACCACCAGGCTTGTCGGAGCAAGACCTTGGCTTTTTGAAGCCTTTGCAGCGGCGCAAATTTCGGGCGGCTCTGGCGGATGCGGCGATGCACGCGGCGGCAGACGAGGACGCAGATGACGACTGGGCTCAAGCGGCTGCGGCAGCGACGCGGCGGTCTCGCTTGACCGCAGACGACGTCCCTGGCTTTGGGGATAGCGGCTCCACTAGCAGTGGGTCAGGTGACAGCCTCTATGTAAGGGAGGCGCTTCGGCGGCCTTCGATGAACGTTGATGAGGTGGAGGTGCTGGGCGTAGAGAAGGTTGAAGTGCAGGCAGACAACCAAAGCAACGCAAACAAAGACGACACGCTAATAAACAGCACTGTTAACGACAGTGAAAGCAGCATGACTAGTCAAAGTAGCTCTAGCAGCAACGTCGGCAGCGCCAGTAGCATAACGATGGCCGCTCCGGACCGCGCTGATAGTCGAACGACTTCAGTAGCAGTTGAGCAAAAGAGCAGCAGCAATTTTGCGTCGAGAAAAAAGAGCAACCGCCGTACTGGCAATAGCAACAACAGCAGAAGCAGCAGCAGTGATACTACCAGCAGTAACAGCAACAGCAGCAGCGATAGCAGCCACCAACACCATCACGATGGCGGCAGCGGCAGCAGCAGGGGGAGTGGCTACGCTATTGACAAGTTGGCAGATGAAGCTCTTGCATTCGCTTTCGCTCCAGAGCGTGCCGTGTCTACTATTACAACAGTTTTTACACCTTCATCCACGTCATTGGAATGGCAAAGCAAGATAGCTGTTGAGGAGGTAGAAGTAGTAATGGACGAAATACAAGAAGATCATTCTGTAAGTATTATGAATGCGTTGGAGGAGCGATCTATTGCCCTCCTCAAGCGTGTGCTTGGCACCGCTGACCCGCCGGCGTCTGACATCGAAGCACTCATGCAACTGGCTGAGGCAACCGTTAAAGTACCTGGCGAGAGCAGCAACAGCAGTGGTGCCACGACCGGCAACTTGTGCGTTGCTGCCGCCGCGTACTGCGCGCAAGAAGGTCACGGCAGTGGCTGCTGGCCCAATGCTCCGCGCGCTCGCGCCCTGTGGGCCAAGGTGGACTTCGGCGCCCTCTGCGACTTTGCAGCAGGGAAAGCAGCGTTACATGCTACTACTTCAACGCAAGATGCCGGCAGCAACGCTACTAGCAAAAGCGGCAGCAGCTCCAGCACTAGCAACAGCAGCAACAGCAGCAATGAGGGGACCGTGGTTGGGGATCCAGGCGTACCTGCGCTGCCGCCAATTGACTCACGGAATATGCCGATCAATTTCTTGGCGAGGTGCGCGCAGTTTTTGGTAGGGGTGGCGTGGTACACGGGCGCTGCCCTGCTGCCTGAGCAATGCGGCGGCAGTGGGAACGACGCTGGTAGTGGTAGCAGTAACAGCAGTCCAGGAGGTGGCAATGGCAGTGGTGGCGGCCTGGACCCTCCGACTGGCGTGTGGTGGCTCCGTGCGGCAGCGGGTGGCGATCCATCCATGGTAGCGTCAGCAATGGCATCGGCTAGGGCAATCCCCACAACGAATAGCACTAGCAGCAGCAGCAGCAGTGCAGCTACTGCCTCGGATGAGACTGCCATAGCAGTATCAAAACCAGCAGCGCCAGCACCGGCTGAGTTTGCATTTGTACCCTTGGCGTGGAGTTGGCTTGGTGAAGCTTGCGCTGCGGGCGTGGCAGGAGGCGGAGGAGGCAGTGGTGGTGGTCAAGACTGGACGCTAGCGCAGCAATGGTTTGCGCTAGCTGCCTCCAGAGGCGTGCCTGATGCGATGAATGGCTTGGGCGTGTGCTTCGAGCGCTTCTGTGCCGTTAAAAAGGGCCCAGATGGAAGCTATAGTAGATGTAGTAGCAGTGATAGCAAAGCAGGCCCAGAAGAGCAGACTACTAGAGACGCACAGGCGGCAGCCGTGTCAGCCGCCGCGTGGTATTGGCGTGCTTACGAGGAAGGAGGTGTGCAGGCGCAGCGCGATGCCTGGGCCAATCTAGCGGCGTTGCAAGCGTCACATCCTGAAGCAGTGCCGCACTTGCCGTTGAACCCCGACAATGACAATGACGATGATGCGAATGCCTCTGTAAGCCTTGGTCGTGTTGTTGTTGTGAACAGTGATTATGGTAGTGATGACCCACCCATGACTCCGCCATCGAAAGCAACCATCGCATCTGCAGCTGCTGCGGTTGAGGCCTCATTGGTGTCGAGTTCAGGCGAGCACTTTGATTCAGACGCTCTGTTGCTCGAGTCGTCGTTTGTGTGTTGCTCGGCCGGTGTGCTTGGCTGGCGCGCGAGCATGGCGCACGGTGACCGGCACCCCAAGCTCCGCGGCGATGGCGTGAAAGCAGGGCAGGTCGTGCGCGGCATTGTGCGGCAAGCTCCGCACCCCCTTCAAAGTAGCCAGCAACCCTACGCAAAAAGCAATAACCGCGGTAGTAATGGAGGCAACCAGCGGTGAACCTTTTGCGTGGTGGCTTGAAGTGAAAGTGCCCGGTCGAACCGACGACCTCGTGGCGTACTTGCCCGGTGCGCCTGCGTCAGCGCCGCCCGGTGCCTGGACCAACTTCAAGCCTTCAAAGGTTACTACATTAGCGGCGGTGGAAATAGAGTCTCAGCCAAGCACCCCCAAAGCCGCTAGTGCTCATGTGAATGCTTCTGCAGCCACCCCACCGCGCAGCAGTCACTTCTCTATTGACGGCGAAAGCAGTACGACTAGGATCAGCACTAGCAGCAGCAGCAGCAGTGAAGGCAGCAACAAATACCCTATGAGCTTAAAAGAGTGTGCCAGTGCCGCGGCCTCCACCATCGCAGCTCGGGCGACGGCAGCTGCTGCCAGCCTCGAACAACTCGCCGTGTCCTCCGCCGTGAACCGCATCCTACGCTCGCCGCCTCAGCTCGTGTCCCACGATGATTTAGCCCTGGTGGCAGCTGCAGCTGGGGCAGGGCCCTCCAGCTCAATGGTGCCTTCGTCATCAGTGTTGCTAGGCAGTAGCAACCACGCCAGTAGCAAAAGCAGCACGAAGAGCAGTAGCGACAGCCGCCACAGCGGCCCTGTAGGAGCACTTGTCGTCTCGCAGCCACGCCCCAGCCGACGCCCAGTGTCTACTCGAGACCCTCTGGCTCGTGCTTGCTGGGCGTACATGCTTCGGTTTGGGCACAGCCTTAAAGTGGACCTCGAGAGAGCGAGCGCACTCTGGGCTGCGGTAGACTGGGCACAACTTTTGCAACTCGCTGGAGGGGCTGAGGCCCTCACTTCTAAGAGTACAGTTGACGATAACACAAAAGCACCGAAGTCTAACAGTAAAAACTCCGAGGCAACAGCAGGTTCTGCTTCCCGGAGTGAAGACACCAATAGCAGCGGCACATCCGGCGACGCCAACGCGCAGTACTTGATTGGCTCCATTTACGAGAGCGGTAAACCCCCTTTGCCCACCGCAACCCCTAGCGGGACCCCCACTCCAGACAAGGCCGCAGCGGTGCAGTGGTACCGGTTGGCAGCGGCGCAGAGTCATCCGCGCGCTCAGCACGCGCTCGGGGTGTGCTGCTTCTACGGTGATGGCACCCAAGAAGACAAGGCAGCGTCGGTGAAATGGGACACTTTGGCCGCTGCCCAGGGCCACGCCAAAGCACAGTATTCCCTTGGGGTCTGCTACGACAACGGCGAAGGCGTAGAGCAAGAAGACGAGGAGAAGGCCGCCGAATATTATGCGCTCGCAGCAGAACAGGTGTTTGAGGACTACCTATAATTGCCATGTATGCGTTCAATGTTGACAGTGTAGAAGAGATGAGTGTTTGTGAGCCCTTTTTACCTGCTTTTATATTAACATATTTCTGCTATCTCTATACTTCATAACTATCAATATTCACTGGTGTAGCCACTGTGTATTCACATTGGCGCTGACTTCATCTTCTCTTATGTATTTTTCAAAATAGGGATTCGCGCTCGCGCAGTACACCTTAGCGCAGTGCTACGAGTACGGCAGCGGCGTGAGCGAAGACCTGGCCTTCGCAGCCGTGTGGTACCGCAAGGCGTCAGCTCAGGGCCATGAGGATGCTCGCCAAGCCCTGGCCGCCTTGGAAGCGAACTGGAAAGCGGAGGCCGAGGCCCTGACAGTGGGCAGCAAGCTGAGGCGGGTGTTTGGCGTGCCGACTAGTCATGTGGCATCCGCCGATGTGCGCGCCCTCCTCGAAAAGGCTTCACCTCCGGTGACTCCTGTGACTGTAACAGCTACTGCTCCTGCTGCTGCTGCTGCTGCTGCTGCTGCTGCTGCGACCACTGCTTTGGTGGAAGGCGCTAGTGATTCTGACGGGGCCGCCAAGAATGGAGAATTAGATAACCTAGGTACAGCGCCTGATGATGAGTTGCATTGTGCTTCGTTGGCAGCAGCCGCGACCTGCTTTCTGTTTGGGTATGGCGTCGCCATGGATGTTGCAGCTGCGAAAGCGCTCTTTGCTCTTGTAGATGTTTCAGCTCTGAAAACGCTAGCGTCGCAGGCACCTTCCAATGGGGGCTACAAAACCGCCGTTGCCACTGCTGCGGCCAATAGCAGTAGCAGCAGCAATAGTGCTAGCACCGACGCAGCGGTCGAGGCAGCGGTGGCAGGGGCCGAAATGCAGCGTTACGCGCAGTTTTTGCTCGGAGGCATGTTGCTCGCAGGCCACGGCGCCGCGGACGAAGAAGACGAAGAGGCCGTGGAGTGGCTGGAGCGCGCGTCGCAAGCTCCCAAGCACCAGGCTTACGTGGACGTGAGTTGGCACCCGCGAGGCCTGGCTCACGCGCAGTACTCCTTGGGGAGCTGCCACTACTACGGGCTTGGCGTGGAATTCGAAGACGACCAACTGGCCGTGCAGCTTTACACCAAAGCCGCGGAGCAAGGCCACGGCGATGCCCGGTACTTCTTGGGCATTTTGGAGGAGCCCCAGCCAGATCCAACGAGTCACTTGCCGCCACCGCCTCCGCCTGCACCCGTGCTAGCTTCCAATGCCTCGAAGCTGCCTCCCTTGGCTCCCTCACTAGCAGGCATTGAGCTACATTTTCCCGCTTGTGGTGCTGCTGCTATTTCGGTATCTTCAGACAGATCTATTGCTGCTCCTAGAACTAGTAATACCGATCTCAAGAGGCTTACAGCCGAAGCTCGCATTGACGGTTTGCTCCAGTGCCTTCACGAAAGCAACAAAGATGCCCAAGGCGGTGTCATGGAAGAAGAGGTGAAAGACAGCGAAGGCAGCGCGGAGGAATTATCGTCGAAACTCAAAGGTCAGGCACGGGCTGCGACTGGAAAAACTGCAGAGTCTCCTCCGAGGAAAGCCAGCTCGACCACGCCTCAGCGACGGAGCAGCCACGACCGCAACAGCAACAGCAGCAGCAACAACCACAGCAATAGCGTTTGCGACGCCGGAGCAAGAGCACAAGGGTCAGAGCCGGTAGAGTCGCGAGGTCGGCACACCCCACCGCGAAAGCCAACCAAAGCATCGCCGGCTTTGAGGCGGAATGGCTCAGGATCGTCCATGCATACCGCCTGGAAGTAGGGTTCACGTCTAGTCTAGTTAATACTCCCCAAAAATACAAAGAAACGCCACTGTGGCATATGGCAACAGAAAAATGTAACCTTCAGAACAATTCTGACTGGGCTGAGTGTCCTTTTGCGTAATAAAATTGTAATCATTTACTCTCGAGGTGTCCTTCAGCCGCCAGGTATCAGGAGGTTTGGGAATGGAGTATTCAGCTGTCTCCACTTCGACCTGTCCTCTGTCCTTGGCAATGGCGATCTACTCATCAAAATCCTTCGAAATGCCCTTACTTTTATGCGCGTTCTCAGAAACCGCAATGCCATTGGCAGTGTGCTTCTTCGCATGCTGAGCCTACTTCGTTAATGCGCATGGGAGTAAAGATGAACATTGCATTGCGCAAAAGGACACTCAGCCCAGTCAGGCATGTTCTGGAGGATTTATCAAAACAAAGCTTTATGCCACGCAGCTCTATGCTATTTGCTATTTGTTGATATTTCTTTGCAATTGGGGATTGGGGCGTATAATCTAATCCAATTCAAGCCGCTGGCCCTCTAACTTGGCTGCTTTTTGCGGCGGCCATCGAGATATATTACGTAATTCCATTTTGATTTCGCCTGATGAGACGAAATTGGCGAAATTTCGTTTGCCGAAATCCACTAAACGCTAAAGAGAGCCATATGCAGCCGAAATGGGGGGGGGGGGTCTAAGCCATAGGAGGTGTAGACTGAAGGTAAGGTAGCAACCGGATACCGG
>Ga0307979_1003081_pt1 | contig 11343 bp, 7 predicted proteins | sample OrgLakmetage1058_FD_201833 | JGI IMG/M metagenome (GOLD analysis project Ga0307979, IMG submission 201833) | Saline water microbial communities from Organic Lake, Antarctica - #1058 | ecosystem: Environmental > Aquatic > Non-marine Saline and Alkaline > Saline | place: Antarctica: Organic Lake...
AGTCCTTCTGCAGTCATCTTGGCCGCTACAGCCCCCTTGGGCACGTGCATTTTGAGCATTTTTAAGTACTTCGAGAAGCGCGGGTCGTCCTGAATGGCAATTGCAGGCTCGTCATCATCTTTGTCAGCATCTTTGTCAGAAGGAGCAGGTAGCTCTGGGTCCATATCTAGAACTGCTGGATCAAGTCCTTCTGCAGTCATCTTGGCCGCTACAGCCCCCTTGGGCACGTGCATTTTGAGCATTTTTAAGTACTTCGAGAAGCGCGGGTCGTCCTGAATGGCAATTGCAGGCTCGTCATCATCTTTGTCAGAAGGAGCAGCTAGCTCTATTTTCTTATCATCAGCAGTTACTGCTGAGGTAATTTGAATGTTGGCATTGTTGGTCTCGCCCTTCGACACATTGCAATCTTCTAATATTTTTTGCCCAGATTGCGTTTGAAGTGAGCCAGATTCTTTATATTCTGGTATGCTGGGCTGCATTTCCGCTCTATTCCCTATATCACCTAAATTGCCTACTGTATGACCACAAACATCGCTTCGTCCTATAGCTGCACGATTCTGATCACCAACATTGTCAGTGCCATCGATAAGCCTATTGTAGCCTCTATGCTCTTCACCTCTATGACCTTTTGGTTGCATTATACGATCACGTTCTTCACCTTTAGTTGACATCAAACCACGTCCATTTGCGTCTATTGCCGCACTCTTAATATCATCAGCGCCATTCCATTGGCACTCAACGTCGCTGCTAGTGCCCACCTCCCCAATACTGACCATTCTTCGACTGCATATTGACTGCGTATCATTTTCATTGTGATCATCGTATCCGATCTCAATACCGGTACCGATATTTGATTCCGAATTGCATGCAGAAATACCTTGAATAAATTTGGGAGAAGATGATGTGGATTTCATTTTGTTCGTCGCTACTGAGGTACCAACAATGCTTAATGGTTGGTTGATAGATATGTCAGAGGAAGCACTACTAGCAGAGAGACACACTTCGTGGTTCATAATTGACTTTTCAACTTCAAATGACTGCTTTCTATGCACATCAAACTTTGTCTCGGGATCCGATGAATCAATTGAGTGAGGATACGGCAGAAGATCTGAAGTTTTTATGCTTCTCGAGGTATTATTAAGATTCGAGTCGATTTTATAATATGGTTGTGGCCCTTCAGCCAAATCAGTTGAAGATTCATTATCATGACGAAGGCTGTAATGTTTTTGAACTAAATTTCCTGATGCAACTTCGGGCCCACTGTGTAAACCAAGACTTGTTGGTGCCGCAACATTAGCGCTTACCCTTTGAGGCTCTATTCTTGAAGATTTAGACGGCGACGTACCGAGATTTGCTAAGCCATCATGAGCAGAAAGCGTTTGAATCTGAGAAGAAATTGCAGCAGAGCCATTCGCTGCAGTATCAGAATAGTTTATACCGTCGAATTTTTTCGGAGACTTCTCGTGGACGAGCTCATTTTTATCCACGTTCTTGCGTACAGCTTCATTCGGAACAGACCCCAGATGTTGCGCATGACTTATATCAGTAGACAACACTAGTTTGGATGATTCGTAAAGTGGTAATTCAGCAAGGACTCTTTCGTCATCTTTTCCATGTAATTTTTGCAGCGTCTTGTTGTCGCTTTGAATAGGCCAGTTGTAATTTAACCATCGGTTGATTTTGTGCGTTTCTGAAGTGCGTGAGCTGACGCGAGCTTCGCAGTAAAGCAATTCGAGTCGATATTGACACATTAATTTGATGGCCTCTGCAGTATTATTATTTGCCAAGAGGAGAGCAAAATCAATTCCTTCAGGCAGAACCATTCTCTGAAACTTATTCGCTACCATTTCAACAAGCACCAAGTCAGCTCTGCTGCTGCGCCATGAAATAATTTCTGATATACCGCGGCGTGTTACTGCGTCTGTACCGCACTGAATAATTTCAGGAAGTTGAAAGTCTATAGACGGCTCACGGTGAAAGCATATACTTAGCTTAAAGTCTTCGTCGAAAAATTCTTCGTCCTCCCGGTGGGCGACTGAAATATTTGACTTTTGAATCTCGATCAGGCCAGCTCCTATGAGACCCGTATTCGCGAGGTATCGAAAAACAACAGTATTGCTATTGCTTGCACTATTAGTTTCATGCACCATTTCATCTTGACTTCTCTTCAATTTTACCACTACGGCAATATCGCCTTGAACTACTGTGTTGATATCGTAAACGGCCGTGGCATCATCGTAATCCCAATAACAGTTAAGTCTTGCAGAAATTTCGCTGTTGAAAGTACATTCGCCAGCAGACCATACTTCGATTTCGGGCGGTTCCTCAACGAGAAGTCCTTCAATAACAATGGTGGAAATTGAATGCGATGTAGGGTATGGGTAACGTTTCGTATCGACCAAGGTGTCTACACTCTCTAGAAATGACTTCAGGAGAGGTTTACTTCGAATGTCCTCTTCGGTCAGGTGGATTGGCGGCCTGACCGACTTGTAGAACTGCATCACTCCATTCAAACAGCATGGCACGCTACTTGTATACTTGAGAAAAGCTGCAGCTACAAGACATGCCCGCGTCCGGCCATTTGGACACGCCAGAAGTGCTTTGTTGGTCGATGAGAGATTTAACCAGGCGTGCACGGCGTAAACAATTCTGAACAAGTGTTCAAAGGTTGGATACGGAGACTCTGGTGCTGAAACAACCCAACCAGCATTTGCCACTATGACCGGATTTAACTTTCCAGTTTCTCGCCCATAGTTACTTCTCTTTAATGTTCCATTGACAAGGTCACAAAGGTTGAATATTAGAACGCGGCACCCTATCTTTTCTTGGAGAGCTGTAGCGAGATCATTCGCAATGACCGAGTGGACGCACACGAGATTTTGGTGTATTATGACTGCTTTGTCCATTTTCTTGTTTCAGAGCGTACCACGATAGTCTGTGTTGTTGATTTTCTCCCTATCGCAGCACATGAGAATATTTTGACTACGAATTGTACCAAAAGTTATAGAGACTTGTGCTCGGGGGCTTCCATGCGTAAAGCCTTCGAAGTGGGTGAAGCTCTTCAATGGATCGCAGAGTTAAGACAGTTGACACAGTGTTCTACTGAGATGTTGCGCGATCACGAGGTAAGCTGTTCTGTTTTTGTTAGGGTGCGCTCTTCTTTTTCAAATATCATAATATCATCCATATTCACCAGTACTACTGTAGTACTGTAGTGGAACGTTGATGGTCCATAGAAAATATTTTCGTCGTCATTGTCGTCATCGGTACCAAGTTTAGTTACCAACCGACAACCGACCGACGGTTCCGTTCCGCATTTTTTTCTGTTGCTGCTTCGTCGTTGCTCCTCTTCCTGCAGAAACTTCTCTCACAGTTTTTTTTTTACAGAATCTGCATTTTGATGTGCCGTTGTCAACTCATCAACGAGGTTGTTCAGTGAGCAAGTGCCCGCGACCACTTCTGTCAAATATCTAATCCAGAAAGCGTGCTCGAGTAGAAATCAAGCTATGTATCGCCTAACATCTCTCGTAATCCTATCTGTGCTATTGTCTGTAGCACAATTGGTTCATTCGCTGTCAAATGCAAACTTTCGAAGGAGTCGCATTAGCAAGGTGCCACCGCCAAGTACCGATTATCTGCACATCGCGACTACAAAGCCAGCTTCAGAAACTAATCTATTCAACAGCCATTCAGGTCCCCAGATAGATTCAACAAAATTGGAGCCCAAGACAGCGCCGGTCGCCATAGCATCTTCTCAAATTCAGCCCTCAAGCGGCTACGTAGAATGGCGGCAGCAACTTGACGCTCCGTCTAGACCTTCAACTTCCTCATTTTTTTTGCGAGCTGCAATTTCTGGGGCCGACTTTTTGCATCAGTATACAAATCAGCAGCGACGCCCAGTGTTTCATCAGCAATTGCCTGGTCCTGACCTGGTCTCAAGAGAACAAACAGCCACCTTTCAAACGTCGCTTCCCAACAATCCAGCCTTCGAACGCCCGCAAGTCAAGTCGCCTCTGCCGCAAAGTGAAAATTACCTTGAGTCTTTGAACAACAATCCACACTTCACAACTTACGACAATGAAGAAAAGAATAACGAACTGGGAGACCTCGATGAGCACGGGAATTTGAAAAGTGGGTGGCAAAGTAAGGTTTACGAATCTTCGTCATCTGCTGCGACCATCGGTGCGGACTGTGCACGAATTCCTTCTAAAGCTAGAACTCAAGATCTTATTTACACGCGAAGAATCCAGCAGTTGGACGCTACACCAGCTCGCCAACCTCAATCCGGCTCTTCCGCCATATTTTTCTCGAAGCGGCCAGCTCCTGGTACTTCGTTTTTGCACTACGACAACGAGAGGCCTAGCTAGGGCACTATTACTTCCCAATCATTTTAGTTCTCCATTATGAATTCAGTTTAATTATATTTTATACTTCCAAAGACAGAGAAATGACCCCCCACATCAAAGGAACATTTCACAGAGCTTTTGTCCTCTCTACTTTGCTTTCTGGGTTTGAGTTTGAGGAGTTCGGTGCTTACTACGAGAAGACTCATTCAACCGACTCCGAATTCTTAATCTCTGAGTGGTTGTCCAGGATGATCTCGAGGAGAGTATGGACTGTAATCTCCGACGGAACTCGGATACTGGAGCTCATGGCTGAGAATCCAGAATCGTATTGTAGGACTTCAAAAGTGGCGATAAGACCCCACAGTCCGTCTGTGGGACACAGTCATGCACAGTGAGCATCGGGGGAGGGAACGGATTCCTAGGAACTTCGGCCCACCGACAGATGGTAACTTCTCCCGTTGTGAATTTACAGCGCCGTCCGGTACTTGAATTATCCGTGGGACTCTCGTTTTATCAAAGGCAGGCACAATCGAGGATTTATTTTTGTATTTTTAGCGACAGCTACAGGCATTGTCAGCACTATCTTGCTGATCACTAGCGCGGAACCTGCGCTCTTCGGGGTTTACGCAGACGACTTGCTCTATAGGTGGAGGGCCTTACGAGGGTTTCGAAAATACTGGAGGATGACCACGAGTTGCGACCGTGGCGTTTGATGGAAGATTCATGGGTTTTGCTCTCTGATAGGCCCGCAGACGAGAAAGGAGTTCCTGTCCCGTCAAAGTCTCCTGCGGCTCAGGGGCAGAAGAATAGGCGCTTTGCGCGCTGCTGAAAGGCACACTTTGACCTCTGCCAATGAAACCTATTGTTCCGCATATAACGAGCTCAATTGCTCGCGCGCCTTCCTCTTTATTGTTCTGCGGAGTGCACAGCACTCACAAATACTTCGCTTTTTGCGAATTGTACGAGGAATTTGGCCAATACCCCTCCGCCTTTTAATGCATTCCGCACTTGAGTTGTTTGCGCAACGCATTCGCATTCCCACTTCTGCCCTCAGCATTGGCTTCTGTGTCATTAGGGTAAGTATTATTTCAATTCAAGTATGGGTGTACGCGTATGTGTGTATGCCGTGTGCCGTGCGGCATGTGTACACCGTATATTTTTTATTCGCCTATACGCCGACTGCCTAAATCGCTTCTTTTTTTCGCTCGTTTATTTCTATGGCTTCAAATCAAGGGTACCTACATACCCTTGCTCAAATCATCAAATGGCGTATAAACATACCCCTGTTGACGAGGATACCTCCGGTTTCGGTTCGCGACAATTATAGTCTAAGTTCCAATGAAAATAAGTATTATTTTTTTGCGAAACCCTACCTGTAGTTAATATTCGCCCCGGCACTAATTCGCCCCGCGCGCATTGCACACGCTACCTCAAAGACTCTCAGGGCACGTGCGTCTTTGTTATTGCACTCCGGAGCCATATCAGTTTATTTTTTTTAATTTGGTGCACTACTAAGGTCACAACGGTGTGGGTACGTCGCGTTCTCCGGACATCGTCCATGACGCGCATCTAGGCCCCAAACGAACCCTTTAGGAGCTCTTGGCGGAACGAGGCTTGAAGAGGTAATGGCCATAATAGTACCTATGAGTGTGGTATGTTTTTTCCGGGCGCCCTAAGCTGTTGTGCCCCAACTCCCCTCGTTTTGATACGCCACAGTTCTGTACAGCTGGAGCTCAGGGGCATCGCGCTCTAGGACTCGCCAAATGCGTCAAAGTGCATGAAGTTGGGCCAGAAATTATCGATGCGATCATTACTGATGAGAAGTGCAGCGCGGCTGCCGCAGCGGTGTCGAAAAGAATGTACCGAAGGACCCTGCGACGTAGGTTTACGAATGATTAGGAGTGAGACTATTCCAGATTCACCGAATCCACGGACAAGACCCGACGAAGAACATTGATTTTTGATTGATCTGTAAAAGTACTGTGGAAGTCCACATGGGGGTTTGAGAAACTCTTTCCCCGAAGGACTTGGCCTCGCTTGATATAGATATGGCGCCAGCGCCATACCGCTGTTTTTTCCCCTTACCAAGCAAATCAAGAGAACGTTGTTTTTTAGGGCTTGCCTTCATCCTATTTGCGAAGGCCGAGGGCAACGGTGCCGCGCGAATTCACGCGCTCCGCACTGCATGCGGCATTAGTGACGACAGTGTGTCAGTGACAACGTTATTTTGCGGTGGTATTAGTCATTGTCAAGACGCCATTTTGGATCTGGCCGAGACGCTCGATGATTCTGCCTTACCTCGCAACGAAGTTTTTTCAGCTTTCTCATCTGGCTGCCACTTACCCACTTACGAGCCAACAACGCAGTCGCCTGATAGCCGAGTGAATCAGCTTCCCACTAATACAGGCATCCCCACAGCAGGTGCCTTGGTCAGCGAGACTTCGGGGGGGCGTCTTCGGAGTACTGTCAACGATGGCGGAATAAGTGGCGGTTGGGCTGACAACGGCAGAAGCATTTTTGAGATGGTCCGACGGCTCCAAGCATCCTTGACCGAGGTAACTAAGATGCCTGGTTTTACCTAGTCATAGTGTTGACAAAGTGCTACATGGAAGGCGCTCGGCTAGTTCACTCGCTATTTCTGAATACACTACCAACGATTCCTCGAATGTCCACCGCGGAGCCCACGATCTTTGTCGGCACTATGGACCACTTTCAAACTAACGCTGTTTGGTCGATGTGGCAGATAAGAATCAACACTTTCTCAAAATTACCGCATTACAAAATTGAATTAATTTATTTGACATAACTTCTTCTTGTGTCTTCATCATTTTTTTCGCGTTTTGTTGCTTGAAGAATCCATCCTCACGCCCGGTGCCACTGCCCACGCCTGAGCCAACATCGCAGCCGACGTCGCAGCCGTCGTTGGTAATTAGTGATTTAATGACTACCCGTACTTCTCGTCATAAGTTTCAAAATTGGCAGAGACTCGTGAAAAAATCCTTGTTTTCTAGTGAGCTCGATATTGATTTGTAGCTGTCAGCCGTTTGAAGTGTAGCAAATTATTTGTTCGGTAATTTTGCCCAGGCTCCAACATTGGTTCCGAGTATTAATCCGACACTGCAGCCTGCACCGATCCCAACAGCGGTAAGAACGCCGTATTTACTCGGAGGATGTACTGGAGGATGTTGCTTGTTAGTTTCTCTAAGAGTTGTTTGTATATAATTTTCCTGCGTTGTGCGTGTGCTCAAACTCCCACTCTGTCAGCCGAGCCTACGTTGGCACCGTCGATGGTAATAAGTGATTTGATGACTCCGTGGATTTTCATTTCGAATTTAAAAGATGTGATGATTAGTATGAGAATTCTTGTTAGTCGTTTAAATTTTTGCCCAGGTTCCAACACTGGTCCCGAGCAGCGGTCCGTCATTGCAGCCAACGCCGACCCCAACTACGGTAAGAGCAGCATAGTGTATTGATGTATTGGTTTTGTTTTACAAAAGGTACGCTTACATGGTTTGTCGATCTTTTTTTGACGCACAGACTCCTACGCGGCCTACACCGGCTCCGACCATGGTACATCTTTCATTGAGTTGTGGTTAGCCTGATAAGCTATTCTTGAATCGTGCAAGCCGTAGTTCTTCGAATGTGTGGACACATGTTTTCATATCCATGACTTAAATGCCAACACCTTCACAATCGTATTCATTGTGCAGGCTCCCACGCTGACTCCAACGAGTGGTCCGTCGCTGCAGCCGGTGCCGCTGCCGACGGCGGTAAGGGTGTGAATGCGATGGTGTGCTTGTGATGATTAGAGCTCATCTTTCTGCACGGTTCCGCTACGTACTTTTGTTGCGATTATGACATGACTTTGATTATTGTTATGTGTGTTCAGACTCCTACGCAACTTCCGACGACGCTTCCAACAGCGGAGCCTACATTGTCACAGGTTCATATGCTTTGTCTGTTGCCACTCTTTCCAATATTGACTAGAAGTTTGGTCCCGTCTTAGAATCTTGAACACTCATTTCTTGTTCTCAACTAGATGCCAACGCCTTTGCCGTCTGACTTGCCGACGGGGAAGCCTACATTAAGCCCATCCCTGGTAAATACGACAGGCAATTGACTCACGAGCGCCCTGTGTGCATGCGTTTGAATGTTCTCCTTTTTGTCATCTTGATTATTGGTGCCTCTTCCGTCTGAGGCGTAATTTAATTTCAGTTATTGCCGTCTTGTCTCTTTTGTTTCTGTATCAGTTTCCAACCTTACTCCCAAGCAATGCTCCATCGCCGCAGCCTACGTTGCCTCCAACACTGGTTCGAATGTGCCTGTTGTGCATGCATTTTTCGAATACTATTTTCTAAACATTTGTTCACAAAATGCAGGCAGTATTGCAGGACCACTTACTCACACGTTCATTTTTTTTTTTGCACTAATTAACTTGTCGATCTGTACACTCGTCTTTTCAGTCTCCAACGCCATCGCCTAGTGATGCTCCTTCGCCTGAACCGACTTTGCCTCCAACGCTGGTACGACTAATGAAAGAGCACTCATGTTCCTTGTTTTGCAGTTGTTGGTTTCTGATTTTAAACGAGTACGTTTACGTGGTCTTTAAATTGTAGGCGCCTACCTCGAATCCTACAAGCCTTCCAACTCCTACCCCATCGCTGCCGCCAACACCGGTAAGAGGGAGAGCCTTTGTGTCAAGCGCAGACACTCGGAGAGTGAACGTGGTGCTTTCTATCTCTCTCGAATGGCATAATTTCTTTTCTTCTTCAGTCCGCGTGAGACCACGACTGTTCGTAGTTGCCACGAAGCCAAGTTCAAGCGCGATATTTTATTGTTGAACTGTATGCGCATTTCTCGCTGATTGACTGCCTATCACTTCATCACTTTCCTCAGTCTCCGACGTCGAATCCCACAAGTGCACCAACACCACGACCAACCTTTCCTCCAAACCCCATTTTTTGTTTCGATTTTAAGAATGTGTAATGAAAGAGCACTCATGTTCCTTGTTTTGCAGTTGTTGGTTTCTGATTTTAAACGAGTACGTTTATGTGGTCTTTAAATTGTAGGCGCCTACCTCGAATCCTACGAGCCTTCCAACTCCTACCCCATCGCTGCCGCCAACACCGGTAAGAGGGAGAGCCTTTGTGTCAAGCGCAGGCACTCGGAGAGTGAACGTGGTGCTTCTATCTCTCTCGAATGGCATAATTTCTTTTCTTCTTCAGTCCGCGTGAGACCACGACTGTTCGTAGTTGCACCTTTAGAAGATGCTTTTATGACTGGCGAGGCTGGTGGTTTTGCCAGAGTGTGCGCAAAGCGTGGCAGTGACACGGTGATTGGTGGGCTCTTCGGTGGAGTGCCCTCACCGAACCCCACTGTTTCGCCGTTACCTACGCAGATTCCCACGCCTTCGCCTACGCCAGTGCCAACGCCACCGCCTACGCAACTGCCAACTTTGCCACCCTCGCCGCAACCATCCCCAGTACCGAGCTTAACTCCCACGCCGGTGCCTACGCTTATGCCTAGTCCATCACCCTCGCCTGTGCCTACTCCAAGCCCGACGCCAGCACCAACGTCAGTGCCCACGCCAGTGCCCACCTTATCGCCTTCGCCGCAGCCGTCTCCGGTACCTACCCAACTGCCTACGCCGGTGCCTACCTCAATGCCTACTCCGTCGCCCTCGCCTGTGCCTACGCTCTCGCCCATGCCAGTGCCCACTTTATCACCTACGCCCAAACCAACGCCGCTACCAACACCACAACCCACTGTAGCATGCACAGCAGGCCGCTACTTCGATTACGAAGCTAATGGCAAATCAGTGTGTCGTGATTGTCCCGCGGGTCGGTACCTCAACCAGACGAGTGTTAAAGACGCTATTCCAGCCAATTGGGGCTGGAAGCGCGAATGCCGGCAGTGCCCCTTGGGACAATCTCAGCCCGCAGATGCGCAATCGAAGTGCATCGCTTGCGCAGAGGGCAAGTACAGTGTGAGAGAGTCGGAAGCGTCGGCAGGACCGGATCTTTGCCGCAGTTGCCAGGCCGGTGAGTACGCCTTCAACGGAACGGAGTGTGTGGAATGCGAACTCGGCCGGTATGCGCCTGGAGCGCTCATTTCGTTCTGCATCGAATGCCCAAGTGGCTACTACACGGGTATTGCAATTAAGGCGACCGAATGCAGTGACTGCTCACCGGGTTATTTCAATGCGGGCGCTGACTATTATATGAACGATTACCGTGGTGCCAACTCATACGAGCTCGAATGCACGATTTGTTCTGCGGTAAGGCATACTTCGCCTGACTAGGATGATCGATCGAATACGTTATATTGTGCTTATTTGCATATTTGGATATCGTGTCAAGTTAAGCTTTTGTTTTCCATTGCTTCATAATCCTGTTACCTCAAAATCATTCAGGGTCTTTACTCGCCGATACGCGCTGGTTCTTGCCTCGAATGCGAACGTGGAACCTATGCCGCCGGCGGTCTGAATTTGACATCTGGTCAGCTTCGAAGCGATGGCAAAGGTTCCGACCAGTGCACTACCTGCCCTGGTGGCCACTTTACACCCCACAATAATATGTCGAGCTGTGGCCAGTGCGACGCAGGCAAGTATGCCGCTGCGCGCGCCTTCGAGTGCATGGATTGCAAAGCTGGCTTCTTTGCTCCAGCCGCGGCCACGGTGTCGTGCTCTGCGTGTCCTGCGGGCAAAGTTGCGCCAGAGAAAAGCACTGTCAACTGCACCGATTGCAATATTGGTAACGGTTACAAATGTGTAACATCAAGCTTTGAATCCTCGCACGATATTTTGATTAAATTTCACCTCCTTGCCATTCGAAATTGTTTTCCTATTTGCGTAAATCTCAGTATTTTGCTGTTGTTGCAGGTATGTTCCAATCAGAGTCTGGTAAGACGACATGTCGGAATTGCGCCAAAGGCTCTTATCGCACTGAACCAGGTTCAAGCAGTTGCAGTCCTTGCCCTGTGGGGCGTGCGGTTGACA
>Ga0307979_1003086_pt1 | contig 11325 bp, 10 predicted proteins | sample OrgLakmetage1058_FD_201833 | JGI IMG/M metagenome (GOLD analysis project Ga0307979, IMG submission 201833) | Saline water microbial communities from Organic Lake, Antarctica - #1058 | ecosystem: Environmental > Aquatic > Non-marine Saline and Alkaline > Saline | place: Antarctica: Organic Lake...
TAAATCTTAAAGCAGGACAAATTGTAACACTTCGGGAATTAAGAGATGAAAATTCATCCTTAAAAAGAGAAGATAAGCAACTTGTGCAAGCTAGAGATGCAGAATCTGCAACCGCTACACCTATTTTACAAGGTATTACCAGAGCTTCTCTGCAAACTAAATCATTTATTTCTGCGGCTTCTTTCCAGGAAACTACTAAAGTATTAAACGAAGCCGCTGTAAGCGGAAAAGTGGATAACTTAGAGGGCTTGAAAGAAAATGTAATTGTAGGACATAGAATTCCAGCAGGTACAGGTCTTAGAGATTTCGAAAACATAATTGTAGGATCTAAAGAAGAGATGGACAATATGCTTGCAACTAGAGAAGAAACTAAAGTAAACTATAACTAAACTATTTTGTATGAGCGACCAAAAGGAAAATAAGCAGAAAAAGTTAAACATCCAGTTAGATGATGACATTGCACAAGGAAAATATAGTAATTTAGCGATTATTAATCATTCGGCAACAGAGTTTGTTTTAGACTTTGTAAACGTCATGCCAGGTTCTCCGAAAAGCAAAGTCCAATCTAGGATAATTCTCACGCCACAGCATGCTAAACGTTTGCTCAAGGCACTTAACGATAACATTCATCGGTTTGAAAATTCCAATGGAAAAATCGAAGAAAAAGAGAAGCATAATATTCCGCTTAACTTTGGTCCAACAGGACAAGCATAAATCTAAAAAACTCGGTGAAAGCCGAGTTTTTTTCATTGTGCCAAGACCGTATAGTATTTCTGATTAAAAAAAATGACATATTGGCATTTTTTATGGAGTGGCAACGCTTTTGTAATATAGTACTAAAATAAGAAACATGCCTGAAGAAAATACAACCATACCAAATGCAGAAGAAAAGGAGCAGCCAATAAAAAAAGAGGAACATAATACTGCTGCAGAAGTAAATAAGGAATCTGATGCTGAAGAAGTTGCAGCAGAAAATGATGAAATTGAAAATCAGCAAAATACTGATTCTGAAGAAAATGAACTTTCTCCTGAAGAAAAACTGAAGCTAGAATTAGATATACAAAAGGACAAATATTTAAGGTTGTTTGCTGAATTTGAAAATTACAAGCGTAGAACAAGCAAGGAACGTATAGAGCTTTTTAAAACAGCTGGACAAGAAGTCATGCAATCTATGCTTCCGGTTCTAGATGATTTTGATCGCGCTTTAAAGGAAGTTTCTAAATCCGATGACAAAGAAGTAATTAAAGGAGTTGAATTAATTTACACTAAATTATATGACACCTTAAAAGCAAAAGGATTAGAAGAATTTCCTGTAAACGAAGGCGATACATTTGATGGAGATTTACACGAAGCCATTACACAAATCCCAGCACCAACGGCTGAGATGAAAGGTAAAATCATAGATGTAATAGAAAAAGGTTACACGCTTGGAGAAAAAATAATTAGATACCCTAAAGTTGTCACGGGTAAGTAATTTTATAGATTTAACTATATGAGTTCTAAACAAGATTATTACGAAATACTTGGAGTAAGTAAAGGAGCAACAGCTACTGAAATTAAAAAAGCTTATCGAAAGCTTGCTATTAAGTACCACCCAGATAAAAATCCTGATAACGCAGAAGCAGAGGCAAAATTTAAACAAGCAGCCGAAGCATACGAAATTTTAAGCAATCCAGAGAAAAAAGCAAAATATGACCAGTTTGGTCATGCAGCCTTCGATGGTTCAGGAGGTTTCGGAAGAGGCGGAGGAATGGACATGGATGACATTTTTAGCCAATTCGGAGATATATTTGGAAGTGCCTTTGGAGGCGGCGGAGGTTTTGGTGGCTTTGGTGGTGGACAGCAAAGACGAAGAGCAAAAGGTGGAAACTTACGTATTCGGGTTAAATTAAACTTGAAAGATGTTGCAAAAGGAGTAGAGAAAAAAGTAAAGGTTTCTAGAAAGAAACAAGCTAGTGATACTACGTATTCAACTTGTTCAAATTGTAATGGTTCTGGTCAAGTTACCAAAATTACCAATACCATATTAGGTAGAATGCAAACGGCAGCTGCTTGTGGAGTATGTGGTGGTAGCGGTCAACAAATTCAAAACCGTGGAAAAGGTACTGATGCTCATGGTTTAAAAATGGAAGAGGAAACTGTAAGCATAAAAATTCCAGCTGGGGTTGAAGATGGCATGCAAATGAAAGTACCTGGAAAAGGAAATGAAGCTCCTGGCGGCGTAGCAGGCGATTTAATTGTGCTTATTGAAGTTGAAGAAAATACTAGTTTGCAAAGAGATGGAGAAAATCTTCATTATGATTTATATGTAAGTTATGCAGATGCAGCCTTAGGAGGTAGTAAAGAAATTGAAACAGTAGACGGCAAGGTTAGAATTAAGATTGAACCTGGAGTACAAAGTGGTAAAATATTACGCTTACGCGGTAAAGGCTTACCTAAGCTAAATGGTTATAATTCAGGAGATTTGTTAGTTCATATTAATGTTTGGACACCACAAACCCTTTCGAAAGAGCAAAAAAGTTTTTTCGAAAAAATGAAAGAGGATCCCAATTTTATACCAGATCCACAAAAATCTGATAAATCTTTCTTTGAAAAGGTAAAAGATATGTTTTCATAAGTAGTTATTAACAAATAATTATATATATTTGAACATCGCTTTCTAAAAGCGATGTTTTTCTTTTTCATAGCAATTTTTTTCCCATCCTCGGTTTTCCAAGGGTGGGTTTTGTTTTGTACTAAAAAGCAGATTAAACAATTTCCGCACGAATAATCTGGGTTAATTCTCCTCTAAAAAGTTTAATTTTAATGACAACTTCAGTAATTTGCATAAAAAATAAGCATGTCTAAAATATTGATTGCCGAAGACGAGCCTTCGATTCGTCGCGTATTAGTAAAAATTTTATCAGAAGAAAATAAGTCTTACGCTATTGAAGAAGCAGAAGATGGTGCGGTTGCTATACAGATGATCAAGTCTAAGAGCTTCGATCTTGTACTTTGTGATATCAAAATGCCAAAAAACGACGGTTTAGAGGTGCTATCCGTTATAAAAGAACATCAGCCAGATACGCCAGTAGTCATGATATCAGGGCATGGAGATATTGACACTGCCGTTGAGACGATGCGCATGGGAGCCTTTGATTATATATCAAAACCTCCAGATTTAAATAGATTATTGACGACGGTAAGAATTGCTCTAGATAACAATCAGCTAAAAACAGAAAACAAGCATTTAAAAAGAAAAGTCTCGAAGAAATATGAGATGATAGGAGATTCTGTACCCATTCAGGATATCAAGCAGATGATTGATAAAGTTGCCCCTACCGATGCTCGAGTACTCATTACAGGAGAAAATGGAACAGGAAAAGAATTAGTTGCACATTGGCTTCATGAAAAGAGCGAACGAGCTAAAATGCCATTTATCGAAGTAAATTGTGCAGCCATACCTTCTGAATTAATTGAAAGTGAACTTTTTGGTCATGTAAAAGGAGCATTTACATCAGCTAATAAGGACCGAGCGGGGAAATTTGAAGCAGCTAATGGGGGTACGATATTTTTAGATGAAATAGGAGACATGAGTCTTTCTGCACAAGCTAAAGTTTTACGTGCATTGCAAGAAAATAAAATTCAAAGGGTAGGAAGCGATAGAGACATAAAGGTAGATGTCCGTATAATTGCTGCGACTAATAAGAATCTAAAACAGGAAATAGAAGAGAAAAGTTTTAGGGAAGATTTGTACCATCGTTTGGCGGTCATATTGATACATGTTCCATCCTTGAACGAACGTAGAGAAGATATACCCATGTTAGTAGAATATTTTGCAACCACAGTCGCAAAAGAAAATGGTAATGCTCCAAAGGAATTTAAGAAAAATGCTATTGAAGAATTAAAGTCTTATAATTGGACAGGAAATATAAGGGAATTAAGAAACGTGATTGAACGCTTACATATATTAGGGAATGATCAAATAACTCAAGATGATGTCCAGCTTTTTGCAGCTAAATAACCTTATCAATTAAATTTCCCCATAAAAAAAGCCTCTCAATTGAGAGGCTTTTATATTAATTTAAAACTGTAAAATTATTTTGCAAACTTAAATGAATGAACACCATTTTCAGTATTTAATCTAGCAATATAAATACCATTCGCATAGCTTGAAATGTCTATCCGACCATTATTTTGCGATTGTAAATCACTATCTAAAATAAGTTTACCAGATATATTATAGATTTCAACACTATTTAATATGGTTGAGGATTCAAAAAATAAAATGTTATTATTTGTATAGTGAACAAAATCATTTTCAGCAACAAAGGCGTCGTTACTTAGTGTAGATTCTGTAGTAAATTCCCAAACTGGCCCAACAGTACTTCCACCAACATTTATAGAAGTAATTCTCCAAAAATAAGAGCTATCCAAGGCTAAACCATTTAAAATTAAACCTGGATTTGTAGTTGTAGTTTCAAAATTAGACACTGTGTTATCAACTCCTAACTCAAATAAATATGATGTAGCTCCATCTGATGTTGTAGGAGTTTCCCAGCCAAATGTATATTGATTAACAGTCTCTCCAGCAGCATTTGTACCTTCAACTAAAAATACTAAAGATTCATCAGCCGGATTAGGATTGATAGCCTCTAGTGGGGCATCTGGTAGATCAGATGAACTAGATACCGTAAAATCGAAACCTGTAGCATCCCAAGTTGCATCAAATACAATAAAATAAGTTTGACCAGCCTCAGCTAAAAAACTTACTTCGGATAAATACAAATCATTAGCAAAATCAGCATCATCATTTTCAGCTACACAAAATAAATCTGTACAAACACCTCCTAAGATAGAAAGTTTAGTGTCTAATCCATCATTAACAGCTAAATTAGAAGTTACATCTACTAAAAGATCTCCTGGAGTATTATTTGTGTATTCGTACCACTCACCAGCTATCGGAGGATTTGCTGCAGGATAATCAGCACAATTTGTAGTAGGAGCTGTACCTGTTACATCTGCTACAGTATAAGTACCATCATTGATTGATAAAGCTGAACCACAATCTGATTGCGCATTTGCGTTAAAAATAAAGGCAACTAATAGAAAACCTAAATAAGTAATATTCTTCATAATATAAAATTTTAATATGTTTTTGCAATTATACAAATTATCATTTACTAATGTAATATTTTGAATAGCTTTAACAATACTATAATAATCTAGTAAAAAGGATTAATTGAGCTTTTATAAGCGCTTCTAAATGTATGAAAATGCTTAGGTCCAAATTTAAGGAAAAAAAAAGCCTCTCAATTGAGAGGCTTTTATATTAATTTAAAACTGTAAAATTATTTAGCAAACTTGAAAGAATGTATCCCAGCTTCTGTTGAAAGCTTTACGACATAAACTCCTTGGTTTAATCCGCTAATGTTTAATTGAGCATTGCTTTGATTATCCAAATCTGTACTTAAAATTTGCTTACCATTGATAGCAAATATATTTGCTGAATTCAAAATGGTAGAAGATTCTAGATTTAAATTGTTAGCATCGTTGTAAGAAACAAAGTTATTATCTGCTACAAAAGTTTCGTTTGATAAAGTTTCTGATATAACTTCAACAGAATGAATTTCAATAGTGAACTCATCGCTTACATTATGATGTCTAAATGCAACATAAATATCATCACCTGCAAAAGAAGAAATATCTAAAGTCTTGGTGTAAACATTTTCCAGTCCTCCTGGACCGTTATCAGTTACAAGTTCGTTAAAAGAAACACTTGATGATGTGAAATCAGAAACTGTATTTCCAGTTGCAACATACACTGTATAATTTTCATCAGCAAAACCTGCATCAGCTCCAGATACCTCCCATGTCAAAGTTACATCACTTCCATCTGTAACATCTGCTAATGAAACAACTGGTGTAATAGCCCAATTATCGGGATTAAGTGGAGCACCGTTCCAAGAAGCACTTCTTAACAAAGGTCCAGCAACAGGATTATCATCATCATCTAAAATTGTAACTATAGACCAATTTACTCCATCACCATCTTCGTCTAGAATCGTCCAATCGTCTAGGACGTCTGGATTAGTGAAATCTGCTGAATAAACAACTTCTTGCGCGTTCATTCCTAAGGTAAGTAATAACGCGATTAATAATGTAATTTTTTTCATAATATATATATTTTATATGTTTAGACAATTATACAAATTACCATTCAAGTATTTACTGCCTTTACAGTTTTTAACATTAAGTATATTTCCCTCTAACTTTAATCACTTTATTTATACTTAAGCCCTTAAGATATTTTCTTAACTTTCAAAAAAATGGATTTAAAATACTAATGTTTGTCATATTGGATATTAATAGTAAAAGTTTAGCGAAAGTGTTAATATAATTTACTTATTCGGTAAAAGGTGGTCACTTGTTTCATAAAGGATTATAATTTTTAGAACAAATGGTATTTTTAGGCATAAAAGAAGCCCCATAAATGGAGCTTTTAGATTATATAAATACTGGTTTATTTAGCGAATTTAAATGAATGAACACCGTTTTCAGTATTCAATTTAGCAACATAAATTCCTTGATTCAAAGAATTGATGTCAATTTGAGCATCGCTTTGACCATTCAATTCATTTTCCATAATTCTTTTACCATCTAAGCTGTAGATTTTAATAGTATTCAACAAAGTAGAAGATTGTAAATTTAATATATTATTATTTACAAAATGATGAAAGTTATTTTCAACTTCAAAATCTCTTATTTACAGACTTTCATCACTTGTTATGAAATTGTCAAAAACAGGTTAATCTTACAAAATTGTTGAAAACAATTCTAGTTTTATTAACTTTACTTTCAATCTAAAAGACTACATGATTTTTAAAAAAAAATCATGTAGTCTTTTATTAATAAACTTGAAAAATATCTGTTAATTATAAAATTAGCATTTGTTACAAATGTCTATCTTTGTCGACCTTTGAAAACCGTAGCCAAAATAAAAGAGCCAATTGAGCACGAAATGGAAATTTTTGAAAAAAAATTCTCCTTGTTTATGTCGTCTCGGGTGGCTTTATTGAATAAAATCACGCACTTTATTGTAAACCGTAAAGGCAAGCAAATGCGCCCCATGTTTGTTTTTTTGGTAGCTAAAATGCTCTCGAAAGGCGAAGTAAATGACCGTACTTACCGAGGAGCCGCAGTAATAGAGCTAATTCACACCGCTACTTTGGTTCATGACGATGTAGTAGATGACAGCAATCGCAGACGCGGTTTCTTTTCTATAAATGCCTTATGGAAGAATAAAATAGCTGTATTAGTTGGAGATTTTTTACTATCCAAAGGATTATTGCTTTCTATTGATAACGATGATTTTGATCTACTGAAAATCATTTCAGTGGCTGTTCGGGAAATGAGTGAAGGAGAACTTCTTCAAATTGAAAAATCTCGAAAACTAGATATCACAGAAGAGGTGTATTACGAAATTATTCGTCAAAAGACAGCTACTTTGATAGCAGCTTGTTGTAGCTTAGGTGCTGCTGCTGTTCAACCTGACTCTGAACATGTGGAGCGTATGCGCAAATTTGGTGAGCTTATAGGAATGGCTTTTCAAATTAAAGATGATTTATTTGACTATGGTGAAGAAAAAATAGGAAAACCAACGGGAATAGACATCAAAGAACAAAAAATGACTTTGCCATTAATTTATGTTTTAAACAATGCAAATAAAAAGGACAAAAAATGGTTGATTAATTCAGTCAAAAATCACAATAAAGACAAGCAAAGAGTAAGTGAAGTAATCAGCTTTGTTAAACAAGCTGGAGGATTGGATTATGCAGTACAGCAAATGAATAAATATAAAGCCGAAGCTTCTGAAATATTAGATACGTACCCAGATTCTATTTGTAAATTATCCCTTCAAAGCCTAATTGATTACGTAATTGAAAGAGAGAAGTAACTACAACTCAATTACGGCTTCTTGAGAAGCTTTTGCTTCGTCCATATAAAAATCAATTCTCCCCATATTTAATCCGGCCCAACCTACTTGATTTACCAACACCGTTTTAAAGTCTAAATTTTCAACTCGAGTAGGTTTTTCCAAAAAAGTATGAGTATGCCCACCTATTATTAAATCTATGTCTCTGGTTTGTTGGGCTAATTTGATATCACAAATTTTTCTTCCGCTGTAGTTGTAACCTAAATGAGATAAGCAAATGACCAAGTCACAGGCTTCTTCTTTTTTTAGTTTTTTTACAATATCCTTCGTAATGTCAACTGGATCAAAATATTCAGTTTCTTTATACAACTTTTTAGTTACTAGGCCATCTAATTCTATTCCAATACCAAATACACCAATTTTAACACCACCCAATTCATAAACATCATAGGGTTTTACCATACCATCTAAAATGGTATTTTTAAAATTGTAATTGACATTCAACATACTAAATTCTGCATGAGCTAATTGAGCTGCGATGTTATCTATCCCGTTATCAAATTCATGATTACCAATCGTAGATGCATGGTAGCCCATTTTACTCATTAATTTAAATTCTAATTCTCCACCGTAAAAATTAAAATAAGGTGTACCTTGAAAAGAATCACCAGCATCTAGAATCAAGGTGTTGGGATTTTCTTTTTTCACCATATTTATATAGGCATATCTTCTAGCAACACCACCTCGATTTGGATACTTAGAATGTGTGCTTTCAAAAGCTTCAATATGACTATGTACGTCATTGGTATGTAAAATGCTTATTTTTTTTGACCCTTTAGTTTGGTCAGACAAAGCGGTATTCAAAAAAGCAGTACTTCCTAAACCTAGAATACTGGAAGCAACCCCTGTTTTTACTATAAAATTTCTTCTTTTCATCTTTTTGGTTTAATATGACTTTGCTTTTTGCAAATTGCCACCTACTGTAAAACGGTCATCCTGACTTGCATCGATCTCATCTTTTTTAGTGAAATAATCAATTAATAAGTTCCTGAATTTATAATTAAGGGAATACACTTTATTGTTTTTAGCAAAAAATTCCATCTGGTCTCCACCTTGTAATAAATAATCTGTAGTAGCAATGTAAAAGCTTTTTTTCTTAGCATCCTTCAAGTTTATCTCCTCATTATTAATAGATGCTTTAGCTAGACTGTAATCGTGATTCAATTTAATTTGCATACCAGAAATGGGGTGCGCAGTTTTTCTGTCAATTAAATACGCAATCATTTCTTGTACAGCTTCGTAAGGCAATTCAACTATAATAATTTCATTTTCAAAAGGCATGATATCATAAGCCGTTCTTACGCTTATTTCTCCCTTGCTAATACCTGATCGAATTCCTCCATAATTCAATAAAACAGCATCTATGTTTAGGTTGTATTTTTGTTTAAATAATGGATTTGCTTCTTCTAAAACCGCATCTGCTATCAGATTTCCTAATGCCGTGTTGTAATTGCTGTCAGACTTAAACATGCTTTTAGAAGCATACGTCAAGACCGTTTTCATTTCGCTGTCAATTTTTTTAGTGTAAGGCTCTATAAAATCTTCCATTTCTGTATTTGGAATCAAAGTAGAATCTACTGCTTGTTGTTGGTAGGTTATTTTTACTGGCTTAACGTATTCTTGCTCGCAACTTGTAAATCCAAGAATTAGAAGAGTAAATAGGATTTTGAAATGTGAAATTTTCATGATTTAAAAATAATATTCAAATATAGCAAAGTAAAGACAGTTGATGTTAGCATAAAATTAAATTAGGCTATAAATATTAATTGAAGATTAATTATTTTGTGAAGGATGTGAAATTTGGATACTCATTATTTGTGTACTTTTGAATTTCTAATTTTTTTCAATTTGATAAGTAGAACTACCATAGAGAATGTTTTTGAAACGGCACGAGTTGAAGAGGTCATAGGTGACTTTGTACAACTGAAAAAAGCAGGTTCCAACTTCAAAGGCTTAAGTCCATTTACAGAAGAACGAAGTCCTAGTTTTATGGTTTCTCCAGTGAAGCAAATTTGGAAAGACTTTTCTAGTGGAAAAGGAGGAAATGTAGTATCATTTATCATGGAACATGAGCATTTTACCTATCCAGAAGCCATAAAATACTTGGCTAAACGCTATGGTATTGAAATTGAAGAAACCGAACAAACCAACGAAGAAAAAGAGAAAGCAAGCGAAAAGGAGAGCCAATTTTTGGTTTCAGAATATGCAAGAGACTTTTTTGTAGATCAATTAGTTAAGACTACTGAAGGAAAGAAAATAGGATGGAGCTATTTTAAGGAACGCGGATTTACAGAAGAAACTATCTCCCTTTTTCAATTGGGTTACTCGCCAGATCAATGGCAAGCTTTTACAGATGAAGCCTTAAAAAAAGGCTACAAATTAGAATACTTAGAAAAAACAGGACTTAGTATTGTGAAAGGAGAAAAAAAATTCGACCGATTTAAAGGCCGTGTGATGTTTCCTATTTTATCTATGTCTGGTCGGGTGCTGGGTTTTGGTGGTAGAATATTGAAAGCAGACCCTAAAGCTGCCAAATACTTAAATTCTCCAGAAAGTGAAATTTACCACAAAAGCAAAGTATTGTACGGTTTATACCATGCTAAAAAATACATAGCCAAAGAAGACAATTGTTATTTAGTAGAAGGTTATACAGATGTCATTCAATTTTTTCAAACTGGAGTTAAAAATGTGGTTTCTTCTTCTGGAACTGCTTTAACTCCAGATCAAATTAGATTGATAAATCGGTTGACGCCAAATATCACTGTCTTATTTGATGGTGATGATGCGGGCTTGAGAGCTTCTTTACGCGGCATCGATTTAATTTTGGAGCAAGGTATGAATGTAAAAGTCTGTACTTTTCCAGAAGGAGAGGATCCGGATAGTTTTGCGAAATCTAATAATGAAGTAGAATTGAAAGCTTATTTAGATGAAAACGCAACAGATTTCATTCAATTTAAAGCTTCGTTATTGGCAAAATCTACCAAAAACGACCCTATAAGAAAAGCAGAAGTTACTCGAGAAATCGTGGAGAGCATTGCTTTAATTCCAAATGAAATTCAGCAGGAAATTTATATAAAAGAGTGCTCCAGAATTATGGATGTTTCTGAAGATGTTTTGTTTAGCGCCTTGGCTCAAATGCTAGCCAAAAAGCAACGAGACGAATCTAGAAAGAAATACCAAACGGATAAACCAATGGCTTTGGTTAAGCCAGAAGAGCCAAAAGTTAATGCTGAAAAAGTAGATGCGAAATATGTTTTGGAACGTAAAATAATTTCACTTTTATTGAAACACGGTCATGAAAAAAGCATCTTTAATGATGTGGTTATCAATATAGACGAAAATGGGGAAAT
>Ga0307979_1003088_pt1 | contig 11323 bp, 12 predicted proteins | sample OrgLakmetage1058_FD_201833 | JGI IMG/M metagenome (GOLD analysis project Ga0307979, IMG submission 201833) | Saline water microbial communities from Organic Lake, Antarctica - #1058 | ecosystem: Environmental > Aquatic > Non-marine Saline and Alkaline > Saline | place: Antarctica: Organic Lake...
GCTTCGACCTCCAAAAGTAGACAGCAATCCTCCATTTGTGCCCTCCAAAGCTCCTCGTGGATTTGGCCAAGGAGGAGGCAAAGGAGTTGGAAAAGGTGGCAATGCCACGAACAAGAAACCACCCGGAGGAAAGTTGTCCTCGCTCTGGGCTGGCGGCCGTAGCAGCGGTAACCTTGGTGATTCAGACTACAACGATGGGCCACCTCTTTCGTCTTCCACAACTTCGTCATACAGTAACACGTCGCCACAGTCACCACCGCCAGCGGTGCGCCTGGACATCGTGTGCTTGCGAGCCGCTCGCCCGTTTGCTTTCGCCACCCAAGAAGCGAGGTCAGTGCTATTGGCGAGTGGCACTTTAGCACCACACCAACCGTTAGCGCATGAACTGGGCTTGGAAGAGGCATCCTCATCCTCAGCTGATAGTGACACTAAACTTCACCCACCGCAAGCAAAAGAAGTTTCAAAACCTCGAAACACGCAGCCATCACAGCCGCCGCAGCCTCCACCTCCAGTTGTGTCACAGCCGCCTCAACCACCACCACCAAAAGTCCGCAAGATGGAATGGTCTACGGGTAAATCAATTGCAACCCTGCCTGCGGCACCGCCAGAGCCGTCACTCAACAGAAAAGATGAAGAGGAGCACGACAAGAAAAGTACTGTAGCAGCCAAAGCAGCAGAAGAAGTAGATAGCGAAGACGACGAGGAAGAAGGCGACGGCATTCTTGCCCCAGAGCCGCCGGCGCGCCCTTATGTGTGGAGTAGCGCCGACCATCACACTCACGTAGACCAAATGGTAAGGTTATAGAACATGTTAGAAGAGAAGATACTTCCCCTACTTGAATTTGGCCGCCTTCATATAACAAATAACGAATGAATTGATATTATTCTTTCGATCACTGGTGCTACTTTGTCTATATGCTTTCGTGCTTTGACCCTTCTTCTATTTTTCGTACTCCTCTTCTACTGTATATGCAGGTGCTTCGAGTGCCGATTTCGTCGTTCGGTGGTGTGCGACTGCGCTTAACAGCTTCGTGCAAACAGGTCTTTCATCAAATATCAAAGAGAAGGGGGGTAGTTTCACTTTCCTCCAAGAGCACGTATTTTCCTTTTCTGGTGTTGTCTTTTGTTCTGCTGCTCTTACTGCTGGCGTCTGAGCCAAAAAGGTCCATACTACTAAACGGGTGAAATTGACGTCCTATTACCACCCGTGTTTCGTTCGCATTAGGACGTGGCCATTTTGGACGCAATCGGTGCCGGCATCGCCGCCTGTGCTCGCGCAGTGCCCGGTGGAGGGGTCCTGGTGTTTTTCCCCAGTTACGCCCTGCTCGAAGCGTGCGAGCAAAGGTGGGCCGTCACAGCAGCCAAAGCAGGCGGAAATAGTGGCAGTACTAGTGGCAGTCACAGTAGCACGAGTAGTAGTAGTAGTTATGGCGCGAGCAGAGGAGGAAAAGGAAAAGGCAAAGGCGGGAAAGGAGGAAAAGGCAAGGGCAAGGGTTCAGGCAAGGGTACTGGCGGGTCGTCTTCGTCGTCGTCGTCTGCTTCATGGGAAGCTGCCTTAAGTGCTGCGACTCGCAAAGAGGTTGGAATGTTATCAAGTTTGTATTTCCTTTCACCAATTGACTTTTCGTTGCCAAACGTATTGGATCGTCACGATTCATTTTGATTGCCTGCGTTGTAGCCTTTATTCCCGTAATGCACACCATAGTAAACAAAACAAACAACATCACCAGGTGTTTGTAGAGCGGCGAGATGACGTCAGTACCGGTGAAAAAGTGTCCGCCGATGCCTTTGCCGCTTTGGTTGCTGCCTATCGAGTATCGGCTCAGCGAGGAGCTTCAGCAATCCCGGGAGAAATATCCGCGGCTCAGTCCTATGCTTCGAATGCTTCTGGTGGTGATGGTGTTGGTGGTAATGACGGTGAGGGAGGAGTGAATGAGGAGACTGACAAAAGTGCTGCGAATATCAACGCTGCCAGTACTAGTGCTAATGCAGCTGCCACTACTCAAACAAACAAAGGTCGAGATGGCGCTCTGTTGTTGGCGGTGATGCGAGGCCGGTCGTCCGAGGGAGCCGACTTTCGAGATGCTGCGGCGAGAGCGGTGAGATTGACAAGAGAGAGGCATCTTTATTATAATGCGTATTCGGGTTGGAACTGAAGTGTTTTGAGTGGAAGTAATAGAATCGTGCAGTGTTGTCTCTAACTGCAGTGCTCTGTTGCGTCGGGATAGTTCATTCCCATTCCGTACACCCAGTCTATTTGTTCTTATGCTATTCTCACTCAATTCATCCTTTTCTATTCCTCATTCTCGCTCTCTCTTTCAGGTGATCGTAGTGGGGGTGCCCTTTCCCTCTCTCAGCACCGAAACGCGCCTGATCATGGCCCATCGCGACTACACCTGCGGGAAGGGGTCTGGGAATGCTTGGTAAGAGAGAGAGAGGTGAATGTATCATGCTCCACACGCGCACAGGCATGCTTTGGTTCTTGCTTTCTTTAAAAGCGTTTATACATCTACAGTCTTGAACTTCTCGCACCATCACTCCTTTATTCTCCCTCTCTCATAACACCCCCTTCATTCCTCTTCTTCCTCCTTCTTGACGGTGTCATTTGAAAAAGGTACGAAGCCGAAGCGTACCGTCAAGTGAGCCAAGCCGCTGGTCGGCTGCTGAGGCACGCTAACGACTTCGGAGCGCTGTTCTTACTGGATGCGAGGTAATCTGACAATGTTTTTCGAGCATTCTTTCAATGGGTTTGTTATATTAACGCTTCGGATTGTTCGTTTCTCCTTTTAGTGTTCTCGTTTTTGACATTTCTGCGTCTGTAATTATACTTTATTTGATTCCACCTCACTTCTCGTATCTTTTCTGTCTTGTATGTTTTTTTGTGTGTGCCCCTGTATCGCAACACGTGTGTCAGGTTTGACCCTTTGAAGAGCAAACCCAGCAGCGCGCTGGCTCCCTGGATCCTCGCGGGTGCCGCCACGGCTGCTCGCGCTCACCAGCAGGCTTTGATGCTGAAGTCCTCATCATCATCGTCGTCGTCGTCATTGTCAACATCAGCAGCAGAAGCAGCACCCATAGGAGCTGGAGCAACAGCAGCTGGAACAACAGCTACAGCAGTAGCACGATCTTACCCAAGCCAGGCGCCGCACCCACTGCCTCATTCGTTTCCCCAAGCGCACCTACACGCACCACATTCAATGCCACATTCCTCCATGAAGCAGTCCGTGAAGCCGCAGCCCTTGCCGAACATTGCCTTTGCAGGTCCAGAGTTAGGCGCTCGAGTCGGGGCTTTCTTTCAAGAGCGGAGGGCGCTGGCTCTTAGGTCACATCAACGAAAGTTATCGGCGGCAATAGAGAAGAGGTTGGCCATAGGTGAAGAAGGTGAAGGTCAAGGTGAAGAAAGACAAGGAGCGCCACCGCTTGTAACCTCAGCTCATTCTTGCGTAGAAGAAAAAAGTGTCTCCAGCAACTCAGCAGTATTGTCGAAAGCAACTGCATCCTCGTGCTGTGGCTCTTCTTCCTCTTTGCCTTCCAAAGGAAAGTCAGCAGCCAACTCTAGTTGCTGTTCTTCGAAACTTCCAACCCAATCACCTCCACCTGTAAGCAGCAGCAGCTCTAACAGCTTATTTCCTGCAAAAATGCCAAATCCGTCAGTTGGTGTAATGGAGAAGGCCCCTCGAGACCAGAATAACAATGGTGGAGATTACGAAGTCCCAATACGCAAACGCCGCACCTGGGGAGCCATCCCCTCGACATCGATGGGTGAAGTAATGATGAAATCTGCTTCTGAGGTCCACACTGCTTCTAAAATCACCACCACCACCGCCACTGTGACCACCGCCACCGTCTTTCAAAGCAGTGCACAGCAAAGAAGTAACGCCCTCAACTTCACTCGGCCGCCTCTCCAAGTCTTGCCCAACAACAAGACACACGACTACCCTGAAAGAGGAGGGGATGCGCCTTCGTGCGAATACGTTTGGCCTCACAGAAAACACGTCAAAGATGAAGAAGACGGCGGCATGTTTGATGACCTCATGATGGCATCGGGTGCTGTCAGTCAATCGTCGAATACCGCTTTCCTCGAGCCGCAGAATACTGCGTATTTTGGTTCGCAGTGAAAAGAGGAGGCAAAAAAAATGAGGAGAACATAGCCGCCTCCTCGTGAATGTTTATGATGTTTTTGCGCACGGCCCATGTGTTTTTATGCGTTTTGACGTAGAGAAAGTAGTCAGCTGTTTGGAGGTTTGGAAGTTTATGATATATAAAGGGAAAATATGAATAGACTTATGACGTAGAAATGGTTAGCCCTGGGGAAGGACTGCGCTGGCTGACTGAAGCCCGTCACTAAAGCGCCTTTCGGCATTGGGAAACCGCAGCTGTTGTAACCTTTGTACGAAACCAGAGTTACACAGCCACACCAGAGGAGAAAAGGAGGTCCCTTGCTCCCTTGCGCGGCGTCGTGACCACGAGACTGAACAAGGGCGTGCTCTCTAAAATACAGAAACAGACGCAAAAAGGATTTGAACACCTTCCACTTGGCAGTGGGGTGGAAAAGTTATGCTTTCCTGCCCTCTACACACTAACCACTTTACGATATTGACTTGCGCGCAACGCACGCGCGTACACTTCCGCTCGCAGCATTGGCTTCTGTGTCATTTGGGTTTTGTACTTGTCCGATTTCGAGTTCTTAAGACTTCATTGTGAAGCAAGGAAAAGTGCGAAATTCGTAAAGCCCTTATATCGACAGGTGTGAGGATTGGGCTGTGGGCTGGTGCTTAATCCTATTTAATCCTACTAAAGAAATGTCCCTGCTCCTCGACTAATCCCGGTTTTCTAGACGGTTCATGCACAATTCTTGCGGTTTTCTTCGTCGTCGTTGTTGTTCTGATGATTGATTGATTGATTGATTGCAGCTTGCAGTACTTATTGCAGCAAATATTTTGATTGCAGTATTGCAGGAGCTCGCTACTAGACCATCTTGCGTTGAGCATTGAGAGTATCGTTTTCATTCAAAGATACATCGCAATGCAACAGTTGGTTCTATTAACTCTATTCTTGGTGCCAGCGCACGGGTTCATGGTTCAGCCTCTCCAGCGAGGTGTTCATGCGGTCGTAGGAGCAGGGCCTCTGGGGCAGATACGCGAGCCACTCCCTCGCTACAGCCCTCTCGACGAAGACGGTGACGACGAGGAAGAAAGCGCGTGCCAGTTGTCACTGCAGCACCGGTCTACCCTACGAAAAGAGAGTGAGCATCGGCGGAAGAGAAAGGAACTGGCGACTGCATTTGTAGCGCGGGGATCGACAGAGGGTACAATGGACAGCGAGACGGGCGAAGTAGTGGCCTGGGGCACGGAGAGCTTGGAAGCCATATCAAATATGCTCGACGAGCATGAAATTGTGGAAGTGCGCGGTGTGGCTCTAGACCATGTGAAGCAATCGCCAGAAGCGTGCCGCCGTTTGGTGATGGCTCTGAGGGCATTTGACCAAGCCAGAGAGATGGAAGAGGCTACCGAGGACGAGGAAGAAGAGGCGCTTGAAGAAGGCAAAAAGGGAGATGACGATGTGGACTTTGTGGAGTACGACGGCCTAGCCATGTCAATGCTTCAAGTGCAATTGCTTCAACGGAAGGTAAGTGACGAGATGGAGATACGATACTTTGTGATGTGATCTTCTTGTGTTCTTGTGAACATGATCGTCGTTTAACACGTGCATGCACTCTTTAACCGTAGCGTTCCTGTACGCTATCTCATTTCTATTCGCTTAACTGTATACATGTGCTGCTATCGCGTTGTGTGTGCATGCCGTCAACAGGGCCACGCGGCGCTGTTGTTCAAGCGCATGGCCAACGAAGAAGATTCGCCCATCAAACTGTACACAACGCGGCGCTTCAACCGCCCGTGGCAGCGCAAAATGAAGCCCGTGCGAGACTCCGCGGGGCAAATCGTTCCCGGGGAATATGCCTGAGAGCTGAATGCGTGCTCAGTTCCATTTCGAATTAACAAGCCGGTTAACTTCTAACAAATGACTACAAAAAAGTACATTAACAAATAAATTTCCAAGAAGTATTAACTAGTCTACTTAGTCTGGTTAATACTCCCCAAACACAAAGAGCACAGGGCCTTCGCACGAGCCTTGGCGTACACCTAATGTGCTATTGATCTCGGGGTCGATGTCACCAGTTCACTCACCAGTCTGAGCTTTACCCCATAGTGAAGCCGATTGAGAACTGTTACTTGGCGTGCACCTATAGTAGTGCTATTGATCTCAGGGTCTATGTCACATGTACACCAATTTCATTTTGACCTTTACCCCATAGTGAAGCAGAATGAGAACTTTTACTTAAAAATGGTCATTAGTTTGATACGCACGGCAGAGAGCAGCTGGGCTACAGACCCTCGCTGCGACTCAGGAAGCAGTTGGACAAAAGTTGGAGCAACGGGCGCGTACTCCAAAAAAAATATTATATAACCGAAGTTACCGCAAGGCCTGCTGTATAATTCCGCCTCTTTGCTATTAGCAGCCTACTAATTTAATTTTAATTCCATTGAAGATACTTCTTTCTTTCGTTTTTAGTATCTAAACGATCTTATGGCCTATATGAATATACTCCCAGACATCATTGGCCAACTGCCCTGGCCACTGAGATGAAAGTTCGTAGATATGTCCAAGGCTATTGCTACCATCGCATGTGCGAACTGTTAACCATTTCAAGAGCGCGGCGAACAATGGACAAATCGACGACAACGTCATCAGGAAATCCAACAGGCACACTGCCAACCGTGTGGAAAAGGTCAGCGGAGGGGATAGTGAGCGTTTTCACGACGTGCAAATCACCAGCCCCTGCGGGATCCCAGGAGCTTCCAATGTCAATGTGATTGCGATCCTCTGTGCAGTCTGGGCATGGAGGTGTCCCTGGTGGTGACTCGAGGTGAAAGAGGTTCTCCTCGGGTGGGGTGGCTCCAGTCGTGCGAGCGTAGTGCCACACGAGCACGGGACGTTCACCGGGACCGACTCCGTGGTGGCCCCTCGAGCCGTACCGTTTGGGCCTCACCCAAACAAAAATTACATGCCGCACTTCGCTGAAGGTTTCAAACCACCAATTTACTTTGCTTCTCAAATTACTCATGGACTGCGAGTAGGCAACCTCAAAAACCAATGTGGGAATTGCTGCAACGTTCGAATCATACAATTGCAAGGCACAAAAGGCATAACATATAGAGGGCTGATTCAGAGAATGAATAATGTGACGTCTAAAGCAGCAGACAAGTAAAACCAAACATTAATTTCAAACCGATTTCACCTTCACCGGCTGCGATATTTGCTGGGCTGTCTATGGGGCGAAACCCGCCATCAGATTCGGATGAACGTGGTCCACCAGTATACCGCGTTGCACCCGTGGACACGATAGCGTCGCCAATTGACGGATTGGATGCACTCATATAGATGAAACGAAACACGGCTTGCGTAAGTGCTCCCACTGCTATCTCGTGTGGTCCACAAGGCAATCTGATTACAAAAATGTCTCCAACTTTAGAATGCGCATGACCGACTGCGCGCCACTCCATTCCTCTCGCGAAGTCGTCATCCTCCTGTATAAACGAATCAAGAAACTGATTCCTACTAACACCGCGGGCCAAAATAAGTTCACCGCCAGTCAAAAGCTCATCATAGTCTTGCTCGCCTAAAGGCTCCTTCCAAAATTCCCTCACATCTTTTTTCCATTCCGTCGAGTTCATCGGCGTTCGAGGTTTGTCACTTTCAGTGACAACCGGCATGAAGACAGAGAGGTCGCTTCACACAGCTTCAAAGTCTCGTTGTTATGAATATCATCGATTGCATCTTCCGACGAGCATGACTCATAGCCTACCTTTATAGGGGAGTGAGGGGGGGGATAAGTTGAGAAGCAGTAAGTAAACTGAAGAATATACTACTTACACCTCTATATAGGTTGATAGAATTCACAGTAGAGACACTGTCCTTAGTTACGATTCTTCCGAATCACCTCGTGTTGTCTTCTGAACTTTCCTCGTGTGGGTCCTAAATCATCGAAAACTTCGCCGTCCAGAGTTGCCATTCTTTACGCTCAGACGACTTGTGACGTGTACCCCGCCGGTTGTTGATGGCTTTGAGGGCATTTGACAAGGCCAGAGAAACGGAAGAGGCCTGCAACGGAAAGTGAGTGACGAGATTTTGAGGTATGACTCTTTTGACATGATCATGCGATTAACTACATGAGTGTTGCTATGTTATGTGTTCACATGGTTAGGGCCACGCCGCCCTGTTGTTCAAGCGCATGGCCAACGAAGACCACTCGCCCCTCAAACTTTATACAACTTACAACGCGGCGCTTCAACCGCCCGTGGCAGCGCAAAATGATGCCCATGCGGGACTCCGCCGGGCAAATCAGATGCCGTAATTAGTGCTCAAGTGCAAAGTAACTCATGCCTGGCTGATAAAACGATTAAGCGAGCAGAATCCTACAAAGGACAAAGGCAGTAAGCAACAAGCAACAAGCAACAAGTAACAATTAACGAAGTGCTTTACACCTGATTTCAGCGAGATAGCGAGATCTCTTTTGAATTAGAGGGCGCTGCCTAGCCTTAATCCCCCTTCCCCCTTGATCTGCTGACCATCCATTCTCATATGCAATCGTATTATTGCGATAGCGAGCTCTTAAGTGCGGATTTTGAATGAAACCTCCACGAGCACGAGATGCAGGGCACACTTAATTAAAACAGGCAGCACCACAACAAAACAAAGCCAAACCAGCGAATGCAGCAACCCCACTGCCCCTTAAATAGTTCTCCTGCCAAACGACCCTCCTCAACCTCGAGCAGTGCACATTTCCACATGTCAAACCGCAGCGCTGCTGCGTTGCCCTCTCTGTCTGCTCCTGGTTCGTTCTTCATTTTCGTCAAGCTTCGAGCTCCGGGCTTCTTTTTAGGTGCGGTCCATTTCGTCCATCAGCGCCACCACTTCATCTTCGGAGAGCTCTTCGAGGCGCTTCGCAATCACCGCGTCCTCGTAAGACTTGAGTTGCTTGGTGTAGGTCATGTCCTTGGTGCCCACCTTTTTGATAAAGAAGAAGATGATGAAGAAGATGATGATGAAGAGGAAGATGATGAAGAGGAAGATGGCGATGGAAGTTCATCGGCCCCACACGTGTCGACCACGAATTAAAAAAAAAAGAACGAACGGAGACAACAAAGGAATGAATGGAACTTGTGAGATAAAAAGGCGTCAGGGCAAGCGAAAAAAGCATAGAAGGCCTTTAGGCGATGTCATACGACAGATTACCAAAAAGTCCAACTTCTCTCTCTCTTTTAACTCCCTGAACTAAGCTTTTGAAGCCAAAACATGTGTGAACAGATGCCTACCCGGAAGAGGTAGGAGCCCGTCCAGAGCAAAATTGAAATGACGCAAAAGGAGCCGCTAGCCAAGTTTCCTGCCGTTTGCTCGTCCCAGTGGAACACTCCCGTGAGGCCGTAGTAGGTGGTCAACTTTGAAGAAAAGACGGAGGGGAGTAACGAGGAGCAGGAGGGGAGATGAAAGGTCAGAGCCAAGAGGTAACAAAGGTAAGTAGGTACAATACAAGAAGGCTACTTCAGACAGTGTGTCTATTGAAATGTATCATTGAATTGCAAAGTTGCCTGCGAGGCGTGCATCAATGCAGTGAATACTGAGTGTGCATTGAACACTACAATGGAGTCAAGTGGCTAAGACCAATACTGTGCGCTTTACCGGGATGAGCATCAGAAGGGTGGTTACGACAATGGCGCCCCCCTTGGTGCCCGGGTCAAGCATGGGAGGCAAGTTCAAGCTTTCAGTCGAGTCCGCGGACAGGCGAGTGCGAGGTACTCGCAGTGCTGATGTGGACGGGGGCGGCATCATCCGAGACTGCCGCGGGCCGGACAGCCGAGCACCCGTTGAAGCCGCTGTGAAGGTAGATGGACTTCTGTGCGCAGGCGAAAAAGCAGCTGCCGAACAACTCTAGGGCAGAGCAGAAGCCGGAAAGACGCAAGAATGGGTTGTGGTAGTGAAGGTGGCGTATAAGAGACTAGCTAGGACAATGAATAAGTCACGTGCACCATTTTTTAACGGTGCTGAAGGCCTAGAAGTATTGAGTAGACTTCGTGGAGCTATACTACTGAGCGCACCAAAATTGCTAGCGCGAAGAGTCTCAGGGCCATGGTCATCTTGTTCAAGTAATGCGCGAGCTCCTACTATGTATGAAGTGCGAAGTTGTTCGTGAAGTACAACGAGAATGAATCCACGACAGAACAGTCACTGACTGACCTCATCATCAGCGGTCGTCCGTCGTCCAGCCAGTACGCGTTGTTGTCCGTTGAAGTGGACATTCTGTTTTCTCCACAGCCAATCGGATCTGAGCACGAGAACCGGGACCTACAACACCTTTAACTCCACAAGGCGTTGTTGAATCTTCCCCGCTCTCTCGCTCAGGTGAGTCGAGCTTGAACGCAACGGCAGAAAGTGCAGAAGGGGTCTTCAGTGATGGAGCAAAGAATATTTCTAGAGCAACGAGAGCAAAGAGGCTGCGCAAAGAGTTCGTGATCATGTTTTTCAGCGCAAGGACCGGGCAGGCTACAGGAGAGAATGTACCTGAAGCAGCCTGAAGCTACAGACAAGTTCAGGTGCCCGCGCGATGCACGGTGTAGAGGCGCATTGAGTCAATGAGTTCGCTGCGGCGCACAGTAGGTGTGTGTTGGTGCCTTGATGCGCACCCTTCTTGTGGTGCCCGTGCCCGTCCCCGTAGTCCCGTTGGTGTACGGCGGCTCGAGCAGAGCAGAAAACACTTCCCCCCTATATACGGGCCCGTCCAAAAATATACGTCAGACACGAACCACGAACGTACGAACGAAACAACAATTGATGAATATAGGGTACTCACCTAATTTAGTTTTAAAAGATAATGCATACGCGCTACTGCATAATACTACATTATATTAAAATACTGCCACCTGCCATCCCCATCATCAATTAATTACCCCTATATATTCATACTTCACTGAGTGGCTTGGTTCCTCGCACCCACCACAACCCATTTGTCCATGAAGAAAAAAGCAGATTAAAATCACCAAACCAAGTGCTATACTGTACAATGTTCTTCATCTGACCCAGCTTACATGCGTTTAAAGACCCTTTATTGCCTCGAAGCCCCCACATTAAACTCCAACCTCACAAAAGCCAGTGTATTGGGCAGACCCCCCCCTCCTTCCATATGCCAGCCGTTAAATGGCCGATTTATATAATAGGACAGAACAGGTTTGCGACTCGAAATCCCGGTTTCAGTTCTTTCATCAAG
>Ga0307979_1003090_pt1 | contig 11320 bp, 10 predicted proteins | sample OrgLakmetage1058_FD_201833 | JGI IMG/M metagenome (GOLD analysis project Ga0307979, IMG submission 201833) | Saline water microbial communities from Organic Lake, Antarctica - #1058 | ecosystem: Environmental > Aquatic > Non-marine Saline and Alkaline > Saline | place: Antarctica: Organic Lake...
GTACCCCCACCCCCCCCCCCCCCCCCCCCCCCCCCCCCCCCCCCTCCCCTCCCCTCCCCTCCCTTGTTCCTTAGTAGCCTCACCTCTTCCACGCCTCGAACTTCCGCCGTTGACGGGCCATAGAGCATCGACAAGGACTGCAGGGTGGTGACAGCTTTCCGCATGTCCCCTTTGCTCACCTGCGCATGTGAGGATCGATTGGAAGGTACTTAATTTTAGCTTTGTGCTCAGTTTTACCCTGCACAACAAGAGATGAGTTCAAGAGCTCTCTCCAGAGCTCTCGCCTTAAACTTGTCAAAACAAAAGCAATTCAAACACGCGCGCACACCTCGAGGATTTTCGCGTAAACATCGTCCTTGTAATCGAGGCCTTCTTGGCTGGCAATAAACCGCAACCGCGTGTCCATTGCGGCATTGGCCAAGGGCTGTTGGTTGGTTGATTGGTGGTTGAAAATTGAACGAGGAAAAAATAAGAAAAGTGGAGGATTATCAGAAACGTCAAACAGGTGGACTGAAAAGGCCATTTCTTAAATGAAGCAGTGCGAATGCTTCTGGCAGACTATCACATTTCTCAATTTCTCAAACTATGAAAAATTCGTCAAGTACACCAGCGTAGCGGACTTTCATTTGAATCAATCGCATGACCACACCTTGAAGCGAAATTTGGCGCACCGGCTGGCCAGCGGCTCGATGATCCGCGACACGTAATTGCAAATCAGGCAAAAGCGAGTCACCTGTTGGGAATAGAGAGGTGCGTGAAGAATCATTTGGAAAGAGGAATGGTTTAATCGAATGTGATGCGCTATAACTTTCTCAAGTGCTAAATGCGGGTGTTCAAATGAGCGCACAATCATGCCCCAACCACTAATAAAAACTACAACCAATCACTCAGCTGTAAAGAAATCCATCACCGAACCTACATGTACATGAAAATCAAGCACCTCAACTACAGCCGCCCACCCACTCCAATATACTAGTAATATACTGCACTTTTATTACCTTCGCGTGAGACTCGATGGTGCGGCGGAGCGCCGCCTGGGCGTCCTTGGTCATCGCGTCCGCCTCGTCCAAAATGATCACCTAATGTGGTACGAAAAATAGCACAGGGAGGAAAGAGGAAGCATACGTGCAAGCGTGTAAGATGCAAGAAAGATGAGAATCGGAAAAGAAAGAAATTAGTCACAAGTCGAGGCTTAAACAGAAGCAAGAAGGAGAGGGGAGAAGGAGAGAAAAGTGAGGCGTATGTATTGATCCTTCACCTTAAACTGCGGGCACGGATAGCCTGGAGTAGTGGCAGTGCCCACCGAGGCCTGCGCAAAGGTTTTTACTTTCTCCCGCACCACCTTCACAATTACATAGATACATGTCAATCCACGTATGCAATACAGGAGAGAAACAAGCATGCAGACACACATTTGTGTGACAGCGCGTTACAACCAAATGAACTGCGCCTTCAGTGCCTGGGCCGTCAATCAAATAATTTCCTCGGTACAATGGAATGCGTGCACACGTCACCTGAATGCCTCGCTCGTCGGACGCGTTCATTTCGAGAGTGCGTGTGCGGTACAGCTGGGGGCCGTACAGGGCCTAATGTAAATATATAAAAAAGAAGAGAGATTGACATTGAGATTAAAGGAGCTTTTTCCAACTTATTGAGTAAGCTAGATAGACAATCAGTTTTTCGATGTCCCATTTCATTCAAGGGCAAACACCTTCGCGGAAACCTTAGCGCCTCAACGCAAACGCACCTGGCAGAGGGCGAGAGCCGTCGACGTTTTGCCGGTGCCGGGCGGGCCGTAGAACAGGAGGTGGGGCAACGACTGCTGCTCAATCGCAGAGGTTAGCGTGCGCACCACCTACGTAGGAAAGAAGAGGCAAAAAAAAGGGGCGAAATACGGTCATGCGTAGTGATGCGGTGTACAGGAAAGTATTCATATTTCGTAAGAAGTAAGGTTAGGGTTAAAGCAATCGAAGAGACGGCGCCCACTTCCCTACTAGGCCCCTTCATGAGTTCTCCAGGATTTAAATCCCCACAACTCCACAAACTAGAACCTTTACCTCGTCCTGCGAAGAGACGTCGGTGACCTTTTTCGGGCGGTAGCGTTCTACCCATGGGAGTGCCTACACAGTAATTAGGATAGCAGAGTCAGGCAGCAATCATAGGCGACACCCGAGCAGAGGAATGAACGAAACACATCCGCATAGAGTGAACAATGATTATTGAAAAAAACGCCCGGAGCCACGAGCAGGCCGCTTATGGCATTTTTTCAATTCACTCATGTTTTGGGAGCTAGGAAAAGGATGCGAATGAGCCTCATTCCAAATTTGGGACATACATGAGGGCCAAATATAGCTCCTTCTAACCTTGCTGACTTTCTCCCCGCCCGATGCTGAACTAGAGGAAGAGGAAGAGGACGACGAAGCCGACAAGCTCGAGAGGGAGGCCATGGTTTGGCGCGCAAACTCGAAAATATGTGTGTGCCACTTTGGACAAAACTCCACTAAACTGTATAGTACAGGGTAGGAGCAGTTTACAAAAGGGCCCTCCGGCCTCCGGCCCTTCTCTTGTCCTTTGTTTGCTGCGAAAAAATGTCAACAAAAATGTCAACTCAGTTGTTGCTTTGAAGCGCTAATGCACAGATATGTAAATGCTGCGGTCGCAAATTGTCATAGAGTTAATCATTAGTAAAAGTGAATACACTTTCGGTTTTATGATGAGCTTAAGCTAGGTTGAGACTTCGTTTGAGCTACTTCGCTACCTCTTTCAGACTCTCGTAGTAGTCTAGCTGGTGGATAATTAGCCTTGAAGTGAAGGGATTCAAGGAAATTCCTAGTATTCGATGCGGATGGTGCACCTGATTTCGTCCTTCGTTTGTTTGTCGAGGCCTGCTCGTGGGTTGCTCTTCAGCCCCAGAGCTACTCCCGCTTCTGTTCCATTGGCTCGCCACATGCATGTGCACTGGAGCCGACTTCATGTGCGGTCGCTCTCGACGACAACAACTTCTGGAGGCAGTGAGGGCAGAGTGGTGAGTTCATGGAGCGGGCCGCCAGCACAGCCACCGGTAGACCGCGAAGGAGAAGTAGTCATTCAGCAGGAAGACCTTCCCCTTCAGCTGGATGTATTGGCTCTGGAGGAGGTGTTGCGTCGACTACTAAAACTTACTGGCTGCGCGCATATGGACGTAGGAGTGTCTCTAACTAACGACGCTAACATTAAAGAACTCAACGGTCGGTGCTCCTACTTTGACGTTTCTTCTCTCTATAGTTTTTGCTATCTATCGATCTTTACGTCTCAAAGTGATACTCGCCGGAGTGGGATGCACCATAGATAGTAGATTATTCAAGCAGCAAGGCATATGAGAAGGGGCTCTTTTGCTTGCCTATGACCCATACTTCTCGTGCTATTCACTGTGCCCATGCGTTCTTACATGTCTGATTTTTGATTCGTTCTGTGTATTTCGTCGCAGCCATATACCGAGGCAAGCCCAAAGCCACTGACGTGCTGAGCTTTCCCAACCATGATGCTTTCGCCATCGACGGCGACTTCCCGGGAGACCCAGACACGTTCGCGCAAACGGAGGTAGAAGCGCACCGTTTCTTTGTCTTCTTATGCATTAAATTTCGATAGCAGTAAATTGAGACAGCGTAATTATAAACGGATGGTGTACTTGTGCTGCCTGAGGTTGTTGCAAGGTAGAACGAAAAATGTAATTTCTTCTCCCGAAGTAACACGCACTAGGACTCACAGAAGCCTTCTTGGGAACAGGTGTAAATAACACTGCGCTTGTCGTAACTCGTCTCCTCTCTTTCTGCGTTTTACCTCCTTCCCTTGAACAACAGGACGACATGAACTTGGGCGACATGGTAGTGTCCGTACCGTACGTGTTACGGTGCATGCAAGACGACTCCCTGGAAGCGAAGGAAGTTGGGGCCACGGAATGGGCATTGGATCGCAAAGAAACCCGGGGCGTGAGCGGCGCAATGATGGGCTACCTCGGCCAAGACTGTACTTCCGCTAGTGCAACAAGAGCTGGAGCAAGATCTGCAGCCACCGCAGTGAAGGCAGCGGAAGTCATTCTAGTCGACGGAGACGATGGGCTCACTCTAGCGGCAGCAGCGGCTGCGCCCCTTTCCGAGGCAGCCGCACCTAGTCCGGGTAGTACTGTAGTAGAAGATAACGATGCGTCAGGGAAGCCACCCAACACAAATTCGAAACGCCTCAAAAGCCGCGAGTTGCAGCCCTTGAGCACTGCGCAGACAGAGGCGTTGCAAGCGCGTGTGTCCCTGCTCTTAGCGCATGGCTTGTTGCATTTGCTTGGGCACGACCACGAGCACTCAGCGACTCCAATTGACGAAGATGAAAATGAAGATGGAGACGACGAGGAAAGCGAAGAAGACAGAGATGGAAGTGACCACGCTCAAGCATTGAATGCCGACGAAGACGCGCGCGTAGAAGCCATGTACGAAATAATGGTAGCCGAGGAAGAACGCCTGGTAGAAGGCATTCGAGACTTGTTGCCGCCTGAAGAATAAAGCGTTAGACTGCTTTGCTTGGCGCTTCTATCTTTTTATTTTGCATGGTCCTGTATTTCTGCAAGGAAGTCTTGGAGGTCTAACGAAGGCAAATCCACGAAAATGCATTTAACTATAAAATTCAACTGCATGTAGCGGCCCTGTCAAGCAAAAATATATATCAGAAGCGATATCAATTCCTTTCGTAGGAGCCCGATTCAATTCAGTTATATACGCCGGCTAGTCGGCGCAGTAATTATAACGAAGGGCGACTCGGCTTCCTTGGTGGCACACGGGAGAGGTGCTTCCCTCTTCTCTTGTCGTTGCTGAGATAAAACGACAACAGGCTTCTTGTCTTATACTGCCACTTCCATCTCCCATGCATTGAACTTTATGCTGCTTTTCATGCATTTCTTCCTTGACGACAATGGAGGCTCAGAATACAGAAGTCGCCCCTCTTCAACTTTTCTTCATTTTTAGAGCTTCCGGAGCTCGCTGCATCTAATTTACCCTTCATGTGACTTGTTTATCATGCATCTTTTTTCCTTTTACATGAAGTATTACTTTTGTACTTCTCCAGTAGACGCTGTGTTTCAATCTGATGCATCTATTTCTTTGTTGGCTCTCACTTGCTTTTTGTACTTGTACTTATTTCAATTTCCTCGTATGCATGCATGTCAACAAAATAAGAGCCGAAAATACTGAAGTTCATTTACACTTCCAGATGTTGCTGCGCAAGCACCGCTGCTACTAGTGCGAGAATCATATAGACAGTTTCAATGGTAAGAGTCCAATTGGTGAGGTAAATACCCCAAAAATTCGGCACATCAATCGCAAGGGACCATCCCAGAATGGCAATGATACCTACGCAGAGAGCAACGCGTACCTGTAAATATAGCCGGGCACTCAAGAGTGGGCTCTGTGCAAAGTACACAGCCCAACTTGTCGATGCGTCTTGAGGAAGAGGTCGAATGCGACTGTTGTCAAGTTCGCCTTTGAAGTAGGTCCAGCATTCTATACGTACCGCCCTTTCATGACTACAAAGGGCAGCGTAGTGGCACAGCATTACGGCTATCGGCGTCAACACAAGAAAGACAACCGCAAGGAGTGCAATGGTCAACGGTATTCTCTCGGGGGCCCAGTTCAAGGCTGCATATATGTATCGACACCGGTCGTCTCCATTACTGTCTCCTTCATTACTACAACCAGGAAAGTTATTTCGATCTCTCGGACAATTGCATGGGTGTTCCGCATCCGCTAACCAGAAGACGACAGAGAAAAGTACGTACACTGCACCGTACTCAATGAAGTACCACATGTGCTGCAAAGGAAAAGGCAAGGCCGAAATCAAGACGTCAATAGCTACGAGGACTGCATTAACTCCGTGCGTAAAGAAACCTAGAACTTGTACATCGATGCGACCTCTCGCTGCAGGATAAGCGACCGTCCAGAATAGCAAAAAGACAAGAAATGCTCCAGGAAGTGATATGGCTCTTGTAACTGCACACGCTTCAAGCAAATGCTTCGGGTATAAAACAGCTCGGTCAGTGGACTGATGCTGACGCATTTAGCCGATGTTTTTGCATTCGCTCTTCATTCATTGACCCGCCGTTGGTGATAGCTTTATGATGTGTCTCCTACATTTTTGCGTTCGCTCTTCATTCATTGACCCGCCGTTGATGATAGCTTTGTGATGTGTTCCCATTAAACGTGCTTTTTGGATAAACCAAATAGAACGCGACTCTTTAATTCAAGGTTGAGATCGTCAGGCCGCTATGGAGCTGAGTAGGACGAATCGAACGTATGGCACCAGGATGTTCATCAACGACAAAATTCAATGCAAGTTCAAATCCTCTACGAACGTGTACCTTCACTCATCAAGATGATGGTCCCACTTCTGATGGTCTCTTTCGTGTATCGCCTTCTAGCTCTTTTAAGGAGGCTCACCTATCGATTTATTTCACACCACCATACCACCATCACACTCGTGAAGAATTATACAAGAGAGGCAGCTTCATCACTTCTTGCAAAAAAAAACTCTCCAAAAGTTTTGACTTTTTTTTAAGAAAATGATACGAAACACTCCGGGTATTTCAACTAAATTGATAAACATGAACAACTCGCATTTTATACCCTTTGCCTGGTTACGCAGCGAATATTATTCATTAAAGAAGTGTAAGTTTTCCTGGGGGTTTCCCTTCCCGCCTATCAGCTCCTTATTATAAGAGCTGTGATCAAGCGCATCCGTGTATCCCTGTATGCGCTACTTGCCCGTCAGCTCAGGCGATTACCAGTTGAGACGCATTCACCTGCTTTCCTGCCTTAGAATTTGCATCTTCCCATGTACTTTTTAATCATTCTTGACATCTTCTTTGCCCGGTCGTGAGGAGCAACGGTCTGTACATCAAGATGCATGTGCGCCTGATTAGCTTCTTAGGTCTAGTTTGTGCTGCTTTGCTTTTCTTCTCTACCTGTTAGTCTTCTAATTCCGGCCCTTCGGGGCTTCGGGGCCTGTCTCAAAATGTCAAATAAATGTCAGGAAAAGACACTCAAGTAAATGAAAAACAAACGAAACCAACCGTTTCCCAACGGACAAATTACGCATCAAAATGTCGTTGTGATCTCGTCACATCCGCAACTCATCGAGGATTTAGGAGTAGCGCACGGTGCATGCAACCCAGCTCTGGCATGTTCGTGTCCGAAGTGCAAGGCCTCTTGATGGCGATGTCTGATGCGAAAGGAAAATCGGGTTCGACCGGCAGCGGGCCTTCGATGGAGCGGTCAACGACGTCATCAGCTAGTAGGCCTTCGTCCCGAGGTGGCACGCACCACGTACCGTCCTTGCCCGTGCCCGCTGCGCCCCCCGGGAGGCTGCCAGCTTCCGACCAGTATGGAAAAGCGCCGCCGCCTTCGTACACCCGTGTTAAAATGTCGGACATTATCATGTCGTAAGTATTTCTTTACCATAGCTGGAACCCCTCAACCCTTTCCCCCCACCTGAGCTACCCACGCCGCCGCTGTACATGTGGCACCATTTGTGTTGCTACCTCCTCATAATTCGGGCGTGTAGTAGCTTGGAATGACCGAGCTGCACAGAGTCTACTAAGCTTACTTAGAGAGATGAAACTACGGGGCGTCGTAATGTCAGAGTTTCTTTTCGGCCAGGATTCGTTGTTCTGCTGTTACTCCTTTGATGTGGTCATTTTTATCTCTCTGCATTCCTTGCATTGATGTGAGCGTCGGTGACAATTTTGAGTCTAATTCTGCGACGGCTATTGCGGTCATGTTCCTCGCACAGGGATTACCGTGTGAGCCCGGACAAAGCCTCGCGAAGCACGGGGCCAATGACGGAAGCTTATTTGGCGCAACATGCTTCAGGAAGGGCCGCCGCCACGCGGGCTGCGCAACAGGTAATTGTTTGCGCGTGCACACGCATTCACACACTCAAGCATCAAACACTCATGGATGAACATTGCTTATAGATCCATCACGCACGCATTCAACATACTTTGTGATGCTCTAGGGGAAAGAAAATGGGCCTCTGTTTTCTTTTTTTTCCTCCTTGAAATCCGATAGTCCTCACGCTCCTCCTCGCGTACTTTCTTTGTTCGGTCTGTGCCTTCTCTTTGCCAGCTGAGCGAACACGAGCGGTCGTGGGGGGCTTCTCCAGGCATCTCCCCCACTGAACAGCAGGCTTTACAGGGCCCCTACCCACCTCAACCCGAAGCTGCATTGCCTTCGCGAGCTCAAGCTGTGTCGCAAGTGCAAGCGGCGCGCGCTGCGCAAGAACAGGTTTATTGAGTCTACACGTAGTGTAGTTTTAACGTGTACTCCTCAAAGATAACATGCGTGCACCACCGCAGTACTCATATGGCACTGTGCAAAAGACAGAAATAACAAGCGGTGAAACCTTTAGACTCAAGTCACAGGAGTGCGTGCAGATTTCTCGGACACAAATATGATATGAACCAACAAACCAACCCTTCAGGTGGCTTACCAGCAAGCAGCGTACGAGCAAGCGCAGGCAAACGAAGCAGCGGTACAAGCTGCGCTTGCTTCACAAGCGCAAGCAGCGCCAACCCGGCAGCCGCTGCAGCAGCAGCAGCCCCGCAACATGGAGAACTTGACGTGGGAACAGCTGCTGCCGCACGCCGCAGTTACTTTTCAACAAACGTCCAAGCGAGCAGGCATACCTTCACCTCCTCAGCCGCCTCAGCAGCAACAGCGGCTTGACGTACGTGGATGTATTGGCCTATTGGCATAATGGCCCATGTTTGTACCGAGAGGGGGCAGAGAACGAGAGAGCGAGAGAATGCTGTTTTTTTGTCTTGCTGTATACAGTCCTAGAGTCGTGTTCTGAACTTGTTTTGTCTGCACCTTCGCTCCGTGCTGACGCACCGCGCGACTTCCCCCCCCCCCCCCCCAACTCTCTTATATCTACAGCCGAAATCCTACGCCTCCGCCGAGCACATTATGGCGATGAACGCGACGGGCGCTCACGAGTATGTTTTTCAAGTCTTTTCTGCTCGAAAACTCTTTTTTGTTTCTGAAAACCTCGTTTTGTCCTCGACCTCGAATGCCTCATTTACGCTTTAAAAAAACACTAATTGGTGCCTTGTATCTCTCTCTCTCTCTCTCTTTCTCTCTTATGATTATCACATTTTCCTTCGTCTTTTTTAATCTGTCTCTCAGTCCGTCGTCTTTTTCTTCCGAAATTTCCGGAAGCCAACATGAGTCTACCGGCCAACCTCTCGACTCTCAGGGGCAGCCTCTCCCACCGGGTAATAGCAGCCGCCGCGTAGTAGGCGGAAACGCGCCTTCACAGCCTCCTCCTCCGACTACGGCAGGGCAGCGCTTGAGCGAATTAGATCGCTTGTCCGCGGACGCTGCCCTCCGTGCTCGCCACGAAACCGCCAAATCACTTCCCATTGCGGCCAATAACCTTGGCGGTGGCGGTAATGGCACCACGACTGGCAGTGGAGGAGGCAGTCAGGCGTACCACCACCCACCCACCACTCCCATGGCCGGTGCGGCCAATGGAGGAGGGCGGTCTACCGTAGGCGCGGCTCTAGAACGACGCCGCAACGCTGCTGCTGCGGCTGCTGCTGCTGCTTCTGCAACGGACAATGCCTCCTCGTCTAGTAGCAGCAACAGCGCAGGCGCCATCAGCCCTTACAACAACAATGGCAGCTCTAGCAGCAACACTTCTGAAGCGCTGAAGGATGCGCAGAAGGCGTTTCAGTGGCTGTCGGCGCGCACTTCTTTCGCGGGCAAAGGGTTGGACCATTCGAGCGGGCAGGGCGCGGGCACGGTGCAATTGATGGCGCCAGGGACCCGGCAAATGCCATTGTGGGCCACGAGCACGCTGAGCTTGCTGAAGTCGATTTACCCCGAGGTGAGTGAGTGATGCCTTGCCTTGTTTGCTTATGGTCGTCTTGTATATTGTTTCTATTTGTGAATGGGTATTTTCAGTAGACCACCTCGAAACACCAGGTGCATCACCTTCTTCTCCTCCTTGTCTCGCCATTTTGAAGATACGTTCTCGCTCATTACATACGTTCCTTTTTTTTTTTTACACATCTCATTGTTTATCACATGTACTCGGGTATTAGGTGCTGCGCGCCGGCGATTCGGTGGTGTGGGCGCCGGAAGGCACTTCCGTCAGCGAGGGCGCCGCGGCGGAGTTCGTCGAGTACAAACTGCGCGGCGAGATGGCCAAGGTATTTTATATCAATATCATTGCTATCTTTCTCCTCTCGATCTCGCATTCTCCCTCTCTCACACACACACACACTCTCTCTCTCGTTTTACCTCCCCTCTCCTCAACTTTATAATTCATTCCCGATTCGTTATATTTCTTCTGCCTTGACCTTCAACCCTCTTTTTATTTTCTTATCAATTCGTTCTCTAGTTGTCCTTTGGCGACGGTGGGATTGACGAAGTGCGCATCAGTGAAGTCACCAAGCCAAAGGTTAACTTTGCGACCAACGATCGAGTAACCTGGTCGAACTTTGATGATGGAGTGCCTCGAGGCTCGATCGGAGAGGTAAAAACAGAAGAAGATGAAAAAGCGGCGAGACAAGCGAGAAGCCATTGTGGAAGAAAGGCTGTCTTATAGTAATGCAATTGCTCCTATCATTTCTTTGTTTTTATGAAATGAAAATTGATACTAATTGAATTTACGTTCAATGATGTGGACTGATGATTATTTTATTTTTTATTTCCCAGCTCCGGCTTGTGAGCACGCCTGTCTCACCTTCATTCTCTGTCTTCCTCAAAATCACTGCAAACGACAGGTGGTAGGCTACAACGAGCGCGGGCGTGTGCGCGTGCGGTTTCCAAAAGGCACTTGGAACTTCTTGCCGGCTGAACTACGTAAAGAAGCTGACAAGGTAAGCGCTGATATGACACAGGAAAGAGCATAAAAGTCAATGTGTTTTTTTTTTCCACATTTGATTCATATGTTTTTCTCAACCGCTCCGCCAACCTGTTTTTCCTCTCATATTTTCTTTCCATATCCTGCACTAATCCATTCAATTTCATACATCCTCGCATCTTTCAATACCAATCAGGGCATCACCCCCGGCGCCATTGCCATCGTCGACGCGTGTGCTTCCGAGCTCTTAGGCCGATTCTTCACCGCCGCTTCCCTCTGCGCAGCTCCTGCCGCCCCGGGCGTGCGCGCATTTCAATCCGCCGTCCAACTGTGCCTGCCCAGTAACTCGTCGTCTTCGTCGTCAACAGCGCAAGACCAAGGGGAGAGCACCGCTTCTTCGTCGTCGTTGGCAATGAAGGCCCTGGCAGGCTTC
>Ga0307979_1003092_pt1 | contig 11317 bp, 13 predicted proteins | sample OrgLakmetage1058_FD_201833 | JGI IMG/M metagenome (GOLD analysis project Ga0307979, IMG submission 201833) | Saline water microbial communities from Organic Lake, Antarctica - #1058 | ecosystem: Environmental > Aquatic > Non-marine Saline and Alkaline > Saline | place: Antarctica: Organic Lake...
GCCACTCTGAGGGGAGGGAAAGCTGCATGGTACGCAGCCTTTACCCCCAAGGGCGATCAATAGGCTAGTTTTCAGTGAAAAATGTTGTGAAATAGTGTTGTGAGATGTTGTGAGTGTATGGGCTCTCCCCCCAGAATCCAGAAGAAAGTGATCAGAAATGTGCCGCGGAAGACCGCGGCTTCTTTCCTAATTACTGCACATCACCCAAATTAAGGCAATGCTGCGTTCAGCACGACTTGCTCTACGAGCCACAGTTCTCAGCTCTCGGCAAGCAGCACCGATGAGCTCTAAAGCTTCGGAGGCTCCTCAATTCGACCCTGACATGGTGAAGGCCTACACGAAGATGTCCTCCAACCACCGCCATGCCGACGGCCCCTGGCTTCAGATGCGCTCAGCTGTGCTCGCCCATTGTGCAGAATTGGCGGAAGCATCGTCATCTGATGATACCAAAGGCGTGGTGATTTTGGACTTGGCTTCAGGGCCCGGCGAGCCTGCAGCTACAATCGCAGCGGCCTTGCCGAGCTGTAAGGTCATAGCTACCGATGTGTCGGAAGACATGGTGGCAACCGCTGCGAAAGTCGCCGAAGCACTACCTAACCTTTCAGCTGAAGTTGGCGATGCACAAGACCTTTCTGGCTTTGCTGACCAGTCAGTTGACATCGTCACGTGCTGCTACGGGTATTTACTATACAACAAAACTTCAATTTGAGGAGCTCGTATTTGATTTGAGTGGTCGATAAATTAATCGATTATGATTTATGCATGCGCCATCCATATGAATTTGGCGATCTTCGTAATGGTGCTATTTTCCGCTAGGTACATGTTTCCGTCAGACAAAGAAATGGCTCTACGAGAAACCTACCGCGTGCTCAAGCCCGGTGGATTGTTGGTGGCCACGACTTGGGACAACGTGGACATTCTCAAAATCGCTCGAGACATCATGGAAGGTGTCATTGGAGAGCCGCCGCCACCGCCGCCGCTCAATCCCATGTCACTAAGTGGCGAGGGTGTGTTTAGAGATTTGGTAACTGGAGCTGGGTTTGTGGGCGTAACGCAAACAACATCAACGTATCCTTTCAACTTAGGCAACGAAAAAGACTTTCAGTTCAAGATGGCAACGCTGCTCATCAAGGACAAGGTTGAATCATTCGGTGCGCTGGGTTGGAATAAGGCTGAATCAGCTTTTTGGGCAAACATCGGGAAATATTCAGCAATTCACGCAAATGGCGACATGGTCATGCCGGAGAACACGTTCCGTTTGACCGTCGCAAGGAAGGAGTAATACTTGGCATAATGGGACAATTATTTTTGGTAAATGAATTCTACTACTGGGCCGTCAGGAAGATAATTGCTTTCAGGTAAAATTTGAGTTATTTGGCAAGCAGACCACTGTCCTTGTCAGACATCCAGACATCGATTTCTATAAATGAGATGCTGCCTTCAGTGAGCTTAAACATATTAAAAGAAAGAAAGGCGAAGGATCTTGTTCAGCAATTGGCTCCTAGAGCACACCAAAGCTGCGCTTAATTTAAATAGGCAATTGTCTCACTGGCAGCTAAAGGGTGTTCACCTCCCATAAAAGCGGAAATTTTGCCCTTTTTTGCATATTACATATTACATCGCAATCGCGTTATATTGAATAATCAATCATAGATCATAGATCATAGTAGTTCTAATTATGTCGCATGTGGTGTACCTAAGGGCACTTTGGCAAAAATCCAAGGAATGATTTGTACGTTCGGCGTAAAAGTCTCAATTGAGGTCATCTTGTCGCACAGCTTGTGCAGCTCGGCTGTACTGGCTTCACTGCGGATATTGAGCGGTTTTGGCGAATTCTGGGCCATAATTTCATTACGATTTCGTGCCTCTTGGGTATTCCCCCTCGATATGGTCAAAATATCGGGCCATAGTGCACAGTGGTAAGCCGTAAGCCCGTATTAGCTCGGTCAGGGGATATCCCACCTCGAATCGCCTATGCTACGGCCAAAAGGGGTTAAATTTCAGAAGTGACCCCCCGTTAGCTGCCAGTTGGCCAACAACTTTAAGTGTAACTTGATGTAGTCAATTAAAAGAAAAGGAAGAAATAAACACCAACGCATAATCCCACTCCCCTACCCTACAATCCGGACTTAATTCAAACTAAGATCGAACGAGATGTGGTATGGCGCGCCGAGTGCCATTAATATTGGACTAGGTGAAATTCATGCTACAAAGCGCAATGAAAGTGAAGTTCACACATAAGTGCTTTGCTCAGGAGCACCACAATGCAAATACTTCAATACAAATCCCTTCACATAGAAACAGATTACTTCGCCCTTATTACCATAAAGTATTTCGTTGGGGTTCTCGGACTCTCCAGCCCTCTGAGCAGCTTTTTCCAATTTCTCAACATCCAAGAAGGCGTAAAGGGAACCCTTCAGATTTTCATTTGTCTGAAAGTCCACCGACGCTTGACTAGAGTATTGGCCTGATATGACCAATCGCCCCATTACCATCTTGAGCAAGCCATCACCTTGGACGCGGTTATGGAGCATTTGAGTTCGCGTTAGCACGTAAAAGCGCTCGCGAATTTGCTGCGTTTCCAAGGTCACATTCAAAGTCATGTGGTGGCCAAACATTGGATGAGATAGAGGAAAATAATTTGCCTTGTACTTTTCTTTTGAGGCAGCCTTTGGCGTCGACTTCGTACTCGTAGTCGCCTTGACTGCGCGCTTGCTGTGTGTTTCCTTGGATTCCTTGGCAGCGGGCTTCGGGATGGTGACCGCCTTGCGATAAAGGTGTGGTTTGATGTTTTCAATTTCTTCGTAAACCCTCCAATCGATTCCATCAACATATTTTGGCGTGATTTTACAGTAGTACGCGTTGAAAACCCAAATAGAAGTGGATTCGATGCCAAGGCGACTGGCAATATCGTTTACCGAATTACCGAATCCTGCACTCGAGGGTCACAAGTAAGAAAGAGAAATACGAGTGGTTTGCCGTACAAGTCATGCATGTTGGGAAAATTGTTTGTGTTTGAATCCAGCCCTCTCATGTCAACGGCGCCTGCGAAGTGCTTGTCTTCGGGTGTTGCCTTTAATTTCTGTTTCAATGTAACGTGTGAAGGCGAATCGTTGGCTTCGATGGGTGCTGTAAATTTGAAGAGTCTGTTCGCGAGCGAACTCTTGCCTGCACCTTTCTGCCCCAATATGACCAAGGTTGGCTTTTCGCCTGTGGTGGGTGAGTGAAGTTCAGCCATGGCATGACCAGGTGTCTTCCAAAACGAAGATAAAAGAGGTTGTAGGAGCGCAGTGGTGTACTTGGGCTTGAAACGTTCCTGGAACGTTTTTGAACCGTAAAACGAAGAGACCGTGGAAGAGTCAGTATGTAGGAATAGTCGAAAAGTGGAAAAAGCACGGGAAAATAAGCAGGGAAAAAGCCCTTTAAAAAGCCCGGTAAAAATTCCAGTCAATCCCGTTTTTCTAGTCGGTTTGCTACATATGATGAGTATATCCTCCAAAATTAGAGAATAAAACGTCTGACGTATTTTCTCCAAAATATTGGGCAAATACGCTGCTACGTATCCACTTTTCTGGTGACGTCACCATAGACACGTCAACAAATATACGCCTATATACGGCGGTTGCCATGCATTTAGTGGGAATATGCCCTAATATAACGCAATTTACGGTATTGACAAATTGATTGACGTATTTGGGTAAAATATCTGACGTATTTTTGTAAGGCCTAGCTAGATGAATAAATGGGAGGGAATGGTGGAACGGCATGACTGGGCACCTTTGGATGATGGAGAACTTCAAAAAGACGCTACAATATAGAACATACGCTGGTCTGTAGCCAGTCAGTCATCATAATACCTGTTTGCTTTCGCTGACTACTTGTGCTTAGATAGTTATGCTCATTTAGTAGATAAACTTAGACATATTCTTGGAAGTGCTATAGTCGTCTGTCAGTAGTTTCGGTCGTCTGCAGATGCTACTTGTGGCTCGGCCCTAGGAACTCAGAGACACTAGTATCGCGCGTTTTGTACGCCTCCAGTGTGCGATATTGACAAGCTAAAAAAAACTATATTCTAGCTCGATTGAGAATCATGAATAGCTTATCCTTAGCAGCCTTTCTTGTAGAACTGTTACCGGTCCTGGTTGCCGTAGCTGTATACTTGCCAGCTGGTGAGTCGCTAATAATTGATATGCATCTACTGCTGTTGGCCCCTGCTTGAATTCGCATTTGTGGTAATGTACGTGATTGTGCACTTTCTTACCTTATTAAATTTGCAGCATTGGAAAGCGAGTGTTGCTGGTATGACGACATGGCTGTGCCGTCCAACCTCGACGTAGTCGGAGTAGACTCTGCGTCATCGAGTATTTGGGGACGCGGACTGTGGCCGCTGCTTACCAATGACTTCTGGGGCACGCCGATGACGCACGCCGACTCTCACAAGTCGTGGCGGCCGCTCACCATTGCTTCTTTCCGGTTGGACGTGCTCGTCACTTGGTTCCTTTTTGGCCCAACCGCCGATGCTCCAACTGAGCATTACCTGCCACGGCTTCCAACGACGCAAAAACTGGGGGGTTTGATTCAGTCACAGCCGGTTGTTGCGAGAGTGCATCAAGTAGCTGCACACGCTCTAGTGGTTTGGCTTTTCACAAGACTCGCGAAGCGTATTTTCGCGAGGCTGAAGCCGGCAGGACTTACTTCCGTGCATATTTTTCACCGCAAAGGAGGTACTGGCACTGTGCTGAACAGTGCAGTAAACTTCATTACCTCAGCAGCCGTGGCTGTCACCAGTGCAGATACCAGTGCACTTATTGCAGGGTTGTTTTTTGCGGCGCATCCTGTGCATGTAAGTACTCTCGTGTATTAATGTTGTAGTACTTAGATCGTACCAGAATCAATTGTACTACAGATACTACGTCTTTTTACACCCGGAGCGTATTGTTTGAGCATTATCGTGGTATCCCTATGCTTGATGTGGCCTGTGTGTAAGCCTTTTCGTTTGTCTGTTCTGTAGGCGGAGAGTGTGGGTGCATTAGTAGGGCGCGCTGAGCTTCTCTGTGCGATTTGCTATTTTCTAGCCTTGCTTGCCTGGCTTGGACCGACACCAGTTATTGCTCACTCTAGCAGCATCGCTCCAGGTGCAGCTGATGCTTTGCAAGGTGATCGAAGCAGGGTGGTGTCGTACAGTACGTCGGAGACCCTTCACCGCGCTGTGAAGTGCCTAGGATGGGCTACAGTTGCTCTAATGTGCAAGGAACAGGGTGCACTTGCACCACTGGTACCGGTAGCTACACACGCACTTGTTTACACGGCAGAGACTTTTCAAACGTTGGCTTCTACTTCCTCGCATTCCAACGCAAAATCATCTCAAAGACTGGTGCAGAAGTCGGCGTCCTCGAACCGCTCGTTGTCACAGTTACAATGGCTGTCGCTGGGCGTGCTTCTGATAGGCAGTTTGGCATTAGTCCTGGGAAGACTCTGCCTCTTCGGGCGCGCTCTGCCTGCTTTCTCATCGGTGCGTTCTTCCTGATCCTTCGTGTTTTTCGGCGTATACTTCAAGCTTCCTCGGCGCTGAGGAGTTGTTTGGTAGTGTTCACGCACCGCCCTGTTATACTCTGTACGATCAGTTCATCAACACTTTTACGTTTAAAAACTCCCATCGATCCGTCTTTTTTTTCTCTGCTTCAAGGTGCGTCAAAATCCGCTCTTAGCGCTGGGTGGGCCGCGTCGTTTGTCGTGGTGGGCTGGGGTCGGCTACGCTAACGCTCGCCACCTGAGCTTGTTGACCTGGCCCTGGCAGCCTCTGTGCCATGACTGGAGCGGCTCTCTGCTGCCCGGTCGTTTAGCAATGCTCGCCAAAAGCAGTGCGTCTACTGCAACTGTTTTCTTGGGTCTTTTTGGTGCTGGTAGTAGTGGTGCATGCTCACCATGGCAGTGGGCAGTGCATGCATTTACAGGAGCGATGTGCCTTGGTGCACTCCTGTGGTGGCTGCTGTTGAAAGGACCTTCGAGTCAAGAAGTCTCTAGTGGCACACTAGCGTCGAAAGGTGGCGGGGGAGACAAAGCAAAAGATAATTTCTACGGAAGCAAAGACGCTGAGAGCTGGGCTGCCGCATGGGGTGCGGCTTTGCTCCTGGTGCCGATGCTACCAGCGTCCCACTTGATCTTCAAAGTTGGCTTTTTCTTGGCCGAGCGCACGCTACTGGTGCCTTCAGCGGGTGTTGCTCTTTTAGCGTCTCTTGCCATTCGCCGCTTGGCGTTTTCTGCTCTTGCGTCACTCGACGATCCTTCCCAGCAACAGCAACAGCAACAGTCACCAACCTCTGAATCGAAAGCACGTCTCTACAAACGCAATTACGTATATGCTGTGTTTCTACCTTTCGCCGCAGCTGCACCCCTGGCAATTGTTAGCCTCTTAGCGCAGCGCTCGTTTGTTCGGAGTTGGGATTGGACTCAGGAAGTGCGCCTGTACGAAAGTGCCCTTGAAGCATTGCCACACGCTCCAAGCTTGCTATACTCGATGGCCAATTTGTATGGAAATCAACTCAAAGACATGCAGCGGCAGTCTTCTCTTCGGCAGCAAGAACATTTCGAAAAACTTGAAGCTATAGAGCTTTATTGGCGCACCCTTGAGGTACGTTTCTACATGTGCACGTGTGCGTATGCATGCGTCTTTCCTTCATATATGCCATCATTTATAAAGATTTGGCACACCTGGCACATGGGATAGCTTCATCTTTCAAATCATAAGAAATCATGTATGCCCACTTCTCTTGCGTACATCCATTTTTTTGCTTTCTTTGACGGCTTGCTTGGTGTCGCCGTTTATCGTTAAAAGGTGGAACCGACCTACTACGAAGCACATTCCAACTTGGCCACCCTTTTAGAGGGACAGGGCAAGTGGGCAGCAGCTTTTGCTGTGCTGTTCGACGGCGATCAGCTTGACTGGGATGGTGAGTTGCATGTACAAAATGTAAAATTATGTGGAGGGGCGATACGATTTTTTTTAACGTTTCCGTGCGTTCTACTGTCTGAGGCGCGAGCAGAATTTACCGTCAATTATTCTAGTACAGCATTTGCATTATTCTAGTAGTGCGTGTGCTCTATCATATTTGTACGAATTATCCTGTCGTACGTAAGCGGATATTCTGCCTTCTGAGTATATGCCCCCCCCCCCTTCCTTTATAGGAATGGACGGCGTGCCGCCTGCGAGCAACCCTGGCCGCCAAGCTGCGCGTGCTGGCATGCGCCACAACCGAGGCTTACTTCTCGGCCAACTCTACGAAAGGTCTATTCTTATGAGCCCTTCATCAAGTGACCGGTCTCGATTGGCGTCGTCGTCGTCTCCTTCTTCGCTGTGGCCGGTGGTAGCAGCTGCTCGCGTTATTGGCGCGGCAGCAAGAGATGTGAACGCTACAGCAGCTGGAGGAAGAGAACCGTCAGCCTTAACCTCACTAGGAGTAAGCAAAGAAGCAGCAGTAGGGACAGTCGTAAGCCGGGCGGCTGCTGCTGAGTCAGCTGCTGCTGCTGCATCTACTCAAAATGTTAACCCAGCACAAGGTGCGTTGGAAGTAGAAGCAGCCCAGGAAGTGCTTCAATTAGCTGTTGAAGCTTTGCGCAGTGCTGCAATGCTCTCACCACATTACGACTCGCTTACAGAGGTAATGCCTCAGCACTTACATGTTTGAATTTCGGCTGTGCTACGGTTTTGTCTGCATCCTTATGGTTGTGACTTAAAATTATCTTTTTCTTTACGAGATTTATTTTTACCCTAGCGTTGTTTCCTTTGGTTCGTTCTCTGAATATACTTTCTTCTCCTCCTTCTTCCTCGTGTGTAGGCGGGCCGGCTATTTTTGTTGGCTGAACGAATTGCGGATGCCAAAGCCATCTTCCTCGAAGCCTTGGTGCTGCATTCGACGAGCCCTTACCCACCACTCAACCTCGCTCTCCTTGCCTTGCGCGGTGACAGTGGCGCAAGTAACGGCCAAGTGGAACTGTCGCTCGAAGCCTTGGCCTCTGTCGTTTCACACTTGAAAGAGACTTTGTGGCGGCATTTTACTGGAGACTCGAGCAATACTTTTAATCCCAAAGACAACATTACTGAAACTTGCACCCAAAGCACGTACGATAACAACAACTACCGTTCGAGCCAGTGTGATGATAAGTCTCCATCGTCGCCAGGTGACACTGAGTTCCCGTCTCATGACGTTTTCGAAGCAACCACCTCCTGTGTGAGTGGTGAGCCTGCAGACATCGGTGCATCTCGATTGCATTACGCATTGGCGGTGTTGCTTGAGGCTACAGGCGACCTGGACCATGCTCACAGGCATGCACAAGCAGCTCTTGGTTGCCTCGGCATTGATGGCAGTGGACAGGCTCCAGATCCTGCAGGCGTCAGCAGCAGCCGCAAAACCAGTGGAGATAATGGCAGATCAGTACCTGGCGTAGGTGGAGTATCGGGTGGCGGCGCTGGCATGTTGTCTTCATCTCGTGGCCGCCGGCCATTTCTGAACGTTCCCGAAATTTACCCTGTGCCCCCGCGTGAAACAGTAAATGTTACTATCAAACAAGATAAGCATATGCCTGAAGATCTCTTCTAGATTTCTTTCCAGTGTTATATCTCCATACCATGCCATTGATTGTATGCCTTTCTTTGTCTTTGCGTGTTTCGATCGATCCCTTATCCTTTTCACAGCTCGAGGCGGAAGTAGCAGATCTTGGCCGCCGCGCGCACCTCAAAAGCACTCGGGCATTGGCACAGCGCCTCGCTCGAGAAGAAGAAGAAGAAGAAGAAGCTCAAGCAAGTCGTCAAAAGAAAACAGGCATTTTTTCGGCCACGTCTTCGCCTCCTGTCCCCATTAAACACGTCTCTTCACCGTCCGGCAGTACCACGGCCGATACTGCAGCTGCTCTCTCGACGTCTGGTTTATCAGACGGAGCAGTCGAAGTTACAACAGAAGAAGCAACACCAGGAGCCCCTGTACCCTTTAAAGAGAAGCCACTCCCCTCAGTAACAGCTCACAGTCCTTTGATGTCCCTCGAAGTGGTCGTGGATGAGACGCCACAGCTTTTGGAATTTCATTGGTTGCGACAAAGCGCTTCGTGGCTTCTCAATGCCTCTCCCAGCAGCGGCAATAGGATTGACAGTAGCCTCACGAACAGAGGTGATCATCTGCGTAGATCAGTTGCGCATACGGCCGCAAGTCGCTTCTGCAGGCAGCACGGGATAGTGCAACTTGGCAGCTGTGTGCAGCTTGCTGATGCACTTGACTTGTCGCTAGCTGCTGCAGCAGCTGATGCCACCACTGCAGCTGAAGTTTCTAATTCAGGACCTCAAGAGGATTCACAATGTCTCCACGGTGGTGGTTATGGCAACATTGCTTATGACAGCAGCAGCAGCAGCAGCAGTGGTGGTGGTGGTAAGACCAATCGTAGTTTCAGTGGATGCTCGCTCCCAATAGCCACCCTAGCTTCACCTCTGCCAGGCGCGACCGATAGTCCGGGCCAAGGTGTGCGTCTCGCACTCGCTGTATTAGTGCCCACGGGACGCAAAGATATCAGCGATGGCGGGAATAGTAACAACGGCAATATTCAAGATGAGGAAGCTCGGAGTAGTGGGTTTTGTTGCGTGTTTCTCGACGGCTCTGATTCGTCCGCTTGGTGCGACAATGTAGCAGCCAGTGTTAATGTGGCGTTAGAGCACACTGTTACTGCCATCGGGAGCGCCAGTGCGCAAGATTCGGAACCAGCGCGAACGGTAATAGAATTGGGATTTCTGAACCCACCGGAGAGCCCGATCGAAGGCACAGCTTCGAATGCTGGTGCGGCAGGAGAAGGAAGTTCCACTGCCACCACTCGCGCTGTGGCTGTGATTTGCCGTAAAACGCAGGCAGATCTCGAGGAGGACATCAAGTCTGCTTCGTTCCTTAAGCCAGACGACGCAGTTTTTTTTACTTCTAAGCTATGACCCAGTTTTTGATCACCCGCACTTGCATTGTTTGCGCAACGCGCACTCATTCCCATATCTTCCCACCGCAGTAGCTTACGTGGCATTTGGATTTGCATTAGTCCGAGTTCGAGTTCATGGTTTTATGTCAACGAGGGAAGTTTGGGTTATCAGATAACTTATACTTATATCATACCTATCATCCAAAAGTTTGGGGGGGGATAGGCCTGCCGCATTGAACAAAACGATCAGCGAAGTTGGGGGCCGACTTTTTTCAATAATTGTCTCGTGAAAATAAAAACCGAGCCTACCCACAAGAAAATGAAAAAAAAACAAAAAACATTTTGAGTCTCACACCAAATGGCGAGTTTTTATAGCGAAATGAACATCGAGCGGGTCGCACGCGGCCATAAATGCGGGGTTAAATGTGAGCAGCATGCCGTGACCGCTGGATATTGATTAGGCGCCTGATGGTACTCAACGAGAATTCCTTTTGTTCCCATTAAGAAATGTGTATTTGAACATCGGCCAAAGCACGACGGTCGCGGCTATTTTGGACTGCGCGCGCACAAACTTTAGCGCTCTTCAATGCTCAGCTCTAGAGAAGCTTGAATGGCATCCCAAGGTAGGAATAATTGCTATGATACAATTTTCGGGGCACGATACCGCGATCTCGTTTGCGACCCGTTGACGTTGTACCACCCAACCACTTGCTTCGCAGGGAACAAGATTCAGGTTCTGGCGTGGGAGGTTGCAAACTCTGCAGTCAAAGCGCAAATCCACCAGCTGCGCGGTGTCTCTGATAACATGCGCACATGCTCTGAGCTTTCCCTGCGCCGCCCTCTCATGGTTGCTGACGCGATTATTCTCGAGCAGCACCTTGGCCGGACCCATGCACTCGAGTTCATCAGCGCCGTGGACCCCTGGTGCTACCCCGGCGAGAAAACGCAGGCTTCCGTAGAGCTGAGGTGCTGCGTGCAGGATGAGCTTAAAAAGTCTCGAGATGCAGGGAGAAGCCTCCATCAGTTCTCCGAAGAAAGTAAGTCTGCTTTCCTCCTTTCTCCGATTCTCGTCAAGGAAAGGCCAGCGCTCATCCGAAAACCCAAAGCAGAGCGCGGCAATTCTGCCCAGGAAGCTCCCCCTGCACCAGCAGCCCCAGTCGACTTGGGCGCCTTCCCAGCCAGCGTTGTCCCACCACCTAGCAACCTTCTTCCGGCTTGCCTCGTTCAGCCACTGGCGCCTCCGCTTGCGCTGCCTCCGACGCCCCATGCCGCCCCCGCCCCGGCGGCCCCTTTGCCCCGTCCTTCTCCCGGGCAGTGCTTTGATGATGGTTCACATGTCCGCCTTTTCGCGGATACTACCCCTGGCGTCGTC
>Ga0307979_1003106_pt1 | contig 11303 bp, 10 predicted proteins | sample OrgLakmetage1058_FD_201833 | JGI IMG/M metagenome (GOLD analysis project Ga0307979, IMG submission 201833) | Saline water microbial communities from Organic Lake, Antarctica - #1058 | ecosystem: Environmental > Aquatic > Non-marine Saline and Alkaline > Saline | place: Antarctica: Organic Lake...
GCGCCGTCGCGCCAAGCGCGGCTGCTTTAAAAGAGCGATTCATTCGGGCTTCCTCCCCCTGAATTATGTAATGGCGGCTCAGCTCTGTATCGGCTGGGATTGTCCGCGCCATGCAGACCTTATGCCGAATTCGCCCTACTTGTCATGCAGGCTTTGTATCCAGACGGTTAACCGTTGCGTTTTGAACACAGGGTTCGCAAAGTCCCGAAAATCTCGCCGCTCCGGTCGGTTAATCCTTAACAAATCATGAAATTTGCCGGATGCTCGAATTCAGGCGTGTCGAGGGGCCGCCGTTCGTGTTCGAGTCGATGACGCTGCGCCAGGGTATGGACGCGCCTCCGTCAGGCTCACCTTTGGGGGGAATTCAATATGTTTCGATCCGCGCTGGCGGTCTCCGCCTGCCTGTCATTCATCGTTGGCGGCGTTGCAGCCGCCCAGACTTCGCATCCCATCCAGGCGCCGGTGAACCTGCCGAACGCCGAGATTGGCCAGTGCTACCAGTTCGTGCGCATCGACGCGCAATACGACACGGTGATGCAGACCATCATCGTCGCCGACGAGTACGAGGTTTTCGACGTCACGGATCCGCGCCTGGAAAGCCAGTCGCGCCGCTATGTGTCGCGCGAGGCGGGCCTGCGCTACCGCGTCACCGAGCCGGTCTACGAGACCGTGAGCGAGCAGGTTCAGGTGCGCCCAGGCTATGTGCGCTATGAAGTCACCGAGGCCCAGACCCGCACTGTGCCCGAGCGCGTGCTGGTGCGCGAAGCGCGCATGGTGTGGCGTCGCGGCTACACCGAAGGCGCGCGCCAGGTGCGTCACGACCCGGAAACCGGCGAGATCTGGTGCCTGGTCGAGGAGCCCGCCGTCTACGAGACCATCCACCGCACCGTGCTGACGGCGCCCGCCCATGTGCGCGAAGTCGCTGTGGATCCGCAGTTCGAGACGCTCTCGCGTGAAGTCCTGGTGCAGGCGGCCACGGTGGAGGAAATCCCGATTCCGGCCCAGCACGCCGACTACACCATCCACGTGCTCGCCCAGGAAGGCCGCGTGAACCGCCGCGTCTCCGAGCGCCGCACCCAGAACGTGGCCCGCCACGAGCTGGTCTCCAGCGAGCGTTTTGAATGGCGCCTGGTCGATTGCGCCGCCATCGACATTCCGGGCCATCCGGGCGCTCGCCCGCCCGCGCCCAGCCATCACGGCGCCGCGCCGTCGGCGACGCCCTCCGCCTCAGCGATGCGCGTGCGCCATGCGCCCCAGGGCGATGATCCCCACCGCGATGTGGATTATGACCGCCGCGAAGCCCGCCCCATGGCGGCCGTGAGCGGCACGCTGCACCCCGGCGCGCCCGCGCGCCGCACCGCCGGGCGCTAGACCCGCGCTGATACGGGCCTTGAACGCAGGAACGGGCGCCGGCCTTGGCCGGCGCCCGTTTTCTTTTGTGGTCTTCAAGGCGCCGGCGGCTGGCGAGCGTCTTGGGTTCAGGACCGCTTCGGCCCAGGGGTCAGCATGGCGTAGATCAGGCCCGCCGCCGCGCCGGCGCCCACCTGGGCCAGAAAGCCGGCGGTGGTGCGCGCGCCGGCGACCATCTGCACGCCGAAGAAGACCTGCTCCATCAAGGTAAGCATCACGCCCATGGCCACAGCCCCGGCGACAACGAACACAATGGGGCGCAGCGGGCGCAGGACCCGCGTGACCAGCGCTGCGGCGATGAAGGCCACCGCCAGCGCCAGCGCGATCAGCGCCGAATAGAGCGGGCCGAACCCGGCGAGATCATCGCCGATCTGGCTCATCGCCTGACCCGTGCCGATATCGGCTCCGACGGCCTCCAGCATGGCCAGAACCATGACGCTGGACAGCACCGTGGCGGCGAAGCCCAACGCCAGGACCGCCACGACATAGCCTCCGACAACCCTGACAAATCCCATGGCGTACGATCTCCCCGTTCCCAGCGGCGCGCGTGTGCCGAAAGGGGTTTAGCGGGTGATGCGCGGATTTTCTCCGCGCCCGCTTGGCCGCGCGCGCCTCGTGCCCCTAGAATGCCTCAGCGACGCGCCGGCGCAAGGGCGCGCGAACGATCAGCCAAGGGGTGGGATGATGACGCGCATGACAGCAATGATGCGGCTTGCCGCGGCGGCCGGGGTCACGGCCCTTTCCGCCTGCACCGCGCAGGAGATGCAGGAGCCCGCCCCGGCCTTGTCGGAAGAGCTCTATCACGTGGAGGAAATCGCCGGCGGGCTGGTCCATCCCTGGGACATCGAATTTCTGCCCGGCGGCGATGTTCTGGTGACCGAGCGCACCGGCGCCCTGCGCCGCATCTCCGGCGGCGTTCTGGAAGAGGCGCCCATCGCCGGGGTTCCGCAAGTTTACGCCGAGGGTCAGGGCGGGCTCCTTGACGTGCTCGCCGCGCCGGATTTCGACACCAGCGGCATGCTCTATCTCAGCTACGCCATGGGCGAGACGGACGCCAACACCACCGAGGTCTGGCGCGCGCGCCTTGACGACGGCGCGCTGGTGGACGGGGCGCGGGTCTTCACCGCCGATCCTTTGCGCGACACCTCCAACCATTTCGGCGGCCGCATGACCTTTTTGCCCGACGGAACGATCGTGCTGACCCTGGGCGACGCCTTTGCGTACAGAGAGCAGGCCCAGATCCGGCAGAACCATCTGGGGACGATCGTGCGCTTCAACCCCGACGGGTCGATCCCGGCCGACAATCCCTTTGCTCAGGACGAGGGCCCGGGCGCCTTTGTGCTGTCCTACGGCCATCGCAATGTGCAGGGCATCGCCTGGGATCCGCAGCGCGAGCTCTTGTGGGAACATGAGCACGGCCCCCAGGGCGGCGACGAGCTGAACGTGATCGTTCCGGGCGCCAATTATGGTTGGCCCATCGCAACCGAAGGCATCGACTATAATGGCGCGCGCATCTCACCGATCACCAGCCATGACGGGTTCGAGGCGCCGCGCCGCGTCTGGGTCCCCTCCATCGCGCCGGGCGGCATGGCCTGGTATTCCGGCGCCCTGTTCGAAGGCTGGACCGGCGATCTCTTTATCACCGCCCTGGCCGGTCAGGCGCTGCACCATATCCAGCTGGACGCGGACGGGGCGGTGATCGGCGAAGAGCGCCTGCTCACAGAGCTCGAGGCGCGCATCCGCCAGGTCGCCGAAGGTCCGGACGGCGCGCTTTACGTGCTCACCGACGACGCCGAGGACGGAAAGGTGCTGCGCATCTCGCCCGCCGGCGAGTAGCCGCGCCCTCGCCGCCGCATTGGCCGGCTTCGACGACACCGCGCTCGCCCAAGCACCTTTCGTTCGCTGCGTGAAAGGTGTTCACTACTCTCCAATGATCCGCTGCGACTCGATGGCGGACGCTTGAAGGGGAGGCGCGTTTGTTCAAGCGCATTGCAGCCGGGACGCTGGTCCTGGCGCTGATCGTCGTTCTGGCCGCAGCCAGCTGGTATTATCGGCCCTGGTCAGACTATTCGCCCGCGCGAATCACCGCGCTGGACGATCCGGCGGAGTATCCGCAGACCTTCCAGCGCATGGCGGAGATCCTGCCCTCGGCCCCGATCACGGCCACCGCGCCCGCCCCCTTCCCCCTGGGCGAGGCGAACCTGCCGCAAAGCTATCTCTATGACGGCCAGGTGCGCTCGCTGGATGAATATTTCGCCCGCGGCGACGTCACAGGATTCGCCGTCCTGAAAGACGGCGTGCTGGTGAACGAGGCGTATTTCCAAGGCGCGGGACCGGACACAACCCACACAAGCTGGTCGGTGGTGAAAAGCTTCGTGGCGACCCTGATCGCCGAGGCCATGCAGGAAGGCCTGATCGACAGCCTGGATGATCCGGCGTCGAAATACGCGCCCCAGTATGAGGGCTCCGATTACGGCGACACCAGCCTGCGCCATCTTCTGATGATGAGCGCCGGCATGGATTTCCAGGAAGAGTATTCGCCCGACCGCGAAAGCGATGTGCGCCCGCTCTTCTTCAACGCCTTCATCCTGCGCCGCGATGTGGACGAGATGGTCAGCGAGATCGAACGGGACCGCGAGCCCGGCCAGGACCTGCACTACACGAGCCCCAACTCCCATGTGCTGTCGGCGGTGGTGCGCGGCGTTTATGACGACGATCTCGCCGCCATCGTGGAGGACAAGCTCTGGGGTCCGCTGGGCATGACCCATGACGCCAGCTGGCTGCAGAACCGGCCCGGTGAAGACGGCCAGGCCATCGGCTATTGCTGCCTGCAGGCCACAACGCCCGACTTCGCCCGGCTGGGCGAGCTGTACCGCCTCGACGGCGTCTGGAACGGCGAACGGCTATTGCCCGAAGGCTGGGTTCAAAGCGCCACCATCCCCAACGCCCCCTTCCAGGAACCGGGCGCGACTCCCTATCCCGGGCGCGGCTACGCGCTGCATTTCTGGGTGCCTGAAGGGTATAACGGCGAGTTCTTCGCCGCCGGGGTGTACGGCCAGTATGTCTGGGTGGACACGCTTCGCGGCGTGGTGATCGCGCAGAACGCCGGCGATGAAAACTGGGGCGAAATCTCGGGCGAAGCCTATGCGGTGTTCCGCGCGGTTGCCGAACATGTCTCTCCCATCGAGGCCCGCTTTGAGGCGGTGGCGCTGGAGATCCGCGACGCGATCCTGGCGCGCGAGGCCGGAATGTCGCCCGTCGATGACGGCGACACCGCCTCGCCCTCTCCCGAGCCCGCAACGCCCGAGGACGACGGCCAATGAGTGACGAATTTGATTACGTCATCGTCGGCGCCGGTTCGGCGGGCTGCGTGCTCGCAGACCGGCTCAGCGAAAGCGGCGAGCATCAGGTCTGCGTGCTGGAAGCGGGGGGCAAGGACGACAAGACCAATATCAAGACCCCGATGCTGCTCCAGTTCACGATCACGGATAAGAAGATCAACTGGAACTACTGGACCCAGCCCCAGAAAAACCTGAACGATCGCAAGCTGTTCTGGCCGCGCGGCAAGACGCTGGGCGGCTCCTCCTCCATCAACGCCATGCATTACATGCGCGGCGCGCTGGAAAACTACGATGAGTGGGGCGACGCCTACGGGGCTGAAGGCTGGTCGGGCGAGACCGCGCTGGACGCGTTCAAGCAGGTGGAGAATAACGAGAACCATGGCGAGCCCTGGCACGGCCAGGACGGTCCGCTGAACGTCAAGGACATCGCCCCGGTCAATCCGCTCACCGAGATGTACTGGGAGGCCTGCCGGCGCCGTCAGATCCCGGAGAACCCCGACCATAACGGCGCGAGCCAGGAAGGCTTCGGCGTTTATCAGGTGACCCAGAAGGGCGGCAAGCGCTGCTCGGCCGCCGACGCCTTCCTGAAACCCGCCATGCAGCGCCCCAACCTCACCGTGGCCACTGGCGCGCTGGTCCTCAAAGTCATGATCGAGAACGGCCGCGCCACCGGCGTGGAGATCGAGATCGACGGCGAGGTGCAGCAGGTGATCGCCAGGAAAGAAGTGATCCTGTCGGGCGGCGCATTGAACTCGCCCCATGTGCTCATGCTGTCCGGGATCGGCCCCGCGGATCACTTGCGCGAGCACGGCATCGCCGTCGAGGTCGATCTGCCGGGCGTGGGGGAGAACCTGCAGGACCATCTCGATATTCTGGCGCGGGCCGGCACAAAGAAGCCGACCTCCATCGGCTATTCGCTGCGCAAATTCCCCGCCACCGCCCGCGACGTGCTGCAATGGGCGGCCACCGGAACGGGCGGCTTCACCGTCAATCCGGTGCAGGGCTGCGGCTTTGTGAAATCGAGCCGGGCGAAGGACCTGCCGGACATCCAGCTCGTCTTCATCCCGGCGCTCGCCAGCCCCCACGGCATGGAGACGCTGTCCGGGCACGGGATCAGCCTGCACGCCTGCCATCTCTATCCCAAGAGCCGGGGCCGGTTGACGCTCGCCAGCGCCGATCCGCGCGATCTGATCCAGATCAATCCGAATTATCTTGATCACGAGGAAGACGTGACGGTGATGACCGATTGTCTGGAGATCAGCCGCGACATTTTGATGTCGGACGCCTTCGACGGGGAGTTCAAGGAGCTGCAGCTGCCCGCCGATCCGGGCGCCACGCGGGCCCAGCTTGAAGACGAAGTGCGCAAGCGGGCCGAGACGCTGTACCATCCCACCTCCACCTGCGCGATGGGGACCGGCGAGCTCGCCGTCACCGACGCCCAGTGCCGGGTGCACGGCGTCAAAGCCTTACGCGTGGTGGACGCCTCGGTGATGCCGCGCATCGTCGGCGGCAACACCAACGCGCCAACCATCATGGTCGCCACACGGGCGGCCGACATGATCCTGTCGGCCTGACCGCCGGCGCTTAGCCAGGGAGGTCGATTATGACCGCCGAAACGACCGCTCACCAAGTCTCCGGCGACCAGGCGCGCATGGCCAAGGTCTTTCGCGCCCAGAAAGAGGCGTTTGAAGATGAGCGCCATCGCTCCATCGAGGACCGCAAGACCGATCTGAAGAAGATCGAGGCCATGGTCAAAGCGCGCGGCGATGATTTCGCGCGCGCCATCGACGCCGATTTCGGCCGCCGGTCCAGCGCCGAGACCGCGGTAGGCGAGTCCGGCTTCGTCATCGCCACCGCCAAGCACGCCCGCCAGCACCTGGTCCGCTGGGCTTCGGCGAAGAAGAAGCCCGTGCCCATGACCCTGGCGCCGGGCACCGCCTATGTGCGCCGCGAGCCCAAGGGCGTCGTCGGGATCGTCGCGCCCTGGAACTATCCCATGCAGCTGGCGCTGGCGCCGCTGGTGGCCGCGCTCGCGGCCGGGTGCCGGGTGATGGTCAAGCCCAGCGAGTTCACGCCCGCCACTTCCAGACTGCTCAAGGAGACCCTCGCCGAGCTGTTCGCCGAGGACCACGTGGCGGTGATCGAGGGCGGACCCGACGTCGCCAAGGCGTTCTGCGATCTGCCCTTCGATCACCTTCTTTATACAGGATCCACCCAGGTCGGCCGCATGGTGGCCCAGGCCGCGGCGAAAAATCTCACGCCGGTGACGCTCGAGCTGGGCGGCAAGTCGCCCACGGTCATCGCGCCTGATTTCGATCTCGCCCAGGCCGCCAAATCCATCGCCTGGGGCAAATTCTTCAACGCCGGCCAGACCTGCATCGCGCCTGACTACGCCATCGCGCCGCGAGGCTCTGAGAAGGCCTTCGGCGACGCGGTGATGGCCGAGGCCAATACGATGTGGCCCAACGTGGCCGAGAACGCCGACTACACCGCCATCGTCTCGGAACGCCACCATGAACGCCTCACCGCCATGGTCGAGGAGGTGCGCAAGCGAGGCGCCACGGTGCTGCAGGCCGATTTCGACAAGGCCAAGGCCGGCAACACCCGCATCTTTCCGCCCACCGTGGTGATCGATCCGCCGCGGGACTCAAAGATGATGACCGAGGAGATTTTCGGCCCCATCCTGCCGGTGATCGGCCATGACGGGCTGTCGGATGCGGCCAAATACATCAACAAGGGCGACCGTCCGCTGGCGCTGTATATCTACTCCAAGTCCAAGACCACCGCCCGGCGGTTCCTGTCGCGCACCATCTCCGGCGGCGCCGGGGTGAACATCCCCATGCTGCACATCTCGGTGGAGGACATGCCCTTCGGCGGGGTCGGCGCGTCGGGACAGGGCGCCTATCACGGCGAGTACGGCTTTCTCACCTTCACCCATGAGCGCGGCGTGTTCGAGGCGCCCGTCTGGCACCCCTCGCGCCTGGTCGCGCCGCCCTATGGCAAGGTGTTCGAGTTCTTCAAGAAGCTTCAGACCGGATAGACGCCGGGTTCCACCGCAAACAGGGAGTGTTCCACGATGAAATGGGTCGCCGCCATCCTCGCCACGCTGGCGCTCGTCGTGGCGCTCGCCGCCTACGGGCCGGGCTCCCTGAACGCCATGAAGTTCGAGCCTAGCTCCCCCGATCCCGATCTGGAAGCCCTGTTCGATCAGACGCTTGAGCCCGAAGCGCGCCTGGCAGACGCGCTCCACGGCGCCGAGGATCTCGAACCCGGACCGGACGGTCGTCTCTACGCCAGCCTTGCCGACGGGCGGATCATGGCGATGAACGCCGACACGACCTGGAGCGAGGTTTCCACGACCGGCGGGCGGCCGCTGGGCCTCGCTTTCGCTCCGGACGGTGCGCTGTTCGTCGCAGACGCCGAACTTGGCCTTTTGCGCATGAACGAAAGCGGAGAATTCGACATCTGGCTGGCCGATGAATCGGCTGGCGGCCCGCTGGTTTTCACCGACGATCTCACAATTCTTTCAGATGGTTCGGTCATTCTTACCGACGCCTCGAAACGCCATGGCTATGGCGCGCATATGGAGAGTTTCTTTGAAGGCGAGCAAACCGGCGTGATCTACCGTGTCACCGGTCCAGACCAGTACGAAACGCTCGCCGACGGTCTCGCCTTCATCAATGGCGTCGATCATAACCCCCTGACAGGACAAGTCTTTATCAATGAGACCTGGGCCGGGCGCACCTGGATTCTGGACCCGGAAACCGGCGATATGAGCGTCCTGATCGACGGCCTTCCCGGCTATCCTGACAATCTGGAGTTCGACCCGGACACCGGGCTGATCTGGATCGCCCTGCCCTCACCGCGCTCCGTGGAACTGGACGGTTTACACCCGAACCCGTTCATCAAACGGCTCGCCTGGCGCTGGATCCATATCGCCGGCCTGCCGCCCTTGCCGCCGACGCCGGCCATGGCGCTGGCCGTCGCAACGAACGGCGAACCGGTCTATGCCCTTCTGGGGCCTGATGATCGGGGTTCGGGGATCACCACGGCGACGCCCTGGAACGGCCGCCTCTACGTGTCCGGATTGGAGCGCGACGGGGTGGATGTCTATGCGGTCCCTGAAGGAATCGTGGGAAATCGCCCCGCCGCGGCTGAAACCGATCCATCGGACGCGCAGACCGAACTTGACGGTATGCCCGCGCTAACGACCGAACCGACCGAGCAGCCATGACCCGCACCGCCCTCGTCACCGGCGGCTCCAGCGGCATCGGGTTGGCCCTTTCAAGGCGTCTGGCCGCGCGCGGCTACCGGCTCTTATGGGTGAGCCTGGACGAGGCCGAGCTGGCCGCGGCGGGCGAGGCGGTGCGCGCCCACACCCCGGACGCCGAGATCGAAACCCTCGCGCTGGACCTGTCGGACACAAGTGCGCCCGCGCGTGTCATGCAATGGGCGCAGGGGCTTGGCGGGGTGGATTTGCTGGTGAACAACGCCGGCTTTGGAGTCTATGGACCCAGCCGGGATCTCGCCCCAGAAGCGGAAGCGAAGATGATCGCCGTGAACGCCGGCGCACTCCATGCGCTCACCCGCATCTTCCTGAAACCCATGGAGGATCGCGGCGGCGGCGTGATCGTCAACATCTCATCGAACTCCGCCTACACACCAGCGCCAAATTTGGCGGTCTATGCGGCCACCAAGGCTTTCGTGAAGCACTATTCCGAGGCTCTGACCCAGGAACTGGAAACGGCGAAAAGCCCGGTGCGGGTGATGACGGTGTGCCCCAGCGCCATCGCCGACACCCCGTTCAAGACGCGCGCCGGCATGGACGGGGTGAGGACGTTTGAGAGCTTCACCGCGACCACCGCCGAGGAGGTCGCCGGCGACATCATCAAGGGGCTGGATAAGGGCAAGCGCTTCGTGCTCACCGGAGCGGCCATGCGCCGGGCGCTGCTCTTGATGAAGATCCTGCCCGGCCCGGCGCTGCGCTGGATGACCGCGCGCGAGACCGCGCGCACCTGAAACAGCCAGTTAACCTTCTTGGCGACGCAGTGAACCCGTTCATTTTCGAAGGGGCCGTCCATATTTGCTCGCATCCGCCGATCCGATCCGCGCATGGTGGCGCTCGAGAAATCCTACGCCGTCATCGAATTCAAACCCGACGGCACGATCCTGAGGGCAAACGATAATTTCCTGAAAACGCTCGGCTATGACGCGGACGAGGTGGTGGGCAAGCATCACCGCATGTTCGTGGAGCCCGAAGGCGCCGCCTCGCCCGACTACGTAATCTTCTGGGCCGATCTCAACGCCGGACGGCTCAAGTCCGCCGAGTACCAGCGCATCGCCCGCGAAGACGTGCAGACCGAGATCACCCGCGAGCTTCAGTCCGTCGCCGAAGCCGCCGCCAGCACCTCGACAGAAGCTGGCGCGGCTGAGCTAAAGGCTTGGCGTCGCGCCGCTCCATGTTTTGAATGTTCGTTTTGCCGCCTCAGTCTCAGAATATTTGTATTAACTAATTGATTTAGTGGTGTAATAATTAGTATTTGAATAGAATCAAGGAATCCGATCACCAAGGGTTAAATTCGTTTTAATCACATGAACGCAGTCTCCCGCCGTCTGTGGCGCGCCCGGCCGGCGCCGAATGTGGGAGACCAGGATGCAATTCGGATTCACTCGATCGAACGAGCGGGACGCACTTGAGGCGCTGGAACGCTCCCAGGCGGTGATCGAGTTCACACCCCGGGGCGAGATCTTGCGCGCCAATGAGAACTTTCTCGGCGCGCTTGGCTATGAGCTCGGCGAGATTGTCGGCCGCCACCATTCGATGTTTGTGCCTGAAGAAGACCGGGCGAGCGAAGCCTACACCGCGTTCTGGGCGGATCTCGCCCGCGGCGCCTTCAAGAGCGCCGAGTTTCGACGAGTCACCAAGCAGGGACGGTCGATCTTCATCCAGGCCACCTACAACCCGGTGATGAACCGCAAGGGCGAGGTCGTCAAAGTCGTCAAGTTCGCCACCGACATCACCGAGGACGCGGTCAGGCGCCGGGATCTGGAAAGCCAGATCGACGCGGTGAGTCGGGCCAACGCCATGATCGAGTTCAAGCCCGACGGGACGATCCTCACAGCCAACGCCAATTTCCTCAACGCCATGGGCTATGAGCTGGATGAAATCACAGGCCGCCACCATTCCATGTTCGTCACCAAGGACGAGCGCGACAGCGAAGCCTATGCCCGGTTCTGGTCGGAAATCGCCGCCGGCGCCTACAAGTCCGCGGAGTTTGAACGGGTCTCCAAATCCGGCGAAACCGTCTTCATCCAGGCGACCTACAACCCGGTCCTGGAGCGCGACGGCAAGCCGGCCGCCGCCGAACCGCGCGTCGATATCAAGACGCTGCACGCCAAGATTGGAGAATTGACGCTTGAGAATAATTTTTTAGGCGCTGCGCTCACAAAGGCGGGGTTGCTGGGCGCAAACACATGATGGATCGCACGCACGAACTTTCGCTCACGCGGCAGGCGCAGGCGCTCGGCATCAGCCGGAGCCGTCTTTATTAC
>Ga0307979_1003107_pt1 | contig 11300 bp, 10 predicted proteins | sample OrgLakmetage1058_FD_201833 | JGI IMG/M metagenome (GOLD analysis project Ga0307979, IMG submission 201833) | Saline water microbial communities from Organic Lake, Antarctica - #1058 | ecosystem: Environmental > Aquatic > Non-marine Saline and Alkaline > Saline | place: Antarctica: Organic Lake...
TGACATGCGGAACACGAGGTCCACTCGGCAGAGGTCAAAGTGTGCCTTTCAGCGCGCAAGGCGCCTATTGTTCTGCCCCTGAGCCATAAAAGGCTTTGACGGGGCAGGAACTCCTTCCTCGTTCGCGGAGTGGCAGTGAATAGAAAAGCCCCCCCTCAATAATACAAACAACAACATGCAAGCGGGCCGCTTGTGGCCTAGCGGCCCCTCCCTATCAAAGAGCTAAACCCGTATATCTTCCATCAAACGCCACGGACGCTAGTCGTGGTCGTCCTCCAGCGTTTTTCGAAACCCTCGCAAGGCCCTCCACCTTGAGGGCAAGTCGACTGCGTATACCCCGAAGAGTGCAGGTTCCGCGCTAGTGATCGGCAAGAAAAAAGGATTAACCACGGTTGAACAACGGAACAAGTGGCGGCGTTTAATAGTATTCTAGTTATGAGCTGCATAATAACGAAGTCGAAAAGCGAAGTACATATAAGCATCGGCAAATCAAGGATAATACGGGCCCCCTCCTCTTGGCTGCTTTTTAAGGCGGCCATTGATAAGATATATTATTATATATTACGTAATTTCGTTTCGATTTCGTCTGATGGGACGAATTGGCGAAATTTCGTTTGCCGAAATCCACTAAACGCTAAAGAAAGCCATATGCAGCCGAAACGGGGGGGGGGGGTAGAAGGTACAGAATGAACGCAAAGCAGCAACCGGTTACCTGTTACCTGGCCCCCCTGCGCCGCAGTACCTTCTCGAGGCACTTCCTTGCTGCAGTCCTAATTCATTAATCCTATTGCGCCCACTTCCAAGCACCGCTTTGCGACGAGCCTTGCATGGCCGCGCTTGGGCCTTGTTGCTCGTCGCTGATATTACTATTGCCGCTGTCGTCGTCGCTTTTGTCTCTTGTCGTTGTTGCCAGCTGCTAGCTGCTGACTCAACAGGTCAGAAAGCAGAAGGATTAGAAAGCCGAAATACGAAATATGGCGAAATTACGCTAAGAATCGAAATTCGTCCAACCAGGAAGCCGCAACAAAATTCGCAGATTTCGTTAGATTTAGACGAAACGAAATCCCGTAAAAAACAGCCAAGGATTTTGGACGTTTCGTGAGTCTTTATCTTATATCTTGTATGTACTGTAGATTTGCCTAATATATAGACTTTTGAAGAAACCGGACTTTCGGAACATCAATCAGGTCCTGGGTGGTTTCGACTTCCAAAACAAAGCTGGAAACGCCCACCGGCGTGCTGCTGCGGTGGACATTTTAAAATCCGCTTGTCGATACGTGCCGACCATCAAGCCATCAAGAGTTACAGGTTCCGAAAGTTTCTCTTGCTGAGCTTCGGCTCGATTTTATTTCTGGTGCACTGCGCCATTCAACATCGAACTTACAATTTGAAAGATTCCTCGACGCCCCTGGCTCTGGCCTTTTGCATGCCCTCTTGAGAGGCCGTTCTTGATTACCGTGCAAACTTTCAGAGCAATCGGCTACCACTACGATCATCTATTTTTTCCAAGTCTTTTCGATATAGGCAAATCTACAATATATGTATAATTGTATTGTGCATTGGAGTTTCAAGGTTCGGTGCTACGGTCCACAGGTGCCTCATACTCCAACAAAGCTTTTTATTTTTCAAGACTACGTGCCATAAGGAATTCTATTATTCCGCCGTCCCTTGCTTCCATTTGCACATAAGAGGGCCACGGAGTTGGCTTTTTTCCACAACGCGCGTAACGAGAAGCAAGAAACAAGCGTGGCTTACCGACGATACCTCCCGGAACCTCCTCGGTCGTATCCACCTCCGCCGCGGTCCCTTCCGTAACTACTGTAGCCCCCCCGGTCCCGGTCGCTGCTCCGGTCCCTGCTTCGGCCGTGGCTACGGCCTCCACGATCCCGGTCGTCGTCGTAATAGCGGTCGCGAGAGCTGGACAGGTCTCTGCGCCGCGAACGGCTCTCTTTCTTCTCCTTCTTTTCCTTTTTGTCCTTCTTGTGCCGCTTGTGCCGCCGCCGACTGCTTTCGCTCCTCCCGTCACCCGCGCCGCCGTGGCGATCCTCCTCGTCTTCTTCCTCCTCTTCTTCCGAGCTCGACGAGTCGCTGCTCGAAAGCGCTGCGCCAGCACTGCCGTCGCCCCCAGCCGCCGCTGCTGCTGCCGCTCGTGCGGCTCTTCGCTCTTCCTTGGCAGCAGCCTTCGTGCGCTTGGCTTCAGCCTTAGCGGCTTTTTCTTCGGCTTTGCGGCGTGCTTTCAACTCGTTCCCAGCGGTTTTGCCCAACGCCGTGTACTTGGCAGCCACTGCCGGCGAGCACGACACTAGAGCTTGCACCGCCGCGGCCCCCGCCATCATCCCCAGGACCGGGTTGTGGATGGCCATGGGGTTCGCGGCCAAGGCCCGCTGCGCCGCTGCCAGTTTCACCGCGGCTTGGCGCTGGGTCTGCCACGCTTTCGCGGCCGCGGCGTCCGACGCTCCCGGGGGGTCGAAGTCCACCAATCGAATCGGCTCCACGACCACCAAGGCCGCCGCGGGAGGAGCTGCAGCAGCGGCCGCGTCGCCGCTTTCACCTGCTGCAGCCGCCGCTGCCTCTGCTGCGGCCTTGGCCTGCGCGTTGGCGGCGCGCTGCCGTTCGCGCCGGCGGCGCTGCACCGAGGGCATCCGGGACGCGATTTTCTCCAGGGCCGGAATGGCCGCTTCGGCCTTGGCCACCACCGATGCGGTGTACTCCGCCGAGTTGGTCTTCTCCGCTTTTTCTTTCGCCAGTGCAGCCACGCGCAAGCGCTCTTCTTCCTGCGGCGAGGGGCGCAAAATCACTTCGTTGGTCAGCTTGGCCCGAATTTGGTTCTTGATGGCTTCGGGCAGGTGTTCGGGAATTCCGGTGCGGTTCATGGCCCACAGCTCGCCCGGCACGATCGCCAACTCGAGGCCGGGCTCTTCTTCGCCCATTTTCTTCTTTTTCGCTGCCGCCTAAATGGAGCATATGAATCAAAACGAATGAGCGAAGGCAGTATAAGAAAACGAGGAAGAAAAAAGAAGCGAAAGATCCAGACCAAAGAAATAAAGAGAGCCAGGCCAAAAAGTCGAGCTATTTTGAGCCAGCGTGCAGAATATATACCCAACAGAAAATTCACAACATCACTCTGTCTGAGTCAACAAAATAATAGAGAGGGGGAAATGAATTCTAATCTCACCTTCTTTTTCTCTTTGCGTTTTTCGGCTTCCAGTGCTTCCCATTCTTCCATCGACAGCGCTGGCTCGCCAGCTTCGCTTCGCCGCGCGTTTTCTTTTGCCAGCCACTCTTCCTTCTTGGCTGCCTTGAGGGCTGCCTTTTCTTCCGGGGATAAGTTTTCCCCGCCCTCCGCTGAAGCAAGCGCGTTGTCTTCTTCGTCTCCGTCATCATCGTCGTCTTCGTTGCCACCCGGCGTCTGCGCGCCTTCTCCACCGAACCCGTGTTCGACCAGCGCTTCGTCGCACGCTTCGTCGTAGGTTAGTGCAAGGGCTTGCTGTTTCTTTAAGGCCGTTTCCATGGCTTTGGTGGCCGCTTGAGCGGCTTGCTGCAAAGCGTACCGCTCGGCGAGCGCTTCGAGCGGTGGTTTCTCGGCCAAGGCACGCTCCAGCGCTTCGTGCTCACGCTGTTTCGCCAGGGCTTCGGCCGCAGCTTGAGCCGCGGCTGCCTCAGCTTCCTCCCGAGCTTTACTTGCCGCTGCAGCAGCTTCAGCCGCATCGACGGCTGCGATGTGCGCTTCGGATTCGAGCACCTGCCATCGACAGTAGCATTATCATCATCATCATCAGCAGCAAACGCAACGACAATGAATTCATTTTGAAACAGGGCCCATGGTAGCACAAAGAAAAGTTTCAAGGATAAACTCATACGGACACTAGGCAAAGTCACACAAACAAAAATTCTACCAGAGCATCTTTGTAGTAGCCAGTGCCGAAATTGCGCGACGTGTAGATGTAGCCTCGTTTCGGGCCCTTCCATTCGCTAGACTGCTCAAACGCAAGACCCCCACTCGAAGCAAACAAATTGGGCAAACCAGGGGAGGGAGCAGGGTATGCAGCAGCACCGTCAGCAGAGGCACCAACAAACCCGATTGGCTTAAGCGCCGAAGCAGACGCTCCTGGCGTAGAGTTTTGTGGCACCCCGCTGCTCGCCGTCCACGGAGCCAACAAACTCGCGTTGCCTCGACCAGCAGCTGGCAACGAGACAGCTGCGTATGCGCCGAGTGGCATGCCCCTGGGTGGCATCCCGGCGGGCAAGGGTGGCATCCCCGGCGGCATGGGCGGACGCGGCGTGCACGCAGGCATATGTGGCGGGTACGCCATGGCCTGCTGCTGTTGCATCCAGGGTGGCGGCACCGTCCCGCCAAGCATCTGTGGTGGCATATGGCCATACATCATTGGGTGCCCAAGAGGCGGGGGAGGCGGAGGAGGTGCTCCCTGACCTTGTGGCATCCACGGAGGTTGGCTCATCGTCGTGCGCAGTTAAAGGCGACAGGCAGCTGCTCCCTTGGCTTGGTCGCCGTAATTACTGGACTATGACGAAAAATGACGTCGAAGGTGAAAGCGAGAGCTCTCATTCTTCCAAACATCTGGAACATCTGGAAAACCCACTCCCTGTAGTAGCGTGATTTTTGTTGTGCAGCTCCCACCTGTGCGGTGCAGCGCTACTACCTAAGTTAAGTACTAAGTACCTACTTAATACTAAGTACGTCTGTCTGACACTTTCTTCATCGCCCATAAAAGTAGAGTAGTCGTAGTCGTCTACTTCTTATTACAATTCAGTAACTAGCCTTGCTCAGTGGCCTCAAAATGCTATCAAGATTAAATCGTGTTCCTATTCAGCACCTAGCGAATATGTTCCGCCGGAATTTGGCCACGGAGGCTGAATTAGTAGCACAGGGAAAGGAAAGAATCTGTAAAGGTCAGAGCGGGTGCGGATGCTAGGATACACTTTGTTTTCAGGGCGTGGGTTGGAAATGTCAAAACTATCCCACCATTATCTTCATTGCTTATTGTCTATAATTTCTTAGTCTGGCTATATGGTGTGGAATCCTGCAGGTATTGGTCGAATGTCCGACCTCGTTCTTGATCGGGGCTTAGGAGCGGAAGTTTGGACAGTGGATGGTAATCGCTACTTAGACATGACGTGCGGTATTGGGGTTACAAACACTGGCCACTGCCATCCCAAGGTCTTTAAACAAAAAGCTAGTATTGCAATATCTCAATCGAATTTCTCAACCTGCCTAATCTGGCTATGTAGCTAGCTATCCTTCTCTAGACACTCTCTCCATCTCCATTTTTATCTCGCACACCGCCGCAGCTGCGGCTGTTTGCTATTGAGGAAGCAGATTTGCACCAAAGAGCTTGCCACAAAAATGTCATTTAATTGAATGATATTCTCAATGCCAAAGTCTAAGCAATCTGCCTTGGTGATCGATGATATCGAACAAAAATCAATTTTAAGCGTAGGTTTTGATTTGCGATTTTTTCCCATTTGGCTTGTCTTCATCATGGCTTTCTTGCTGTGCCCAAGGTTGTCGCGGCCGCGCAAGCTCAAATGGCCAAACTAGTGCACGGGCAAGTGAACATTGCGTTTCACCAACCCATGATTGAGCTTTGCGAGCGGCTCAAAAACAAAGTATGGTTCAAATTTGGATATTGCCTCAATGACGATGCTGGATATTTGATCTTCCACGCAGTCCTAGGAATTACGCTCCTCCGCTCGTGGGCTCATGCATATAGTGAAGAGTTCGAAAACGGCAAAAACGCGTGGATTTAATCTACGCTTTCTCAATGTTATACCTAGGTCATGCCGTTTGGGCTAGACACTTTCTTCTTTTGGAACTCGGGCGCGGAAGCGGTGGAAGCAGCGGTGAAGCTAGCGCGCCACGCGACCAACAAACAGGGGGTGCTGGTGTTTCAAGGCGGGTACCACGGCCGGACCATGGGCACTATGGCTTTGACCACCTCCAAGTAAAGACTTTTGTATGATTCTTAGCCTTATCTAATTGGTGCTTTCTAGGGGAGGATGCTCATCATCGATGCAAAGCCATGTGGAGCTTCATTCGTTTTTCTGAGCCTTATTTGGTTCGATTTTTTTTTGTTTTTTTCATGCACCCCTGCCCTCGGTCCTTTATAATCGTTAAATACGTATTTCATGTGTGCGGAACTGTGGCCTCTTCCTGACAGGTACATCTATCGAGCAGGCTTTGGGCCTCTGATGCCAGGCGTATTTGTGGCGCCCTTTCCGTATACGGCCCAGTGGAAGAGGTGGATGGCACCAAAAAGTAAGAATTGAATGCATCATTTTTATATTCTATAAATGTTGAATGTTGTGTTGTTCTGAAACGAACAAGAAGGCGAGCTAGTTCGACCTATGCGCCTAGGGCATACATGTCTATCTTCCTCCTGCTGTAGTATATCTATTCCATGTGGCTAAAGATGCCATACTCTCGTTTGATTGCTTCAACCACATCCAAAACCCTACAACAAAGGTTCCCCGGAGCCCAGTGTCGAAGACGCAGAGGAAGCCTGCTTGGCGCACAGTTTAGAGCAGCTGAAACTGGTCTTGGCGCAGCAGGCCGCCCCGCGAGACCTGGCTTGTATTGTGGTGGAGCCCGTACAGGGGGAAGGTGGCTACGTGCCCCCTCCAAAAGGGTTTCTGAGCGCCCTGCGGAAGTTGTGCGACGTCCACGGCATCTTGCTGGTCGCGGATGAGGTAATTTCAGTAATTGTGTTGTTGTTCGTGCACTCGTTGTGGGCACTTCAATTAAAAATAGAAGCGTGCAAGGAAGTGGTGTTTGTAGGAACTGGAGTCTGCCTGGAAAAGAAATAATATCAGGTAACGACGTACTCGTATTAAACTGGTCACAAACAGGTGCAAACGGGGTTTGGGCGTACGGGCAAATGGTTTGCGATGGAGCACGAGAACGTGGCCCCCGACATTTTAATCTTCGCCAAAGGGGTCGCCAGTGGGATGCCGCTCTCCGGCATTGCCTCCACGAAGGCCTTGATGGACACTCAGCCTCCCGGCTCGATGGGCGGCACGTACGGTGGGAACGCGGTGGCGTGCGCCGCGGCTAACGCGACGATTGACGCGATGATCGAAGAAGACATGCTGAACAATGCTGTGGACCGCGGGGCTCAGCTGATGGAAGGCCTCGAGAGGCTTCGCCGACAGGAGCATATGTCAGGGGTGTTTCGGGACATTCGAGGCCGCGGCTTGATGATTGGAGTAGAATTTGACGCGGAAACCCACCCAGGAATTGCCCAGAAAGTCTCTGCGGCTTGCCTCCAGCGCGGGATGCTCCTGTTAACCACGTCAGTGTTTGAAACCGTGCGCATTATTCCCCCGCTCAACGTCACAGCCGCCGAAATCGACGAATGTTTGGCGATTTTCAGTGATGCGCTTGGCGATGCCCTTGCGTCACCGCCGACTAAACGCCCGGGTTTCTGCTCGCGGCCGCAGTAGAATGGATGTTGTGACATGTGCATCACCGGCCAATGTGCACTACTAGGACTATTACGAGAGGGAGTTATAGCCCGGTGATTGTGAGCAGGAGTCCGAGTCCGACATCGTCCGTCGTTGTCATGTAGCATCGCGATTCATATCATCCAAAAGCAAGAAGCCTACTCCTCAGCTGGGGATTGGGTTTGCCAGACAAGAGATCTGGGTGGGTGGAGCCTTATTAAGAGCAGTATAGAAGCGAGAAGGAGGTTGCTTTCCGCTCTTCCGCCTAACCTCTTACATTGCGGTAGTAATATGGAATATTTCGCAGAATCATTTCCTATTTAATATTTCTCGTATACTGTTTCCAATCCGGTTGGAGGTATGCAACTCCACCACCCTCTTACTCGAGTAGAAGCCGAAGGCACAAGGGAGTAAGGGGAGTGAACGAGAAGGAAGAAACGCACTGCCCAGGACTACTATGTGGGAAACTTTTTCAGCCGTTAGTGCGCCTGGGCCTCCGCTTTGTTGGAAGCGCCATAGCCATTGCCTTCCGGAAAAGGGTGCAGCAACAAGTCTACAGGGGTCGCCCAGCCTTGTGGGTTGGTAGCTTCCACCCCCTTGTAGTCCCCCAATTTCTTGGCTTGGTGCCGCGCGTAATTTTGGTCGGCGGCGCCAAACGCGTTGTTGAGCTTGGCTGCATGGGCAGGGGATGCCGGCGGGTCCTTCACTTGCTTCACCTTTCCATGCCCGTCGGTGGCATGCGCCGACGATTCAGCTGCCCACGCGGCCTGCAAAGCGGCGTCTAACTCGCTGCGTTTCGCTTGGCCTGCCGCCAAATCCGAAGGCCTCAGAAAGGACTCAATGAGCTTGCCCTTCTTGTCCAGAGGGTTGTAGCGGGTGCCTGCCACCACTAAAAAGCGCACGATGTTTACGTTGCCTGCTTGCGCGGCGGCATCCAACGGCGTGTGGTAATTAGCGTCTTGGTGGTTCAAATCCGCGCTGCGAGCGTCCACCAGTAGCTGCACCACATCCAGTTTACCGTTGGACGAGGCCAGAAAGAGGGGGGTTTCACGAGACGAAGTGCCTCGATTTACGTCCGCGCCAGCACTCGCCAGCACAACTACCATGTCTGTGTAACCCTTCGTGGCCGCCACGTGTAACGGAGAATGCTTCTTCGCGGAACCCTCCGGGAGATCCATGTCCGCGCCAGCGCGGCAGAGCAAGGACGCTACAGCGAGTTTGTTGCCGTTGGCCGCGGCATACAGAGGGGTTTGCCCTTTTTCGTCAACGAGGTTGAGCGCGGCCCCGCCTAAACTGTCGCCGTGCGCGTGAAACGGCGCGGCTTGCCCCGCAATTACAGCCGGGCGGCGGTCGTGGTTCGTGTACCAGGATTGCCCCCCCGCGGTGGTCTCAATCGAGAAGACATCGTTGGGCGAGACGCCCTTGGAGGTCGCCACCCGCCTTGCATTGAGAAGAGCGCCGGGAGGGTCGTAGGTCACGTCAAAAGTTCCGTCGGCATAGGACGCCGTGACCACCCCGGGGAAGTGCTTGTTGGAGTACACAGGGTTGGGGTTGGCTTTCACGTGGTCGTGGACCTTGGGCAGCAGCGTGTGCCGGTGGCCGCCTGTAGGACCCCCACTGGTGTCGGCGGAAGCAAGAGCAGTGCCTTCGCTCGCGGACACATAGCCGCGGCCCAGCACTAACGACTCCACCACGCCGGCGTAGCCTGCCGCTGCAGCCACAAAGAGCGGGGTTTCTTGCTTCACGTTGGCGGCATCTAAATTGGCGCCACACGCTACGAGCTCCCGCACTACCTCCAGGTAGCCCATTCGGCTTGCTAGATGTATAGGGCTCGCGCCGTCTAGCCTGGTGATTACTGGCGCGTTCTTGTTGGCGCCGTTGGCACAGATCAAGGCTGCCGTGGTAGGTTGGTTCGCAGCGGCGGCAGCATACAAGGCCGTCACGCCAGCTGGGTCTGCAAGAGAGGTATCGGCACGCGCCGTCAATAAGGCCGAGACTGCTGCGGCGTGCCCGCGTTGCGCAGCCAAGGTTAGAGCCGATTGCCCCGCCACCGTTTGTCGGTTGAGCTGCTTTTCGTAGGCGATCCCGCGGTCCAGGAGCAAGGCAATCGAGCTGGCCTGGTTGTTGGCGGCGCAGGTGTGCAGCGGGAGCCACCCGAGCCCGTTGGCCGAGAGCACGTCCGCGTTCACGGCCAAAAGCTTCTTGACCAGGAGGGCACTGGCGTCGATGTCCTCGTACTGTCCAGTGGTCATGCTCCTCTCCGTGGATTTACCCACCACCGTGCAAGCTGCGTGCAGCGGCGAAGCGCCTCCCAAACGAGCTTTGTTGGGATTGACACCTGCTTCCAGCAGGGTAGCCACGGCCGAGGGCTGGTTGGCTGCTACCGCGGCAAAGAGGGGCGTGGTGCCGTCGATGGCGGCCGTGTCTTTGCCCCCGTGCACGTACAAGAGCTTCTCCAGCGCCAGGGGCTTGCCGTGCTGCGCGGCCAGGTACAGAGGGGTGGCGCCTGCACCGTTGCGCGCAACGTGGTTGGCTTTGGCGTCGATCAACGCCTGAAAAGAGAAGAAATGGGAGTGCACATGAAGCACAGAAGAAGGATGAGGAGGAGGGAGAGACAAACAACGTCTTCACAGAGCACATGCGAGCTTAAGGAAACAAGAGAGCAGAGGATACATCTAAGAATCCTTCATCTGAATCTATCATAATAAGCAATCTCGATTCCACATGGTTCACGACCAAATGACACTACAGCGACGGCTTTCTGTTTAAGCAATCAGAACGAAACTCAACATATCACTCCACACATGCGCACCTGTAAGACGTCAACGCGGCCGTATTGCGCTGCTACGTGCATTGCTGTAGAACCATCTGACGCAGCTGCATCCACCTTAACACTGCCCGAAGCCAACAGCTGCCGCACGGGCCCTGCATTGCCTTTACGCGCAGCAGCATGCAGCGCTGTTTCTCCAGGCAACGGACCTGTGCTACTGCTGCCTGACGCTGCAGGCGTTGACGCGGCCAGCTCACGCCCGGCGGCTACATCAGTGTTCTCGACCCCCATCTGTAGTAAGGACTCAGGATTACTTCCTCGTAAACTGAGCCGTCGCCTCCGCGAATCTCCTTCCGAGTCTTCGAGGGCGCCGGGCGTAGAGCGGAAGTGCACCGTGTCAACGTTGTACACCGTCAAGATCCCGTCATCTTGCAACACCGCCCGCCACGCGCCATCTTTCGTTGGTTTGTAGCCTGCAGACTGCACTGAGCCCCACACCCACTTCTTGTTGTTAGACACCACTAAGTTCCCGTCGCGCTGCATGGTCACTTTGTAATCCGCAGACTTGTCAGTCACCTTGTACCCGCCATCCATGGCAGTGCAAAATTGGTAGATGGTTTCGTCGAGATAGATACAAAAGTTGCCATCGCCTTGCATCTTTGCGATGTAACGACCACTTGGCGAGGTGAGCTGCTGTCCGGCCATGATGTATTCACCCCCGGCCAACTCGGAGGCCACCACATTTTCGACCAATTGACGCTCACCAGCTTCTACCACGACAGCAGCATCGACGCCATCTGGAGAGATACCAACGACACTGGCCAGCGGAGATATGCAGAGGAGTGCCAGCAATGATCCTAAACGCACAGATCTCATGTTTCGGAACCCCATGGCAGAGACCATGACGCCCCGTCCTCGGTCTCTCTCGCCACCGTGTCGTTCTGCCGTGAGGGTGAGGATCAGAAGGCAGAAGCACGGTCGACGATTTGGCCAGAAAGTGGACACTCTTTAAAGGACTGGGTGTACGATTTCGGAACCTGTTCTGGTCGTAAATCGTGAAATTAGCTCA
>Ga0307979_1003108_pt1 | contig 11297 bp, 6 predicted proteins | sample OrgLakmetage1058_FD_201833 | JGI IMG/M metagenome (GOLD analysis project Ga0307979, IMG submission 201833) | Saline water microbial communities from Organic Lake, Antarctica - #1058 | ecosystem: Environmental > Aquatic > Non-marine Saline and Alkaline > Saline | place: Antarctica: Organic Lake...
CCTCTCCCTCCTGAATCATTCCGCACTTGCTTTGTTTGCGCAACGCACGCGCATTCCCACTTCTGCCCGCAGCATTGGCTTCTGTGCCATTTGGGTTTGTATTAGTTCGAGTTCGAGTTCGAGTTGAGCAAGATCCTGACCCTCACATTCCGATTTCCGTGCCAATCCCAAGGCAAAAGAAAAAGAAAAGAAGAGAAAATTTACGCCTGATTACCTACCTAGGTTTAGTTTGCGCTGCTTTGCTTTTCTTCTCTACCTGTTAGCCTTCTAATTCCGGCCCTTCGGTGCCTGTCTTAAAAAAAAACCCCGTAGTGTACAGTATGGAAACGCGTAAAACGACGATTTTTACGCGTAGCGCTGCCAGTTCTCTTGTGTACTGCAATACAGTACGTACAGTAGAGGCAGTACTACTCAAACGATCAACCGAGAGGAAGGAGTAACAGTTGTTGCTCGTGAAGGTGATAAAAGCGGTGGACTAGACACTCTCGAAAGGCGATGATAGTCATATTTTTGATGGCACCTTGCCTGCCTTAAGGCACTGGCAATATCGAACTATGCCGAAGCGGCACCAAAAAGAGTCGCGGGGCCATAGCCACGGTAGTCAACGGCATCGTCAAGGAGGCGCAGAGGACGACGGCTTTACTGAGGATGGACACACTATGGGTGGGTATGTGTCGTTGACCTCGCCGAGCAGCGTTGGTGGTGCTACGATACGCACTGAACAAATCGTCGCGAAGGTACCGTTGCCGGACAGCGGCACGACGGCACATGGCATTCGCACGCGGGCGCCAGCTTACTCCAAGCTGATGAAGTGCGCTGCAGTAGGCGACACCAAGGGAGTGCAAGCTTTGCTTGACGACATTGCAAAAGCGCGGCGCGCTGCCAACCTAGCAACAGAAGAAGCTTCCTCCCCGGGGACAGCAGCATCTAGCAGCAGTGCGTGGGGTGTCCGGGAACCGGAAAGAAGAGACTTCGACGACGGGAGGCTGTTCACTGCCGAAACGGCCACTGCTCCTGTTATTGCCGAGGATTTGTTTGGGCAAGACCGCAAGGGGCGCACGGCACTGGACTGGGCTCGATTAGGCCGCCATTTTGCGTGCGCAGAGTTGTTGCAAACTGCCATGACCGAGGACATTGAAAGGTGAAAGGTGATTAGGAGAGAGATTAGCTTTTGTAATTCTCAAGTCCGTCGTCCTACTTTGAAGAGACAATGTTCTCTCCTCTAGCTCTACGCCTCTTCAAATTTAGACGCACGCGCCACTTGTGCAACTGCTTCTTACCCTTCTGTACTGCCGCATGCACATCAAGCTTACCAACTACTACTCCTACCACCTCAATCTTTTGCTTTATTTAAAAAGGCGGCGAGCGCAAGCCGAGCGCAACGCCGAAAAAGCCCGATTACAGGGGATGGTGGCGCGAAACCGGCGCGCGCGAATCAACTTGCTGGAGGCCATGGAGTTGCACAAAGCAGATGAGATGCACCTGTTGCTTGACGCTTCGCTCGAGCCACGCGATTCGGTGCCACCGTTAACCCGAGCTACGTTTCAAAAGGTGCACGGCTGTAACGGCCCTTGCGACTGCTGTAGCACCTGTGCATCTGTGCACGTTTGATATTTTTGATATTTCATAGAATTTCTTTTGACCACAGTTGCAATCTTGGTTTGATCTTGTGATCCCCTCCCCTCGTTAACTCCTGAGTCTTCTCCCCCTTCTCACCCACTTCTTCTTTTTCTTCTTCTTCTTCCCCTCACCACTTACATCAGGCGGCCCAGTTGTTGCTCCCCTCGAAAGCCGACCGCCGCCGCGAAAAGTTTTGGCTCGACGTCGAGTCGTCCGTCAACGGATCTCCTCTGGTATTCAATGAAAAAATTAGAGGGAAGAAAAGCATGGAGTAGTGGTGTCAGTATGTACGAGCGTGTGTGCATTTACTGTAAAGGTCTTCAGCGGTGGTGCTACTTAGGTTAGTGTTATTGATTGAAGGCGACCAACTTCATTTTTTCCTGCCTTGCAGGTGGTGGCGTGCACGTGCGGGGACTTGCCCTTGGTGCAGAAATTGCTGCACCCGTCGCACAAGTACAAACTCGACCACGAAACTTCCCGCGGCCACACCGCCCTTACTTGGGCCTGCGTGTGTGGGCAGCTCGAAGCCGTGGCCGCGCTGTTGGACCAAGGCGCGTCTTTAACTTTTGCAGTGAGGAAAACCGGCCGCACCGCTTTGCACATGGCAGCTGCAGCGCTGTGTGCGCCCGTGGTGCAACTCTTGCTGGACCGGTGAGTGCCAAGTGGACCGGTGAGTGCCAAGTGTACATGGAATGGAAATCAAGCAAAGAGGAACGGCACGAGGCATGCCTAAAAAGATTCATAGTCTAAACTACGTTTACGTACCCAAATGCAATTTCTCCTTCCCCTCTTTCCATCTACAATTCATTTCCATTATTTTCTTTTCAACTACACCGACTCATTCTTTGTATTTTGAACTTTTCATTGTGTTCCTCTTCCCATTCTTTCCCACCCCACTTTCCCCTTTTTTAGAGGGCGTATCGCCGAGTAGTGGACACCCGGCACGAGGCCGCCACCGTGGGTTTATGTTCCGAAGCCGAGCTTAGGGGCGCCGAGCGAGCGTGGCTGCACACCTTCGCGCAGTTTTGCCACGCCAAAGACCACACGAACTTGACGGCACTGGAAGTGGCCGTACACCACGCAGAGGAACTGCAACTCGGAGAACAATGCGAAGCGGTACGAGTATGCAAGTTGACCAAGAAGAAGATTTTTCCCTGCACGGGGCTTTCTCTTTTTTGAATGTCCATTGAGTTTGTGCACTTGTCTCTTCATTCACTCATACATCGTTCTATACGCCATACTCGACACTCTATGATTTCTATTCCAGTTGCCCATTCTCGAGGCCGCTGAGACCCGCTTGGCCCTGCGGTCGTGGCAACTGGAACAGCAAGACAAGGCCGCGGCCCCTACCCTGTCCGTGCAAGGCTGCGGCCACTCTGACCGGGCTGATGCGATTGAACACCACGAGATAAGATCAGCCCGGGCAACTACATTTACTGCTCGCTTCGGGCTTACAGCCGGGTGGGAAACGCATTCATACTGGTAAAAGAAGAGCCTAGACAAGCGTGTGCTTGTTTGCACAGTCGAACTCTGTACCCAGAACCTGAGTATTCTGACTCGCTTTGCTTCTTTCTCAATCTTAGATCATTTCAGAATGGATATCATGGTCTAATTATCTTCGGTATGCTATCCTTTGTGCCCCTTCTTACATTGCGCACTACCTATTGTGTAGTTGTACCCCGACGCGTCGAATGAGTCAGTATGCGCAGAGTGCGAACCTCTTTTGATGCTTTAATTTTTCACTTTCTTCGATGAAATAAAAACATATTTACACGTTGACGCACAAAATCTCTCCATTGCTCCCTCTTCCTCATTTCGCATACCCATTTGAAGCTTTTCTCTGGTTCATCCATCTTGTTTTGATCTGTCGTTACGCACCCTTGTCTCAATTGCATCTCCAGGAGGACTGCGAGTGCAGGGATGTCCAGTGCCCGAAATGCGGCAACCGCGGCGTCACCGAACAAATCATGCGCCAGCAGTGGCGGGAAGACTGCACCATGCTCGAAGTGCGCTGTGGCTACGGCTGCGGTGCTTCGATAGCGCGCAAACATTCAGACCACCATATGGCCATGCAGGTACACATGAGACATAGATAAGTTTCTTCTTAGTTTGATGTATTGTTGTGCTGTGTGTATTCTATTTGCATTTCTTTTTTATCACGTTAAGCAAACGAGATGATGGTGCATTTGCTTCGTCTCTTTTACTTCTCCCTTCCTGTAAGAACTCTTTCATAACTTTTTTTGCGGCGCACCTGTTTCCTAAACCCTACCTGCATCCTATTGTCCTACGCACCATCCTTTTTTTTTAAAGTGAAGAGTGCGGGAAACGGTCAGCCCAATGCGTTGACTGCGGCCGCACCGATGAGTTGTGGTTCGAAGAACTGGATCAGCACAAGGCTGAAGACTGCCCGAATCTAACCCTTACCCTACGATGAGAGAGGAGAGGACTAGATGTGAGATAGACTTTCAGCTGCACTTACGCTGCGTCATGTCATGTGTCCTCGCACCTCAACCTCATGTGCAACTGTGTGCTTATGTCTATTCCTTCCTTTATCAGGTGCTCTGTTCGCTGGGCTGCGAAGAAAGCATGAAAGAAGACTTTTGCCTGTGCCACGAAACCGCTCTGTGCGTGCGAAGGGAAGAAGCCTGCGAGAACTGCGGCATGGCAGTGAAGCAAAAAAACTTGGCGGATCATCGGGTCAACGACTGTCCGGGCTTCTTGCGAGCATGCCCCACGGGATGTGGCGTGAAGTTCAGGATGATGGTGATATCAGGAAAGAGTAAAGGAAGCGAAAGGAAGAAAAATTTTGAAATGTGGTGCCCGTGACCCGTTCCTGTGCCCGGTGCCTTTGGTCCTTGGGATACGCCTGCACGGACTTCTTAGTAAATTCGTACCTCGAGAGAAAATGCTTACAATTGCATTACGCAAAAGGACACTCAGCCCAGTCAGACTTGTTCTGAAGGTTACATTTTTCTGTTGCTATTTTCCACAGTGGTGTTTCTTTTTATTTTGGGGAGTATTAACTAGACTAGACTAGACTTACCTTGACTGTCAAGTTAATGTTGAACAGCAGCTGATATTGGACTTTCATATGGCGACGTCTAACTTTCCTGCTGATGATTCTGGCTCAATAAGTCTTACCTAAAGTTTCAGGTATCTGGGCTCAATAATCCACAATTCGCCCACATCGGTTGCTGATGTCGACTATCGGATATCGGATCTCGGGAGTCTCAGCAGCCTTGGGCGCTTTGAGTAATGTGCTTCGAAATAAGCACGCTTCTAATAACCTCAATGGGAATGTTTACGAAGCTCTTGTTCTTGTTCTTGTTCTGTCTACTGGCTACTTCGCTTTGTGGGTGTGAGGTTTTTCTTACTAGAAGACCTATTCAACCGACTCCGAACTTCCAGAAGCGCCGTATTTGTTGGGGGCAAAATCTAGGCCGAATGGTGGCCTGAAATGACCTGGGGTCGGACATTAAAGCTGACTCGCAAGTGCAAAAAGGGCTACCGATCAACTTAAAGGAATGGCGAACCATAGAAGAGGAATGGTCGGAGTGGAGATCCCGGACGTACTCGAAACCTATATGCCTCCTTTCGAGGATTGATCCTTCAGGATTCATGAGAGAAAGATGAACATTGCATTACGCAAAAGGACAATCAGGCCAGTCAGACTCCTTTTGGAGGATTCATCAAAGCGCAGCTTTATGCTGCTTGTTTTTTTTTTTTTTTGCAATTGGGGAGTATATTCTAATCTAATCGACGGCCACCTCGGTGTGACACTAAGGGTCAGGGGTTACGATAGACGAAAAGAGATAATTGACATTGCTTAAACAACATGCGAAATTTCAGAGAGCTCAGCCTCGATTGTACCCCAAGAAGAGTGGAGATTCCTAAAGCACGAGAAATCGGTGTTATTATGGTACAACTTGGACACTAAAAACAAAATTTTAGGCGCAAAGCTCGCCCATTTGCCCGTGAATTCAGTAGATGTGTTTAAAATATTTAATTAGCCGACTAACCTGACCTTATGGGCCATTCTAGGCACCATTTGGCTCTCATGGTGAGCATTTACGTGTCAGCAACAAAAACGCATGCGTGTCCAAAAAGATTTTTGTTGAATTCTCTTTACGCTTGATGAAAAAAAATTGCGGAAAGCACGCGGGAAGACCGAATCTTTTGTGCCTTTCGTGCAAACGTGAGTTAAATGAGGTGTTGCGTGAGGCCCGTGCGAAGTTTTGGACAATTCCGCTTTGATAGCCCAGTCAGACTTGTTCTGGAGGATTCATCAAAACGCAGCTTTATGCTATTTGTTGTTGTTTCTTTGCAATTGAGGAGTATAAGCTAATCTAATCTAATACGCTCGAGTTACAACCCGAGCCCCTCTAGCCCTTGGTAACTTGAACTGCCCCCTGGAGTAGGAATCCCCTGGCCCAGCTCAGAAGTTTTCCTTCTGCAGCAAACAAACAGTTCTGTTTGATACGTTATCATGTCATTTTTTTTAATTCTTTCGTACGTCAAATTCCTTCTGTGTCGTGTTCATTCTATCGACTGACCTTCCTGCGCAATGAAACATTAAAAGCTCGCATACGAAAGGAACAAAAGCATACACTGCATTTTCACCGCATGAGTTGAACGCTAGTGGATCACTTCTCGGCGTAGCTATCTGGCTAACTAAACATCTTCGATATTCAAGAGATTAAACAATTATTGTGCACTTCGTTTGGAACAATATTTTTACACCTCGACAAGTCTATAACTCTTGCTTACATCATATTTCTCGATATGCCATCAATCTATGTACCGCTTCCTCCTGATTCCTGTGTAAACACTTTCAAAGTGGGCTCGGACGAAGCAGATCGCATCTCAGCGCTCCATTATCAAGGCATTCTTGACTCGAAACCCAGTGAACGCTTCGACAGAATTACATCCCTTCTGAGCCGTGTACTGAACAGCCCTCTGGCAGTTATCACATTTGTGGACTCGGAGAGAACTTGGATCAAGTCAAGTATTGGGTTGGACAACTTATCTGAAGTTCATCGCAACCAATCTTTGTGTAGTCATGCCATCTTACCAAATGCCCCGGATGTTACTGCAGTAATTGATACCATTTCAGATCCGGTATATGGCTCGCATCTCGTTGTGACAGGACCACCGTACATCCGGTTTTACGCAGCTGCTCCAATAAAAGTTACTTACAACAACAAAGTCTTCAATCTGGGCACAGTATGTGTCGCGAGTACAGAACCCCAAACCAAGTTTGACCTGCGCGACAAGCAGTTTTTGTTAGACATGGCATCGATTGCGGCAGACGAAATTGAACTCAATCGTGCGCTCTGTCACCGCGCCATGGAAGAAAATCAGCAGTACATAAAATGCACTCCAAACGACCTTGAAGATTCTGTGCAGGTTCTTCGCTCGTCTATAGGGCTACTCAAGGACCATTTGACGGAGCAGCAACAAGAGCAATCGGATTTATTTATTTCGGGAAATTCAGGAGATCTGAATGTAAATTCTACACGTCTTCTGCAACAAAATGGCACAGAGCCCTCAGGCACATTGTTTGCTAAGATGCGTGAACGATTGCTACCTGGCTGGTCATCGGCAAATCTCTCGTCCTCGAGATCGACATCAGCTGCAGCCACAACAAAAGCGGAGAGTATGATCAACTTGGTGATGCAAGTCGAAAGTGCGTGCAACAGGATGACCAAAACTTTGAGCATCTGCGTTGATACACCACATGCAGAACTTAGAGGAAGTGGAGATAGTGACAGTCTGAGCGGTGGCGGAGCTTTTCTGGAGGAATACAGAGTAAATTCAGGAGTTTTGGAGCACAATCTTGAAGGAATCGATGTAGCTGCACTTGTCAGAGATTGTCGATGCCTCAACGAGTGGCACCGTTGTAATTATTTTAAGTGGGCCGAAGAAGTAGGACCAGAGGTAACTTGTGCTTGAACAATGTCTCCTAAAAAGTATACATACAATTTAAGATGCCTAGATAGACCGAAGCATTCGAATGGTTGTGCTGACTATCCCATCCGAGGTACGTATCTACGCCTAACGATAACTCTAAAAATCTGTGCAGGTCCCAAAGTTGGTAATGGTTGATGCGACCCGCATCAGACGTGTCCTAGGAAGTCTTATCACCAACGCTTGCGATAATTTGATCAGGGCATGTGCACCGGTAGGTTCTGAAGGCAGCGTCAATGATGGTCAGGGGCAAATTGTAATTCGTGTACTGCTTCAGCGCTCAGTTTGTGCGATTGCCAACGAAGCCTCATAGAAATGGCTCAGATTTGAAGTACACGATGATGGCGATGTACCCGTTTATTTGCGATCGCAACTATTTACGGGTGCTTCTGATGCGACACCTTGGTCAGGAATATGTGATGAACCACCTTCGGTTGATTCTGGTGATTGCCCTGAACCTGTATCTGATGCGGAGTACACATCGAATGATTCAAATGTCACCGAGTTGACCTCACGTGGCTGGAGCAGTGTACTACCAACGGCGAACGGTCCAACGTCTCATAGCAACATCAGGCTGAATACTGTTTACTCGAATGATCAAAGTGAGCATAATGGTAGCGGCGCCGGACTCGTCGATGCCAACCTGTGCGTTAAAGAGATGGGTGGACACATTGGCTTCCAAAGCGCGGACCATATGGAGCCCATGATAAAGCAGCCTTCGGGAGGTCCTTCTGCACCCCTTCCTCTCCTTTGTGGTTCAGTTTTTTGGTTCGATATTCCGTTTGTTGAACCAGTGGGCATGAAGTCTGACATTAAACGGGTTCAACCAAAGTCACTTGATTCATTCAGAGAATTCCATTGTATCTCCCTTGAACAGGGCAGCGATCTACCTACTAGGTCGTCGAGGAACCCCTATTCTTTAACTAATGAACGTGTGCCTCATGGAGGTCGTTTCAACCAATCTACTCATTTACCGAAGCCCGCGTTTGCGATCAAGAGTAAAAATAAATACGTTGATGGCAGTGACTTTCCAAACGATACTGATGTCAAGATGAACTTCCAGAAAGAATTGAGATCAGCTGCCCAATCTCGTGGAAGACGATGTGTGCTCGTGGTTGACGATTCAGTCATGGTGCGGAAACTTCTTTGTCAGTCCCTCATGCTACTCAACTTTGACACAGATACTGCTCGTGACGGACAAGAAGGCCTCGCTAAGATGAAAAAGGTCTATTACCATGCCGTTCTAATTGACTTCTGCATGCCCATTATGGATGGAATTGCTGCCACCGCTAAAATTCGTGCCTGGGAACGAGATTTGATCAACGATACCTCTGCAATGTCGAACCACGAAAAGATGTCTAGGTCGTCGGTGTACGATGATAACCACCGTCGTCAACTGATAATTGGCATATCAGCCAATCTTTCGGACGAAAAGCTGAATTCTGCTTGGGAAGCCGGCATCGATTACTTCATAAGGAAACCCGTAACGGTCAGTTGTGCACTATTCAATTTAGTTTGCAAACAAACTTTAAAATTGTAAACACTCTGTTGTTCCTTCATACCTCTAATTCTCAGGCGGCTGATGTTGAAAATATCATTTCTCCGCACTAATTCCTTTACATTAATGCATGTATAAACGGGCGCAATACATGTCAATGTAGCAGTTCATAACTGCTTTCCCGAGGCCTGTGTCAATGCTTGAGGCTTGAACGAGTCGATCCATATCCATGATTGCTTATTTGATATGGTTGGCGCGATACTACAATCTCGATTGTTGCCAGCGCAGCAAATTTGATACCGATGTGTCGGGTGCATATCGCAATTGAATTAGTTTTCTCTATTCAATAATCGATTCCAACCAGTAATAGATAGCTTGGGGGTGGGGGACTTGGATGGAAATGGAAGCCGGGCGAATTAGACATATATCTAAGGGCAAACTCATCCACCTACCTATCCGTTAAAGTACCCTTCTCCCCTGTGCCTTTTAGACCACTGCTACGACAAAAGCCCTGAAGTCGCCCTGGGCTGCTTTCAATTAGGAGAAAAACTATAAACGCAATACAATTTTGCTCATTTTAAGCCTCACCCTATCCCTAGCGGGTAAGAAATATGGATTTTTTTATCTTTCTCGGCGGGCGAACAGAATCGAAAGGTTGAAGCAGAGAAGCCTTCTGACTTCTTCAGCAAGCGTTTTTCAGTGTTATGATAGCTAGACGTACTTCGGCGACGGCTGCGTCATCAGCCATCTACCGTTTGCTGATCGGCCCGCGTGCGTAGAGGAAGGAACGCCGCGTGTGAAGAAGAAGAAGGAACGGTATCTTTACTAGCGCTCTCGCTCAGGGGCAGTGAACCACAAAAAAATAAAGAGTAAAAACCTACGGGCTTTTAACCGCACATACCAATGAAGTGAGTGCGGTTGCATTTCACTACAGCTCCATTTTAACCACTTACTCTAGTCGGCCCTGGCGTTCATGTGTTGGTGGATGGGGTTCATTGACAATTACTCCCGATTGTGAATGTCCAATCGATTCGAACATGTAACCTGTGTATTTCTTCATTGCTGATGTATTGATTTTTAAAGCCGTTTGATATCTTGGAGTTTTTTGTATCCCGGGTCTGACACAAGGAAAATTAAATTAATAATCCAGTCCGAACCGAGGGCTTCCATTCCAGTCCCTCGAAAGGCTAGAACTTTCCTTTAAAAGCTTCATTGACATATAACTCATTGAAATAGGTATCTTTTATCTCTTTTGTGGTCAATGTAGAGTAACGGCTATAATTACCATTCTTTAAGACTATTCCTAATAGTTCTTTTTTAATCCTGGCGTGTCCATAACCTTGAACCCCTTGGATATGAAAAACTGTTTCATCTAAAAACTCAACAAATTTATTCAATTCACTGTCATCATCTAGTTCGTCGGGGTCTTCTGTTAATTTCGCTGGCCCTTTGTCTGCTTCTTCTTCGGCTTCTTCGAATTCATCGGCTGGTATGCTTTCCTGTAATATCTCGCCTGTTTCCTGTTGGTTGTCTCGAATAATTTTTTTTTCTTGTTATTGAGTTATGTTAGTCTTTCTGAAGATTATTGAAGGATGATAATAATATACAGTCATTGATATTTTTATGATTATCATCGATAGATTTAATGAAGTCATTTAAATTCTTCCTCAAAATTAAAATTGTTTACCGTTCAATTTGTTCATAAATTGACTTGATAAAGATTGACTTATTTTAAGTGTTGCTCAATCATATAATTTTTGATAACCAATGTATTCACATAATTATTGAATAAGCCCTTAATCGGTTTGTTGTCTTATTCTTGGTCAAAAATTAAGTTCGATTTTCTGGTTAGTTTTTCCAAATAAATATCTTTTGTAAATGTAGACGAGGAGGCACTGTATCGGTTTTTATGTGATAAAAGTAAAGGACGGATTGAGATACGTGAGGATTTAGACACATTACCGAATATCCAAACCTAACAAACAAACACTATTGATATTTGATGATTTCATAGCCGATGTAAAGAAACATCCTGTAGTTAGTGAGATATTCATTCGTGGAAGGAAGAAAGGTATAAGCACTACGGTATGTTTTTATCGCAATCATATTTAAACATCCCTATAATCATTCGTCAAAGTATAAATTACTGTATCATTTTGAAAATTGGAGGATCTCGTGATATAAATGCTATCCTTCGTGAGTGAAGTATTGG
>Ga0307979_1003112_pt1 | contig 11282 bp, 3 predicted proteins | sample OrgLakmetage1058_FD_201833 | JGI IMG/M metagenome (GOLD analysis project Ga0307979, IMG submission 201833) | Saline water microbial communities from Organic Lake, Antarctica - #1058 | ecosystem: Environmental > Aquatic > Non-marine Saline and Alkaline > Saline | place: Antarctica: Organic Lake...
ATTGGTTCCCCAGGTCCAAAAATGAACCGCCGTTGGATGACTATTTTACACGCGCATTGTAGTATTCACACAACTGCAGGCACTTTAACGATTTGTGTACAATTTACAGCATAGTTTCTTTGTATTTGGGGATTATCAACTAGAGTGGACTATGCTCCCTTCTCTTTCTCTTTCACTTGCAAGTCCCTCCAGATCGAAACCTTCCGAGAGCTGATCCTGCAGGGTATATGGGAATAAAGATAAACATGTTACATTACGCAAAAGCAAAAGGGCACTCAGCCCTCAGCCCAGCCCAGTCAGACTTCTTCTGGTGGATTCATCATTGCGCAGCTTGCTGCTAATTGATTATGTTTCCTGCACTTGGAGATTGGGGACTATTATAATCCAATCCAATTCAATCCAATCCTACTCAGTATGAGCTGCTTTGCTTTGTTTTTCTGCCTGTTGGTCTTCTATTTCTGGCCCCTCGGGGCCTGTGTCAAGAAAAGGTCTGTACATATAAAAGAATAAAAAAAAGTAATATTCCACACAGGCACAGATTACTCCTTGATTTCAGTGAACTCCAGGCTGTACAAGTTTTTTGCGGATCCGAGAAATGTGGTCGAGTACCTGTAAACCGCAGTTGTTCGATTGTGGTTGGCGAAATAAAAGGATAAAAGGGAAATGAAGGCACAAGGGAATTACAGCGCAATATATATTGGCACCTGCTGGTCAGCTCCCACGGAAACCCCTTCAATTTCAGTAAGTGTCGACTCCAAGGGTGGCTCGAGCTGCAAGATGCTGGTCCTGCATTGCTCATACACTGAAAGAGTTCCCAACGAAAACAACGCAATGCGTCTTGGGGCATTCGAGGTGTCGTCTCGAGCCAGATCTAATAAGTGCCTGGCCACATCGTATCCGACGAGTAACGCACAGAGCTCCGACGAATTTCGCACTAAATTCCCGAGGGCCCCAGCTGCGTTTGCACGCGTTTTCTCGTCAGCATCGTGAAGGGCACTAACGAGAAGGGGAATTGAATCAACGAGGTACGGGTACAGAACTGCAGAGTGAAAGGCTGCGTTTCCAATGGCAAAACACGCAAACTTGCGGGTCGCAGCGTCTTCATCCTTGCACAGTTGCACGAGGCGGGTAAGTAGCGTGGGCGGCGGCGTGGTACCGGGTAGCAGTGCTGTCACCAGGGTTTTGTAGAAGAAAGCTGAGTGGCGGCAGAGATTTCCGATGAGGTTGCAAGCTTTCGCACGAACGGAACCTTCACCGTGGCCCAGGAGGTGCCAAACCACGAAGTACAAATTTTCAGAATGCAGAGCCTTATAGTGCACTTCACTGGTGCGTGCTGCTTGGCACGCGATGAGGAGTGCGTTGACGATGATACTGGTTGGCGCACTTGCGTTGAAAGCATCGCTTTCTCGAAGGGTACCGAGACCCTGTGCGGTTTCGGAAGCAAACAAGTTTAAAAAAAAAAAAACTTGTGCATTGAAGAAAGTTTGAATAATCAAACAATTGCATTTACCTTTAGCTCCATAAATTGTGACATGAAATTCGACGAAAGGAGGACGAGCCGGGCGAGCATATCAATGGGGCATAGAGGCGGCGGAGCATCAAGCCGTTTTGCCACAGTTCCCAATGAGATTAAAGCGCCCTTAATGATATTCTCAGAGTAGATAGCCTGCTGCCATTTGATGAGTGTCTCGCGCGGGCATGACTGCGGCGGTAGGGGCATGCGCACGATCGCGCACACGGCAACGAGGGTCTCGGTCGCGCCTCGAACACCTCCGCCAGCCTCAAGAGGCCATCGCTTCAGGGCTCGAAGGTGAGGCGGGTGCAGAAGCGCGCTCGAGACCCAGAGCACTCCTTCGTGCAGGAGCTGCTCGTAAAGTTCTGAAGATGGTGCATCCAAGAAGGCGGAAACCAGCTTCAGAGCCGCTACGCAGCCCACTGGAGACATTTCTCCGTGGCCACCGTGATGGAGTTGGCGGCACAAAGGTTGCCACAATCGCCCCTCAGCTAGCTTGACCACTGCTGCGGGGTATAATTTTACCACTTCACTGAGAAGCTGGAGAGCGAAATCCAGCATGCCTGATACGGGAGCGCCGAACTCCGACCCTTCAAGACTTGCAGTAGCTTCACATTCAAAAGTAGTCGCGCTAGCTTGGTGGCTATTTTCTGTTCGTTGCCGTCGTACTCGGACGAGCTCTAGCCAATGGGTGGATTGATAACAAAGAACGTGACGCAGCGCTGCAATGGCCGCAGGTGACGTTACTGCACGAATCGTCAAGTCAGAAAGGCTCTTCCACTGCTCGCGTTCCTTGCCATCGATGCTCACCGAGGCCTGTAATGCGGCCAAGAGCAGGGAGGAGGCTGCTGCTGACACACGAACGTCGGCCGTTGCGCATAAGCAGCAAGCTGATTCTTGCACCGAAGTCACAGCTTGGTCGAAAGTCAAGGAATTGTGCTGAAAGAGCGCAGCAATCAGGAGCATGACGAGGCCTTGTATGTAGCGCTGGTTTGGGGATGCATCCACTTCTTTCGCAAGTAGAGAAAGCGCTCCTAGAAGAGCATTTGAATGCTTCGGCACGATTAGCGCTAACTCAGGCGATACTCGTGATGAATGCAGAAGCACTCGAAGGGTGCAAGAGACCAGCCCTGTGCTCACTCCTCGCTCATCCATCGCACCGCTACTGAGATATCCACAGAGGTATTCCACATTGCCTGATTCTATTAAACACGAGGCAACAGCTGTCAAAGTACGAGTGCGCAGCTCGCGGCGCAGATCAAACGATCGCTTTCCTGTAGAGCCGACACTCTCTTCCTGCTCTTCACGCTCCATGCTTAGGCTGGAGTCAACATCAAAATCGCTTTTCGCGACAACGCCAAGGGGTTTTGTGATGGCAGCAAGAATTGGAAACTCATAGACTGGCCGCCATTGTTTGCCAAAGGGCTGCATCATCGACGCCAGTGAGCGCACCGCCAAGGGATACAATTGCTCATCCTTCAAGCACGCACAGAGCGCTTGCGGCACATGATGCACGAGGAGCAGGTCAAGCTCAGCCGCGGATGCGTGCGAAAGGAGTGCAGTATGGGCCTTGAGGGCAGCTGAGCGAACCTTCACGCTATTCACGCCACGATACGACAAGAGACTCGAGAGCACTGCGATGGTCGTCCAACGCCCTGCTGCACTCACACGACTATCGCACATGAAGCCGCTAGGGGCGCAAGCCGAGTCTAAAGGCACCGAGGGCACGGCCTGGTCGAGCGCACTCCAACACGGTAAATGGAACGAGAGCTCAACGAAGCTGGTCGCGTCCGCAAGTATCTCAGGCACTCCGCTCAGATTGTGAACGCCAAGCACGAGCAAATGCTCACAAAGATGAACTGATGGCCCAAGGATCCCCCCAAGATAGCCTTGAACAGAAGAAATGGCGGCCGAAACGGATGTGGCGTCTTGTGACTTGAGCCCCACAAGAGCAGCCGCTCCAGAGGCCAATTTATTTGCTAGCTGAAGTGCTATACTCAGATCAGGGAGGTCGGAAAGGCCAGAAGGTGCTTCAATGATCTCGGTGGCCTTAGCATAAATGAACTTACGCAAAGCATTCAAAAGTTCTGGGCTGCGAGCTGCGAAAGCAAGGAGGGCTTCGGGTGCGTCACCTACTTCACTTAATCGCTTACTCCAAAGCGCCCACGAAGGCTCTTCCTGGTCTATGGCTGTAGGTTTCTGTCCTTCTTCGCAATGACTTCGATGGTTGCTCCGTCCATGAGCAGCTGGGGGTGTCGGATGCTCCGCCATTGCAGCCCTGTTGCCACTGCTTTGGTCTTGAGGTGTCTGGAGACGTCCTCCTTCCGGTGGCTGACGAGAGATCCCCTCTGTCGGTTGGCCAGAAGCAGCACGAGCCGATTGCTCCGGGGTGCGACCAGCAGCCTTCGCCTCTGGACTCGCCTTCGCAGCAACTGGAACTGGAGGTTGTGATTGCCTCTGCTCCACGGCTTGAGCTGTTTGAGCACGATGAAGGGATGTCGGTGGTAGCTCTCTCGATGGGCCTCCTATCCCGCTTAAGAACTGCTCCAGCCGGAACTGCGGCGCGCCTGCACCACCAAAGAGAAGCTCTTGCTCTCGTACAGCTTTAAATCGGTTGCGATCGTCATCGGTCTCCACAATAAACGGATGATGGTTCAAGTCAGGCCAAGTGAGTCGTCTCTTGGGGTCTTTCTGAAGAAGGCCTTGCAAAAAGGACCGAAAACTGGTCGACATATCTGGTGGATACTTCACCGAGTCTTTGATGATGTGATTGATGAGGGAATAGATTGAGTTCGTGTAAAAGGGTGGTTGACCAACAAAAAGCTCATATAAGATAATGCCAAGTGACCAGAGATCAACTGTATGATCATAGGGCTGCTCTTTCACGAGCTCAGGCGCCATATAGAGCGGAGTTCCCTTAATCGACGTGAGCACAATCTGTGAAAATGATAAGCACGATATGTCACCGGCGAAATCTCCATGCGCTTTGTTGGGTTGAACGAGAATATAAACAAGAGCTTGTCCTACCGTATTAACCGACATGGATCGTGCAAATCCAAAATCGCACAGCTTGACGCGACCATTGCCACCAATTAAAATATTTTGAGGCTTTATGTCACCTGCGAACAAAGAAGAAATCTTCTCAAGGAGTAGGCACTTATGTGTCAAATCAATTAAAAAATATCTTGCTTACGATGAATAATCCTCTGGCCGTGGAGATAGCCCAGAGCATTCACTAATTGCTTTGCGATTCGCTGAATTTCCACCTCGGGCAGCGAGCCATCATCTTCGAGAATTTCGAAGAGCTCTCCTTGCGCAAACTCAGTTACAACACAGAATTCACGCGACGTTTCGAAATAGTCGAACATCCTTATGAAGCAACGAAAGAGTAAGCATAGAGCATTGTTAAACTTCAGCCATTGTGTAAATACTAGTGATTGGTCCCCATATGCACCTGATGATATTCTCATGGTTCAACTCCCGCAAAATGGAGATTTCTTGTCTCAGATTTCTTAAGTCTTTCTCCGTTTTCCCGTGTTTGCTGATAAACTTCATGGCCACCTAGCAAGGCAGCACATACGTCATATCAGCAAACGATAAGCATTGAATTGAAGGAAAGCACGCACTGTATTCCCACCGTCTGCCCTGTACACTTTCGCCTCCCTTTGAACACGCGACCAAATGAACCCTCGCCGATGCGCTCGAGGCGATGGTAATTATCCATTAGAGGCTCGCTCAAAAGTTAGCCACTAGCACCAAGCGAATCTCGTATCATAGTTGTTTAATGAATGATAAGTAGTACTATCAGTAGCACTGACTGTAGTCCGCTAAAGCTTTACGCGGTCGAAACTCGAATTGAGTCCCCTCGTAATTGGTGCAGGCAGAATTCGAAGAACGCTATCCAAGGAGGTCGCCCAGGGCTTGAATTGTAAAAAGGACTCTTCGCAGATGCAGCGCTGCAGCTGGGCCATTTTCTGTTATAAATTTGAAAAAATGTAAAATTGTGTTTCTGCGCTCTTGTTGTCAATTACTACAGTACTGTAGTAGCGTTGAGGGGAATAAATTACCCCTTTACAGGGGTATGTTCAGTTGTTGAGCTACAGGTAGTTGCGAAATGGATTATAACTCGAGAGCGTCGTACAGAACGGGTCTCAAACATTATGTTTCCTGCACTTGGAGATTGGGGACTATTATAATCCAATCCAATTCAATCCAATCCTACTCAGTATGAGCTGCTTTGCTTTGTTTTTCTGCCTGTTGGTCTTCTATTTCTGGCCCCTCGGGGCCTGTGTCAAGAAAAGGTCTGTACATATAAAAGAATAAAAAAAAGTAATATTCCACACAGGCACAGATTACTCCTTGATTTCAGTGAACTCCAGGCTGTACAAGTTTTTTGCGGATCCGAGAAATGTGGTCGAGTACCTGTAAACCGCAGTTGTTCGATTGTGGTTGGCGAAATAAAAGGATAAAAGGGAAATGAAGGCACAAGGGAATTACAGCGCAATATATATTGGCACCTGCTGGTCAGCTCCCACGGAAACCCCTTCAATTTCAGTAAGTGTCGACTCCAAGGGTGGCTCGAGCTGCAAGATGCTGGTCCTGCATTGCTCATACACTGAAAGAGTTCCCAACGAAAACAACGCAATGCGTCTTGGGGCATTCGAGGTGTCGTCTCGAGCCAGATCTAATAAGTGCCTGGCCACATCGTATCCGACGAGTAACGCACAGAGCTCCGACGAATTTCGCACTAAATTCCCGAGGGCCCCAGCTGCGTTTGCACGCGTTTTCTCGTCAGCATCGTGAAGGGCACTAACGAGAAGGGGAATTGAATCAACGAGGTACGGGTACAGAACTGCAGAGTGAAAGGCTGCGTTTCCAATGGCAAAACACGCAAACTTGCGGGTCGCAGCGTCTTCATCCTTGCACAGTTGCACGAGGCGGGTAAGTAGCGTGGGCGGCGGCGTGGTACCGGGTAGCAGTGCTGTCACCAGGGTTTTGTAGAAGAAAGCTGAGTGGCGGCAGAGATTTCCGATGAGGTTGCAAGCTTTCGCACGAACGGAACCTTCACCGTGGCCCAGGAGGTGCCAAACCACGAAGTACAAATTTTCAGAATGCAGAGCCTTATAGTGCACTTCACTGGTGCGTGCTGCTTGGCACGCGATGAGGAGTGCGTTGACGATGATACTGGTTGGCGCACTTGCGTTGAAAGCATCGCTTTCTCGAAGGGTACCGAGACCCTGTGCGGTTTCGGAAGCAAACAAGTTTAAAAAAAAAAAAACTTGTGCATTGAAGAAAGTTTGAATAATCAAACAATTGCATTTACCTTTAGCTCCATAAATTGTGACATGAAATTCGACGAAAGGAGGACGAGCCGGGCGAGCATATCAATGGGGCATAGAGGCGGCGGAGCATCAAGCCGTTTTGCCACAGTTCCCAATGAGATTAAAGCGCCCTTAATGATATTCTCAGAGTAGATAGCCTGCTGCCATTTGATGAGTGTCTCGCGCGGGCATGACTGCGGCGGTAGGGGCATGCGCACGATCGCGCACACGGCAACGAGGGTCTCGGTCGCGCCTCGAACACCTCCGCCAGCCTCAAGAGGCCATCGCTTCAGGGCTCGAAGGTGAGGCGGGTGCAGAAGCGCGCTCGAGACCCAGAGCACTCCTTCGTGCAGGAGCTGCTCGTAAAGTTCTGAAGATGGTGCATCCAAGAAGGCGGAAACCAGCTTCAGAGCCGCTACGCAGCCCACTGGAGACATTTCTCCGTGGCCACCGTGATGGAGTTGGCGGCACAAAGGTTGCCACAATCGCCCCTCAGCTAGCTTGACCACTGCTGCGGGGTATAATTTTACCACTTCACTGAGAAGCTGGAGAGCGAAATCCAGCATGCCTGATACGGGAGCGCCGAACTCCGACCCTTCAAGACTTGCAGTAGCTTCACATTCAAAAGTAGTCGCGCTAGCTTGGTGGCTATTTTCTGTTCGTTGCCGTCGTACTCGGACGAGCTCTAGCCAATGGGTGGATTGATAACAAAGAACGTGACGCAGCGCTGCAATGGCCGCAGGTGACGTTACTGCACGAATCGTCAAGTCAGAAAGGCTCTTCCACTGCTCGCGTTCCTTGCCATCGATGCTCACCGAGGCCTGTAATGCGGCCAAGAGCAGGGAGGAGGCTGCTGCTGACACACGAACGTCGGCCGTTGCGCATAAGCAGCAAGCTGATTCTTGCACCGAAGTCACAGCTTGGTCGAAAGTCAAGGAATTGTGCTGAAAGAGCGCAGCAATCAGGAGCATGACGAGGCCTTGTATGTAGCGCTGGTTTGGGGATGCATCCACTTCTTTCGCAAGTAGAGAAAGCGCTCCTAGAAGAGCATTTGAATGCTTCGGCACGATTAGCGCTAACTCAGGCGATACTCGTGATGAATGCAGAAGCACTCGAAGGGTGCAAGAGACCAGCCCTGTGCTCACTCCTCGCTCATCCATCGCACCGCTACTGAGATATCCACAGAGGTATTCCACATTGCCTGATTCTATTAAACACGAGGCAACAGCTGTCAAAGTACGAGTGCGCAGCTCGCGGCGCAGATCAAACGATCGCTTTCCTGTAGAGCCGACACTCTCTTCCTGCTCTTCACGCTCCATGCTTAGGCTGGAGTCAACATCAAAATCGCTTTTCGCGACAACGCCAAGGGGTTTTGTGATGGCAGCAAGAATTGGAAACTCATAGACTGGCCGCCATTGTTTGCCAAAGGGCTGCATCATCGACGCCAGTGAGCGCACCGCCAAGGGATACAATTGCTCATCCTTCAAGCACGCACAGAGCGCTTGCGGCACATGATGCACGAGGAGCAGGTCAAGCTCAGCCGCGGATGCGTGCGAAAGGAGTGCAGTATGGGCCTTGAGGGCAGCTGAGCGAACCTTCACGCTATTCACGCCACGATACGACAAGAGACTCGAGAGCACTGCGATGGTCGTCCAACGCCCTGCTGCACTCACACGACTATCGCACATGAAGCCGCTAGGGGCGCAAGCCGAGTCTAAAGGCACCGAGGGCACGGCCTGGTCGAGCGCACTCCAACACGGTAAATGGAACGAGAGCTCAACGAAGCTGGTCGCGTCCGCAAGTATCTCAGGCACTCCGCTCAGATTGTGAACGCCAAGCACGAGCAAATGCTCACAAAGATGAACTGATGGCCCAAGGATCCCCCCAAGATAGCCTTGAACAGAAGAAATGGCGGCCGAAACGGATGTGGCGTCTTGTGACTTGAGCCCCACAAGAGCAGCCGCTCCAGAGGCCAATTTATTTGCTAGCTGAAGTGCTATACTCAGATCAGGGAGGTCGGAAAGGCCAGAAGGTGCTTCAATGATCTCGGTGGCCTTAGCATAAATGAACTTACGCAAAGCATTCAAAAGTTCTGGGCTGCGAGCTGCGAAAGCAAGGAGGGCTTCGGGTGCGTCACCTACTTCACTTAATCGCTTACTCCAAAGCGCCCACGAAGGCTCTTCCTGGTCTATGGCTGTAGGTTTCTGTCCTTCTTCGCAATGACTTCGATGGTTGCTCCGTCCATGAGCAGCTGGGGGTGTCGGATGCTCCGCCATTGCAGCCCTGTTGCCACTGCTTTGGTCTTGAGGTGTCTGGAGACGTCCTCCTTCCGGTGGCTGACGAGAGATCCCCTCTGTCGGTTGGCCAGAAGCAGCACGAGCCGATTGCTCCGGGGTGCGACCAGCAGCCTTCGCCTCTGGACTCGCCTTCGCAGCAACTGGAACTGGAGGTTGTGATTGCCTCTGCTCCACGGCTTGAGCTGTTTGAGCACGATGAAGGGATGTCGGTGGTAGCTCTCTCGATGGGCCTCCTATCCCGCTTAAGAACTGCTCCAGCCGGAACTGCGGCGCGCCTGCACCACCAAAGAGAAGCTCTTGCTCTCGTACAGCTTTAAATCGGTTGCGATCGTCATCGGTCTCCACAATAAACGGATGATGGTTCAAGTCAGGCCAAGTGAGTCGTCTCTTGGGGTCTTTCTGAAGAAGGCCTTGCAAAAAGGACCGAAAACTGGTCGACATATCTGGTGGATACTTCACCGAGTCTTTGATGATGTGATTGATGAGGGAATAGATTGAGTTCGTGTAAAAGGGTGGTTGACCAACAAAAAGCTCATATAAGATAATGCCAAGTGACCAGAGATCAACTGTATGATCATAGGGCTGCTCTTTCACGAGCTCAGGCGCCATATAGAGCGGAGTTCCCTTAATCGACGTGAGCACAATCTGTGAAAATGATAAGCACGATATGTCACCGGCGAAATCTCCATGCGCTTTGTTGGGTTGAACGAGAATATAAACAAGAGCTTGTCCTACCGTATTAACCGACATGGATCGTGCAAATCCAAAATCGCACAGCTTGACGCGACCATTGCCACCAATTAAAATATTTTGAGGCTTTATGTCACCTGCGAACAAAGAAGAAATCTTCTCAAGGAGTAGGCACTTATGTGTCAAATCAATTAAAAAATATCTTGCTTACGATGAATAATCCTCTGGCCGTGGAGATAGCCCAGAGCATTCACTAATTGCTTTGCGATTCGCTGAATTTCCACCTCGGGCAGCGAGCCATCATCTTCGAGAATTTCGAAGAGCTCTCCTTGCGCAAACTCAGTTACAACACAGAATTCACGCGACGTTTCGAAATAGTCGAACATCCTTATGAAGCAACGAAAGAGTAAGCATAGAGCATTGTTAAACTTCAGCCATTGTGTAAATACTAGTGATTGGTCCCCATATGCACCTGATGATATTCTCATGGTTCAACTCCCGCAAAATGGAGATTTCTTGTCTCAGATTTCTTAAGTCTTTCTCCGTTTTCCCGTGTTTGCTGATAAACTTCATGGCCACCTAGCAAGGCAGCACATACGTCATATCAGCAAACGATAAGCATTGAATTGAAGGAAAGCACGCACTGTATTCCCACCGTCTGCCCTGTACACTTTCGCCTCCCTTTGAACACGCGACCAAATGAACCCTCGCCGATGCGCTCGAGGCGATGGTAATTATCCATTAGAGGCTCGCTCAAAAGTTAGCCACTAGCACCAAGCGAATCTCGTATCATAGTTGTTTAATGAATGATAAGTAGTACTATCAGTAGCACTGACTGTAGTCCGCTAAAGCTTTACGCGGTCGAAACTCGAATTGAGTCCCCTCGTAATTGGTGCAGGCAGAATTCGAAGAACGCTATCCAAGGAGGTCGCCCAGGGCTTGAATTGTAAAAAGGACTCTTCGCAGATGCAGCGCTGCAGCTGGGCCATTTTCTGTTATAAATTTGAAAAAATGTAAAATTGTGTTTCTGCGCTCTTGTTGTCAATTACTACAGTACTGTAGTAGCGTTGAGGGGAATAAATTACCCCTTTACAGGGGTATGTTCAGTTGTTGAGCTACAGGTAGTTGCGAAATGGATTATAACTCGAGAGCGTCGTACAGAACGGGTCTCAAACTTTCACATCGCCATGGAAAGTCTTTTTCTTGCGGCTGTGTAGGTTCTTAACGAATTTCTTGGTCTATCTCTACTTTTAGCCTAATTCCTTGCTCAACTATGTACCTTAGTAGCAAACTGGGTCCGATCTCAGCGCGTTCAACACTGCTGTCGTCACGTCGTCACGTTCATCGCCATTTGCTGTCGTCACGTCCATCGTCATTGTGCGCGCCCTTTGGCGAGCTGTGAGATGAACATTGCCGCATTAAAAAGTCACCATTTTGAATTGTGCGACAATTTTTATCTTT
>Ga0307979_1003113_pt1 | contig 11282 bp, 11 predicted proteins | sample OrgLakmetage1058_FD_201833 | JGI IMG/M metagenome (GOLD analysis project Ga0307979, IMG submission 201833) | Saline water microbial communities from Organic Lake, Antarctica - #1058 | ecosystem: Environmental > Aquatic > Non-marine Saline and Alkaline > Saline | place: Antarctica: Organic Lake...
TTTTTGTGGAGAATTTGCTGCGCAATCGAGCGAGATGAAGCTTGGTTTCCTGGCTGAGTTTCCCAGAGCAGTTCGCCACGCCTTCACCATCAATTCTCGCACAGTTCGCGAGCGCTCGCGTCCCGTTCCAGGCGCCCACCATTTTCACTCGGCAATTCAAGCCCAAACATTGGACGAAACGCTTTCCGTCATCTTCGCCTCGCTCGCACAGCGCTAATGCCCCAAATCGATGCCGTGATGCACCTTCCTTGCTTGGGTCTTGGGTATCGGGTCACTGGCGAAATTATTACGGCCAAAAAAACGCCGCGTCCACGTTTTACGTTTTTTCGATAAATGCGGCAAATTTTGACGATACGATATATCGTAATTCCCAGCCAAGGTCGTCGTGTCTTCAAGTTATGCGTGCTCGCGTGCGCGCGCGTCTATATTTTACGTTCAGCTATATCAATTACCAAGTGGCCAGTGGTCAGAAAAGCCAACGTAAAACATCTCGGTTGATGTGATAGGGGGTGGAAGGGCAATGGGCCACCACAAAACATGAGGGATCTATGTGGCCTGCGTATTGCGCTTTCGGTAAGGACTCCCGATTCCACCTTTTCCACCTCGATCTTTGAATAGCAATTAAATGGGGCGCGACGCGAGGAAGATACGGCTTTTCTCGAGGAGCATTCCAAGCACGAAGAGGCAGGTGCCCGAGACTGCGAGCGACGCGTACGCCATGCGCGCGGACGGAGCAGCCGAGGCACTGCCCCCAGCTAAAGATGGCGACTTGGCAGCAAAAGCAGTTGTGGCGGTATTCCGGGCGGTGGCTTGAGTAGTGGATCCTGGCTGTTGCAGAGTAGTGGCCGCCAGGTCTTCGGGCTCTTGGGCTTTCGCTTTGGCCCTCGACGCTTCCGCTGCCATTTCCATCGCCTCCACTTGGTTCATCTCGTCTTCTCGGGCCGGCGACAAGCCAATCGATGCCAGGAGCGCTTCGTAGGTGGCTTCCGTAGTCGCGTGGCGCTCGGACAAGGCCGCAAATTGCGCGTCCGCGGTCTTCGACAGGTGCAAGTTTTGCTCCAGCCACAAGATCTTGATTTCAATGTCAAACTCCGCGGTGGTGCGGTTGGTGTCGTACTCCAGCTGCTGCATGATCGCGTGCACTTGCTCGTAGAGGCCTGACGAGGAGTACTTGCAAAGGTTGCGGCACAGCCCAGTAGGCGATGGCGTAGGGATGTGGCTTGGCACTTGGCTGATGCTGGGTGCCGGAGAGATGGTCGCCACGGCAGAAGGGCTCTCCGTAGTCGCTTCGTAGGTAGGGGCATGCGAAGGCGCAATCGAGGGGTAGCCGCGCGCGAGCTCCGCCGACACCGAGTCCACCGTGGCGTTGCACGCGCACAAAATTTCCATGGCGTTGCTCAGCGTGTTGCTGGCCACCGCGCTCTCGAACGCCGTTTCCAGTGCTGTGAGCACGGCCCCCGCAGTCGCATAGCTGCCGCTGTCCAAGTTGTACTTGACGTTGAATTGCACGGTGAGCGCGCTGCTGCTGCTGCTGCTGGCCTCGCTGGTGGCCTCCGCGCCTTGAACTCGGTCCTCGGACACCGTGCTCACCACGCTGTACGCGTCGATGGTGGCGCCGGTGAAGGACGACACGACGTTGGACTCTGCCGGCGTCGTCACCACCGTCTCTGTGATGGCCGACGCGCTGGTTGTGGTGATGGTCATGGTGACCACCGTGGTGACTTGGTCGGAGGCCGACGGCAGTGGGGTGGGCGCGTGCGAGGGGACGGTGGAAGGAGTGCCCGTGGTGGGCAGCGGCGACGGCGCTTCCGACGGCAACACCGTCGGCTTGGCCGACGGCTCGACGGACGGGTCGGCCGACGGCGCGGCGGAGGGCGCCGGCGTGGGGCTTCCGGTCGGCAGTTGGCTAGGTTTCGTCGACGGCGAATAGGAAGGGTCGGCCGAAGGCGCGGAAGTCGGCTGGTGCGTGGGGGCCACAATCGGGTGGGTCGTCGGCAAATGGGTCGGGATCCTCGAAGGCGAGTCCGTGGGGGCATGGCTAGGAGTCGCCGAGGGCCTCGGCGAAGGCGTTAGCGTGGGCACACGAGTAGGGGGTGGCGAAGGGGTCACTGAAGGGAAAGGAGTTGGACCAGTGGTTGGAATTGGAGTTGGGTAACCAGTAAACGCTGGGGAGTGGGTCGGGTTGATGGAAGTCGGCACATGCGTAGGGGTTGCGGTAGGCGCATGCGTAGGTGGCCGAGTGGGGTCTGCAGTAGGGGCTTGCGAAGGAGTTGCCGTAGGCGCAATCGATGGGGTTTTGGTAGGCTGCTGGCTTGGGGTGTGGCTAGGGCTGCCACTGGGGTACGACGTGGGGTTGCGGCTAGGGGTTTGCGTCGGGGCGCGCGAGGGCTTCAGAGTAGGCGCACGCGTCGGGGGCTCGGTAGGCACTGCAGTCGGCCGCGGCGTGGGTAAGTGGGTAGGCGGGTGCGACGGCATCCCAGTCATCGTCGGCTGCGGGGTGGGCAACGGGCTCGGCTCGCGGGAAGGCTCCCCCGGTTCATGGGTAGGGTTGGCAGTAGGGGCATGTGACGGCTGCAGCGAAGGCCGCGAGGTCGGAGGTTTGGTAGGGGAATGAGTGGGGTTGTGGCTGGGGTGCAGGGTGGGGAAGGAAGTAGGGTCGTGGGTGGGTGAATGGGTGGGGTGGAAGGTCGGGTTGGTTGGCTTGGTCGGGGCAAAAGTAGGGTCGGGAGACGGCATGTGGGACGGGGATTCCGTAGGGATCGGCGATGGCTCACTGGAAGGCACGGCTGAAGGCACTGCCGTAGGAGCTTCAGAAGGTGTGGCCGTTGGATTGCGGCTTGGAGGTTTCGAAGGCTCAGTTGAGGGCTTGCGAGTAGGCGACGGCAAGGGCAAGTGAGAAGGCGGCGCGGTTGGGGGGCCGTTAGGCGCATGCGACGGTGCTGGCGACGGTTTGATGGTGGGTTTGGGCGTGGGGTAATAGGTGGGCTCCCCGGGCAGCTGCGTGGGTTTGTGGGTAGGGGCCTCGGAAGGGCTTGCGCTCGGGGGTTCGGTGGGCAGCGGCGTGGGCTCAAAAGTGGGCAAGCCACTGGGGGCGTGGCTAGGGGTCTTGGTAGGGGCGGGTGAAGGGTCAAGCACTGGTTTGGCCGAAGGTTCGGGCGCGGGCCGAGCACTTGGCGCATGGGTCGGCTCCTGAGTTGGGTTCACGGTCGCCGTGTGCGACGGCCGGGGCGTGGGCAAGTGCGTGGGCTCCGGCGTGGGAAGAAGGCTAGGGTCGTGCGCGCTTGGTGCCATCGTGGGGAGCGCGGTGGGCACCGCAGAAGGGGTACTGGTCGGAAGCTCAGTGGGTGGGTGCGTAGCTTGCTTTGATGGGGCATGGCTCGGCGGGTGCGACGGTGAAGCCGTAGGCGGCTCACTGGGTTGCTCCGAAGGCACGGCTGAGGGCAGAGCCGTAGGCGCATTGGAAGGCTGTTCAGTGGGGGCCCGCGTAGGGTGGTGCGACGGTTCATCGGGTTCCACTGTTGGGGGCACCGAGGGGTGAGGAGAAGGCTTGAAGACGGGCTGTTTCGTGGGCATCTCCGAAGGCGCTTCTGAGGGTCCCATGCTAGGTGCTCGGGTAGGCGCAGCACTCGGCAAGACCGTTGGCGACACCGTCGGTTCCACCGTAGGTTTATGGGTAGGGTGGCCCGGTAAAATTGTGGGGCCGTCGGTAGGCTCGAGGGTCGGCATCGGGCTGGGCGTGGGCACGTGCGTCGGGTAGTTGGTCGGGCGGTACGTAGGCTCCATAGAAGGCGCGTAGGTGGGCACGTGCGTGGGTTCGGTGGTTGGGTGCAAAGTTGGAGGGTGCGTCGGTTTTCCCGTCGGCAAACGGGTGGGGAAAAACGACGGCTCGGGCGTGGGAACGTGGATGGGCGAGGTAGTGGGCTTGAGGGAAGGCGGCAGCGTGGGTTTAGCCGAGGGCAGCAGGGTAGGCCGAGAAGTTGGGGCTCGCGTGGGGTTGTGGGTAGGTTCTGGGGTAGGCGGGAACACGGGCACCGAAGAAGGGTTTTCGGTTGGCTGGGAAGTAGGCGACAGCACCGGAGCTTCGGAGGGGAATGGCGTAGGCCCGGTGGTAGGCACCGGCGAGGGCACAATCGACGGTGTCTGCGAAGGGTATGGGGTAGGTCCAGTGGTCGGTGCCACCGACGGCAGAGGGGTGGGGAGCTCGCTGGGGGTGTCAGTGGGGGCACCCGTAGGGGGCATCGAAGGCACAGGGGTGGGTGGAAAAGTGGGCTCAATCAGAGGGGCCAGAGTAGGCGCCAGGACTGGTTTGGACGTAGGATGAAGGGTTGGCTCCGAGGTGGGCGCAGACGACGGCAGCGACGAAGGAAAAGGGGTTGGTCCAGTAGTCGGAGTAGGCGACGGCATTTCAGAGGGGAGCGCAGTGGGCAGCGGCGACGGCGTTTCCGTAGGAGCGTGCGAGGGCGGCAACGAAGGCGCCGCTGATGGAGCCGAGGTGGGAGTGGCTGTAGGCAGTCGCGATGGGTGCATGCTCGGGCTTGCTGTTGGGTAAGCCGTAGGGGCATGAGACGGGTGGCCCGTGCGCACTACGGTAGGCGCAAACGTTGGGGCCACAATCGGCTCAGCAGTAGGTGAAAACACCGGTGCCGCGGTAGGGTCATGCACGGGCCGGTTGGACGGCGCTTTCACCGGTGCTTCCGACGGGTAAGGAGTTGGTCCGGTAGTGGGAGAGGGTGAGGGGGCCGACGAGGGCAGTTGCGAGGGTGATGCAGTAGGCAGCCGGGAAGGTGCAGGCACCGGTGCAGCCGAGGGATCCACTGTAGGGGCTCCCGAAGGGGTTTGGGTGGGGAGAGCACTCGGCGCTTGCGTGGGCAATTGCGAAGGAGACGGGGTGGGCAGGTGCGAAGGTTCTGGCGCAGGTTGAGCAGAAGGCTTGACGGTAGGCGCCGCCGAAGGGATCTCCGAAGGGTTAGCCGTAGGGTGCTGGCTGGGCGTTTGCGAAGGAGGTGGCGAAGGAGCCTGCGAAGGCGCAGGGAAGGGACCAGCCGAAGGTGTTACGGTAGGAGCTCCAGAAGGGCTCCCAGTGGGCGCTGCTGAGGGCGTAACCGAAGGCGCTGGCGTAGGGCTGGTTGAGGGCAATGCAGTAGGGCTGGCGGAAGGATGCACAGTAGGGCCGGCGGAAGGTCGTGCGGATGGGCTGGCCGACGGTTCACGAGTGGGGAGGGCCTAGATCGAGGTCGTTCAGAAAAGGCAGAGTTGACAAGGTTCATGAAGGGTAGGAAGGTGCAGAGTAGGACAAGATACGCACACGAAAGATCAGAAAGGAAAGACGAAAACAAAATGCGGTACAAAATGACACACGGGACTATTACGGCAAGTGGATGAGGCATTGTACAATGCTCTCCAAATTGAAGAACTAGACAGAACATGCAGACATTCTGACCTCGCCCAATTCATCATCGTCTTCCTTTTCGTCATCGTCTTCTTCATCGTCATCGTCTTCTTTATCATCGTCGTCATCGTCTTCTTCATCGTCGTCGTCTTCTTCATCATCGTCGTCATCGCCTTCTTCATCGTCATCGTCTTCTTTATCATCGTCGTCATCGCTTTCTTCATCGTCATCGTCTTCTTCATCGTCGCCATCCTCCTAGAGCACAGTCCCAGCGCAGTAGGATGTGAGTTAAAAAAAGAAACACGCAAAAAGGATTGGTATCATAGAGTAAATATTACTTTAAATATAGAAGAGTTTTGATTTGTTGGTCAATTTTTACCGTCGTGGGCTCAAAAGTTGGGAAGTGTGTCGGAGCCGCCTGCACAGAGGGAAGTAAAAAAGAGAGATTAGAAGGAGGCGAGAAAAAATAACGACGAGAGGAAAATTCCAATTGTTGATACGCAAACAAAATACACTGTAATCGTCAAGCAGAGTCTGCATTTGAGCAAATGCTTTTCATTCGAATCGTAGTTTTTACCGTGGGAATGTGGGTAGGGACGAGCGTAGGAACGGATAACGGCACGTGTGTTGGCGGGTGTGTGGGCGGGTGGGTGGGCAAATGGGTGGGTACAGGAGAAGGGTCGCCGAATTTGAGAAACTCTAGCGGGTTTGGCTCCGCAATACCACCAGTGGCTCCTGCGCTGAGTTGCCGCACCGCTGTCTTCGAGTTTTCCTTCGGAGAAGAGGCAGCCGCTGCCGCCGACGCAACAGCAGAGGCAGCGGCAGGCTCCGCTGAACACGTAATTGTGGCCACGTAGTCCTGCACTTTGCAGCCCGTGTCCCGCAGCGAGTCGCAGGTCCATAGGAAGCAAGCTTCGGCGGACGCTACCGTCGGCAAAGCCTGCGCGCTGGAGGAGCTCAGCGCTCGGTAACCGTGGGCAGCGCACACGCACGAGGCGTCTGAACCGGCCGCGAACGCGTAGCCGTGCCTGACTGGGTGCGTCACTACCACCGTGGCTTCGCCATTCGAGCTCGCAGGGCCTGGTTGCACTTTAGTGGCTCGCACGGCCAGGGACGAAGCTGCTTCTGCCACCATCGCGTCCGCCGCTGCCGCGCTCTCAGCCTTACTCTCAGCCTTAGATGATGGGTCAAAGTTTGAGGCGCGGAGCCGCAACTTTCGCTCTGCCTGGCGCGCCGCAATGCGCTCGCTGCGGCGTGCTGCTTGCCGTTCGGCCATTTTCGAAGCTTTCGGGTCGCCGCCAAGGGTCACAGGCTCGCCGGCTGCGGTGGGGGCAGCTGCTGCTGCTGCTGCGATGCTGGTGAGCTTGCGCGCCGATCCCAGCGGCCTTGCTGCTGGCTTCGCAGGGTAAGGCACTGGTGCACCATGGGCAAGGATAGTGGCTGCCACTTGAGGTGCAGGCGCTGGGGAGATGATCTGTCAAGCGCACATTTTGAATCATGAGCAAAGGGTGAAACGGGAGGTCGGAAGTGGTGAAAAGCAGTGCATTCGCATCGTTTAGGGAAAACACACACGAGGAAGATACATAATATGGAGCATGTAGAAAACTTAGAACCTCTTTGGATATTGCGCTTGGCAAATGGCTCTTTGGCGGGTATTTCACTTCACCACCGCGCGCCATGTGGTCCACCTGGGCATGACCTTTTCCCGCAGGCGCAGGGGCAGGAGCAGCGCGTTCGCTCGGGTCGGCGCCGCTACGCGCCTCAAGCGTGGCTTTGAACGCTGAAAGAATAAATTTCTTAGCAAGTCGCACTGGGCTGGGCGAGGCGGCTTCCACCACGATGCCAGCGGCGAGCGCCGCGCTGAGTGCGGTGAGAAACTTCATCGTTTCCACGCCCCCAACCAATGATCAACAATGAAAAAAGTGCCGTTGCATTACAGGGTGGATTCTTACAGGTGTGTGAAGAATCCGTTCATTGCTGTTCAGAATGTTGACCGACTCAAGCAAGAAGCTAGGGTCACAGTCGAAACACCGAAACGAAACGGAAGTCGGAACGATCTTCTTCTTTTTTTGCCGGTTTCGTACCGGAAAAACACACTGAACTCCCCACGTGCGGTGTTCCATGTTTCACAAGTCGAAACAGGAACATTCGAAGCTCGGTTTTGTTTCAAATTACAGTGAATTCGAACTCGAACTAATATATATTCAAATGGCACAGAAGCCAGTGCTTCAGGCGGAAGTGGGAATGCGCGTGCGTTGCGCAAACAAAGCAAGTGCAGGAAAATCAGTAGGGGTGGGGCATTCGTCAAATTCCTCGGAAAATTTGCAAAAAGCGAGGTATCTGTGGGTGTTGCGCACTCCGCAGAACAATAAAGAGGAAGAGGCGCCCAAGCAAGGAAGCTCGAGACATCCGGAACACGAGGTCCCATTAGCAGAGGCCAAAGTTTGCCATTCAGCACGCGAGTTGCATATTGCTCTGCCCCTATGCTATAAGATGCTCTGATGGGACAGGAACTCCTCCTTCGTCCGCGGAGTGGAAGTGACTAGAAAAGCCCCCCTCAAAAATACTCGGGCATGTGCGCCTGATTAGCTTCTTAGGTCTAGTTTGCGCTGCTTTGCTTTTCTTCTCTACCTGTTAGTCTTCTAATTCCGGCCCTTCGGGGCCTGTCTCAAAAATACAAACAACTACAAGCAAGCTGGGCGCTTGTGGCATAGTAAATTATGTATCTGCGTTTCGTTCCATCGCTTCTTGGGAGGTTAAAATCCTTTCACCAACGTCAATTTAAAAATAAAATCAACTAGCACGCGCACTCGATTCGGATTGATTGGCAATGCAAGGAAAGGAAAAAAATCGCAATTGGGCACTTGCAAGTGGCCCTCCCTCCCTGATGCCTAAAAATCCGAAAGTTGATTTCAGCCATGACAGAGCGACACCACAGACACGAAATTCGCGGAAATGTGTAGTTTCGTCTCTTTGGGCGAAACGGGCACATTCATTCCCCGAGTTCTACGTTTCGTAGCAAGAAACAAAACCCTCCGATTTTCGCGCTATCCCGGTTTGTTTCGAATCGAAACGGGTGGGGTGGGAGGAACAAAGCAAGATTAATCGGGGTTGCATTTCGACTCAAGATTTTGCTTTCAATTGTTTCCCTATGGCCGACTGCCGACTGTTAGATGTTAGACATTATGTAGAAACTGATCTCCCCTGTAAGGGGAAGTTACAGAAGTTGAAGTCACAACTGCTGTGGACTTCCCTTTCTTTTCATCGTCCACAGCCCTTTCTTATCATCGTCCAAAGCAGTTGTGACTTCAACCTCTGTAACTTCCCCATTATACCGTTCACTGTTCAGTTCGGTACACAAACGAGAAACGCCTAACGCCTGAGCAACGCCACCATCCGCGAAGTCACTATAGGCTATAGCTATGATTGCTATAGGCCCGTGCAAGGCGCACGATTCCAAGGGCTCCGACCTCAGGTGTCAATTTTTTGCCATTTGCCATTGCAGCCTTATTCTTTTCATCTCAACTTCCTGCTATCTGCTATCTGGTGGAATCCATACTGACTTGTAAATATGACATCTAAGCCAGGTAAAATTGGAAGTGCGAAGTGGGTGCTTCACCTCACAGAAAACTCCCGTGTTAAGGATGGCTCAATGGAACGCGCCTAGAGTGAAGATGCAGGCCAAAGAAGTTTCAAACTATTCACGTGGGTTGCGGTTGTACAACACCTTTGCGAAGTATGTAAACCAAATGAACCACCATCCACACGACTTCTCCTGTATCATCGGTACGGCAAGCCACCAGCCGTTAAAAAAGCCGAGCTCGCGGTGGAGAGTTGCCCATTCACGTAAATGCGCTGCGACCGCGCTAGGTGAGTTTTCACCCTGCTTTCATCATGGCCTTGAGATGTAGGCTCTTCTTCGCCTACAACAACTGCGTCCTGCACCTCGCCACCATTGGCTGTCTCTCCTCTTCTAGCTTCGCTCTCCTCCTCCTGGTCGCCCACCGTCTGCAACAGCACGCTGAACTCGGTGCGAAAGGCCGGGCCGTCGGTGAGCAGCGCCGTTGGGGGGAGGCTCACGGCACAGCCGCCGCCCAGCAAGACCATGCTATCGCCGCCGTCGTACTCCACGCACCGGGAATTCAACCCTGGCCCCAGACATGCACGAGATGTTCAATTCAAAACAACAACGAGAGCAAATTTTCAGTGCTACTTCAAATTAATTCTCGAATGCACCGTCAAAATAGCCCCAACGCCAGTTCCAAAAGGCTGAAAGAAATACGACTTACCCCATAGCGGGTGCTCGTTCAAACGGCCGTCCGTCCAAAACGACTCTTCCTCGTTGGCCTGCGCGCCAAAGCCCGCTCGAATCGTGGTTTTCTTCGGCAAGAAATTCACGTTGGCCCAATTGTAAAGCAACTCGAGCTTGGCCACGCTCTTGGTGCCCGAGTTGAACTTGAGGCCACTCCCAACCTTGCTCTTGTCGCTCTTGTAGTTGCGTAGGGTCATTTCCCCTACCCAGGGCGCTTGCGCCAGCACGTCAAGGGACACAATCGGAAACGCTACTTCCAGCTCCTCTATGTCGCCACCTCCGTTCCCAGGGCCGGCGCTGCTGCTGCCGGCTAGGATGGACGACGTGCTCATCCCACTCAAGACTGATGCGTCAGCCGCGGGGCCAGTGTACTCGCCAACGCGCGTTTCGTTGAGCTGCACCACGGCCAGCGGCCGCCCGTCGCCCCGTGCAAACACGCAAACGCAACGCATGCGAGTGCGGTCGTCCATGGCGATGGCGTGCTCGATGCACCGACCTATGCCCAGTTCACCTCCTAAAGCACTACTGCTACTGCTGCCTTCTCCGCCCATCTCTGAGCCTAACGCTTGAGCCAAGTCCTTTGGATTGAGAATGTGGGCTAGGAGTGGCCCTGCACCGTCGGAGCCATCGCCTTTGCCACGGTCGAGCGAGTATGAGCCGTCGATAGGGTCAACGTCCATGCTGCACGCGCTCGGTGACACTTCCCATGTGCTCGTCTGCTCGGGACTTTTTCTTTCATTTCCTTCCGCACTGCTGCTGCCAGTGGTAGCAGAGCTCCAAACCCATGTTTCGAGCACGTTCTCAGAAGACGACGATGGTGCCTGTTTAGCGTCTGAACTAGCTTTTTCGCTGGTAGCTGCGGCTTCTGCGGAAGTGCAGAGGTTTAAAGTGTAATCCAGAGGCTTCCCAATCCGAAGTCCGAAAGTATCGTAGACTGTAGCGACACCCGTCCACGAACCTATAAGTAGTAACGAGAGCGATTTACACAGAGCACTCGTGAGAATTCGTCGAACGTAACGCATACATGAAAAGGGAAAACCTACCAAAGTTGAAGTCGCGAAAGGCCTGCCAAGCACTTGGGCCGCCACCGCTGCCGCCGCCGCCACCCCCACCTCCATTACCGCCACCGTCGCCGCCACCGCCGCCGCCACGTTTCTTCTTTGTGCTAACGCTCCTACTGGCAGCTGGAGGCTTTCGAGCAACAGTACTGCTTGCTATGACGTCCCTTCGTCGATGACGACCTTTTGACACGCCTGGGTCAGCCCAACGATTTAGTAGAGCTGGCCGAGCTGGAGTCAGCGCCGACACCGCACTCAGCACGCAAATAGAACTAACTAGATTTCGATGCATAGAAAGAATTTGCTGCCGGTTACTGGCGATGCAAATTATGTCAGTCAGACGATGGCAAAATGTTTGTGAAATTAGTCAGCTACACACACTAGATGCGAAAATGCTGCAATCAATCGGGGTTACATACATCAAGCATCAAGTGCATCAAGCCTGAATCAAGCGTCAAGCAAGCTTCAAAAAATCATGTCGAAGAAAAGACAGTGCTGTGTACTACAGTACCGGTACTACTGT
>Ga0307979_1003119_pt1 | contig 11258 bp, 14 predicted proteins | sample OrgLakmetage1058_FD_201833 | JGI IMG/M metagenome (GOLD analysis project Ga0307979, IMG submission 201833) | Saline water microbial communities from Organic Lake, Antarctica - #1058 | ecosystem: Environmental > Aquatic > Non-marine Saline and Alkaline > Saline | place: Antarctica: Organic Lake...
AGGAATTTGGCCAATGCCCCTCTCCCTCCTGAATCATTCCGCACTTGCTTTGTTTGCGCAACGTACGCGCATTCCCACTTCTGCCCGCAGCATTGGCTTCTGTGCCATTTGGGTTTGTATTAGTGCGAGTTCCAGCAGATTCTTGAACTGATCGACTGATCCTGCTGCACGAAGCAAAATCGATCGGTTATGCAGTATGGTATGGTATTGCAGTAAAGATTTTTACGACCATTCAAATGGTTCTTGTGATTCAATCAGTGTTAGTTGGATCTTTTGTTAGTGAAATTTCAGACCCGCAGAAGCCTCTAATTAGATAGTAAATTAAAGTCAAATGGCCAAGGAATAATTAAAGGCGGGCGGGGAGTTCCTCTTATTTTTTATTTTGGTGTAGGGCTACAGTGAAATCGAAGTTAGACTTCGAGACCGGAGACCGAATTGTTATCGCATTTAATAAATTAAGTCTGAGACTGGAATGATACCAGTAGACACCACCATAAAATACGCCGGTTCTAATATCAAGTTGGCAGGGCGCTATCGCACTATCGCTGTTCGTTGCGCACGCATATTTGCTTCGGCTTCGGCTCTAATCGGATCAGCATGCCAGGTCTGCATAAAACGACGCCAAGTCATCATAGCCATCATCGCTTGTCTCTTCGGTTCTGGTGGAGCCATTGCTGACGACACCGCCATTTTCATCGTCATTCAAGGTCGCATCCCAGGACTCCACTAGTCCATGTGCGAGGCCCAAGAGCACATTCACCGCTACGTCCGACCTCAGCACTCGCGCACCCAGCCCCACTGGCTCAAATCCTGCTGCTGCCAATAAGCTCAATTCGTGCCCTGCGCCGTCCCATCCGCCTTCTGGCCCCACTGCCACAAGCACTCTTGATTTGTCTGCTTCTAAAGGAGTCTTGACCGAATCGACCCTTGCTGATCCTGGCACTACTGCGGCTTCTATACGAGTGGTAGCTGGCGGAGGCGGTGGCACTGCCATCACGCGCCTTGATTCAGGACCACCATTAATCGCATATGGGTGAGCGACGACTCGTTTCGAAGTGGCACGAGGCAGCAACACATCGAGCTCGTCTTCCAAGAACACTTTTAAGCGTTTCGCGATCACCACACGAGGCACATGTACGTCTCCTGACTGAGCTAGGCCTTCGATGAGAAGTGCTCGCATGGAGGCAGGGTCCCGAATTAAATGACTCCCGAAGTAGTCCGGCTGAAAACACAAGGAGAAGCAAACGAAGGACATCGAGTGACGCAGATGCTTACGCAGGAAACGCGCTTTCAGTCTTATTCCAAATACAAAAAATGCTGCTTCTATACTTTACACATCTGGAACAACAGTGGAGTACCATACACGAGAAGACTACGTGGGGAGCAATAGAACTCGTTACCTCAACTTTAGAAGCACTCGAGAGAATGATGGTGCCAACGCCGAGTTGCGAGATGGCTGGCAGCATGCGCGCCAGCTGTAAGGGTCTAGGAAGCGCCAACAACAGATCCACTCGAGGCCTTGGCATCGGCTCAGGTACCCAAGGCCCTTTCAGCCTCAACTCTAGCCCTAGTGGCCAAACCTTCTGCTTCACCTTCCCAGGCCGCATGCGCGCTCGTTCAGCACCTCCTTGTTTTGCACCTGGCTGCTTCTGCTGCTTCAATGGTTCTTTATCACTAGCAACCCGGTCTGCATCCCATCCTTCCATATAGCCCTCCGGCCACTTCCAGCTCACTTCGGCATTGTCACACGCGCCCACGTCGAGCACTCCCGCTCGAATCTGATCGCCGTCTCTCACTCGCAAAATGAGAGCGACATGCTGCACTCGAGAGTCATCCATGGGCAAGAAGGCGCGGGCTCCTCTTTCTTCTCCTTCTTTACAAGAATCTATCACTGCACTTTGATAATCAGAAGACACTTCCTCGAGTTCAAGGAGAATGCGATTCAGCCCGAGGCACGGCCGTCTCCGGAGCCCTGATTGAAGAGCTGTCTGGATGGCTGGTTGGGCAGACTTACTAAGCCTAGGATGGATGACAAAGCTACGAACCGTAGTTACTGCTAGTGCCACGATACACCATGCGATAAACGGGCGAAGCAGCTTGAAGACCATCTTGATTTGCTTGAAGTGATTGCTCTATGCGTGAGAGGTCACGAGCTTTGTCGTGCACAGTGGGCTCAAACAAACACCAAATTCTAAAAGATTCCTCTCGAGTAGACTGCGGTCACTTGTTTCCACAGCTCGATGTGGGTTGAATGCTAAAACTGTCTAGTTAGATATCAATCTTCAATTCGCAAGTGTCAACAAATGCAAATGTAGATGGTAGCTTATTAAACAAGCACACTCACGCTAGTAGCTAAAATGCAAGGACTAGGCTTGCCTGTAGCCTTCACGTCAAGGAAGTTGTGACATGAAATGTACAATGCCAAACTAGGAAGCTAGTGAAGGAGCTTATCTAGACCGCTGCTTTATTGCTGCTACACACTTTATGCTAAGCTCTAGAAGTCTAGAAGAAAGTTCAAGAAGCAAAGCTGTCGAGTGTCATGTCGTCGTGTCGTCGTGTCTGCTTTTTGCTGGTCGTTCGTCGTTCGTCGGAAGTGTATTTCACAAACAACTTCATATTGGGGGCAAACATTACTGGCGCGTGCTCGCACGCGTGCCCACGTTACCGAAAATTCCGAGACTATTGACCCAGCTGGTTGCTAGACGAATCTCGTCTAGTTCAACCTCCTAGCAATGGCGCATCGCCGGAATGAGGTCGCATACTCAACTGCAGAATTTGTCGATTTCCTTCTCTTTAAAGAGAGGCACTCATCCGAACTTGTTCCCCCCTCGTTGCTTCGCTTCCTGCAGCGTGTGTATTCCGGGGAAGGCAACTTCTGTGACTTCGACCTCCTCGGGGACCTAGATTTCAATGCGCGCAGTCCCGTGGCGCCGACTCCAGATGCCATGGTAGCAGCTTTAGATGCATCAACGCAGGCTCGACGAACAGGTGCTGCGCCGGCCCTTCCTGGCACCGCTGGCGAGTCGAGAGTCGAGCGTAAGCGCCTAACGGAAAAGGCGCGACGAGCCGAGATGAATGAACGGCTTGATGAATTAGCACAGGTGCGAGTGCACGCTCGAAAGTTTATCATTCGTTCCGAGTTACTATGTTTGTAGGTAGGTAGTGTGCCCACCTACCATAAGATGACATATTCTGACCTGACCTCGCTCGTGCATTGCTTTTTAGGTTTTGGACGAGGTAGAAATTCCCAAGAGTACAGGGCGCAGTGGAGGCAACAAGCGCAAGAAGTGTGGCGGCGGTAGCGATGGTCCTTGCTGCGAGGGTGAAAATGCCTCTTGTGCCGTTGAGAGCGGGAACCGTGAAGGGCACCGGGTCCTCTTGTTAGGGCGCGCTATCGAACAGCTGAAGGCGCTTCGCTCTGCTCACGACGAAAGAGCTGCCGACGTTGTGCGCTTGGCGCTGCAGCAACAGCTGTTAGACGCATCGTCGTCGCCAACATCGTTGAGTGGAGTGGGAAGTCAGCCGGGGAAGTCGTCGTCAGAGCCCGCTTCTCAGTTGAGACCTCCGTCAAGCAGCGCTGCACCAGCTAAGAATGTTCTGCCGATGGCAATGGGACAACTTCAGCAGGGTCCTGCAGGCACCACACCAATGATGATGCTCATGCCGGTATGGGTGCCAGCGGGTTGCACAGCTCTAGCACCGCAGGTGGTGCCCATGAGTGCTGAGATGATGGGCTTTTTCGGGAGCAGCAAACCTCCTCAGCCACCACCAGCACCTCACGACCACGACGATCACGACCACGGTGTTTGTCCGAGCGGCAAGGAGCCCGACTCGTGCGACTGTGGCCCATGCTCCTCGACTCACACCAAGGACATAGCCATGGTTTAGAAATGAATGAGCGGGATAATCACTCGTTAAGTACTTCCTTTTTGGTGACAAACAATTTTTGAACTTAGCAACACCGTAATTTCCGTTGCGAAGTAGAACTCCACCATAAACCATAAAACGGCAGCACCAGGGCACTCGGCACATGAGTAGAGAGCGTAGCTTCGTTTTTATTCTACGGTGCGGAAGGGGATAAGTGTGGTGTGGGTGGTGGTGGTTGCGAGCTGCAAGCTTCGAGCTGCGAGAACTACCAACCAACTGGCCAACTACCATCCACACTACCAGCACATCTCTCGCCTGCGCAACTGGCATAACACGCGCATACGTAAAATGTGCAGGATAACGATGTGTCAATCGTTTGTCCACTAAATATCTTCAGCGAGCTTTCACAAGCGCACGGAAGCCTTCTCGATTGAGTACAACCTCGCAAGCCGCACTCTGCTCTGGGCTGGCGGCCACGTCGCACGCATGCCTAAGAGTCGGCTACCCAAAAGGCTCATGCTTTCGTGGGTACACGAGCCGAGGATAGCGGGCGGTCAAGAGATGACTTATGGAAGATCTATGGAACGGCATCTGAAGTACTCCGGCCTCGTGGACGACGACGGTAAAGCAATCACCTTTTCGGAATGGGCAACCCTGGCGCAGGACCGCGCTGGCTGGCTAAAGCTCGTTACGAAAGCGCCTTTCAGCATTGGAAAATCGCAGCTGCGGCCACCTCGGTGCGACACTAGAGTGACACCAGAGGAGAAGCGGAGGTTCCTGGCGCGGCGTGCCCAAGAGACTGAACAACGGCGTGCTCTCGTCACTGCAGAAACAGACGCAGAAACGACTTAAGTCCGATTTCAAAATTGTTTCATGAACAGTTTCCACTTTAGAGGGGGGTGGAAGTATTATGCTTCCTGCCCTCTGCAAACTATCCTCTCTACGATTTTGACTTGCGCGTAAACTTCTGCCCGCAGCATTGGCTTCTGTGCCATTTGGGTTTGTATTAGTTCGAGTTCGAGTTTGAGTTCCATCGACCACCAAATAAACAGCCACCGCCAAATACCACAATTCACAATGTTGTCTATGCGCAGCAAATCGCCCAGTATTATGCAAGTGGGCAACACACACACAAGGCACAAGGCACCACGCACCACGCTACCTCTGTTGTTATCGCAAAGTCGAAGGGCAGGAATATTATAAGCTACGATTTCTTCGTTAAGAATCCTTTTGCTAACTGCGCAACTGCGTACCGTGAGCCGCCGTGAGCTGTAAACTATTTCGAGAAGTAGGACTCCGTAAAAGCCCGAACCGCCAACTATAAGTAAGTAGCTGAGAACCGAGCGGGCGCATGCGAGTAGACTGGGCGCATTCAACAATACAAATAAATTGAAATTCCGCATTAGGAACTTTAATTTGAGCTTGAAGAGACTTCAAATGCCTGCGGCATGCTGCCATTCGGATATTTATCCTTCAAACTTTTCAACTCCTCTTGCATGTTCTTATAGGACTCTTGGTTTGAGTCCGATCGGCGCTTGTAGTAGCACGCAACGACAACAGCTGCCACGAAGATCAACGCGCAAACTACAATGGCAGCGATGGCGCCACCAGAAAGGCTGCTGTCGCTCTCGGTGCTGCCATCACTGCACGGCTCAGCGCCAGTGTAGTAGCTGTTGCTGCCGTCCGTCATCAGCAAGCCGCCGACGTCTTCGCAGGTGATGCCGAGGCAATCGTAGTTCTCCTCGAACTCAGCCTTGAGCGCCGCGAAGCCGTCAGCCATCACCCAAGGCTGGTCGTAAATGGAGTTACTCGAGGAGCTGCCGTTGACCAAAAGATTGTTGGCCACGATTGTTGCGGCGTCCGTGTCGCACACAGCGAGCCGAGGCAAGACTGCAGCCGCAAAGGCGTAACCTTCAGCCATCTCCTTGTCGCCACCGGAGAGGTACTCGAGCTTGTACGCGTAACGGAGGGTGCCTTGCACCAACGGCACAGTCATTAACTCCACAATACTGTCCTTGGTACCGATGAGACCAGAACATTCGCCACTGAGCATTTGGGTCTTGCCCTTGTTGAACAATTCCATCACGCGCTCGTTCACGTTCGACAAGCCCGACTCGTCATCGACGCATGTCCCATAATTGGCGCAGCGCTTGTCAGCAAGAGCATAAAGGAGGTTGCCCGAGCCCGAACCGTCTTCACCTTCAAGACTGCCCACATAAAATGCAACTGCTTCGTCCCACGCCTTCACGTAATCGTCGTTTTGGTTCAAGTTGTTGGCGTCGCAATCATCGACCGCGTCTTCCATCTCACGGATCACGTACATCCACACATTCATGTACGCGGCCGACTTTTGGGCCACTTCAACTCGAGGATCATTTGACGTGAGTCCGTAGTACTTGTTGTCTGGCTTCACAGCAGTGGGCGTGTTGAGGGCTTCCGTCACGAACATGTCTCCGTATGCGCCCGTAGCAGCACCGTATTGCGACACCTGAGTGCGGTAGTAGATTTCGTAGTCTTGGTAGAAGACCTGGTCGCTCATCTTGCTGTTCGCAGCCGTTGAGAAGCCTTGTAGAGTGCGGTACTTATTCTCAACAGCAGTCAAGTCAGCAACAGCTACTGTGACGTCGCCTCCAGTGGCCTTGATGGTGAGGTCGCCTGAAGATGCGTCGAAGCAACCAGTCGTGTCGGCGTTGGTGCCACGCTCGATGCACGTGGAGGTGTAGTACACGGTCAAAGTCGTGTCTCCGGACGAAGCATCGCTTTTCACGTAGCCCGCTGCGTTCGCGTTGGAAGCCTGCGTGACAGTAATGGCTGTGCCCGCAGTCACAGCAGAAGCGAGACCTGAGCCGCCGATCGTGAAACTGGCGTAACCTCCAGAATTAGCACCGTTTTCGTAAATGTCTTGAGCATTGGTCCATTCTGCATTCCCAAGATAGTCCATCATCTGTTCCAGGTCGAGGTCGATCTTTGCATGTTCAGAAACATCCGACGTGGGCTCATATCTGTGGATGATAAGAGGGTCATGATTGAGAGAAAAGAAATTAAAAGAAAGAACAAAGAAGAACAACGAAGATTCATACGTAAACAATCATGTCTTTCACTTTCATTTGCGAAGAGATCGAAATAAGATTGAGCAAAACTGGAAGTAAAACGAGAAGAAGTTCAAGTCGGGTCAAATTTGCACGTGACAGCTTTGATAAGACGAACAGGAAGATACAAATTCAAGGAGAGTTGTGGAAATTTCTTCTTCTCACCCAGCAATGGTGTCATACGACAAACGCCGAGCACGAAGCGCAGCTGCATTGCAAGCGGCAATGAGGGAGGCCACAAAAATAGGTTTTATCATTTTGATACTTCAATGATTAGAAATGAAGTTGTACATCTATGCTCGCGCCTGCACGCGCCTCGAGAATGAGCACACGCAGGCACGCGCCAGAGCAGAGAAAGCCAGAACAAGAACAGATTGTTGTCAGGACACCTAATTCTGAAGAAGAACATTCTTCTGCAGATTCGACGGAGAATTTTCCGTACTGTACAGTACCCACACACACGCCAACCGCGCCCTCCACCCTCCGCCCTCCACTCTCCACCCTCCATGCTCTCAGGCTATGATGAAACACTATATCGCATATCGCTGCTGTATAATCCAGATCTCGAGCTACCCACAAGAATACTCAAGTGGCATACTGGCACGGCGTGGGTGCTGAGCAGCAAGTAGAGATCGTTCGGAGGAAAAACGCGTAATTAGCTCTTCCTCTAGAGTATATGCTACATTGCCCTGTTTTTCTGCCATTTGCTCTCTAATTCCGATTCTTCGGGGATTAAGGCTTATATGAAGTTTCTAAAAGTTTGCTGGCGCACATGGAGCATAATAAGCACGTTTTATTGATTTTTATAACTGCCTCGTGGACCTGGGACCTGGGACGTGACACACCAACGAGTACTCAGTCCCGCCGAATTGTTCGGAGGGAAAGCGCGAGGTGGAGCCTTAATTGGCCATCTGGAACGAATTTGCTAGCATTTGCAGCTTAATTGTTTTCATGGGAGTATCAACTAGACTTGACTACGGTACATAGATAACTGGATATGTGCTATCTGTGTGAGTAGACCAACAGGCAGCTAAAGGGGTGTCATATCACATCTGAAATTTCACCCTCGTTGGCCATAGTACACACGAATTGAGGTGAGATTCCCACTTAGCGAGTTAATGCGGTCTTGCTGCTGTGGCCCGATATTTTGACCACATCGAGGGGGAATCCAGATGCCAAGAAGAACGAAATTCTATTGAATTTATAGCCTAGAACACGCCAAAATCGCTCAAAATCCGCAGTGAAAAAAGTGCTGTCGAGCTGCACATGCTGCTCAATTAAATGGCGCAAATCAAGATTTTGACGTCCAACTGACAAGAATTCCGTGGATTTAGGATTTACTCCACAGTGCTCTTGGGGTTCACCACATCCGGCACATCTAGAACTAATATGGTCAATGAACCGCGATTGCGATGAAATGAGGCGGAAATAATTAAACAGCACGAAGCACTTGCCATCTTGGACTGAAAGTGAAAAATTCAAAGGATTTGACTAGGAATAGTAGATAAGCGAGGAAAAAAAGATGGGTAAAAAATAAGCATTGGATCTTTAGGTATCCTGCACAGTGCTTCCATTAGCTTAAAGAAATATCTGAGTCACCATTTAGCCAATCAATTCTCATGCCTTTGCCTGTGTGCTTCCATTGCCTCCCCTCGCTCTTAATAGCGGCTCCTAGAATCGTGGCTTCGACTTCGGCGGCGATGCTTCTGGTGATGCCGGTGTTTCTTGTGCTTGTGGTGCTTGCGGTGACGCTCGTCGCTGTCATAAGAAGCCCGAGACCGAGATCGAGATCGAGATCGAGACCTCGAACGAGAACGGCGATAACACTTTCGCCGAAGAGGAGACCTCGATCGAGAGTCACTTCGACCACGCACATCTCTCGTCCTGCGGTCGTGAGGACTCCTCGATCGGCTACGCCTTGACCTGTAGTCACGAGGACTCTTCGACCGAGCGTGCTTCACCCTGTCCTCACGAGGACTTCTCGACCGACTCCTGCTCCTTCGTGGTTCCAATGGTGATCGATGGCGTTTGTTCTCGGCTGCTTCACTCATGTTGCTAGACGAAACGAGAGCTTGCCGCTTCTCTTGTAAGAGTGCTGTGATATCGTTGGTTTCACTGCTGCTAGAATTACTGTTCGAGTGGGTACGGAGCATGCTGCTGCTACTGCTGCTGCTGCTTGTGGTTCTGTGGCCACTGCTTCTGTTTCCTGCGGACTCTTCAGCCTGCGCACTGTCATGAGAAGGAAGCCCGCAAAGATGGCGCGAAAGAGTGCGAGGGCACGGAAAATCCCTCGACGCCGCAGGCACAGATGCTGCTGCTGCCACCGATGGAGCGTCCAAGGCTGATGGAGGTTGCCCGAAGATACAACCCTAAGTATGAAAAGCCAGTAGCGGGGCACAATTACATATAATTAGCATATTACATGCGCCGCGTAAATCTTTCTTCTTCCCTGATTTATCTGTATAAGTATAATCTAAATCCACCAAACAGTCGTTAGCTAGGCTACCTCCAACTCTCTTTGTCTCTCTCTCTGTCTCTCTCTCACTGTATCTCTTTATCAACAAATATACTGACTTGCAAGCTGAGGAAGCGAATCAGCGGAGCCCACGCTCGATGCTCGGACATTAGAGTAGGCAAGCACCCTACAATGATGAGGCCCCTCTGAGCGCGAGTCAGCGCCACGTTTGCGCGCCGCCAGTCAGAGACAAAGCCCACCGCGCCGCGGTCGTTGGCCCGCACCTAATATAATACCATGGGTACCAAAAATAAGAGGCATGCACACATATAGCACAGAGCGAGAGAGTCTCAACTTGTAACACTCCTAATAAAGCTACGGAACAACGAAAAACTACAGTGCACATCTATTACACAGACATGGCTGCAAGCTTGAATTAGTATTTACCGTGCTCATGATAATCAGAGCTTTTTCGCGCCCTTGGAACCCATCCACTGAGGCCACTTCAATAGAGGGGTGAGGCCGCAGCCGCCGCAGCAGCCGCACCTATCATCAAATTGAAGAAAGAATTGTAACACATGCGCCGAGGGGAAGAGTAAATTGAAATTAGATAAGTGATGGAAAAGAAACGACAAAGTAAAGCCAGACAAAAGTCAAGTGCTGTTTCCAAAGTCTGTGCAGTCAAAGCAGATGAGCCATGTTGATGCTACACTTGTATCCATGATTCACACATACACATGTAGCACCTGCGCAGCGTACGGCGTCACAACACCGATGTCCTCTGGCCGAAGGCTCAGTCGATCCGAAGAAGCAGACAGCAGAGCACTGATCACTTTCATGACTTCTTCGCCTTCCCTCGGGTTGCTGTGGCTCGTGCCGTCGCTCACCTCTCGCGCATGCGGTGAAGTAGGGATGAAACACAGGGGGAAGTCGCGTCTCGGCCACGAGAAGCCAGGGATGGGGGCTCGGTCAGCAGCACGCACGCCGTCGGTGATCTGACCCTGATAGAAACACGCACTGGGGAACGCCGCGATCGCTGGGTGCATGCGGTACTGCGTCGACAATAAATACGGTTCCACGCTGGCGTTGGCCAAACCCGTAAACAAGGCCACGTCCAAACCCTGTAGAGAAAGGAAAGGGGGAGAGACGTGGGATGCACGAAAGAAGAAGAAACACCAAAGGAACAGGAACCAAAGGCAACGGAAGATCCCAGAGCACAATTCTAGTCCCTTTTCTCCAACTACACCCTCACCTCTCCCTTGGCGAGATCCGATCCAATGGCAGGCGGCAGCTGGCAGTGGTCGCCAACTAGGGTTAACATCCGGCACCCCCTCGCGAGCGCCACCACGCAGGCTGGCTCGGTGGCTTGAGCTGCTTCATCCACCAGCACGCGCGAGAAGACGCACTTCTCTAAGATGCCACTCCCCACTCCAACACATGTAGCGCAAATGACGTCAGCGCTCTTCAGCGCTCGCGTGCGCGCCTCGTGGGCGGCCTGCGCTCGTTGTCACGAAGACGTAGGAAGAGGGTGCGAGACATAAGTGGAGAGTCAGAGGACGAATATACGCTCGTCAAAAGGAACATCAAAGATACTTTGAAGTGCCCGTTTTCCAGAAAAGCTGAGCAAATGTAGCAGAGCAAAAAGTGCATCTGTTCGCACATGAATCCCCATCTCACCTGTTTCGGGTCACCCCCAGCTCGCTTCATGGCCTCACTGGCCGCCTCGCCTGCGATCGCATCCACCGAGTAAGGCAGCAGCTCCGGGCGAGTGGCCTCGGGGCGACCAACGCGCACCTGTTGGTTTGTTCACATGCACCGGGAAGAGGAGATGGTTTGTAAAGAGTATA
>Ga0307979_1003124_pt1 | contig 11250 bp, 13 predicted proteins | sample OrgLakmetage1058_FD_201833 | JGI IMG/M metagenome (GOLD analysis project Ga0307979, IMG submission 201833) | Saline water microbial communities from Organic Lake, Antarctica - #1058 | ecosystem: Environmental > Aquatic > Non-marine Saline and Alkaline > Saline | place: Antarctica: Organic Lake...
GTAAGTACTTACGTAGTCTATACAGTAGTATATACTGTACTTCTGATGGCGCACGTATATATTACTTATTGAAATGCATATTTGGGTCAAAACCATTACTTATTTTTACGAACCCTAACAGTAAGAGTATTGAGTGTAGTGAAGATAAGAACATAAGAAAGACAAAGCTAGCCAGCTAGCCAGGCTAACTTAAGTGCGACATCATAGGCTAGCCTTAGTAGCCAAGCTTATCGAAGCGAGATCTACAGCTGTATCAAAGTGAATAAGAAGTCAGCGCGTATCCATAGTTCGTTATTCACTGTCATCTCAGGCGCGCGCGCCCCTAGCTAGCACACACGCGATCCTTAAAAGTAGTTTTCTGAATACTTAGGTATATGCGCGTTTATCTAGTCTTGACTAAACTTTGATGCTTGAAGGCCTTCGCCCATCAATAATCATTCTGTTAGTGTCACTTCGAACTATTTCAAGCTTCAGCTCATTGAGAGTCGCTGTCTCAATGAAAGCAGTACCACCGCAACAAAGTGCACCCAAGCGAGCTCGCAGTGAGATCGGAACGGCGCCCATACGAACCAAGCGAGGTGCTTCTCCAAAGGACCAAAATGGTGAAATTTTAAGCCAAAACGACGACGAGCCTGCACTCACGCGCACACTTGAAGTGAAGTCCACTTCAACATTGAACAAGCTTTCGGTGGTTGAGCAAATCGATGCCCTCGCAAATGCCAAGGCCCGCAGCGGTTGGCTTCTCCGGGACGGCCTTCATCACATTGCTGCAGCGAACAATGGAGTGCTCTTGCCCCTCATGGAGCGCCATGGGCTCCCTACTTGCTTCACCGCGGAAACAGCTACGAGTGACCGCCGCAGCGGCGGCAGTAAAAGCAGCAGCGCTGTGCAGAGTTCCACTGATTCTGTCATAAGAAAACCAGCAGCAGCAGCAGCAGCAGTGAAGCCACCCGTGAAAGAAACAGCGTACTTGGGCCTATGCCGCATCATTGTGGGGCAACAGCTCGCAGGAGCAGCTGCTCAAGCCGTTTCTGTGAAACTTCTCGCCCACTTCGGAGAAGGCACTGGAAGCAGAGGTGGTGGCTTGACTCCGGAGTCTTTTCTTGCCGCGGTTTCTACGCCTGCTGAACTTGAGACCCTGCGCGCCGCTGTCGGGTAAAACGAATTTTACCCTCAGTCTTTTTCTTTCGCCCTTGCTAATCCTACATTTTCGTGTTTCATTGCAGAAAATTGTCTTTCAATGTCCTATTTAAATGTTGCCTCTCCCACCTTTTACACTCCCTCTTTCTTCTCTGATTTTTTCTTGGAGTAAAGGCTCTCGGGCGCCAAAGCGCGCGCCCTCTTGGCCCTGTCCGAAGCTTTCGTACAGGGAGATTTAAGTGACGCGGCCTTGATGGACCCCGCCACCAGCACTGACGACATCATAAGCAGCTTGACGGCGGTGAAAGGCATAGGCCCTTGGTCGGCCGCCATGTTCCTCATGTTTCACAAACAAGCCGCGGACGTGCTGCCGCTCGGAGACTTGGTAAGAGTTGAGTACGTGAATTGGTTTGTACATGTGGTTACGAAGTTTCCATATCTACGTGTCCGTGCTTTTTGCTATAGCTGCGTGTAAGCCATCCACAATTTCTCTCACAAAGATGCTTCCTGAATACGCTGCCCTCTGCGTTAAAATTGATATCAGGGTGTACGCAACGGCATTGCCAAGCATTTCAACCTCACCGGCCGGGGCGCAGGCAAAAAGGGCACGTTGCACGAGACCAAAGACGCCTCCAAGATGGAAGCGCTGATGGCTCCGTTTGCGCCTTACCGCACGCTGGCCACCTGGTACATGTGGCGCGCGCTCGAGTCCACCCCCTTTGACGACAGCTTGATGTAAACACTGCCTGCCGAGCAAACATGTGGCGCGCGCTCGAGTCCACCCCCTTTGACGACAGCTTGATGTAAATGCTATTTAGTAAATGTTGCGCTCGTTGGTGACATACCGGCAGCTGGCAGCTGTGGACCCTTTCGGCGCTTGCGCAGCAAAATGCCCGTTTCTATTTCGGGTTTTGGAGAGAAGCAAAACTTTTGGGTCTCCTTTCGTAAGGGAGCCTTATGCATATTGTTGTGTGTTAAGAGTTAAGAGAGAACATCCTAGTCGCGTCTAAATCCCAATTCGGTAACAATACAATTCAAGCCACGCGTAGCCGAATTCAATTAAAAATGATTAAACTCGAATCACTTCAAAATAATTTCAATTTTCAATTTTAACATAAATTTGGTGTTTGTATTGGTATTAGATATAATTTTAAACGAAATACGAATTTTTGGATTGGCGAAGTCAAAATAGAATTAAAGAGCAGTAAAGAAATTTCGTTGTCAAAATAGGGGCCGCTAGCCACTAGCGAGCGTCTTGTAGATTGGTAGACGAGCGACATACAAGGTTATCGGCTACTATTACAAAAATAAACGCATATTATCCATTTTTCATGCCCAGCACACATACACTAGTATTAACTCTTCCGGTGCCGGCAAGCCGAGTCGCCAGTAGGCTACCAGGTTTTTCCAATGACCAGGGGATACGAATAAGTCAGGTGCTGCACCCCGTTGGAGTCGATGAACGCGTCGGTGGAGGTGTAGGTCCCACGGTACATCATGCCCTTGGGGCACTCGTTCCACCCGTGCCGGGGGAACGCAAAGACGTGGGGCTGGCTGCAGGGGGCATAGCTGCCGATCATCAGCTCGTCGGTTTGCCCCACCACCGCCCTGTAATTCAACGAAGAAGCATAAATTAGGAACACACATAACGCAAGACTGAGCAGGAAGCAAGGTCAAGCAAGAACAATATGTCGAAGTACAATCTTTAAACGAAGAAAAAGAAGAAGAAAAGTATTCAATCAAAGAAAGGACTAGAAAGAGAGTTTGTTTGAACTCAAATGATTGAAGAAAGAAGCGAGCGGTCTCGAGCAGCTTCAAAGTATCTAATCATGAACTCACCGCTTCGTTTTGTTGACGAATTTCAGAGCCTCCAGCAGCTGATGGTTGACTCGGAACGATAGTTGGAACTTGAAATTGGCGCCTTCTTTCATTCGCAGCCCTTTGCTTTTGAGCTCCGTGTTTCCCGCCTGAATTTACCGGTTTAAAAAAATAAGAGTGAAGTCGACGAAGAATAAAGTAATGGGCTCATCGCACTCCTTAGCATCAGTCGAATACTAGTAGGGATGAACTACCTCTGAGCTCAAATCGAAGACTGCGTCAGGCACGGAAGCATCTTCAAAGATGACGCGAAACTCCGTAACAACTAGCTTGCGTGGATCAGAAACATCTCCAAGGTCTCCTTGAGCTGCCGCACCCAGCAGCGACTCCTTGTACTTGCGCAGAGAGTCGTCACTCGCATCTGCGGCCATGATGTCAGCAACATTCGCAGACGACTTTTCGCTCACCTTTTGGATATAAACAAGTCGACGAACGATAGTAGACACATTATTGATTATCTTTACAGCCACAGCATACAATCGATCATGGCAAGATGATGGCACTGATGCCTACGGTTGAACCTCTCGGTAAAGATACATTTGGTCAAGATACGAGTACGTACCGTGACTTTTGAGAATTCTTCGGATGCGTCTTCCTCAGCGCCGCCGAGGGTTGGCCCGGCTTTGAGCTATGATTTCGAAAGGGATAGTAAAAATCAATTTTAGAAAAAAAGTTAGCCTCTCGCGCGACAGGTAACTGAGCAACTGAGCACTCACCCCCTCAAACACGCCCATCCCGGCTAGCGCGCTCTGTCGTCGAGCTGGCTTTCCAGAACCGCCCCCAGATGCCACTGATGCCTCCATCATCTCTGAACGAGCTTGCTCGGCGAGCGCATCCGCCCTCGATGCCGCCGCGGCGCGGTCGTCCTCCTCTTCTTTGGAGTACGGGGACTCCTTTTCGGGTGCTAGAGCTGCCATTTTGTTGCTTTTACTTATTTTTGTATTTTTGTTGTGTTTGCTACAGTACGTATTTGTACCACACTACCCTGTATTTCTTCAACGAAGATCTTTTTCTTCTGAAGATGAAGCTCTGGCCCCTTGCTTTGGCTCAAGAGAATCTAGCTACTTTTTTGGTGTCATACATGATGTACGAATGTGTCTATTGCAAAGTACTACAGCTACGGCAATAGGTTAGATGATGGCTTATTAAGGGACTTTTTAGTATTGTTGATATTAGCCAGTAGTACTGCTGATGATATCTATATCATAGACAATTTGCAAATTCACAACGTCCAATTACCTCAATCGAGAGCAATTAGAGTAGGGTAAAACAGGAAATATATATTATTAGGTCGTTCGTAGCGTTCGGTGTCTCGTACGTAATAAATGGCAGCGGTGCATTCAGCAGAGTGCATATTATCGGAGATTGGCCAGCCTTGTGATCCGTCAGAACGAAATTCAACCGGTGTGCATGGAGTGGTTAACCTCGAAAGCAGCCCAGACGGGACGCTCACAATTATCACCTACCATATCAAAGGGTTGACACCCGGCGAGCACGGGTTTCACATTCACGAATTGGCCGACTTTTCGAAAGGCTGTGTGTCCGCGGGCCCGCACTACAACCCGCACCAGTTGCCTCACGGAGCACCCACGGCTGCTCAGCGGCACGTGGGCGACCTGGGCAACGTGGTTGCGGACAAAGATGGGGTGGCGTCTGGTCGCCTACTGGACTCCTTGGTGAAGCTATCTGGGCCTACCTGCGTAGTGGGGCGTAGCATGATTGTGCATGCCGACCGTGATGACCTTGGTCTAGGCGGGCACGCTTTATCAGGCACTACGGGCAATGCGGGATCCCGTGTTGCCTGCGGTGCTATCATTGCTCTTGAAAGACCGCCTGCTAGGCTCTGATTGAGTCTGCTCTCAATGGCTTTGACGAAGCGGAGATACAGGCGCCTGGTTTATAGATTTGTGCATATTAATAATAATTTATAAATGTTCTAGCCGCAAAGGGCAAGGGGAATCGACGCCTGAGAAAAACATTGAGACGATGCCCTGCTGGGGCAAAAATAGCCCAGAGAATTGCCTCGTGGACCTGGGACGTGACACACGAACGAGCACTCAGTCCCGCCGACTTGTTCGGAGGAAAGGCGCCAGTTGGAGCCTTAATTGGCCTTCTGGAGCGAATTCGCTAGCGCATTTGCAGCTCAAGTGCATTCTTTATGTGCCTCTGTGACTGCTGTGTACTTGTCTTTCTTTGTTTTTGGGAGAGTATTAACTAGACTAGACTAGAATCCGTCTATATGCCTAATTATAATTACAGCACAATCGCATAATCCCGGATTTGGATTTAGAGACAGAAGTGGAAGGCCCAGGGACCAAAAGTCGGTAGTCTAGCTCAAATGCACAAATTTATCTCGTATCTTAAACTTTTTACACCGCCAGTGAAAGCTAAGATTCTTAGTCTTCTTTTAGTGCCACGGTAAAATAGCTAGAGAGGTCATGAGAATACTAAGCTCCTTTGCTGTTAGGCTTTATCTATAAGTCTTAGCCTCCTACTTCCGGTCCCTCGGGGCCTGTCTCAAATAACCAAGTCACACGTCACACCCGTTGAACGCTGATTGCCAGCTCCAGCTGGCCGCACTTACAAAGGAATCAAAGGTGGTACTTCAAGTGAATACGAGGTCAGTTCTGGTTTAAATTGAAATCTAAATCGGGCACTGAGCGAAAGCACGCTGCCGTTCCACCAAGTACGTACAGGAATCTACGCAGAAAATCAGATTGACTCTTTAGTCTTCACGTGAATTATCATCTTCAATAGATTCGCTGCCTGTCTCGTACAGATATATTTTAGTGGCTTTGTGAGTTTCCACCCGAGACGGCGTCAAATCTGCCAAACACACCCAGGTGGAAAGTGCAAGTAAATCAAATACAGAGGATTACAATCACATGTAATTAATCATGCTCACTTACTTGGGACTGAGAAAACATAGGAGACCACCCGGCATTGTTCTTTGGCTGCTAGCTTCTGCAAATACGGCGCGACGAGCTGCATGCCCTTCGGAACCAGGTAAACGAAAGCACACGTCGCAGCGCTCATGTCCACCTCGAGCACATTGGCATGTAAAACCTTCAAGACAAACAAAGGTCACAAGTCACAAGGTATCAAATGGAAGCGGCGGCCAACGATACAGGGAACACTACATACTGTCACGCGGGAGCCTAGATCAGCCGCTTCGACAGCTGCTTTCGCCCTGGTTGCATACTCTTGATCATATTCGACGCCAACACACTTCAATCCAGGAGTAGCGAGTGCTGCCGCAACCTAAAATGGTGTTGCCGTCAGCTATACAGGTCAGTACACTTGCATAATCTTTGAAATACCATAAAATTTTTGACGAAGTCTGCTATCTAGCCTATGGATATCTGAAAAATGATTTGAAATTTCGCGCACCATGACACGGCCGTCACCGCAACCTAACTCATACAACACGTCGTCCGCCTTCAGCTGCAACAATTCAAGAGCAGTGCTGACAACGGGTTGCATGGATGGATTGAATGGTGCTAAATTTTCTCCAACTCGAGTGGCGATCTCAGAACTAGCAGACGCTGTATTGTTTGAAATGGAGGCTTCACGCGCAGCCATGGTTAACTGTTTGTTGGGGTTTTGGATGCAACTCTTATGTGTCGCAAGACGGAAAGCTAGGCTTTCATTCAGAGCAAAGATGAAATACTGCCCTTCAATATACTTTGATACTTTTCCCCTTGTGATACTTAGAGAGCTAGCCTCTAGTAAAAGGTTCAACGAAGGACACTAGATCTATAGTGCCACTGGAGCTCAGAGATTTCCGCTAATGAACTAACTGTTGGTCAGCGGTCAGTCAGCGGGCAACGCATTTTCTTCTGTCGCACGAACGATGACGAACAGAGAAAAAGGAGGCCAAGAAGAAAGTTTTGGGAAAAGAATAAAAACTACGGATTTTCATTGAGAGCCAAAATTAAATGATGTTGCTTATTGCTGCATCGCTGCATCCATTTCCAACAGAAGCAGCAGAGTTAAGATTTTGAAAAATATTTTGCGGGAGCTCCTTCTTGTTGCGCCTCCATCTTTGAACGTCGCATCCTTTTCTATTTCGCCATGGACTACCTCGATGACCCAACAGTTGATATAATGAAACTGGCAACAGAACAAGAGAAGAACTTGCGCGATCTCAAAGAAAAGCGCAATCAGTCGAAGAAGCGCACGAAGGAGCTTTCAAAGCAGCTCAAGGTTTGAACTTAAGTTGTTCAAATATATAAACTAAATTCGAACTCAAGAATTTGCTCAGACCTGTGCTTTTGCGGCAGATTGAAGAAAGCAAAATCAACGACTTGGAAAGAGCCAACGACGAAGCCGAAAAGGTTTGAGTAAAATGCAATACTTATTGCCAGTCAAGATGCTCATCTCAAGGATTATAAAATTTTCATAATTTCAGCAAAACTCGGAGCTTGAGGCGCGCTTAGAATATACCATGCAGATGAAACAAGACGAGTTGAATGCTCTTCGCAAGCTTGAGGCTGAATCAACGCAGTTGGAAAACGAGGCTGCGGAACTGACCAGCAATACTGTAGCGGCGAAGCGAGGATTTATCGAAAAGTGTGTGTTTCTCATCTTCCATTTCCTGCCACATGCTGATAGTGAGCTTAACTGCTCAATCTAACTCGTATACAATTCTTATTGCAGGATGCAAAGTGCGCTCGCTGAGAAGCGGACTATGCTCAATCTTCCACGTACGACGGATCTTGGCGACAATAGCATCGATCCCGACGCTACAAAAATGAAAGCACTTTCGAAGGAGCTCGCAACTGCATTCCAAAAAGTTCCATTGAACGGCCGCTTAGCGTTATATGGTACCTTCCTGACGGAGGCTAATAAATTTGCGACGTAAAGAAGTCGAGTAGCCGGTGTGAAGACCTGAAGACCTCCAATCTTACAAAAAAAACAAGTTTTGAATCGTATACAAATCTGGTTTGGCAATTGGGGTGGGAGTCAGCACAGATGTAGGAAACTGAAACAGTATCTACAGTGCTAGTAGTTGAAACGAGTCGACGACAATATATCGCCCCTCAGGCCCGTGCTTACTGGCGCCTCGACCTTTGAAAATACTGCGAAAATCTCAATTTTTTAATCGTAATCATAATTATAATAATTCGTGAGTATGGAACTTATAAAACTCATAAATAACATAAATGCCTTTATGTATCCTGTAGCCGTATACCCCGCTTCTGAATAGACAGTTAATGAGAAATAATATGTTCCTGGAATCGTAGCTGTGGCATATCCGGGAACTATGATTTTTTTCTAGGCCACTAGAAGCACGTGAGTACGAGGCAGGCCTAGTAACGAGAATCAGTAACAACCCCATAGCTCTTCGATAATTTTCTGGCGTATGATTTCTTTGATTATTTCACAAAGTTGTTTGGGCGATCGACAGCACGTTGGAATTCGCTCATCAATGTGCTGTCTTGTAGAATACTGCCAGCGGCGGCTGCTGCTGTGCCTAATCTATCCCTGGTAGGCATCTCGAATGGCCTCGACGAATTTACTGCCTTCGCAGGACTATTGCGCCGCAAGCGCCACTCGTGGCCACCAAAACCAGGGTTGGCGCGTGAATGGCCGAGCGCAATGTCCACAACCTGCGCAGTTTGAGGCCACGCGGCAAAATGCGCGTGGCGCTGCAGCTCATTGGTCAGTGCTGCTAGTTCCTGGGCACAGCTATTACGAATACTTTTCATATTGTCGCTGTTAGTCGTGTTTTCAGGACTGGAGTAGTCTATATCAAACGCGCCAGTGTCGGATATGAAACCATCGTCGTCATCGTCGCGCAGCGCGTTGGCACAAGCGAGGAGCGCTGCATCACATTCGTCGCACCACAATTCGTCCATAGAGCGATACATACTTTGCTCCGGCCCATAGCCATCTTGGTGGCCAAGATCTGAACTGCGACTGAAGGCAACTTCGCTACTGTTGTTGCTGCTTTCTGAACCACTCTTCTTGCTGCTGAGCATGGCAACACCTGTACGAGAGCCCCACCGCTGCAAGCTCCTGCGTGCCCGGTAGGACTCTAAGACGTGCAGTGCTGTTGCCCAATCGTTTGCGGCGATGCATGCTCGCAGCGCGTACACCCACGTAAAAGCGGCGTCTGAGCCACCCAAGCCACCGTAGACGGCAACGGACCTAGAATCTCGTGAGGTAGCCTCCGTTGGTTTATCGACGTTTGAGGAGGTACCAGCGCTGCTGTCTGTAGATTTTTTGTTGGCCGCTCCAGCTGCTGCCGTTCCTATTCCTGCTGCGTCGCGCATGCGCTGAGCTCGTTGCTTTGGGCCTCCGAGCTGAAGCTCATAATCGTGCGCGGCAAACCACTGCGCCAGGAGCTCCCGCACTGGTGCGGAGGTACCTGCTTCGGCAGCAGCCCGAAACGCGGCGCCGAACGTGCGGTCATTGGGTTTTACAGCCGCGGCAGCCGCAGCACGCCTGGCACGGCTGGTGCTTCGTCGGAATTCTTCCGTCGGTTTGATGCGGGACGACGCTGACGCGTTGGGTGTCTCGTTATGGACAGGGCTGACCCCACCAGGCGCCAGAGCAGAATCTCGGTGACGAGAATAATGGTCTTGGTTGAGGTGGTTGCGAGTTACTTCTGCAGCAGCTGCCGTCATTTCATGGAGCAGCGCTAACGCTTCTTTCCATTTCCCGCGCACAGCGCACGCTTGCATCGCGCTGGTGTAAGTGACCACATTCGGGGACACGCCATAGTCGAAACGCATGGCCGCCTGTGCATACAGATGTGTTGAGAAACGCGCATGATTTCAAAAGCAGAAGCCATGAGGAAGAAGAAAACATTAGCAAACGTAGAAGCAAATGCAAAGAAGTATTACCAAGAGGCCAAGAGCCGTCTCCCAGTCCCCGGTTTTCGCACAAGCGTCAATGGTGGCTGAGAAAGTGATGACGTCAGGCGCCAGCACGGGATGATCCACAGCCACATGCTATGCCATGGAAAGATGTGAAAGGCAAGCGAGAAGAGAAGGGTGAATGAGGAAAAAAAAAAGCAGAACTGATTATCAATCATGAATCAAAATACACTGACAACGAATTCTTTTTTTTGGTACCTCGTACAAATCGAGGGCCTCCCGAAGTGCGCCCGCTTTTCCACATGCCTTAATGGCAGCGTTGTAGCACACCAGCAAGTCGGCTTTCAACTTCTGGAGGGCAATGGTCTGGGCTTTGCTCTGCCTGCATGCCGCAGCTGCAGCTGCCTGTGCTGCGCGCTTCTCTGAATGAGCCAAGTACGAGGCGCGCGCCTGGTTGCTGTCCTGCTTACTGCTCTTATCGACTCCACCGCTGTTACCTTGACTGGTCGAACTGTTGTGCCCGGATTTAGCACTGGCAGGCATAGGTGAAGGTTGGTGCGAACCCAGCGTGAGAGCAGAGACGAGGTCACGCTCGAGGCCACTGCGCAATTGGGCCAGCACCTTTACATGCAAAAATAAAGGAGGGGCAAGCAGAATTAGCGAAACGGAACACAATTGAGAACGGAAGGGCAAATAAGCTTGGTTCATTCTACACTCGTCAGATCGCTAGGACGGCAGGAAAAAAAAAGGAGGGGTGTCTTTCAAACTAGTCGTTCAAGATAGTTCACTGCAGGCCTACTCCATATCTGCAGCACTGAAAGGGTGCAAGACCGCAGACTTGGGCAGTACCTCAAGCGCTTTCTCCACTTGCGCGCCCTTGGCACATGCTGCCAGCACTGCCCGAAACACCCGCAGCGGCGCTTCTGCGTTGTTCAAGCCACTGTAATTTTTCATTCCAAAGCTCACACTCTTGCTGCTGTTGCCATCACCATTGCGGTCGCTTTGCTCTAGGATGTGCCGCAACCTGCTGCTTCCTTCGCCCCCAGGAGGAGGATTAGCACTGTCAGGTGGCGGTGGTGCATGGTACGGCTGCTGACGAGCGGCAATGGAAATGTGGTCGGTGGCGTCGCAGAGCCGGTCGTAAAGTTGGAGGGCTGACCGCCAGGACCCCGACCGCTCACACGCGTGAATCGCCGACGCGTACGAGAAAGAGTCGGGGGCGACACCCGCCGCTGGCATGTCCACCTGTAAACAGCATTAGCATAGCACACAAAGTTAAAGACAAAGGTGTAGTCAAGGAGGATTGACGGTGGTGGTAGCACTTCATACCAAGAGGAGCTCCACAGCGTCTTCAGCATGTTTCTTGGACTCGGCACACGCAGCCAACGCGCCGTTGAAACAGTGCAGA
>Ga0307979_1003125_pt1 | contig 11246 bp, 16 predicted proteins | sample OrgLakmetage1058_FD_201833 | JGI IMG/M metagenome (GOLD analysis project Ga0307979, IMG submission 201833) | Saline water microbial communities from Organic Lake, Antarctica - #1058 | ecosystem: Environmental > Aquatic > Non-marine Saline and Alkaline > Saline | place: Antarctica: Organic Lake...
ATTGAGGTGCACCGCTAAATGACGGTGCCCCGTTCTATTTAAATGAAGGTGCGTCCTGGTCATAGTATCGTGTTGGATCAGACTCCCAAACTGCATCAACGGTTGCATTGGGCATGTCCCCCATATAAGACGCATCCGAATCGTTGTCGGAGTCAGAACGAGTCATGAAAAAACTGCTTAGTGCGCCGATCACGAATACAATGCCCAGCACCAACCATCCGACGATCCATCGGATTACTCGGTACGATTTATAGGGCTTATAGCGTTCGTCCATTCGATCTGTGGCGGCTCTGAGTATCTTGAGCAGTCCCAGACAACTGAGAACCGCACCCACCACCAATCCAAGCCAAAAGACAAAACCCTCGCTGACCAGGATAAAAAAGCCGTTGCTCGCCAAGAGGATTATTCCGGCTCTTAGCCGCCAACGGTCTGCCTTGGACTTGGGCATATTCCACAAACGCTCGGCGTAGTTGGTCATAAATTAGCCACTCCTGTAACTTACTGTCAATGCGAAAAATTTCTCATTTATGCCAGCACTTATTCCTAGAAAGCTGTGGATAACTTTTCAGTACAGAGCGCGTCAACTGTTGTTCTTGAAAGCATGAGTTGGCCGGTTTAGTCACTTTATGGCGACATAAGGATCCGCTAGTGGCCGCTCCAATAACTCGATTATTCACCTTACCCCCATTTAGCGGCCGAGTGGTGACCATCTCACCATAATTTGCCTCAGTTTTGCGCCATAGTTTGGCCTGTCTCGGACTCAGGTCCTCCGCTTTGACCACAAAGCGGACCTTTTCAGATAATGGCCTACCCAATCCGCTATTCGGAAACAAAGCACGCTGAGGTCGCAAAGCGAACATTCAGATGACCACAAAGCGCACCTTTTCGCCGGCCCGCGTGACTTCTTTACCTCCCCTCTGATTCACTGGAAGACCTGACGCCATGGGAATATCTGGCGAAACACCAGCGGGCGGAAAACTCTAATCAGCCGTGCAACTAAAATAGGGATGGTTACACTTGAACATGAGTTATACAGTACGAACGCTAAGTATCGATGAAGTTCGTGAGGTATTAAAAGACGAGGGCTACGAGAGCGTCCGTGAGCACATTCAAGAACGGGATGGCAAGTATCAACTCAAAGAGGAGGCCTCTGCCATATCTCCACGACCCTCATATCATTACGCATTTGGCCTAACTTTTATGACCTTGGGCAACAATGGGGCCGCTGAGAAGGCTTGCGGGTCTCTTTGGCGGTACCTTGGTCAAGGCGCTTTTCAGAACAGACAGAGGGCTGAAATTCAAACGTCGAAAATTTTTACACTAAGGTTCCAGATCCGGGAGGCGGTGCGGTGATTTTAAACCTATCCTTCGATATTTCATTCAGTTAGTAAGGTAGGTTCGGAATTTGCAAAGTCGTTGACGGATTAAATTTTTCTTGCACAAATCAGTAGTAATGGAGAAATATGCATGAAAGCATTAGGAATCGCAGTTATCGGTGGGCTAATCGGGTTAACCGGCTGCGGCGGTGGTGGATCGTCGTCGGAAGAAAGTAGTGAAACCCCTAGTCAACCGGAAACACAAACAGGCGTATTTTTAGATAGCCCCGTCGCTAACATCAACTACAGAACTGAAACCTTGGGGGACGTCACTAACGCCAATGGCGAATACGAATACTCAGAGGGCGAGACGGTAACATTCTCTATTGGTGACCTTGAGTTTCCACCAGTTCCCGCAAAGGCAATAGTGACACCTTTAGATTTGGCAGCCACGCAAGACACATCGGATTCTACAGTCATAAATATTATTCGATTGCTGCAATCATTAGACGAAGATGGAAACCCGGAAAATGGAATTACCATCACAGAGACGGCCAAGAATACAGCTACTCAAGTTAATTTTTCATTACCAGAGAGCGATTTCGAATCGTCAAGTGCAACAGTGAATCTTGTGGCAAATTCGGGTTCAACTAATGTCGCTTTAGTTTCTACAAATGATGCCGTGGCTCATTTTGAAAAAACGTTGTCAGATACGCCTCTAACCTCTCGGGCTGATATAGAAATTCCCAAAAAACAAATATCAATTGATGGTAATAACACCGACTGGTCCGGAGTACAGCCAATAGGTCTCGATCCGACAGGGGATCAAAACGGGAACTCAAGCACGGATTTAGTGAAGGTTTCAATAGCTAAGAGCGGTGAAACTATTGCTTTGTTGTTGGAAACAGCTGGCAATATTCAGCTATATCACACTCCAGGTAGTGATGCCTCACATTACGAAATTGGATTTCGCTTTTACACTGACAGTAAATGTGATGGTGATGATAAAGGGTTTTTTATTGTGAATAACTTCACTTTTTCTAATGGGGATAACACGCATGTAATTAGCGGCATCGGGAATATAACCGGTGACGAGGGCCAACAGACAAACACAGCGCATGCCGGAAATTTTCTAGAAACAAGTTTTAGTTCAAGTATCTTATCAGTCAATGAAGAATTATATTTCTCCTTAAATCCTTATGTACAATCTTTCTCTCCGGAACGTATATCCACGCTGCATGATAAGCTGAAGTCAGATATTTGTTTTCGATGGCCGGTACAATAGATATAACGAATAGCTCCACTGGACTTAGTAACCTCTTATGCTCTAAAGCGTTCGAGGTTGCTTTGTGCAGTGAGTACCCACCCCTAACCCCTCAGCCGAAATAAGGCGTATGGACTGAAGTAGTCAACTAATATCGGACAGTATTTGTAAGGCTGGACTTCCCCCGTCCACTGGACATTTTTGGCTCATGATTGGACTTATCCCGGTGCACTGGACACTCCTGGCCTATGATTGGTTTTGCGTTAAATCAAGTAATCTGCGCTTTGGACGACTACCCCGGCTCCCTTCACTAGCCCATCTCGGTGTGGCAAAAAGATCCGCTTTCCAATGGAAGCGTAGATCTTTAAAAAGGGATTACTAATGTTCGCTTTTGTTTAGACATTGGAGAAGTCTGGAAAAACCAGATATACGATTATCGACTGACTCCGAGAGCGGCTTCGATTCCCAGTGATTCGAATTGAAGGGCCACGTTACAGCAATCAGATCTCAATACTCTCAGCTATCTCCAGAGCATCCTCCACCTCGACACCAAGGTATCGCACAGTACTGGACATATTTGTGTGCCCCAATAGCAACTGGACTGCTCTAAGATTTTTGGTCTTCTTGTAGATCAATGTTGCCTTGCTGCGTCTCATTGAGTGGGTGGCATAGACAGAAGGATCGAGTCCAATGCTGGTTATCCACTTCTTGACGATACGGGCATATTGATGAGTAGTGATGTGATCAAAATTCCTCATCCGGCTCGGCCATAAATAATCCATACCTGATAGTCCGCGAAATTTGATCCACGCTTCGACGGATTCGCGAGTCTTTTTGGTTATCTCAAACTGAACAGGCTGACTGGTTTTTTGCTGGATGACTTGCGCCCGATCCATAACCTCACCGTTTCTGGAAATATCTCGAACCAAAAGCTTTACCATATCGCAGGATCGGAGTTTGCAATCAATCGCCATGTTGAACATCGCCAGCTCGCGGATATTCTTTGCAATCTCCAACCGAATGCGGATAGCCCATATTTGTTCGAGTTTGAGCGGTAACTTCTGGCCAACGAGCTTCCCCTTGTTCCAGGGAGCTTTGCTGATAGGAAATGTCATGACGCGGCCCTCTTCGGAGGGTAAGGGCCTTTAAGTATGGTTCAGAAGATCGTTCTCTGCCGCCCAACCTGGTCGCAAAGCGGACATTCAGCCTCTTTTTTAAGAATGTCCGTATTTGACCACAAAGCGGACCTTTTTCTTGGTCCCGTGCGCCCAATATAAAGACCTGGTGCCATAGTAATATGAAGAAACACTAACGGGCAGAGAACTCTAAACATCAGTGCAACTAAAACAGGGATGTTTACAAAATCACCCGCCAAGCAATCGTTGCCGTCTTTACCTCCATGGTATCCGGTTTCTGTATTCGTAGGTGCTGCACTGGGAGCACTTCGATGTGACGCAGGTCTTCCCCAAGTGTACCCAGCGCATTCCGGAATTGCTGACCCGTCAAAAAGTCGCTCGCCTCCTGTCTGTGGTCTCCAACCCCAAGCATCAGGCGTTGTTGTCCATTACCTACGGTTGCGGTTTACGGATTAGTGAGGTGGTGGCGTTCAATGGTGGGTGGGTCTTAATCGGCCCAAATTGACTAGATGCACCCTGAAGCCTTTTGTGGTCTAGCCCTTGGGAGGCGGGGTTTCCAATGAGTACCGCCGATTGTAGGCACAGAGTTATCCTAGGGCGAGTAAGGCAATTCAGACACTTTGACCGCTGCCCTTTTGTCGTTTTTGCTCGCTTCGGCTTCGAGTGATCGTATTCGGACAGTGATCCTATCCACAACGTTCCCCAAAGCCGTTTCCTAGACCGAGCCATCGTATTTAGTGCAGCTGCAGGGTTCCAAGTATGGCATTACCCGGCCTTGACTGTTCTGTAGTAGCAGGATCAAACAGGGTTATCACCTCCGCCTGACTCGGATCAAAAGAGAAGAAAACGTCGTGCTCAAGCCAGGCAATGCGCCTATCACCCACGGCGAACGATGATATCTTCGGGAGCCTGATCTGTGACAAAGAGCGAGTGCCTGCAGCTGTGCCGTCGGTTATTATAATGTTGCGATTACCGCCTTGGCGGGTACCGAATACCACCGCATCTGCCGCTGCTAGCCGTTGTGGCAAAGGCGGTGACCAATCCATTGCTTCTCCGGTCTGCAGCTCGTAGAGCGTAGTGATGCCTCCGGTGTCCGGATCAATCGAACGAATCACAGTAGGCGTTTCAAACCCTGCGAATTTAGTCGACTTCTTACGTATGACTCCGGAATACAGCAACTTTCCACCTGCAGAGATGCCCGTCTGGCGAAGGCGGCCCGATAAATCACCGATGTTCTCACTGGTTTCCGACAACTGTTTTAACTCGCCATTGGGTGAGACCTCGAACAAAGGGTTGCCGCGCTCCCTACCGAGTGGCGATCCGAGTAAAGGCACAATCAGTCGGTCGCCGACCTTTGTAGGCTCTCCGATTGAACTGCGCACTCTTTCGGGGTCTCCCCCTGCCGCCTTAACGAGGGATTGGACCGATGCGAGAGCGCGCGTACCGGAAGGTGTGCCATCGGTTGTGTACAGCACATCATCTCCGGTTCCTCTAGGGCGAGCGGTGACATACAGGCGGTCCTCGAATTCAATGAAATCGGAAAAGTACGAATAGAAACCGTCAGTAGGAAGCCGCAGCGTCCCTTCAGCCGTTCCGTCACTGCTCCAGATGTGGTAATTGCCGCTGGCGCTGTTGGCAGGAATGCTTTCGTCAATCGCTGTGAAGACAGCCCGGTTGTTAATCAGCGCCGCATGCTCAAGCGCCGGGTCAGAACCACGGGTTTGCCCTTGGAGGTATACATGGGTATTGATGTCGAGCACCAGACCAGTGCCATCCGCGGTGCCATCTGTGGCGAACAACTCGACACCATATTCAGGGTGTTGATCGACGTAAATCACCCGTTCTCCCACATTTATGAGATGGGCCGGAAAACGCCCGGGCGCGGACGTTGCACTCAAGTCACTGAGCTCATCGTTGGCCGAAAGGTGAAAGAGCCCGCCGGCCGATAGAATCCAGCTGTCGTGCAGAGCCACAGCGTCTCTGAGCGACAGGGCAAAACTGTCTTCCGTGGTTAAGAGGCTCAGTTCTCCTGCATAAGTCAGAGTCCCCACAGCGCGCCCGTTATCATTATGGGGCGCGCGAAAGAAATAGCGGTTACCTGCATCAATAAGAAAATCCTGATGAGGGTCTGCGGCCAGCTTTTCATCGAGGGCAGTGAGCGTTGCAACCGCTTGCCCTGAATCGTCTGAGAGTTGGGTAACTAACCTGTTGTCCTCGCGATGGCGTAGCAGAAAAAAAACGCCCTTTTTCGAAGGCCAGTCTGAAGCTGGTTCCCAGTCAATTTTTTCCGAGATGCTGCCTTGCGCAACCGGCCCAATAGCAAGTCCCATTGCACTGGCGACACCCGTATGGCAGTGCTCACCAGCCATGGACGCCAATTCATTGCGGAAGACTCCTGAAAAATCGACTTCTATAGATTCTGCGTTGGCGCGTTTTTTCTGGAATTTTAAGGCCGTTGCTTCCTTTAGCAACTCAATCAAACCAGCAGCCGGCCTCAACTCCGTAAAAAAAGCACCGAAGTCGTCAACATAGCCCATCTGCGTGCGGGCTATGAGGTTTCCCCGGCTAACGTACTCAAGGTTCAACCGAACAGACTTGCCTTCCGCCGGTTCCTCCTGCACCAGGATTGCAAGGCTGCTATTTTTCATCATTTGCGGCAAGATCATTCCTGATGAAACGCCATACTTTTTAATTGCAGCATCAGTGACATCGGATTTGATGCAGGCTATTGACATGATCTCAACATCATCGGTGACGGCAGCAAGTCTGGCAAACGGCGAGTCCTCCGAAACCCTTACGTTCCAGGATACCTCTTCGGCAGTGGCAACCGATGTAATCAAGATGCAGAGGATGGTGATTAGGATGGCGCTGGCATGCTGCATGACATTCTCCTGTTGCAACGCAGTATTAAACGGATTCAGACAGTATCGGTCCGGGTTTTACAGCCAGCTAAACCTAGTTGCCGAGAGTTTGATAACGGTTGTTGCCATAGTTGAGTGAGGAGAAAGTAAGCATCTCCTTCAAAGCGCCTTGCATTCTGTCGGGCTTAAGAAATTTGCGTGACGCTATGTGAATTCAGAGTCCTCGAACGCTAGCGGTTCCGGCGAAATTAAAGGGGGACGAGATTTTTTGGTCAGAATCTGATCATTCTTGCTGCTTGCACGGAAAGTCCGGCAGGCTGCTAGAGCGGCATTGATTCTGAAGTCACAAAATCCTCACCTCTTTCTTTCGCATACCCTCTAAGACGCTCTATTTGATCAGGTGTAAGATAATAAACGCGTTTTGCGCCTATCATAAAAGTAACCGCTATTTCGTTTAGGTTCCCTTCGCCTAGTGTTGTTCCAATACAACCACCACCCTTAAATCCTTGTTCGATAGCTGAATTTCTTGCTTTTTTTCGCTCTTCCATAGGCTTTCCGCTGTCTTCGCACGGCACAAACAATTCGCTTTCAGACCGGTCATTGCCTTCTTGAAATACATAGAGACGGCTTTCAGCGGAGGCTAGGCTGGCCAAGAAGAAACTGAAGACAAAAAGACCCAATAAAGTTCTCATCATAATGACTCCGTTCAGATGGATAAGCTTTCAGTATAGAAGGGAATCCAAAAAAGGTAACTCAACGGAGGTTTTTATAGCACCCAACTCATGCCTCCCACTTGTCCTGTAATCCTTATTACAGTGCATACTATTCAGAACCGTTACTCGGAAATTGCCAAGGAACGAACGGCTGTCCCGACGCCTGAACGCTTCAAGGTCTTACGAAAACAGTTGAACGAACACGAAGGTGCCGAGCTGTCGGTGGAGGTGCTGCTCAACGTATACACCGAACAGCGGACCGAGCTTGCTCGGAGAACAGTGGAGGTGATGGCAAAGACCGAATCAAACGATGAGCAATTGGTGGGCTTTGGTGCGCAATTGCAGAAAGAGATGGAAGATTACCCGGGAACTTGCCGTCGGTAGCAGTGAATGCCGCAGAATTAGTAATGCATCGGTAACCCGCTAAACCTTGTCAGAGCATCTCGCGACCCGCAGACGGCGAAGCCTCCCAGTCTTTGAGGTCCTTGAGTATCGGTGCCTGAGCATCACACTGATCCAGAAGCTCTGCCAACGTGTAGCGTCTAGTTGGTGCCATTGGGCAACCTGCAGTTTCATTGCGGATCGTTTCACGATCGGAAATTGGCTTTTGGTCACTCACGATGGATGGTCCTTTCGAAGCAAGATTTGCCCAAAGGAGCGAGGCGGATACAGGTCCCGTCTTTAAGATAAGGGTTTCCACGTGCATTGAGGCCCATACGTAATGATGAATGGTATTTTAGGATATAGTAGAAGGTACCCGTTTCTAGGAAGAGCATGACTTCATGCCTGAGCCGACTATTCGCTCCTATCAGCCGAGCCCCGTCCCCTCCGATCGAGAACAATCGCTATTGCTCAACTGTATTCCCAATACAGTTTTCGCCAATCATCGCATCTTCATTTCTCATGTTCGTGCGGGTATTCCCGGGCATTGGCTTGCCGGTATCATAGAGACTATGGATCAGGAGGAGGGCATCAACAACGCTCTGTCGATGACTTCCGATCAGTTGAGGGATACGTGCCAGTCGGAAACGCTGGATCCAGAGACAACAGAAGCTGTTTTGGACATCGCCAGAGTGCTCTCGCTGAGTATTTCAGTATGGGAATCTCAAGATTTGGCTGCCCAATGGCTGAAAAGTCCGGTTCCCGCGCTCACGGATCTGACGCCAATGAGTTTAATTGATTCCTTTGAGGGGCGACGTTGGGTCATTAGCGTTCTCAAAAAGATTGAATTTGGTCAGTTCAGCTGATCAGTATCGCCGTGCTCGGCAATTTCAGGGGATGGTTACGCTTCTTTTTGCTATGACCACAAAGCGGACCTTTTCCTGGGCCGCGTAACCCCGTTAGATCCTTTTCCAATTCACTGGAAAGCCTGACTCGATGGGAATATCTGGCGAGACACCAACGGGCGGAAAACTCTAATCAGCAGTGCAACTAAAACAGGGATGTTTACATCAGGTGTTAGATCAACACTATCTCCCAGTGAGGAATCTTCTGTAATCCCACCAGTATCAACCGGTCATTTTATGGTTGCGTTGTAAGTATAAATTGTCCGAAACGGACAATTTATGGTTTCAATACCAATAGACTGGATGTTTGAGAATAATGGTGGGCCCAGCAACACTCGATTCTTTTTGTGGGATAGAAAGTTCAGCGTTCGTGTACTGTCCGTCCGGTCTCCACTCGTCTATAGGCCTTTTGAAAGGGGCGGTGGGAGTTTAATCGTCCAACTGGCCAATCTTCAAGCACTCGGCTGGACTCGGGTTCTACCCCAGATAGCTCGGTCGCCTATCGACTAATTCAGTCGGGAAACAGTAATTCCGCAACTTTGACTAAAGTTGTGTTGCGGTGGCGAGCAATTGTCACAAACACCTTAGCCTCTAGCGCGAACGCATAAATGTCGGGTGGAGCTTTTAACCTGGGCGTTGCTAAAGCCAGACGGTCAGTAGCGAGGCGGGAAACTATATTCATTTCATTGGGAAAGAGATATCGATGTACATCTTCACGGGCAGAGAGTAATTCGGCATCGTTCAAATCGTCGCCGGCGTAGAGGATTTTCAGAGCCGCGGCATAGGCCGGTCCGTAAGACGAGTTCTCAATCGTTCTCTCTCGAAAGTCTGAAGCAGCAGCTCTATTCTCCATTGTCGCAATAATGAAAGCGTTTTCGTCGGCAGGGCATTGAAGTCGGTTAATAACCAAAAGAGATTCTGTCAAACCATCAAATACTGGCGGATCAATTATTTGAGCTGAAAGCGCGCACAAAAGCGCGAAGTTGCATATATTTTCATAAGGGTCACCCGTCTTAAACTCATAACCTCTAATAGCTCTTCGCCACTGACCAGTCCCATAGACATTTCTCAAGTCCTTTGTAACAACCTTAGCAATGTTACAATGTTTCCTGCTCATAATAGTAAGAGACTCTGAAGCAGTCGTCCTTTTAGCCTTTGTTTCCACCTCATTGGCGGTCATCTCGCCAAGCTCCTCAATTTCTTCTAGAGCCCGAAACGTGTTCTCCCCGTGGATGGCCTGGATTCCGAGGATGAAATTTACTAATTCCAGAACGGGTTCCTGCGCCGCAAAAGTTCTTAGCGGCCGCCAGCCGATGTAGCCTGCTTCCGGGTCATCGACATCCGCACTGACCCAACAAGATTCATCATGTTTTCCAATTACAAGTTCGCACAGTTCTATAGGAAGCACGCGACAATGACCTTCTCCTGAAAACATGCCAGTATCACAAAGGATAGCCTCGTCCGGCTTTGGCTTGCCCAGAACCGAATAGCAGGTATTCCAAATTCCGTTACGCTTCCCAGTCCTGTCGATAACGCACAGCCCCTCGTCCTCTTGTGCGGTGGCTGGGGTCGGCCTCGCGGTGATGGCGATTGAGGCTAGAGTTAAGATGAAGACTTTCAAAAGCAGAACATGATACTTATCGGCGCGAGTCATGACATGTTCCTTCAGATGGACTGGTGCTTATACTTTTTCTATTCTTAAAACATAATATAGCTTATAGGAGTTGGCAAAATACTTAGGGAGTCCTACTGGCAAGCCCGCCTGTGCCTGATTGACGGGACTGCAGGCTAACACTAGCGCAAGGAATGCAGTGCACGGAAAGCCCAACACAGTGCTACGAACTGTTTTTTTGCTCATATGACCTACGCAAACCATGGAATTGTGCTAAAACCGAGGCAAGAAGAGTTCCAATCGGTAACGACAGGGTCGTGGGCACGCCGGCCTCGGGCCAGGAAACCGTTCCCTACAAACAGGCAGTTGTCTTTACCCGCGTAGACGCAACCCCCGTGTGTCCCGACAGTCTTTTTTTATGAACGACTTCATTGAGGGGCTTGAGAAGAGCTGCGATACGCCTGACTGCATTTCCCGAAATCCCCCTTGATGGAGTAATAGGGAGCTGGCATTTTTGCAAACACCTCAGGGGGGGCAAAGAGATCGCGCGCAAGCGCTAGTCGCGCTAGGCCCCATCGTTCAGCGCAATCAGTACGAAGACAATGACGACCAGAATTACCAGTGCCTTCATTTTACTCATCCCTGGTTTCGGTCTGGGCTTGACCCCCTTGCCGCTCCCTTTGCCGTTGCCCCGTAAAGCCTTCCCGCCTGGGGTATAAAACTGCGACTGTGGGCACTTTGAGTTGTCGCAGGAGCCTCCCTGGATCAGTCCAGTCCCGCACACGCCACAATGGCGCCCTTCACGTTCTGCATATCTCGCCATAACAATGACCTCCTGTGATGTTTGATTACGGCAGGCTACAGCCACGATAGCGAAAACCCGTTTGCATATTCAGCGCCACACCCGAAAGAGTGGCGCGAAATCAACAAGGGAATGGCCGATTGGCTACGCCGATGTAAAGTATCTCGACACGGGGGAAGGCCCAAGCGCCCGAACCAACCTGGCAAGTAGCGTCCAGGTAGCGCACGCACGGTGACACATTGAGCCTCGGCGAGTT
>Ga0307979_1003128_pt1 | contig 11239 bp, 5 predicted proteins | sample OrgLakmetage1058_FD_201833 | JGI IMG/M metagenome (GOLD analysis project Ga0307979, IMG submission 201833) | Saline water microbial communities from Organic Lake, Antarctica - #1058 | ecosystem: Environmental > Aquatic > Non-marine Saline and Alkaline > Saline | place: Antarctica: Organic Lake...
AACCATCCGCATAAATCACTAGGAAACAAATCCCCTAAGGAATATATGCCCAGATTTGATGAAGAATTTAAATTCTTCATCAAATCTGACCTAAATAATAATTATTTATCGAACTTTAGGGTGTCCTGAAAAGGGGAAGCCTACATTAAGATTGTGTAACTTATTGTAAATGAACAATTAATTGATATAGCTTTAAGAAATAATTTTCATGCTAAATCCAACCAAATGACTATAGCTAAAAAACAAATCACCCTCATATTATTTTTAATCATATGTGTTTTCTCATTATCAAAGGTACAATCGCAAAGGAATCCATCGGGTGATTTACCTGTTCTAGGAGTATTCACCCAAAACCTAACTTTTTCATGGGATAGTAATGTAGGTTGCAGTGAATATGAAGGTAAGGATACTCAAGTTTCTTTTGAACAAATTAGTATGGACGATTGTGTTACTGTCTGTGGTAATTCAATTATTAACTATACTATTGAAGGAAATATCCCTAATGGGATTGATGTTACCTGGCAAGTCAATGGCGGGATAATTACAGATCTATTTAATAATAATCAAAGTATAGAAGTAGTTTGGTCCAACTCTGGTTCTGGATTAATTACCGTTGACTTAACCAATTCAGAAGGCGAAACATTATCAAAATCTCAATGTATAACTATAATTGAAGCTCCTGAATCGAGGATAGAACTATTACCTCTCCAAGATACTAGTATATGTTTGAATGACTCTGTTCAATTTCTTAATGATTCTTTCGATAATAACGATTCAGAGCTAATTCTTTATGAATGGGTTTTTACTAGTCCAGGCGGAGATCTTTATTATTCTACTGAATTTGAGCCAAATTTTCAATTTGATCAGCCTGGAGATTGGGAAATTAAAATGCGCACCACTAATGCCTGCGGTTGTGTTAGTTCTTTTGACGAAATTTCTTTTTCAGTCTCAGAATCAATAGCATTAACCATAGATTGTCCTACAGTTATTTGTGAAAATGAAACCATGGAGTATAGTATTAATGGTTACGAAGACTGTGGTGAATTTGAATGGCAAGTACAAGGTGGAGACATTAGGTCCACTGATGATAATACCATCACCATAGATTGGAATTTACCAGATGAAACCGTTGATGGTTTTGGAATAATTTCTTTCAATCAATCTAATTGTGAAGGAGAATGTACTGGTTGGATTACCGAACGTATTCCAATTATCTTAAACAATGGAGATGATGTTTTCACAGGTCCAGAAGAAATTTGCTTAGGAGAGTAAAAACTTTTCTCCATGCCTCAATGGCCTACTACTAATTTTGTCTGGAATCTAGAAACTTTAGCAGGTGCACCAGTGAGTGATGATTATTTATTTCAACCAGATCAAAGAAATGAAATCGTTATTGAGACCGCCGCAAATAACTCACCATTGTTACCTGGTCAATATGTTTTAAGAGTAGATTACTTCAATACTTTATTAGCATGTAATGGAAGTGCAAGTAAAATTATAACTATATCAGATAAAACCATAATACTACCTACCACTAACTTTTGTGTAAATGAAAGAATATTTGTAGAAACTACGGATCCATCTCCTAATACGACATGGGAAGTTTATTTTGGAAATAACGCACCGATAACTGTTCAAAATGAAGAATTTACTCAAGCCTTTGCAAATTCAGGGACTTATACAATTATTGCTCAAAACCCAGGTAAGTGTAAAAGTGATCCGGTACAAGTGAAAATATTAAGACTACCATCACAACCTACGGGAAGAGTGAAAGTTGTTGGATCTGAAACGATTATAAATCCTCCAATATGTCCAGGAATACCTACACAATTATTTCATGAAAATAGTGATCCTAATTCTTACATTGAATGGCGAGTGGTAAATAGTGCTGATGGAGCAATACAAGGAAATAGTTCTGGTGAAAACATTACTGTGGTATTTGAGGATCTAAGTACCTTACCATCAAATAATCAATATGAAATCGAAATAAGACGTGTTTTAAGAGATCCTGCGGCTTGTAAAAGCAGCTGGAAACGATATATTTTCTCACCGATTTCAATCGTTAATGCAATCACTCCAAGCTTGCCTTTACCAGTAGATCAAAGTGTTTTTTGTACCAGTTCAAGTGCAGAGTTTGAAACATCATATTTGGATGGTGAATTTTACACATGGACGATTGTTCCTAATAATTTAGGAAGCGTTGTTAGTGGCCAAGGAACTCGTAATGTGACTGTAGAATGGAATGAAATCCCTAATGGATATGTTAATGATCCTCGTGATGGATTAAGTGTTTCTATACGTAAATGTGGAATAGAATTACAACAAAATGAATATCCTATTACTCTTGTAGATGACCCAAATCTAAGATTTGTGAACTTACCTACAGATGTTTGTGCAAATAATGAGTTTGACATTTCTTTTACAAGCGATATAGCTTTTGATAGCTTTAATTCAGTCACTACCTTTTTATACTTGAACGGTGGTTTAGTAAGAAACTTCAATACTTCATCAAATGGTAATATTATTACAATTAGTGGAGGGTTTTTTAATTCTTCACTTGTTGATTTTGTAGGTGATATAAGGCTTGTAATTAATGACCCATCTGGTTGTAATGGTGGAGTTTTAGAAGATACAATTAATGTGAAAGCAAATCCATTGGTAAATTTGAGACGTACTAATGAACCTAACGATTATTGTAGCTCACCATGGACAGTAACTCTCGATGCAAACGTTCAAGGTAATTCTAGCAATCTTCTTTTTAGATGGTATGATAGTAATGGCGTACTAGTTAGTTCTGGTGTTGGCAATGATATGATTACTAGAAATGATACCGATGTAAGAGGTGAGTACACAGTCGAAGTGGAATCTCCTAATGGATGTATTTCTACTGACGAAATAGGTATTCCTATTTGCGCACCGATGCCACCTTGTCCTAATCCTGTGCCACCCTTAACCCTTTCAAATGTTGTTTGGAATAGTTGCAATGAAATTACTGCTAACGCCTCATTTGATCCTAGTGTTGTAAATTATTCGTGGTCTATAGGCGGTGCTAATGAAGCAGCTGTAACACCTGGTTCTAACGCTAACAATGGTTTCTTTTTTGTAAATGAACCAGGAGAATATAGAATTGTTTATCAAGTAGAATATCCTAATGGATGTATGGATGAACGATCAGAAACTGTCAGGGTGGGCTATCAGTCTGTATTAGATGTAAATCCTACATGCGCAGGTAATAACAGTTACGATGTGCAGTTATTAAACAGCAGTCTTTTCTTACTTTCTTTCCAACCTACTAGTGTAATTTATACAGGAAGAAATATTTCTACAGGTGGCGCCGTATTTAATATTCCTGGTAACTTAACAGAGGCTAACCTAAGTAGCCTGATTCCAGGTATCTATGAATTCGACTTAACTATCGATGCTCCTAATGCACCACCTTGCTCACTTCTTGAACCTATTATTATAGATTTAAGGTTACCAGACGCTACTTTTACCATTGAAGACACTTGTACAGAAAATGCATTGACATTAAAACCAACAGAAGATATACGTGAAGGATATACCTACCGATGGGAATTTAATGGTACTGCCAATGAAAATTATATGGTAGATGTAGTTTTGCCTCAATCCTTAGATACTTCTGTGAAATTAATTGTTACTGATCCTTATGGATGTACAGTTGAAAGTGATATCCTAGATCCTGATACGAGAATCGATGTAAACGCAGCTGCTTTTAATGGTATTATTGATGGATTTGGTGACTATTGTCATACAGATTTGCCAATATTATCTTATAATGATGGATCACCTTTTATAGCGGACCCTGACGTTTTACAATGGTTTGCCTATGGTGATGATGTTTTAAATAGCAGTGGTGTACCTCAACCACTAGCTACGGGACCAACTTTTTCACCAACTGGTTCTGGTAGTTATTATGCTAGAGCCTATGATGGAGATGGCTGTTTTGTGGAGCTAGCACCAGCTGTTGTTACCATAACGCAACCTTATGTTCTTAACATACCTGATCAAGGTCAGATTTGTAGAAATTCTGATTATTTTATTCAAGCAAATATTGATGCCAGTTTAATTGATGTAGAATACCGATGGACGAGAAGCCTTGTCAATAATCCGCAGACTCCTATAGAAATTTTGGGATGGAATTCTAACGCACCCATAGGTGTACTAGTTAATGAAAGTAATCCAGAGTATTATAATTTTACTTTAGAAGTTAGAGATCGATTAAATCCTACATCTTGCGTGTCTAGTTTCTCTAGTAGCATGTATGTAACTGAGCCACCAGTAACAACTATAAGTGTTTCCTATAATTGTGATCCTAATAACCCTTATGAGGTTGAACTTACGGCTAGTAACCCTAGTTCTTATGTGGATTCTTTTTTATGGAGCGATGGGCAAATGGGAGAAACAATTAGAGTTAATCGAGGCGGTGCTTATCAAGTGACGTCCTTAAGCACCTATTATAATTGTCCTATAGTAGCAAATGTGGAAGTATTAAAACATCCTGAGGAATTTATATGGGTATTCCCTTCTGGATGTTTAGAGATATGTCAAGAAAGTAATCCAAATGAAATTATAGGCCCATTGCCACAATTTCACGAATGGTCTTGGATCAACGAACCAATTGGAGTAGAAAGTGGTGTTCAAAGCAATGTTCAAATTTATGATATGAGTAATGTTATTAATAATTCAACTAATCAAAGTAGCTTACAATTGTACTTAGAAAACCCAGGCGGATGTTTTGTGACCAGTAAACCATTATTAATTACTCTAAATAGTGAACTGTGCTCTCTCTCTTCTGAGCGTAATAGTGCAGCTACTGGTTACTTAAAAATTGTACCTAATCCTACTAATGGAGCAACCACCATTACTTGGGAAGACATGGAGATTACTAGTAAGAATTTACGTATAAAAATTTATTCCTTACAAGGCGTGTTGCTGATTGATAAAAAGGTCAATCAACAATGGCAAGGCATTGAGTTTAATGCCAGCGATTTAAAAACAGGTGCGTACATGGTACGATTAGAAGATGGTTTTAATACTTATCTTACGGGACAGTTGATTAAAAAATAATGTTTAAATTTAAAGAGCCGTTAGTTTTTCTAATGGCTTTTATTAAATGATACGATATGAGAACACTAATAACAACCATATTTATACTCACTTCTTTTGTTAGTTTTTCTCAAAACTATCAATGGGATTGGGCAGAGCGTGGCGGGACCAGTACTGATGTGATAATTGCAACAGCTAGTCGTAGTGTAGATCATGAGCATATTTTAGATATTGCAGTAGATGTTAATAACAACTATTATTACCTAGCATTGAGTATGTATGCAAATGAAAGTATAGGTATGCAGCCTTATACCAGCTACGGTACAAACAGAACACAGGATTTAGTGTTGTTTTCTACGGATTGTACAGGAAATTTTAGATGGAGCAAAACCTTCGGTGGTGGAATGGATGTTTATGGTGGTGGTTTAGAAACTGATGCTTTGGGAGGTGTATATGTGAGTGGTATTGTGCAGGGACGTAACGATCCAAACCAGCCATCCATGCAATTTGACACCGATTTTAGTTATGATCCCAATGCTACAATTAGTACAAATGGATCACATAATAAATCATTATTTATTATTAAATATGATATCTCAGGTTCGTTTCAATGGTTGGAATTACCTCAAATGGATAATTTAGATTTTGGAGTAGATGCATTTTCTTTTAATTGGGGATTGGTAGTGGAGGATGATGGAACAATTACGGTACAAACACTGTTTGCACCTGGCACTCATTTTAATGGAAATATAGTAGTGCCATCGCCCTATAAAGGACTAGTCATCCGAATGAATAAAGATGGTAATTATTTGAATCATTTTGCTTTTGACGTTGGAGGTGAAATCACTTTTGACCGCAATGTTACTTATCATTATGATCCTTTGAATGGTCAGCATTATTTTGGACTGCATAGACGTATAGGTGGAGGCAATGTGGTTTCTTTTAATAATGTACAGCAAACTGGTTTTGCTTTAATAGTAGCTCTTGATGCTACTGGCACTGAATTATGGAGGTATAATGATTCTGATTCAACTGGAAATATTAAAGACATAACCACTGACGACCAATCAAATGTCTATTTATCAGGTGCTATAAATAATGGAGTCAATGTAGGTGTTGCAAATTTTGCTGGTCATGTATTTGACCAAGAAACAAGCCCAACTAATTCAGGTGGTAGTATTTCTTCTTATGTGATAAAACTAAACTCAAACGGTGCGTATCAATGGGGAACAAATGCGACTTATTCTACAGGAACTATTTCTACTGGTTATGCAGTTGTAGTAAATGGGAATGAAGTGGCAATGGGAACTTCTATGGTTAATGCAAATACTTGGGATGGAGTAACTTTTACAAGACCCTTCGGTAGTGCACAAGATCCTGTTGTGGTGCGCATAGATAAGAATACAGGTACAGTCATAGCTATAGAAGATGTAGAAGGACCTTATGGTTTTAATGATGAAGTGACTGCGCTTGCAGTAGATAATTTTGGTAATTATGTAGTAGGTGGTTATGTAACGAGTTCGCTTTTTGCAAATGATCCTAATGTGTCTACCATAACTAATTCTGGTGGTGATAGTGATTTCTGGTTTGCAAGACTTGCAAAAACAGACTGTAATGGAGTGCCATTAAGTAATCAAGATGTGCAAAAATCTAGAACTAGCATTTATCCTAATCCAGCAAGTGATTTAGTTCAAATAAAAAGTGATCAAGAGTTTGATTCGTTTGCAATTTATAATGTAAGTGGTCAACAGATTTTAAGTAAACAGTTGAACTCAGAGCAAAGAATAGATGTTTCTACTTTAACAAAAGGGATGTATTTTTTGAAGTTAAATAGTAATGGTCAGGAAATAGAAACCTTAAAATTGGCTAAGGAGTAGGTTTTCATTTAGCTTTCGCGAAAGCGGTACATAAAATAATGTTTAAATTTAAAGAGCCGTTAGTTTTTCTAATGGCTTTTATTAAATGATACAATATGAGAACACTTTTAACAACCGTATTTATACTCACTTTTTTTGTGAGTTTTTCCCAAAATTATCAATGGGATTGGGCAGAGCGCGGCGGAACCAGTACTGATGTTATAATTGCAACAGCTAGTAGAGATCATGATCACGAACATATTTTAGATATTGCAGTAGATGTTAATAACAACTATTATTACCTAGCATTGAGTATGTATGCAAATGAAAGTATAGGTACGCAGAGTTATACCAGCTACGGTACAAATAGAACACAGGATTTAGTGTTGTTTTCTACGGATTGTACAGGAAATTTTAGATGGAGCAAAACCTTTGGTGGTGGAATGGATGTTTATGGTGGTGGTTTAGAAACTGATGCTTTGGGAGGTGTATATGTGAGTGGTATTGTGCAGGGACGTAACGATCCAAACCAGCCATCCATGCAATTTGACACCGATTTTAGTTATGATCCCAATGCTACAATTAGTACAAATGGATCACATAATAAATCATTATTTATTATTAAATATGATATCTCAGGTTCGTTTCAATGGTTGGAATTACCTCAAATGGATAATTTAGATTTTGGAGTAGATGCATTTTCTTTTAATTGGGGATTGGTAGTGGAGGATGATGGAACAATTACGGTACAAACACTGTTTGCACCTGGCACTCATTTTAATGGAAATATAGTAGTGCCATCGCCCTATAAAGGATTGGTTATACAAATGAATAAAGATGGTAATTATTTGAATCATTTTGCTTTTGACGTTGGAGGTGAAATCACTTTTGACCGCAATGTTACCTACCATTATGATCCTCTAAACGGTCAGCATTATTTTGGGCTGCATAGACGTATAGGTGGTGGTAACGTGGTTTCTTTTAATAATGTACAGCAAACAGGTTTTGCTTTAATAGTAGCTCTCGATGCTACTGGTACTGAGTTATGGAGGTACGATAGCTCTGGTGTTGCAGACATTAAAAGTATCGTTACTGATGACCAATCTAACGTGTATTTATCTGGAGCATCTAATAATGTTGGCAATGTAGGCACTGATAATTTTGCAGGACATACTTTTGACCAATTAAGTAGTCCAACTTCTCAAGGTGGCGGCGTGGCATCTTTTACTATAAAATTAAATACAAATGGAGTCTATCAATGGGGCACAAATGCCACTTATTCTACAGGAACTATCTCAACAGGTTATGCTGTGGTAGTAAATGGTAATGAGGTGGCGATGGGTACTTCTATGATCAACACAAATACTTGGGATGGTGCTACATTTACACGACCTTTCGGTAGTGCGCAAGATCCTGTGGTAGTGCGTATGGATAAAAATACGGGTTCGGTAATCGCCATAGAAGATGTAGAAGGACCTTATGGTTTTAATGATGAAGTGACAGCACTTGCGGTAGATAACTTTGGTAATTATGTGGTAGGTGGTTATGTGACGAACTCGCTTTTTGCAAATGATCCTAATGTTTCTATTATAACAAACTCTGGTGGTGATAGTGATTTCTGGTTTGCAAGACTCGCAAAAACAGACTGTAATGGAGTGCCTTTGAGTAATGGAGATATAAAAGAGCAGTCCTTTAAAATTTTCCCTAATCCTGCTAATGATTATATTACAATTTTGTCAACTACTTCGGTTACCGTAGAATCGTATCAATTATATAATCTTACAGGACAGTTAGTTCAAGAAGGTCAGCCTGTTAACCGTCGTGTTGATATAAGTGATCTAACTACTGGTATCTATCTGATAAAAGTTAATGCTGAAAATAGTCAGTCGAATACTCTAAAGTTGGTAAAAGAATAGCTTTCGCGCAAGCGGTATAGAAAACTAGCAGTGTAATGGCATATCATTAATACTTCCCTTTGCAATAGGGTTGGTCTTCACAATAACAAATGAGGAACGTTTATGTACTTCTATAGAGGTCTATCAAGTAGTCTTGCTCTATCGCTTAATCTACCACAGCGAAAAAAGAGGACTTGATCATTAATACTATCTGAAATGATACAAGAGAACACTTGAGCTAAAAACTTCTTTAGCGATGGCTGAGCGTAGCTTGAATGATGAGAGTATAAATGAAAGTAATAATAGACAAAGGTTGTGATTTCACTAACAGTACAAAGTTGTCCCATCATCGTGATTTAATGTTAACGTGAGTTCGACCTAAGAGATTCCAATGTTAGGTAGCGTATTTTGGATTTTCACTGATGGTTTTGAGTCTAAAAAAGAATAAGCTGTAAGACCAGCGATTAAATTTGCTATGAAATTATCAAAAGATCTGTGTCTTGAATGTTCTATATAACAAATGTTTTTAAGCACATCATTTATGGACTCTATTACAGCTCTTTTTCTTAAGATTACTCTGTCCATAAATTCTTGTTTTTTCTGCTTCATATTCTTTCTGAGTTTTCTCACTAGATGAATACCATCGGTAAATAGTTTATCAAAAAGATCCTTGCCTAGATAACCTTTATCACCATAGATTTTTCCAAACACCTTATCGTGGAAACTTTTGTCTTTTAGAGGCTGTCTATCATCTACATTTGCTTTAGTTATCAGAAAATCAAATAATTCGCCTTTATCATTAGCTATTAAATGTAGTTTGAAGCCGTAATACCAACCCATTGTTCCAAAGCTTTTCTCAACAATCCCCTTGAACACTTTATGTTGTTTCTCACGTTTGATATGAGATACTTTAAGAGGTGTAGAATCAATAAAAGATATACCAGTACACTTACCTAACCCTCTTAATTTAAGATAGACTGATAATGGTTGAATGACACGTTTTTGTAATTCAACAAATCGATTGTATGAAACTGTTTTTGGAAAGAAATCCTGCATGTGTTTGCATACATAAGTGGAATAAAATTCTTTAAGATTACGATAAGACTTTAAGTGAAAAAGCACCATCATAGTCATGACTTCACTATCAGACATTCTAAACTTTCTTTTACGTAATTTGAGCCTACGATCGGATATTATGCCTGCATTTTTAATAACAGCATCATAATCAATCATAAAATCGTCAATTTGACAATATATTTCAATAACTTTGTGCTCAGTAATCATGAAAGGTATTTTTGCTTATTAATTTGGCTTTCAGACTATTAACACACAAATTATCTCTCTTTTTTACATCGTTATTTTCATTTTTATTACATCGAACTCACGTTAAAAAGGTATTTCCATAAAGAATACCAGCAGGAATAGTTGAAAGGTCACGCCTCAGCAACACATCAAAACCATAAAAAAGGGAGTAGAATAAAATCTGCTCCCTTTTTTATGGTTTAAAATTTTAGTTGACTATTTATTTAGCCTACCACAGGTTCATTTACCCAACTGAACTTAGCCGATTCTTGAGGTATTTTAATACGTTGTGAAATGCGTTCCATACGTGCAGGAAGCTTCATTAAATAATCACGAGCCTTTTCTGCTTCTTCAGTAAGTTGCGTCATATTTGCAATATCCCATTGCTCAATGAGCTTTTGCATGATATCGATGTAATCTTGTGCAGTGTAAACACCTATACGTTGAGCGCTGTTTGAAAAATCTTCAAATGCAGCACCTATAGACTGTCCAGATTCTCTAAGGAACATCGCTGGCATGACAATTTTGTGAACCATCATTTCCTTAAAAGCGATCATCATATTACTAGCGTCTACCTTAAAAATCTCCGTTACAAAGGTGCTGTAAGCTTTATGATGACGCATCTCATCTCCAGAGATAATGCGACACATTTTAGAAAGTGCTGTGTTCCCATAGCCACGTGCTAGTTTTGCCACACGATTGTGAGAAATATAAGTAGCTAGTTCCTGAAAACTAGTGTAAATAAAGTTTTTGTACGGGTCTCGATCGGTACCTATATCAAAACCATCAGTAATCAAGTGATGCGTGGTAATTTCTACTTGACGCATGTTTACACGACCTGATAAATACAGGTATTTATTGAGCGTATCTCCATGACGGTTTTCTTCACCAGTCCACTGGCGCACCCATTTAGACCAGCTATTTCCTTTCCCTTCAACCTGATTTATACCTTCTACATCCATTAGCCAAGCCTCGTAAGTAGGCAATGCTTCTTCAGTAATTGTATCTCCTACAAGTGCTACCCAAAAATCATAAGGCAGTTCTTTAGCTAGCTCTCTTAATTCTCGCACTTCTTCAAAAAAAGAGTCTTCTTGAGAATTAGGTAAAAAATCAGAGGGT
>Ga0307979_1003129_pt1 | contig 11238 bp, 11 predicted proteins | sample OrgLakmetage1058_FD_201833 | JGI IMG/M metagenome (GOLD analysis project Ga0307979, IMG submission 201833) | Saline water microbial communities from Organic Lake, Antarctica - #1058 | ecosystem: Environmental > Aquatic > Non-marine Saline and Alkaline > Saline | place: Antarctica: Organic Lake...
GTGCGGACATCAATCACTTCGGTATCGCTGAGAATCAGGGCTGAGATTAGAGATTCCCGTTTCCGCGGAATTCCCGCGCGATGGCTAAAAATTTCACTTTATGTGGTATTTCCGCGGGTTTTCCGCGGGATTTCTGTGCCGTAGTCATAAAGGCACTGCTAAATCCCCGTCGCGGAAATCATGTCCGACTGCCCTGTCATGTCTGATTGGTAAAAATTTCCCTTTCCGCGGGAAACCGAACCCAGCTGAGAATTCACTTTCTGCGTGATTTACGCGTGATTTGCGTGGAATTCTGAACCTAGGAGCTAGCCAGTTGCCCTCGAAATAAGGATTGCTTTAATGGTTGATGGTTGGTGATGGGAGGGCAATTACTTGGAATAGGTCTACGTGGGTAACAATGGCCCTCATTCAGAGCTCCTATCCGAATCGCAAAGAAAAGCCAAATCGCACTCATAACGCGCCGCCACAACGACGGAGCATGGCACTCCGGCATCCTTTCAGCACCGAGTTTTCTTTCAAGGATATCGGTGCATCAAGACGAACGCATTGTGTGAGAGCTCGGACTGACTCCATCGCTCATTGAAGAATTATTGTTGGTTGGTATCAAATTCCCAGGCGAGGGCTTGGCAGAACTTCTTGAGAAAAAGTTCCGACTCGGAGCTGGCACCGTAAACCGATGTTACTGACGTCATGCCATGCAGAGCTTCGAGGCGGGGCAGAAGGTTCACGAGGCTTTCTTGAGCGGAACTGCGCTCGTCAGCGCCAGAGACCCACCATTGTTCCACAGCAAGAGACAGCAGCATCTCAGCGACTTCAACGGCTTGAGTCCCGAGCCACCCCCACTCGTCGTTCTCATCGCTGGTGGCCCCACCTCGCACGAGCGGCTCGGCGATCGCTGCTGCGCAAGCAAGGAGTGGAGCTGGGTTCACGGAAGAAGCTTTGGGCATCCGGTGCAGGGTCAGCGAGAGGCTTGCCGCAAAAGCCCACCACGCCTCTGCTTTCATGGTGTCAAAGGCGGACCACGGGCCAGAGGCGCCGGGAGGTGGAGGCACAATGACGCGAGATGCGTTCACTTCGTCGGACGTTTGCGGCTCAAGGCTTGACCAGGCCTTCTCTCCAAGACGAGCCACTGACGAAGGAAAAGCCCCGAGGAGGTCGAGCACGTGGGCGCAGGGTTCAAGCAGCGTGCCTTGGTAGTCGGGAAAGCATTCAAGCAGCTTTCGGTCGCGCCGCGCACTGTCGAGAGCTCCGAGCGCAGCTCCCAGGAGGCTTGTCACTGATTCCGCAGCACGAAGGCCAGCCAGGGAGCCAAGCACGCTCGATGGCGCAAGGACTTGAGACAGAGGTGCCTTCACGCTGCTCAAGAAACGGAGGCAGTCCTCCCCCAGTTCAGTGTGCTTCGGCAGCGACACCAGCATGGTCCCCAGCAGCTGGCAGGGGCCCTGAAGCACATGCCCTCCCTGTAGAGCGTCCGGAGGGGCCTCGGCACAGAGTTTCGTCAAATGACTCACTAGACCGAGATCCTTGAGGGCACCTGCCCCTAGCTCCCGCAGCGCCACTTGAGTGAGCACGGCGGATGCGCTGTCTCGCAGCATCTGAGGAGCGAGGGCGTTGGTGGCGAGGTGCACGAGGCGCTCCAAGTGGTGGTCGAGCCAGAGGGCCTGCAGGAGCTTCGCCTCGCTTACGCTGCCGTTCTCGGCTAGTTCCACGAGCAATGCGAGAGCAGCGCAGGACGCGACACGCCACTTGACACCGTTGTCTTCGGCACATGCGTCGCTGGCCAAGAGGCAGGGGAGCGCCTCGCAGTGAGGGCTGAGGAAGTGGAGGAAGCGCGTGCGGTGGCGAGAAGCAGCCGCCGCTTCAGCTGAGGACGAAGATGAGGCAGTGTCGTAGTCACGGGTGAAGCACCGGGCGAGGTGAGTCAGCGAAGAGGCTAGGGCACTCTTGTAGTGGAAGGTCGCTGCTTGCCGGACGTGCAAGGCGTTCAGCAAGCTCTGAAAGAGGTTCGATGCCTCGTCCTCACTGAGAGCTGAGGGGTCAGGTGTTTGTGCCGTTAGAGTGAACGCAAGCACTTCGCATGAGTCTGCTAAAGGCTCCGCGACATCCGCCTGTGTATTAGAATCAAGGAAAGATGTGGGTAAGGGAGGGGAGTCGAGTCAGGTGCTGAGCGTTTGTAAGCACTCCTAGAAGAAGGGAGTAAACACAAATTGCATGGAGATGTACGAAATGCAAGGGAAGATGCATTATGATGAGTATAAGTCGAACCTCAAGGCCTAGTTGAGCGAGTGGTTCGAGAGTGGCAAGAAGTAGACGAGCGAGGGAAGGGGCGCCAAGGCAGGGGTCAGTCCTAAGAGCAGGCCAGGCCTGAGGAGCCACGCACAGCGCTACTGAGAGAAGGCTTTCCCAGCCGCGAGCACGCTCACAGCCCGAAGTCGTCGCTAGCTTGGGCACTAAGAGCGGGCCCACTCCTTCAATGAGCTTGGGCACCACGCGGGCGGGCACCGTATATTTACGCTCCGAGCCCACTCCACAGGCGGTGCCGAGGGCCAGGGCCGCGATTTTGAGCTGCCACGCTTCGAGCGGGGCCAAGTTCGATGCATCATTTGGGTCCAAACTGGTGGTGGTGGTGGCAGTGGTGGAAGGAGCAGGGAGGTAAAAGAGGTCGGGATCGCGGCGCGTCTGAGCCAGAAACGTCACGACTTTGTCGAGGGTGGTCTCGAGGCCACCAACTTCTTCGCGATTCACCAACACTCGGCACAGCACTTCAGCGCAGGTGTTGGCTAGAGTAGCAGCGCCTCCGTCACCATTGTCACCTTGCCAGCCTGCCTGCAAGCTCTCGTAAAACTGGCACAGCAGCTCGAGAAGCGCTTCCAACACGAACGGAAAAGGCGACGCAGCCCCAAGGCCCAGCAACTCGAGGGTTAGCACGGGCGGCGCGTTGGTTAAAAGCGGCGACAAGAGCATGTCGAGCGCCGTGAGCGGCAAATCCAACGAGACTTCGCCCCAGAACGCCTCTTGGTTCTCCGCGGGGTTGCCACACATCAAAGGTGCACCTCCGCGCAGGTCACGCGCCGCGGCCACGATTACAGAAGCTTGCTCGTGAGGGTGAACGCCTGCCAAGTCCGCTGAGGGTTGCCATTGCGTAGGGGTGATGCGGTGACCTGCGCCCTTCATGAGCGCCCCCTGTAACAGGCTCACCACATGGACGCTGTGACGGTCTGAGGCCAGCAGAGCGCGCGCGAGCATGGGAGATTGGCGGCCGCGGGCGAAATGTGCGAGCAGAGATGACGCCAGCACTGGCAAGAGCGGTTGCCGCGCGTAGCCAATCAAATGCGTGATAGCGCGCACGGGCTGAGGGTACTGGGCACTTTGGTCGTCGAGCAACCATTCCTCGAGGCGGTGTGGGGGCGCGCCGGTGTTGCTCCTTTCCACGGGGGCTGAAAAGCCTCCGCCTCCTCCTCGAGCAGCCTTCCTGTTCGCGTGCCACTCCGCAATGAAGGCGTTCTCTTGGGCGGCCACCCGACAAAGCAACGTGAGCGCTAGCATTACAGCTCGCTGCCGCCACCACGCCCAGGGCTCAAGCGAAGGGGTGAGGCCTGGAGTGGTGGACAAGTCTACGGGAATATCCTCGAGCGAAACTGGGGTGGGCACAAACACGAGCCGATCGCGCAACGAATTCCTCGCTTCCAGGGCGCATGCTTGGTCCAGAGCCGATGCCGAATCGACACTACCATCCTGGGGCTCAGGGATTAGGCTCAGCACGCTCTTGAGGAGCACGGTGTGGGCAAGCATCGCTTCGAGCACCACGCGGCGTACCCCTGTGCTGCCATGGGCTACGGTGTTCGTGAGCACTTGCAGGGCACGCGCCGCCACTTTGAACTTTTCCGGAGCTTCCGCGTAGGCCCACCCACCGCAGTCCACCATTACTTTCACCGCCCAGTGCGCCCATGCGGCCATGCCGGCGCCGTCTCGATCGCTGCCGCTTGCCCTCGGCAACACTTCCGCGAGCAAGCAAAGCAAGCCATCGGTGGCCAGAGGCACTCGCCCACTTTCCAGCCTTCGCATGTACGTGGTGTGCACCGACGAGCTCGCAGTGCGACCTTTTGAAAACTCGGGCAAGAAACTCATCTCAGCGCTAACCAGGAGCTTCATCAATGTGTCCGCTCGAGTCCCATCGGCCGCCACCCACGCGCCAAGCAGCTTGAAAATGGCGCCAAAGAGGGCGGGGAGCTTGTCTTCCGCCTGAGGATCCACCCACGCCACTTGAGACGATGCCACCAACAGCAGCGGCTGCACCAGGGCCCGCAGGTCTAGGGGCCCCTGTTGCCGGGTGGCGGGATCAGACTCGCTCAGAGACTGCAGGGCAGGGTTCGCGAGCGCAGCGCGCATAGCATCGAGGCAAGCAGTCCACGCTCCCAGCAGAGGGGCTGTCAGGAGGCTGCGGTGCTCGCTAGGAACGGTGGCGTCCTGCTTCAAACCCGCAAGGTACTCCCCGAGCGAGAGGAGCGAGACCGGGCCACCTTTGTGCACCAGCCGGTCCATCCAGAAGCACAAGTAACCGCCACTTGGGGGCGGCTCGGCTACATGTGTGGCCAGGGTCGTGGGGTCGGCGCTTGCGGTGGCGGCGAGGAGCTGGCTGTGGTGCGCGTAAAACCCGAAAGTCGCGGCATGGTCACCTTCTGGAGCGGTCACCGCCCCCTGATGAGCTTGAGCAGTGCGCAAGAGCCAGAGCAACGTGTCCCCACACAAGCATTCACTCGTTCCTGGACCCACTCCGCCATCCATCTCCAGCTGCCAGTCGTTGTCTGCTGCACTCAAATTGAGCACTTCCGACACCTGGACCAATTGTATGAAACAGAAGGAAGAAGTAAGAAGCGCGTGTAAAATATAAGAGATGCTCCCGAAACGGCTAAAGTTTTAGAAATAGCCGAAAGAAAGGCATAGCAATTATCAAGTTGAGACACTTCACTTACGGCAGCTGTGAGGTCTTCGAAAGTGTCGAGTTCGTCGACCGACGGGTTTGTGCCGTCAAGTTCCGCTTTTCGGTACAGGCTTTCTTGGTAGCGCTGCAGAGTGGGGAGCGAGGGGAGGTGGCCGTTTTTGATGAGCGTCAGAACGCGGTGAAGGAGGCCTCGCAGAGACGCCAGAGCCAAGTACGAGACTTCCATCTGGTCGGGCCGGCCTCGGAAGTCCGACAGGTTGCAGGCGTCGACTTTGAGGGCCGCTCCGATGTTGCGGGTGAGCCAGGTCAGGGCGAAGTGCTCGAGCGAGCGCTTGAACCACCCTTGCAAGTGCCGCGAAGTCTCAGACGCCCCAGCACTCGGTCGCTTGGCTGCCACGTAGGCCAGGCACGCTAGCCCCTGAACTCCGCTCACTTCTGGCTTGGACGCGCGCTGCCGCTTGTAGTAGCCGAAATTGCGCAAGCGTACCTGAAGTTGAGTAGGGAGCACAATGTAAGGTGTCAGATGTAAACATGTCAAAGGGCTCAGAATGAAACAAAGTAGAATAAGAAGATTGATTAGTGAGTACAGAAAAAAATCCAGCTCGCCTCATCGCCAGTGCTCGAGCTCCCCGCTTCGCCTTCCCACGGCACCATTTCATCTCCTGACAAATCGAGGCCGAGTTTAGCGCGGAAAGCACTGGCAGCTGCAGTTGGCAGCTCCTTCTCGAGCACATGCATCAAGGCCAACTGAAGCAAGCCCAGGCAGCGAACGAGGCCTGGTCGATCGTCGAAGTCGTCTTGTTGCGGTGGAGCAGCAGATGCCCCCCTCGACGGGTCGAAGAAGGCCTGGTCTAAGGCCAGATCTTTGGTGGCGGCCACGAGCAATTCGGGCAGAGACGGTCCGCACGCCTCCACGCCGAAACTGTGGCACAGAAAAAAGAGAGTCTCGGCAGCATGCAGCCGTTCTGACCGCAAAAACTCCCGGCGCCGCACCAATGCTGCAGTGTTGTTGCCTGCAACTTTTGGGTCGGTCTTGCGCAGCTCGTGGGTGAGCAACACCAGCGTTTTTCGGAGGCCCTCTGCTAAAGCGCCGCCCTGCAATAAGCTCTGAGTCAGCGACGTGCGAAGCGCCGCTTTGGCTTCATGGCTTAAGGTTTGGCTGTTAGGGTGGGACTGAATCATGAGTTCTTTCAAGGACCGCATCAGGAACCCGCGCTCTAGGTAAAACAGCTCGAGGGCGGCAAAGTAAGGGCTGTCGATCGACTCAATAACACCTGCGCCAAGATCGAGCTCTTCCTCGATAATCCGCCGCACCTCTGGCTTCAGCACTACCTGTGCAATCAGCTCGAGGCACCTGAGCTCGTCCAATTCCAAGTCGTCCGAGAGCTGTTTCACCATTGCAGGGTCGTAATGCTGGCCCACCACTTGTCCCGCTGCGAAAGGCGCGTCTGCATCCCAATGCACCGCTTGCTCCGGCGGAGATTCCTTGTTCAACCATTTCTCAAGCTGCAGTCTTGTCGCTGGATGTTTTGGCTGAACATTAATTGGGTTGGCGGCACGAAGTTGGGCTTCGAGTTGAGTCACGCACGTTGCGAGGTTCTGCACGTCGCTGACTTCAGCTTCCCGATCTGTGGCTTGCAAGATCTAGGTACACAGGGGAACCAAAGGTACGCATCAAAGTTATGTCAGCAACTCTCGGTAAAGAAAGGTGCAGTATCTTATTCGTCGCACCTTAATGTAAAGCTTGTAGTTTTCTAAAGACGCAGGAGACGGCGCTCCCAGTTTAGGGTCTCGAGCAGCGCCGGCACCACCCAAAGGCGCGAGCCCGCCGCCAAGAGCGTTACCTCCACCTCCGAATAGACCACCACCGCCGCCTAGCGGCGCGCTAGATGGAAATATCGAGCTCATAATGAGTGCATCAAAGCGCACTACCTGAGAGAGGACTAGAAGGAACGGGCTAGCTAGAAGCCGTGCCGTGTAAAGTAAGTAAGTACGAAGGTTTTTGTTGTAAATTCTGAGAATTCTCAGAATGTATTACCCAGGAAGTTAACACATTTTGAGACAAATTGTTTTACGGAATATACTTACGAATTATCGCATGTTGTAGATTGCACATGTATGTATTGAAAAATCAAGTAGTTGCAGAATAGCAGACAATTCTCTTGCAGTCCCTCGTGACCGTACTTCGAGTCGGAATGTGATGGTCTTAGTTCAGACCTACAAGTTCGGGTGCCCGCGCGATGCGCGGTTTGAGAGCAATGTGTTTGTTGCGGAGGAGGAGGTGCATGTTCTTCGCACCTCAGTGCGCGGCCTTGAGATGCCCGTGGTTGAGTGCCCTTCTTATGCCCGTGGTGCGTGTCCCTTCTTGTGCCCGTGGTCCCGTGGTCCGCCTTGTGTTTTTGTTTACTGCACATGTACAACAAATTTGTACTACTGTACGGCACTGTAGTACAGTACGAAAAGAGGGCGGACACCAACGAACGAACCACGAACGAAATTCCACAGTGCCGGTCTTTCGTTAGTGCAGTTCCGGGAACTTTTAGGGAACCGAAGAATTAACGAACTTTCCCTTCGGTTCCGGGTTGGTTCACTAACTTTTTGTAGCGGAACTTCTAGTTCCGTTCCGTTCGTTAAGAAATGAGTAGCCGAACTCTTCGTTCGGTTCCGTTCGTTAAGGGTGGAACTCCTACTCCAACTTAAATCCGGCTTTAAGGTTCAAATTCACTTGAAAAACCGAAAATCTTCTTCTTTGAGGTCCCGGTAATTAGAAAAACAATAAGCACACATCGGCTCCAAATCGATTTCCGCAATCGTATTAGTGAAACCCGCAGTTTTCAAAACAGCAGCTCGGTTCTATTCTGGGTTCGTTTCTAGTTCGTTAATTCTATGGAACCGAACTTTCCTTTCGCTGCGGGTTCGTTAATTCGGCTGAAAACGAACTTTTCTTTCAGTTCGGTTCGTTAGTGTAGCAAACCCGGACTTCCCTTTCGGTTCCGTTCAACTCCTATTCACTAACGAAAGACCGGCACTGAAATTCCATTTGATAGAAAGGATGGTATCTCCAGATCTCGTTTGAACCACTGTATGTCGTTCAGTGTGGTCCAAAATGACTAATAGTTTTTAGGTTCTGAAAGTCGTTTTGGTGAAATTTGACACACAAAAATCCTGACAATGCCGCCGCGGAAACCTCCCAACAAAGACCTCCCAAACAAGATAGTGAGGTTAGTTAAACGATCTCTCATTGAGGTAGCCATTAGTTTATGCCTTCTTGTGTTGATTCATGTATATGATGTTACGTGGTAATGCTGTAATGCTCTTTATTTTTCTTACTGAGCATCTTGGATCTTGCTGAGGGTTTGGGCCGCCAAAATACTTCTAAGTAATGATCCTCGTGTTAGAATCCGTCGCCGACGTAAAGTTAAGCTCTTTACCTTACTTTGAATTTACTTGCAAGTCGGCGACGGTATTCACTTGGATGTTTTGAGTTTGCGATGCCATGCATTTCCAGGGCTGCTGTGTTCACCCCACTCTCCGACTTCATTCTTTTAGGTGCTGCATCGAACCATCAATTTTGGCAGGAATTCCATAGATTTCTCTATTGCATTGGCTACATAGTTCACTGTGTCCACTGGCACTAGCGTTGGACAGATTGTAAATGCGACTTTTGAGTCATAGACTCGTTGCTCAACTAGCACTCCGTGCATTCGCGGCCTCATGAACGCATCGCGCGCATCGTCCAAAAAGGTAGAGTTGAGGCAATTACAAGTTGTTTACGACGCAGGAATAAGCTAATTCAAAGAGGCTTCAACCTATTGGCATTCGCGCATGCTCATGTATAGGGTGCACGCATGCCGAGAGGAGTGCGGACAGCTAAGGCACACTGAGGCGCAACTACTGTATGGCAGCGACAGCGCAGCTGTGGGACACCAAACGTCGGCTATATGAGCTCCGGACTCTATGATCCTTCAAGCAAGCGCAGAACCCTTCATTTTCATTTCAGACGGCCATTTGACCCCGCTAGAAATTTTCGAGTGCGTAGCATTCTGAAAACCAGTGGAGCTCAGGGAAGCCGGAAACGTGAATGTCGAGGCGCAGCTGCGATCAGGACCTGAGGCCCTTGCTAGAACAACTCAGGTATGGGCTATATAGTAAGAGTGCCGTGAACTTTGCAAGAGATTATCAGTTGAGTAGCTTCGAATTCTGTATGTCGTGTGGTGAGTACTACTTGTGTGATACTTGCTCTTTTTTCTTTTTTCTTCTTCATTTCTTTGTATTACAGGAGCAGTATAGGGACAGTCTTCGACGCCGATTCCACGAAAGAGTTCACCACTACGAGTCATGGTCAGCTTTACAAGGCGGCTTCCTGAAACTCATGGCCGAAGACTGAGCTTATGGCGCTAGCACGCCGTGCCTGTTGGGTTGTTCTCTTGCCTCGTCGCCTCAAGGAGTCGGAGATACAGCGAGACGAGGCGCGTTGCTTTCAGGATATCTTGAAAGTTATAGGGTCTCCAATGCATACACATGTTTTCATGTTCGCGAGGAGGGCGAAGTACCACAGGCCTTATCACTGTCCTGTAAATCCTGTGTTATTATTCCAATTGCCTTTTTCTTAGATAAAGATAGAAAAAAGAATCGTGGTGGAATCTAAGCTGCTGTGTGAATATTCATCATGGTTCCTGGAATATATCATTTCCCGTATAAAACACCGAAGCACCTGAGAAAGAAAAAGCTACCGGAAAAAGTGCGCCACCTGGCGCTTATGCTCGTGTGCTCTACTCGGCAGCTGTATTCAGGATTAAAACTGCCTAGATCAAAGAGAACAAATCGCTAGTACCTAGGCTGATGTCACAAATCTCCTTCGTGCTGCGGAGTGCAAACACCTCGAACCACGCTTTCCAATAAAGTTGGCGCTTTCCATTTTGGTCTTGCATCGACAGTGCCGCTGAAGCTGTCTTTTTGCGTGCTAGCAGAGTTCTTTGTGATTTTGAACATTTAATCAGTGCGTAATGCATAACTAGAACTGGGGTTTCTGGCTTTCCTTAGCCGTTTGGGGACAATACGTTCGTGGGTTGCTGTGTGTGAACCATCGAGTTTGTAGCACAATATCGACGTCGTAAGCATCCACAAAGAAAGCAACTGATGCTATTCTCTTCAATTCAGTTGAGTAAGAGTAAATTGAAGCGTACATGTTGCTCAGGTCCATGAATCATCGGCCCTCTGTCGCTCTCGGGCCAATATTCGTGTGGAAGTAATTAATTTTCACTCCGGTTCGAGGTCACAGGCCCATATAATCGCGGATATCAGGGACTATTCAACACACACGAGTGCCCTAGGGTCACCATGATGTGAATATGATTGAAGAAGTCGATTAGATTTATAAAGGATGGAGCCTCTGCCTCTTCCGGGCTAATCATTGCGCGGCACTTGCCATTTTTTTCTGTGGTGAACACTTTCTCTGTAACCAAATTTCACGACGTATCGACAGACCGTTCTAAGCCAATCAGCGATCGATACATTACTAATTTTGGACCACACTGAACGACATACACTGACATCAACGTTACACGGTATCGATCATACTTCAGACATCGTTGGTTCGGTGAGTAACCAAGCGCAACAATTACTGAGATGGCTGCATTCAAGAGATGAATGTGGCACAAAAACATATCAGATATTCTCTTGCTTCCCTCGCAACTGTACTTAGAGGCAGAATGTAATGGTCTTAGTTCAGACCTATGGTATCTCCAGATCTCATTTGAACCACCGACGTCAGAATGTGATGGTCAAACTTCAGACCTATGGTACCTCCAGACCTCATTTGAACTACCGACGTCAATTACTGAGATGACTGCATTCACGAGATTGATGTGGCACAAAACATATCATACATTCTCTTGCAGTCCCTCGTAACCGTACTTCGAGTCAGATTGCGATGATCTTAGTTCAGTCCTATGGTATCTCCAGATCACATTTGAACCGCCGACGTCAATTACTGAAACGACTGCATTCACGGGATGGATGTGGAAACATAACATATCAGACATTCTCTTTCTTTCCCTCGTCGATGTTTGAAGAGAGAATGCGATGGTCTTAGTTCAGACCAACGGTATCTTCAGATCACATTTGGACCACCGAACGTCAACGTTACACGGCATCGATCATGCTCCTAAAGTCAAGAATTTCTCGATCAAGCGTGGAGGGAAACTGTCCCTGCAAAATGATGTTTTCGATATCTTGGTTTGCACAACAATAGTCGTTGGTTCGAACCGAGCGCAACAATTACAAGCTCCATGTCC
>Ga0307979_1003133_pt1 | contig 11232 bp, 19 predicted proteins | sample OrgLakmetage1058_FD_201833 | JGI IMG/M metagenome (GOLD analysis project Ga0307979, IMG submission 201833) | Saline water microbial communities from Organic Lake, Antarctica - #1058 | ecosystem: Environmental > Aquatic > Non-marine Saline and Alkaline > Saline | place: Antarctica: Organic Lake...
GAGGGAGGGAGGGAGGGAGGGAGGAACGGGGGAACATCACCAGCACGTAGACTTTAAAACGTTTCCATTATTGAAATATTCCATTCTAACTACAAGTAATTCCATTCCATTCTAGAGCATTTACCGCTGCGGGACCTGCCGAAAGAGGCACGCACACAAAGGGCCATTTTTGACTGCCTTTCGGGCCGAAACGGTGCAGCTTCGGGGCTAGTGGATCCTGGTCGTCGGCCACCAATATGGTGTCCTGAGAATAGAAGGCCCCGCCACGCATAAAGTCACATAAATCAATGATGATGACGATCAGTTGAAAGGGTTAGTTGGAATCGACATCGAAATCAGTGAATAAAACAAAACTCCTTCGTAACGATAAAAGAATCGTCGAAGAGATTAAACGAGACAATATGATACATGATATACATTCGTTTTTCTTTTTAGGTTGCATTCTTTACCTGCTGATCAATGCAGGCAAAGGTCATAGGCGGCGGCGGTGGCGGAGCATTGAGAACGGCCTTCTTGGCTGCTGGCGTGGGCGCTTGTTCCAGCTTCCTTCGCAAGTCACGCTTGTTGACCTTCACATGAGATTTGAAGAGAAAGTAATCGAAAATATAAATATAAACATATGTAGCACGTAAATCCCATCAAAGTATTGAGTCATGCAACCTTCTGTACGTATGTTTTGAGGGTACGGAGATTTTCTGGTGGAATAGAAAAGTAGAATAATGGCAAGAAAGCGGAAAGTAGGCACACAGCGAAAGTGACCTTTAATAGTCTCTCTTTCTCACTGAGTCTACGAGCATAATTACCCGGTGCAGCGTCATGCCAACCATGCCGCTGTTCTCCGTCGCATGAGTGTATTCGATGCTTTCCCCTCCCGGCGACAATTGGCCCAAGTAAATGCAGCAACCCGTTAAGGGCACTGCGAGGACTTGTACTACCTAATATGGTATGTAGGATGGAGAAATTGGAGGACAAATGTGGGGTGAGTATCAAATAAGAGGAGTGAACAAGTCAGGCACAAGAGAACACGGGTAAAGCGAAGAACTACAACTTGATTAGGAGTGCTAATCTGCAAGTGCCAAAAACAACCAGCTAAATACGTGTGTACAATACAGGTTGATTAAGGCTCCTTCCGAGAGCATATAATCAAACAAAACACATGCACATTCATGACGATCTACACCATCACTCAGCACCTCTTTGAGCACATCATCCAGAGGTCTTTCGTCATCTTGCCAATTCCCACACAAATGAAGCAATGCTGCCAGCGCTCTAGATCTTGCTTCTTGCCGAAACGCTCGCCCGTTCACGCAGGCAATTCCCACCTGTAGGGTAAGAGTAGTTTTTTTGGCCACGCACGATGGTGGAAATATGTATGCGGAGAGGAATTTTGGTGGTATGCAGCAAGAATGAGACTAACAATTATCGTCTGAGCCATATATATTTAGCAGGTTTTGGTGCAGGTGCGTGTTCGGGGAGTCATGGTATGACAGGTTTGAAGCACGCATCTACTTAGGAGCAATACTACTGTAGAGAGAAAAGGGCACCAACGAAATCCTTTTACCTGTAAAGCGGAGGATATCTGCCCTAAGAACGCTGCATCTTCATCGGTGATCCCAAGCTTTGGAGACGACGACAAAGACGATGAGGATGCGTGTTGCATGGGTTTGTCAGCAGCGGTCGTGGCACGGCTACCCGTACGACTACCACTACCACTACCACCACCACCACCACCTCCTCCTTCTCGGCCTTGAGTTTTGCCGTTCACAAAAGGCACTTCGCTACCATGGGAGTTTTCTTTGCGGACCCGGAGCGCGATCGTGTAGCGGGTTTCGGGTTCTAGAGGGACTCCACGAAAAGCTTCGATTAAGGACGGGGGAGCTCCTCTCAAGAAAGAGCGAAAGCCAGCGTCGACTACGTGACTCACCTTCGAAACATTCGGCCGGGAAAAGAAGAGAAAGATACACATGAAGAGCGGATTAAGAGCACAGACGACACAAGTGATGTGAAAAAAACGACGCTAGAGAGGAAGGAAGAGCGGTTGGAAGGCATCAAATTAGAATGAAATCGAATACTATTCAATCAAAGAAAAGAAAAACATTCACCGCTATTTCTGGTCTTCTCTTAACGCGCAAGGCTCCCGGGTGCCTCAATTCTTGCTCTTCCAACTCTTGCAATTCTTGTGGCTGTAGGTTTTGCGACGAAAGCGGTTGCCAGGTTTTCTTGAGGGTAGAGTCGCTGCACCCGAGCTCCAGCTCGTCTCGAAATGGGTCGGATATCAAATTAGGGTTATTCAACATAGTCTTCCTTTCCTTGCCATCTTCGTTACTGTTGCTTTGAGCAGCATTGGCAGTCCCAGCAGCAGTAGAAACGTCAGTCGCAGTAGGAGCAGCGGTGCCATCATCACCACCGCCACTTATCAATGGCAAGGTGGAGGAGGCTGGAGGCACCCAGGCGTCTGTCACTGCCCAATCGCGCATGTCTTCGCTGCTTTCGAACACTTTCACGCAACGGGCATAGAGCACGCACTCTCTAATCGCGCGCATCGCGGCTTGTCCTAGGGTGTCCACCGTGGCCTCGAAAGAGACGGTGACGTCACCCAATCTCTGCAGGGCTATGGTGCGTCGTTTTAGGGTAATCGCGTCGCCCAGGAAGGACGCAGCGGAGAAGAGCCACTCTGGCACTCCTGCTTCCGGTTGTGTTTCGCCTGTATGTATTTAAGGAAAGATGAGAAGGGAAGAGGATAATTTCGACTGTAAATATGAAAACGTGCGCGTTCTAGGTCGGCACTAGGTGTGACACAACAAACAAATATACCATTTGAAGTTAAAAGCTGGACGGATACAATATTCGTCGAGCTGAAGACGCCTACGCCACTATTATGACACACTTATACACAGGTACAAGCCCATTATTCTCTTTACCCGAATGCGATCTTGCCACCAGCTCGAAGCCGTCCACGCCCAGTATTCCCACGGGTATCATATTCGGGAACTGCGCCCCGTGCAGCAGCGGCGCCGCCAGGAACGGCCAGCCGTGCGCCCCAAAAGCGTGTACCGTAGGGGTAGCGCGCAGCGGAGGGCGGAGGCGCAGGGCGGGCACCTGCATAAAATGTAAATGGGGTTGAGGTGATGTTTTGTATCGAGACATTCAGGGAAATTAAAGAGAGCTTAAAATCAGACAACAACAACAAGATTTTAACAAAAAAAAGCGTACGAAAACAAGTTAAAAATCTGCGAGAGAAAGAGCAGATGAATATATAAATAATGAGAGCAACAGTATAAAATGAGCTAAGCATGCGAGAATGTGGTCATCTCACCCCCGCCTCGATTTCTCCGGTGTCGTATTGCACGTCGTAGCACGAGCGGCCTCGGGGTTTCGTGATGGTCGCGGGGTACCACCGCTTGCCGTAGCTTAAGATTCATGTTAAGAAGAATGAGGAAGAGGAAAAGAAGAAGTGTAAGTTATAACAAATTTATGGATACTCAAAGTTGACAATTTCAACACTAAATTACGAGAACCTAATGAACAGAGCCCTGATTTCAAATTATGCATACATAAATGAGTATGCCTACAAGATAGAAAAAGCACTTGAAAAAGATGTGGGAGACAATTGAAACGAAATTCAAAGACAACGATAGCAAAACACACAACGCACCGCACGTCAACTTGCAAGCCAGCCACGAGCGCTACCCCACCGCTACTGCTACTACCGTTGCCGGATTGCGAGGTAGCAGGGTCTTGGTAGTAGGAAGGCGGTCGCACGAGGGCGACGCTGCGACCGTCAAGGGCTTCGAAGGAGACCTGAAGAGGAACATCGGAATGTAAGTCACAATACCACGAAAGAAAGAAAATGCATCCAACACTATTCTCTATTGGCTATATTGTTGGTTCTTTAAAAAGAAAAAACACGTAATTTGGTGGATTCAAGTTCTCGCCAGCCTAATTATGGAGATCTATGGGATAGTTCTAACTTGTAAGACTAAAAAAATGCTTGTCTTCTTACCCCCGGTTCATGTGCTTCGTCACTGTGATCAATTAATTCCCGGTGCACGAGGACGTGCGCCTGGTTCTGATTGGCCGAGAGGTCCTCGGCATATCCTCCCGGCTGTCCCGGCGAAGGCCGAGGCAACAATTGGCCGACCATTTGACTCTCCGGCGAAGCCGCGATGTACCTGGCAAGAAGAGGGCGTTGTGATGAGTTCACAGGCACATATGAGCACACCTACTTACACAAACATACGTCAATACCGTAAATAGCCCGAGCGCTCACGTATTCAATACATCAACACGTCATAAATATACACGTGCGCACGCACGACAATCCGTTGAAAACAACTTTCAATACTACCCAAGTTCAAACCCAATCAGACAGACAGGTATTGTCTCTCTCTCTCTCTCTTGCTCTCTCTCTCTCTCCCTCTTTTATACTGTAACTTACTTGATAAAATTGCCGCCGGGTTGTACCGTGCCCACGTACAGGGACGCCCCCCTCAAATGGGGGGCCAAGAGCTTGATGACGTCATCACATAGCCCGACTTCGGTCTTTTCAGCGTCGCCCCACTTGCTGCAGACTTTCCTCACCTGAAGGAAAAGAGAAATAAAAAAAAATTGCACCAACGAAAATATCCGTTGTTTTTGCAAAAAGAGAGAAGGGAAAGAGGAAGTTGGCACTTGTCTTCACAAATTACGAACAGGATTCCAAGGAGAACATAACAATATTCATTGGTTGGTTTATACTATTATAATATTTACACCACCACTGCCATCACCACAACGACTTATAATATACCTGCTCCAAGGTGATGCGCCGCGCTTCCGCTCTCGCCGCTCTGGCAAACGAATAGCCCAGCGCGCGCCCGAGCTCCCTTGCTAAGGACGTGGCGTGACCGGCATCGCCTGATGTTAAGGCCAAAGAAGCGTGGCGAGCTGCGCGTGCCGCTAAGATCGCCGGGCTCAGGACCTCGACCTCTTCGTCTTCTTCCTCGTCGCCCTTGTCTTCTTCGTCTCGGTATTCCTGAAAACCAGCGCGGTCTCCACTGCTGCTCGTTTTGCTCCCGCTCTTCTCTCTCCCGCCACCATTGCTTCCTCGTTGTTGCTGTTGGTGATCAGAGGTAGCGTACTGAAACCACGGATGCTTGTTCGGTGGTGCTGGCCGTAAGGTGACTGCCAAGAGTTGCAAGCGCACTGGCTTTTGGCTGCTGATGTTGCGATTGGGCGCTTTTTGTTGTGCTTGCTGCTGATCACCTGCGTGGATTGAAAAGTGCACACAACCGAGATGGGATCAAGTTTGGATAGAGTGTGTATACTCAACTACAGATGGTATTTCAGTCGAAGTTGCTGTGTCCTTGAAATACCTCCTTTGTGTCGACTAGCAGCAGCCGTAGGAGCTGGAACTTTCGAAAGGAGGCCCAATGTCACTTCCTCAGCAGCGGCCGCGTCATCTTTGGCTTTATCCGGCGGCAAATAGTGCGATATCAAAGGGTCCACATGGTGGCCGTCGGTGTACGGTATCAGCAGCACCTGCAATCGAAACATACGCGTTAAAAAAATGACTTACACACGTAGCATGCCAATAGGGACAAGCGATTTCTGTAAAGTCTAACAAAGAATGATTTCAAAGTGGACCATAAGAAAGCCTCAAATGCGATCTCTCTTCTCTGCCGCCTTGGCATTGATTTGTCAGAATGCCTGCTTAACGAATACGCAGCCTTTAGGCGCACCGGTGGGCCGATTTCGGCGCAGGGCAACTCAAATACTCCGACACCGCCCATGCCAACGTCACTCGCGGCCTCATCACCGTGCACCAGTTTTACCCAATCCTCTCTTTTGGGGCCCGCGGGGGGTGGCACGGCCGACAGGTCGTCTTTGGCTGCGGTAGAAGATGAAGAAGAGAACGAGGAAGGGCTTTCTGGACGGCTTTTGTAGTCTTCAAAGGAAGCTTTTGCTTTTTGCGGAGATGAAACATCTTTCTGTGGATGCTGCTTCGCCTGCAGGGGTGGTAAGGATGAGGACGAAGACTGCTGCTGCTGCTGCTGGTCCATCTCTTCCTCTCGGTGTTGCCGCTGCTGGGCTACTCGCTGCTGTGCCACCGCAGTTTCATGGGCTTCTTCCCGGGCTAACCAGGACGACAACGCATGCGAAGCAAGAGCATGCTTGGCACGGATTTGCGAGAACATTTCTTTGCGCTTTCTGAACGGCACCTGTAACCAAATAAACCAAAATCATGAGTTCGCATATATTCTGACAATTTGAAATAATTTAAAAAATCATGTTGGGATTTCTATCGTCGACTCGCCTACATGTACTATCTACTAGTACCTCGTTCAGTTTACGGTTGGCGGTCATGGTTCTCAGCGGCGGTCCGTTGGTCGTGACTTTCGCTAACACCGTAACCGTCGGGCCGTGCTGCTGTGCGGCGGTGGCAGCCGCTTTCTCTTTCGCCATTTTGACTTTGGAAAGTGCCGCACTGGTCGCTGTATCGGCTCCTCCTTCTGCTGCCGCTGCTGCTAAAGTACCATCAATGCTTTTAGAATCACTGCCGTTGTTACTGTTGTTATTAATGTGGTTACTACTACTCGTCATAGAACCGCCAAAGAGGCCTCCAGGTTTACGGGGAGGCGGCGGGTATTGCATTTCCCAGACCTCCATGCATGTTGCTCGAGGGTTGGCCGCAAAAATCGCGTCAGCAGTCGCAGCCCAGGCATCTCGAACGGACAAATTGGCTTTTTGGCCGGTTGCAACGAGGGCGGAAAAGGTTTTGCGGCGCCGCAGCGCATACAAGGTTTTGCCCACGAGTGATGCGGAAGTCTCAAGCACAGCTATCACCTGTAGTTTTAGGAGAAGACGAGATGGGAAGAGTAGAAAAGAAGAAGGAACGAGGGATTCTACGAAAAAAAAAAAGAACAGCCCGTAATTACAGCCTACAATGCAGAGCTACCAAGTCTACACTTCCGCCTTTTCTCTACTGTCAAAATGCAAAGAACAATACTTCAAGTAAAGAGCTACAGTTCTACTAGGTCAGGACAGCACTTAGTAGTTTCAATTTACCTCAGGCGTTGCCGGCGTGCCATGCCCTAAGCTTCTAGGCGTCGGCTCTAGCAACTCCAGCATGGCTTTGGTGTTCAAGCCCGTTTCCCGTAACCCGTCTTGCCACTCCACCGTATATACGGGACCAATGGTGGGGTTGGAGCGGTTCACGTGAATGACTTTGCCGGAGACGATGCCCGCTGCGCAGGTGCCGCCCCCTGTGCAATAAAACAAAGAAAGACCAAGAAAAAGTGTGTTCATGTATCGCGCAAGTTGAAAGACAGAGAAGGGTTGTACAATTACATGCATCGTTTTCCCCAAGAATGAGACTAAACAGGCAGATGAGGTTTTGAAAAAAAAAAACATCAATTACATCGTTGAAATTGCGTGCACATTCATATTCCCTCGTTCTTCTCAAATATAATCTGTGTCAAATGGTTGTCCATCTTTGGTTCGACCAATCATTCTAAGCTAACCATTACTTCACCAACTTCATTGAATTATGTACTCACCGCCGTGCGGTCGCACTTGCATGGTGCCTGCTCGTGCCGAGGGGTGGCGCCACAGCCGGGTCTTCAAAATCACAGGTTCTTGGTCAATCGAGCCCAAATGGCCACCGACCAGGAAGGGCCGGCGCCGCTCACGCCGCTGCGTTAAAGCTCCTTGGTCGTTCCGAAAGAACCGAGGAGGCGCCACGAAATGGTCACACCCCAACACCTTAACAAAAGAGAGAACTAATCAGCAAGAAACGTGCAACCTCCATTTTAAGATAAGGTCAATGTAGAGTGTTCAAATCTTGTGTGAACACATGCTATACTAAGCTGTATTTAACTCATTCGCCAACTCAATTCATCGCAAAAAGTTACCCTTAAACCTCGGTTCATGGTGATAATTTCTGATTTTCAATTACCCCCAGCGTTGCGCCGTCTTGTATGTTGGGGCTCGCAGTCAATGGAAACACGACCAGTGGTAAATGCCGGCCACTCCCCAGCACATGTGGAAGTGGTTTCCTACGACCGCTGCCATCCTCGTCATCTTCATCTTCGTCGTCTTCGTCTTCATAATCCTCATCTTCGTCCATTTCACTTTCTTTGCTGTTGTTGGCAGTGTTTTTTGGTACCTGGCCCTACAGCGGAGAACAACAGGACGAAATGAAGAAGTTCAAATAACTCATCGATTCCAACCCCCAGAATCTCCCTCTCACACGCCTTTATATTTGAGACGTGCACTTACCTCAAGGCTCTTATTCTTAGCATTCGCTCGGTGCTTGAAGCCAGGTACCCCAAAGGCCAGAGGCTGGTGGGTGTCGGTGACCGTAAAACTTACGCCTTCTTCATTGCCACTTCCACGAATGAGTTCTTTGTCGAGCATGGAAGAGCTTGGAGAGGCGGCAACGTACCTGATTCAAACGGTTCATGCGAGAACGGCGACACAAATATTTTTAAAAGCACGGGAGAGGAGAAATGGGTAGCACGATGAATGATTTAAAGAAGGTTTGCTGCAAATGTTCTTTTTTTTCGCAATCAAGCCTGAACTTTGAAGAAGTGCTTATTATCACATGCTTACTTGATCACATCGCCGCCCGGTTGAAGGAGACCAAAGTACAAGTCGCACTGCCATAAGGCTGCTTGGAGCTCTCGCAAGACATTGTTCAAGAAACGAGGCTCGTCAACCACGCCAAGGGCCAATGCTTCAGCGCACTTCTGCTTCACCTAAATATCATATTAGATAGGAATGAAGCAACGAATACGGGAGAGCGCCGCTGCCTTAGGCTATGCTACTACACGCGGCGCCTACTACAATGAGGCCAACTGTAGTTGGAATAAAAAAAAATCCCCTTCATTAACACTGTGGCCATACCCGAGGCAATGCGCGCTCCAACGCCGTGGTTAGTGCGTGGGCTTGTTCGAGGGGCACTCCGTACAGCTCAGGCGGTTTGTTCAAATCGGCAACCAAGCGAGCTGACCGCTCGTTCTAGAGTGGTGAACACATCCACGGCGAAGTTGCATGCAAAAGTAAAACAATAAGACGAATATTATGAAATAATGAAAGATGTTGGTCGAAGAATTCAGGTGAGCATTAGCCTAGCTACGCTTGCCACATCAGTCCTTAAAACGCCGAAATCAAGTGCTTTGGATTACGTCAATGATAGGGCCGTAGCTAGTATCTACAATGCATCTAGTGCATTACAACAAAAACAAGCATAACCGCACAGCTCGACGACGCACGAATCGTCAATACTTTACCCACACGCACACACACACGCACCCGAGCCCAACGCAGTTTCGCCTCATGGTCTGGCGGTTTGCGCCTGGGCACTATCCCATGGCGCCGGGCAAACATTTCGGCCGCCAATTCCTTGGCGTACTGCCGTTTCATAGCGCCTTCGTCCATGTTGCCACTCATATCAATCTGATAACCTAGTGTTCTAGGCAAAACCTTGTACAATGTGCTAACAACTAGCCTCTGAAATAAAAGTACGGAGGAGGGTAAGCCTAGACCTCTTCAAAGACCTCTTGCGGTTACAACCAATTTCTCCCAAAGCACATCAGCATCGAGAGTGCTAAAAACGCCAATTAGTACTCTCCAGGCAAATGCTGCGCTAATGAAATTGGCCCTTGTGGTGCCTTCCTCGAGCTAGCTAATAAGCTTAGCCTGTCGCACAGCCCCTGCTAGCCTGCTAGCTGTTAGAAAGAAACGAAAGGGTGCAGAAATTTCAAAGCGTTGTGTGTGTCGTTGGTCGATGTGTCTGCAATTATTTCCAACGGACAAAACAACGGTTGTGTTGTTCTCGGAATCTGCAGGAACTGGAAGATTTTGAAGACGAAGACGCAGGAGGAACCCGAGAAGAAGCTGCGGGCACGCAGCGCAGAGCTCGAACTTACTATTGGGCATCCAGTTACGAGTACAGAAGGGAAATGGCATCAATGTCAGTCCCAGAAGCTCCCAGCAGCAGCTATGTCGAGCCTAGCACTGAAGAAGCAGCAGCGGCCATCACGGCTCTGAAGGAAGAAGTTAAGATTCCCGAGCTGGATTGGGCTGTCCCCGCGGCACTCCGAGTGGCAAAGTGGGACACGGAGAAAGCGCGGCTTCGAATGGCCGATTTGGCTGCCTTTCGGGCTTCTCATCCGCAGCTGTTCGAAAATCTCCACGCGTCCGAATTTCTGCCGCAGGCTGAACTGGGTATGAATTCCTACTTGCCCACGCGCAATTCCCGCGGCGAGCTTGTCGTGCTGCTGGAGTGCGAGAAGCTCAACAATTTTGTTGACAAGAAGTTCACGCACACCGACATGCTGCGCTTTTCTGTGTTTCTTATGATGCGCCTGATGCAAGACCCTCAAACTCAGATCAACGGCGTGATCCTGCTCGAAAACCTTGAAAACTACCCCATGTTTGCTGGCATGCGAATGCGCGGAGCTGGCCTTGGGAACATGAAGGCTAGTTTCGAATGGTTGAAAGCCTCGCCCATGAAACTCAAAGGAATATACGGCTACAAGGAGCCCTTCTACATTCCTGCTATGATGGCGATGGTGAAGCCCTTCATGTCACGCAAGCTGCGCAGCCGTGTCGCTCTTTACGGAGACAAAGCAGACGATATGCTGGCTGCAGCCGGCTTGAAACCTGAAGAAGTCCCCGTAGCCTACGGTGGAACCCTGGAGAATTTTGACTCAGCCTGGTACCTACGGGGCGAGTTGGCTGCCTCATCAACAGATTCAACTAGCTCCGAGACAAGACAAGTAACCGAGGAAGCTGCTGCTGCCGTCGTCACCAGCGCGCATTGAATTTAGACTGCCCCTTTTCCTGACGTGAGTTGGGTTTTCAATCATAATTATTCTTGTGAGTTAATGTGAATTTTCTACTTCAAGTCTACTTCAAGTCTACCTCAAGTCTACTTCAAGGCGTCTGTAAGTGACCTATATCCGCCGCCACTTCCATTCCTGGTTCTTACTTTTTTTTCTTCTCTATTTTATCAAATTCTATCACTATCGCCGATTTCCCGAATAAGGTACCTCTGTTCATGCACGCGAAGAACTCTGATTGCCCGCATTGACACGCAACTCGAGTAAAAGGGACAAGTTTAGCTTCCCTTTATCGTTTTCCCTACCACACTTACTGTCTTCTCTATGCCATTCTCCATTCTTCCCATTCCCTAGTTTTAGACAATTATAAACCATGAGCACTACGAGCAAACAATTCAAGAGCCCG
>Ga0307979_1003138_pt1 | contig 11220 bp, 8 predicted proteins | sample OrgLakmetage1058_FD_201833 | JGI IMG/M metagenome (GOLD analysis project Ga0307979, IMG submission 201833) | Saline water microbial communities from Organic Lake, Antarctica - #1058 | ecosystem: Environmental > Aquatic > Non-marine Saline and Alkaline > Saline | place: Antarctica: Organic Lake...
AAGCTTTTATAGATTTTCCCTAGAGTATTTATAGGTAATTTTTAGCGCACAACTATAGCTAACCTAGACAAAATATAGCGCACTCCTAGAGCATGTCTAGATAATTCGTAGATTGCATATGGTTTTTCAGGCAATGGATCGTACCCCTGTAAATTAGATTATTAACTTCTTCTTCAGTAACTTATAGAAAATGTTGGATCCCTTACGTCACCGTTTTTGCGAGAGCGGACTCGACTCTCACCCTATAAACTGCATTAGAAAATTTCTACAAAGATCGATCACCGCAAACTTATACCGACGCCCCCGAATCTTCTGAGACCAACCGTGCAGGAGATTAAGCATGAGAATTCTAAGACTCAAAGACGTAATCGATAAGACTGGCCTGGCCCGCTCTACCATCTACAAATACACAGACGCTGGCACTTTCCCGAAACCTGTTCCCCTTGGTGGTCGCTCCGTCGGCTGGGTTGAGTCAGAAGTCCACGACTGGATCGTAAGTAAAATTGAAAATCGCGATATCTCCACCCAATAAATCAACTTACTTTTTATAAATAATATTTATGCAGAGCAAAATCAAGCCACAATAATCAGCTACGAGCAAGCAAAAATAGCACTCGAAAGAATACAGACCTATGAAATGCGTAGGTTTTAAATAGTATTTATTTAAACCTGATTACTTATGAATAAATACCCATTGAAACCTCTTCAATCTAACATCTCACCTGACTAGCAGACCAAGCATCAACAAGAAACCTTATCAGCAGAAAAGGTTTCTTAGACATCGTCACTTCTATCTTTTTACTCACCAGGATATCAAAATGACTAACAATTACCCTCTTCACAGACATCAGCTTGATCCAAACCTAAAGGTCTACGGTGGCCGCGAATACAACGGAATGCCTATCGTCTGGCAACAAGGTCCGTTTATTTATAATTACCTTCAGCGAATTGACCAAGCCATTCAAGCCGCCCTGCAAGATCATTCCAGCTTAATGGCTATACGAGTAGACCTGAGACTCCCCACTCAATTCTACGAAACGAACCCACTATTGAAACGATCTGTGTTCAGTAAATTCATTGATTCATTAAGAGCGAAAATCAAAAATCGATGCACTGAAACAGAGAGAGGCGGAATAAGGTTTCACCGAACTAAGGTGCATTATGTTTGGACGAGGGAGTTTGGACAAAATGGAAATCCGCACTATCACTGTGCGCTCTTTTTCAACAAGCAAACATTCTTGGGCCTGGGCGAGTTCAATCCTCATTCACAAAGCCTCTACGGTATGATCAGTAGCGCTTGGGCAAGCGCCCTTGGAATGGAAGGATATCTCACCGATGGTCTTGTAAGCATCCCCAAGAATGCCGTCTATAAGGTTCGCAGGGATGAGCGATATGATGACCTGTTCTACCGCGTCAGCTACTTCGCAAAACTTGCTACAAAGCAATTTGGCCTAGCAAGCCACAACTTTGGGACAAGCAGGGCGCCTCACTCCTGAGAAAGAGGCCTTGTAACTGGGAGTGCTCATGGCATTAACCCTCCAATAGTCCTAACACCATCTAGCCAAGGCCGCTGACATCCAGCTCACCGCCCACTAAAACAACATCAGCAACGACATCGAATGTCGCAGGCCTGGACCTCATCCAAGCTCCTGAATTCTGGTATGGTATTGCCTCAGGAAGAGCTAGAGGTTTATTACCTCATTTCCAGCTCACCCCTCACAAAACAATTTTCTCTGGGCTACCCCTAGGCAGACACCAGTTAAGAATAATTACCGCATGGAGTAGCCCCCGAGTGAACGCCGAGAACAACAGTCAGATCGCCGCCTTTATCTGGTCCGTAGCCGACCTCCTGCGAGGCGATTTCAAGCAGTCCCAGTATGGCCGCGTCATTCTCCCTTTCACTCTGTTACGGCGTTTGGAGTGCGTCCTGGAGCCCACCAAGGACAAGGTGCTAGTCGGCGCCAGGGCGCATGTTGATAAGCCAGACGCCGTGCGTGAAAAACTGCTCCTGCGCGAAGCAGAGCAGCCCTTTTTCAATGCCTCACCGCTGTCATTGGGTTCACTGTCTGACACTCAGACCGCTGACGATCTGATGAGCTATGTGCAGTCGTTCAGCCAGGATGCCAGGGAGATCTTCGAGCATTTCCATTTTGAGGATTTTGTCCAGCAGCTCGGTGCTAACAATCTGCTCTACCAGGTGGTGCAACGCTTCGCCAGCATCGACCTGAATCCCAAACGCATCTCCAACTTCGGCATGGGGTTGATCTTCGAAGAGCTGATCCGAAAGTTCGCCGAAAGCTCCAACGAAACCGCCGGGGAACACTTCACGCCTCGGGATATTGTGCACCTGACCACCTCGCTGGTGCTGACCGGGCAGGAACATAAGCTTCAGCCCAACAGCATCGTCACCATCTATGACCCCACCGCAGGCACAGGCGGCTTCCTCTCAGAAGGGGACGAGTACATTCAGCAGGTCAGTGACAAGGTGACCGTCTCCCTGCACGGCCAGGAGTTGAACCCGGAGTCTTACGCCATCTGCAAGGCAGACATGCTGATCAAGGGCCAGAAGGTCGAGCAGATCAAGCTGGGCAATACCCTCTCCGACGACCAGCTTTACGATCTGAAGGCCGACATCATGCTCAGCAACCCACCGTTTGGGGTGGAGTGGAAAAAAGTCCAGAAGCAAGTCACTGATGAGCACAAGTTCAAAGGCTTTGATGGCCGCTTCGGCCCGGGCCTGCCCCGTGTCTCGGATGGCTCCCTGCTGTTTTTGCTGCATCTGGTCAGCAAGATGCGCGACCCCCGCGATGGCGGTTCGCGCATTGGCATCATTCTAAACGGCTCACCGCTGTTCACCGGGGGTGCCGGTAGTGGTGAATCCGAGATCCGCCGTTACCTGCTGCAAAGCGATATGGTGGAAGCCATCGTCGCCCTGCCCACCGACATGTTCTACAACACCGGCATCTCCACTTACATCTGGATTCTGTCCAACAATAAGCCGACAGACCGTAAGGGCAAGGTCCAGCTGATTGACGCCTCTGACCGGGCCTCCAAGATGCGCAAATCCCTAGGCAGCAAGCGCCAGCTTGTTAACGAAGCAGATCAGGATGAGATTGTGCGGCTTTACGGGGAATTCCAGGCGACGGAAAAGAGCAAGATCTTCCCCAACGACGCGTTTGGCTACCGTCGCATTACGGTGGAACGTCCCTTACGCCTGAACTTCCAGACCTCTGAGCAGCGCATTGCCCGCATCACGGAGGAAAAGGCGATCCGGAAAATGCCCGTGGAAGAGCAGGAGCAAATCCTCGCCGCCTGTCGCGCCATGGACAGCAACACCCTCTACCAGAACCGCCCACAGTTCCAGAAGCTACTGAAAACATCGCTGACTGATCACCAAGTCTACCCCGGCACGCCGCAACTCAAGGCCCTGCTGGATGCATTGAGTGAACGGGACCCGGAAGCGGATATCTGTGAGAGCAAAGGCAAACCAGAGCCTGATAGCGGTTTACGGGATAACGAAAACGTGCCACTAGGCGAGTCGGTGTACGACTACTTTGAACGGGAGGTGATACCCCACGTGCCGGATGCCTGGATCGACGAGTCCAAGACGGATGAGCAGGATGGTGAAGTAGGGGTTGTCGGGTTCGAGATTCCGTTTAACCGGCACTTCTATGTGTTTACGCCGCCTCGACCGCTGGACGAGATTGATGCGGACCTAAAGCAGTGCACCGACAGGATTAAGCAGATGATCGAGGGGTTGTCGGCATGAGTTTTCTGAAATACGCGAATTATAAAAAGACATTGAATGCTCAGTATAAAGAGGTGCCTTCACACTGGAATGTTCTGTCGCTAGGCTACTTGTTAGCCGATCCTGTGACGGACGGGCCACACACTACTCCCGTTTTTTTAGATGACGGAATACCTTTCTTATCGGTAGATGGAATTCAAGATGGCGAGCTGGTTTTTGAAAAATGCAGGTATATTTCCCTGTCTGATCACCACACTTTTAGCCGGAAAACGGCTCCGCGTGTAAATGATATTTTGATGGGGAAAGCAGCATCTATCGGCAAAATTGCCCGAGTAAAAACTGACTTAGATTTCAGCATCTGGTCTCCTTTAGCATTAATTAGAGCAAATGTAACCAAATGTCGTCCAGAACTGCTTGAATATCTTCTTAAATCCCCAGAAATCCAATTTCAAATCCTTCAGGTTGCCAACTCAAATACTCAATTAAACGTTGGGATGAAGGATATCCCGAAATTGAAAGTGCCACTTCCAAATCTCCACACTGAACAAACCCGAATCGCCCGTTTTCTAGACCACGAAACTGCCAAAATCGACACCCTGATCCAAGAGCAGAAGCGCCTAATCGAACTGCTCAAGGAAAAACGCCAGGCGGTGATCTCTCATGCAGTGACCAAGGGGCTGAATCCCGATGCGCCGATGAAGGATTCCGGGGTGGAATGGATTGGGGAGGTGCCGGCGTATTGGACACTCCCAAAGATTGCATACTACTGCAATGTAAAGAATGGCTCGACCCCTGATCGATCCAATGCGCAATTCTGGAATGAAGGAACCATACCTTGGCTCAGTTCATCTGAATTAAACCAATTCCACATTACCAAGGCTGGCGAGAACATAACTGAGTTTGCGCTCAAGAAATCGTCTCTATCTCTGATTAAACGAGGAGCTGTATTAATCGGTTTAGTGGGGCAAGGAAAAACCCGAGGACTGAGTGCCCGCCTAGATATTCGTGCCACTATTAATCAAAATGTGGCAGCAATTATTCCTCGATTCAATCAAGTAGATTCCGATTTTTTACATTTTATGCTGCAGCATTTATACATCCCCATTAGGGAGTTTGGACGAGGGGGACAGCAAGCAGCACTCAATTGCGAGATTGTTGAAACAATCAGAATCCCACTGCCGCCAGTTAATGAACAGAAAAAAATCGCCATGTATCTCAACGAGACTCTTTCTGCGTTGAAACAGCTCAGCAGAATGGCCACTCAAGCGATTGACTTACTTAACGAGCGCCGATCCGCCCTTATTTCTGCGGTTGTTACCGGCAAGATTGATGTCCGCAACTGGCAGCCACCCGCAGATGAAAGTGCCGTCGATGAGGAAGTACGTAAGGCAAGCTTGGAGGCAGAAGCATGACCCAAGGTCGCAGCATCCGCCTATTCCTTGTCGATGGCAGCCCCAATGGCCTTCTCACCGCCGAAATAATGAACTGGACCGGCCACGCCCTCACCGGTCCGCGCACCAAGCTCACCGAGCTGGTTCAGCGCCCAGAGTGTGGTCGCACCGGAATCTACTTCCTGGTTGGCCCTGACCCTGAGAACACCCTGCGCCCGTTGGTCTATATCGGTGAATCCGACGACGTGGCCAAACGCCTCAAGCAGCACAATCGCCCGGAATCACAGGGCGGCAAAGATTTCTGGGAAAGGGTTTGCCTGATTACCAGCAAAGACCAAAACCTCACCAAAGCCCATGTGAAATATCTGGAAAGTCAGCTGATTAGCCAGGCCATCAAGTCAGGCCGCTGCGGGCTGGTGAATGGTACGGCCCACGACTACAGCGTGCTGCCGGAATCCGACCAGGCCGATATGGCGTTCTTCACGGAACAGATCCGCACCATCCTGCCGGTGCTGGGGTTTGAGTTCTTCCGCGATCCTTCCGGCACCAAACTGACTGGGTCAGGCGATGCCTCGGCGCTTTCCCCGCTCTTCGAGCTGGAAATCCCCAAGTATGGAATCCGTGCCCAAGCCCAGGAAGTGGATGGTGACTTTGTGGTTCTAAAAGGTTCCCAGGCACGGCCCAAGTGGACGGGTTCCCCCAGGGGCTATGCCAGCCTTTTCGATCAGTTGGTGCAGGATGGCGTTTTGGTGGAAGACCCTGCCGGCGGACGAGCTTTTAACCAAGATCACGGTTTCTCAAGCCCGAGTGCGGCAGCGGCGGTTATTTCAGGCCGCAGCGCCAATGGACGGACGAAATGGACTCTGGTTGGCAAAAAACAAAACTACGGCGACTGGCAAAACGAACTGGTCAGCGCTGAAGCGCCAGAGACGGAATAAGAACAAAGTCCTGAGACTGAACAAGGAGTAGAACTGTGGCCGATAGCCAGGAAAAGACCTTCCAGAAAGACATCCTCACTGCACTGGCGGGCCAGCAGTGGTTAATCGGCAAGTCCGCGGACTATGACCGTGCCAATGCCTTGTACCCGGAGGATCTGGTCGGCTACTTCAAGGCCGCCTACCCGGACCGCTGGGACAAGTTCTGCAAGAGCAACCCGCAGAACCCGGAACAGGTGCTGATCAAATCCACCGTCCGGGAACTGGACAAACGCGGCACTCTGGAGGTGCTACGCCACGGTTTTAAGTTGCCGGGGGTGAAAGTCGATCTATGCAGCTTCCGGCCCGACCATGGCATGAACCCGGACGCACTGAAACGCTACAGCGCCAACCGCCTGCGAGTGGTGGAAGAGGTTTCCTACTCCCCCCATGCCCGGGAAGGCGAATACAACCCGCGCCTGGATTTGGTGCTGTTCGTCAATGGCCTGCCCACCGCCACCCTGGAGCTGAAAAGCGAATTCAAGCAGTCGGTAGAGAACGCCAAACGCCAGTACCGCAAGGATCGCCCGGTCAAAGATCCCATCACCCGCAAGCCCGAACCTCTGCTCACCTTCAAGCGTGGCGCTCTGGTGCATTTTGCCGTAAGCCAGGATCAGGTCGCCATGACCACCCGATTGGCCGGGAAAGACACCTTCTTTCTGCCGTTCAATCGTGGCACTGAAGAAGGCGGCGCGGGCAATTCCCAGGCGCCGGATGAAAACAGCTATGCCACCGCCTATCTCTGGGAGCAGCTGTTCCAAAAAGATGCCTGGTTGAAAGTGATCGGGCGTTTTCTGCATTTGGAGAAGAAAACCGAGGAAGATTTCCACGGCAAACGCACCACCAAAGAGACCATGATCTTCCCCCGCTACCACCAGTGGGACGTGGTCAACCAGCTCGTAGGTGCCACTCGAGAAGAAGGCCCTGGCAAACGCTATCTGGTGCAGCACAGCGCCGGGTCTGGCAAGTCCAACTCCATTGCCTGGGCCGCCCATCAGCTGGCCCAACTGTATGATGCGGAGGGCAACAAGCTGTTCAGCTCGGTGATTGTGGTAACGGATCGCACGGTGCTGGACAGGCAGCTGCAGGACACCATCTACCAGTTTGAACACGCCCAAGGGGTTGTGCGCCCGATTACCCGTGACATCGGCAGCCAGAGCAAGTCGGAACAATTGGCGGAAGCCTTAGCTGAACGCACCCGTATCATCATCGTTACCATTCAGACCTTTCCGGCCCTGTTTGAAGCACTGGACAAGCATCCCCAACTGGCCTCCGGGCAGTATGCGGTAGTAGCGGACGAAGCTCACTCATCACAGACCGGTTCTTCTGCCACCAAGCTCAAGTCCATTCTGGGGGCCGCACTTCCTGAAGGTAAAGAGCCCCCTGAAGGTGAGGAAATCAGCGCTGAAGAACTTCTGGATGCAGCGGTCACTGCCCGCAAGCCCAGCGAGAAAATCAGCTACTACGCCTTCACCGCCACCCCCAAGGCCAAGACCTTGGAGCTGTTCGGTCGGCCACCCAACCAGGACGAGCCACCGTCAGCCAGCAACAAACCGGAAGCCTTTCACCTTTACTCCATGCGCCAGGCCATCGAGGAAGGCTTCATTCTGGATGTGCTCAAGTGCTACACCACCTACTCCACCGCCTGGAAGCTGGCCCACCCTAACGGCGAGGATGACGAAGTAGACTCCAAAAAGGCCCGCATCAAGCTGGCCCGCTGGGTTCGCCTGCACCCTTACAACATCAATCAGAAAGTGGAAGTGATCGTCGAACACTTCCGGGAGCACGTGAAGCACCTGCTGGACGGCCAAGCCAAAGCGATGGTGGTCACCAGCAGCCGGCAGGAAGCCGTGCGCTACCAGCTGGCCATGCAGGCTTATGCCAAAGAACAGAATTATCACGACGTGCATCCCTTGGTGGCGTTCTCGGGCACGATTCTGCCGGATGGCATAATCCCCGAGGAGGTCTCGGAAAACAGCCAACTGCTGAATCCCGGATTGAAAGGGCGTGACCTGGCGGATGCTTTTGATACCGACGATTACAACGTGATGATCGCCGCCAACAAATACCAGACCGGATTCGATCAGCCCAAACTCTGCGCAATGTACGTGGACAAGAAGCTGAAAGGTGTGGACTGCGTGCAAACCCTCTCCCGCTTGAATCGCACTTTCCCAGGCAAGCAGACCTTCGTGCTGGATTTCTTCAACGATCCCCAGGAAGTGCTGGAAGCCTTTCTGCCGTACTACACCAAAGCCGAGCTGGAAGGCGTCTCCGATGCCCAGGTGGTGTATGACCTGCAGACAGTGCTCGACCAGGAACAGATCTACCACTGGAACGAGGTCGAATCCTTCGCCACCGCTTTCTATGACACCCGGGCCGCAGCCAGCAAACTCACCTACTACTGCCAACCCGCGAAAGAGCGCTTCACCAAGCGCTATAAAAACCTGCTGGAAGAAAAGCAGTCAGCCAGAGACGCCCGCAAGCGGGCCGAAAGCGATGGTGACAAAGTCGGCCTGACCAATGCTGAAAAAACCCTCAAGGATATCGGCGAGGGCCTGGACCAGCTGGATCTCTTCAAGAAGAACCTGACCAGCTTTGTGCGGGCTTACGAGTTCCTGTCACAGATCGTCAGCTATGAAGACCGGGAGCTCGAGCAGTTCTGCGTCTTCGCCAAGCACCTCTCGCCTCTGTTACGCATAGATCGGCTGGACGATGACGAAATCGATGTATCGGAACTGGCTCTGACCCATTATCGACTCACCAAGCGCAACGAGCAGCAGCTTAAGCTTTCCGAGGAGTCCGAAGAGTACGCCCTTAAACCGCTTTCCGATGTGGGCTCCGGCAAAGCCCATGACCCGGAGAAAAAGCGCCTCTCTGAAATCATCGAGACGCTGAACGACCTGTTTGGCTCAGAAGTGAACGATGAAGACCAGCTTCACTTCGCCCAGGGCGTGGCAGACAGAATACGCCGGGATGACTCTGTGATGGCCCAAGTAAACAGCCATCCCCCTGAACAGGTAATGCATGGGTTATTTCCGAAGCGGGTGTCAGACATGGTGCTGGATGCCATGACTGACCATGAGAAGCTTTCTATGGAGGTGTTGGGCGATGAGCAAACACAGAGGGGGTTTGCGTTGTTGATATTGCGGATGCTCGCCGGATCGAAAACGGTTCCTCGGGAGCTATAACCTTACACTCAATGGCTATAGTCCTGACACGAACTCCCTTGCAAGCATTGGTACGAGCGGGTTAATATAAACTCACCTCACTCTTCTTATGTCAGGTTAAAACATGTCTACGTCAGAGAAAGTGACCCGCCAATTGCAGCGCATGAGGCGGGGTGTCCCGTTTTCTATCAATCAGTTCCACGAACTGGGCACCGCTGCGTCTGTGCAAAAAGCGCTGAGTAGGCTTGCGCAGGAAGGTGTGATTGAACGAGTAGCCAAAGGCATTTATACACGCCCCAAGGCATTGGCCAGCATGCCATCAATCAAAATCACAGCAAGTGCTGAACAGATAGCCAAAAAATGGGCGCAACAAAACGGCTACACACTGGTAAGGCAGGGCATTGAGTCCGCCTATCGACTTGGCCTTCAGACACAGGCTCCCGTCAAAACGGTGTTTTGGAGTAACGGCGCCAGCAGAACATTTTCGGTTGGCAATGAAGTTATTGAAGTGCGACACGTTGCGGAATCAAAGCTGCGCTGGAAATCACGCCCTGAAGGCGAGTTGCTGCGAAGCTTTACCGTCACCCCAGCCAATTCCGTGAAACTCAGCGAATTGAAAAAGGCGCTTTCCAGGCTGAAACTTTCCGAAGCAGAAAGCCTCTCGGCAATCAAAAAGCTCAAGGCGACGCCTCTGCCTGAAGGGTGGCACGTCAAATTGGAGCAGTTTGAAAAGGAAATGATGGTTTGACGGACATTTTCGACTTCTATCGCGATCCGAAAAAGCATGGTGACCTGAAAGCTATTCTGGACTTGGGCGCCCAGAATCATCCTGCTGGATTAGCCCAGAATTTCCTGGAAAAGGATATATGGGTAGCCGAGATACTGCGCCTGCTCTACGACGAAAACCTGCTTGGCGCTCACTCAACAGCCTTCAAAGGCGGAACTGCCCTGAGCAAGTGCTGGAAGGTTATCGAGCGTTTCTCGGAGGACATCGACCTATCCATTCACTGGAGCGAACTTGCAGGCGAACCCGACGAGATCGCGGCGTGGGAGCAGTCCACTCAAAGCAATAGCCAAAAAAAGAAATTCCGTGAGCAGCAAACAAAGCTACTGACAGAATGGTCTGGCGCCCTAGTCATTCGCCTCAACGAAAGACTGGCTAAATATGGCATTGATGGGCTTAGCGCGGAGCTGGAACCTGGCTCAAAAGGGGAAAAGGTCAACATCTATTTCCCAAGACTGAGCAGCCACGACAGCAACTACCAACTCGATTACATCCTGCTGGAATTTGGTGGCCGCAACCGGGGCCGGCCAACGGTAAGCCATAAGGTCGCGTGCTATTTATCAGAGCTGGATGAACTTCAAACCATCACATTTCCGCAAGCGACAGTTGCCGCCTACCACCCTGGATATGTTCTTTGGGAAAAACTTACTGCCCTGCACCAATTTTCGACCCAAGAAAAAGACCCAGACCCCCATCGGCTAGCAAGGCACTGGTACGACGTGGACTGCCTTCTTCAACAGAATGCCTTCACCAACGCCCTTGATGCTACTGAGGCAATGACCGATGTGGTGACCATGAAGAGCCAGCGATGGGCACAGAAGGGCGTCATCTTTGAGGAAGTGCTTGAAGGCCGATTGGTTCTTGTACCAGAAGGGGAACGGCTCAACCAGATTGCAGCCGACCACAAAGCTGCTATTGAGGGCAGGATGTTTTTTGGCGTTCCGGATGATTTCGAAGCCATCATTTCAAGGTTAAGAGAAGCTCAGGATAAGATAAATACCGGTATTAGCTCGAATGCAGAGCCAATAATACTGGGCCCATAGACTAACAAAGCTTTTGGCATCTATTGCCGCCAGTGGGGTGATGACAGAGTTCCCACCGTCACTTGATATGCCGAAATATGCACCCAACTCAGACCAAATCAAAATCAGCTACA
>Ga0307979_1003139_pt1 | contig 11219 bp, 10 predicted proteins | sample OrgLakmetage1058_FD_201833 | JGI IMG/M metagenome (GOLD analysis project Ga0307979, IMG submission 201833) | Saline water microbial communities from Organic Lake, Antarctica - #1058 | ecosystem: Environmental > Aquatic > Non-marine Saline and Alkaline > Saline | place: Antarctica: Organic Lake...
GTTCCGCGCTAGTGATCGGCAAGATCGTGCTGACAATGCTTGTAGCTGCTGCCAAAATAAATCAATCCTCCATTGTGCCTGCCTTTGATCAAACGAGAGTCCCACGGATAATTCAAGTACCATTATCAAATTGATAATATGCGCATATGTCATCACCCCCACGAAAACAAAAGAGTTATGGCCACCGAGAGCGAGAGCCGTGAAGGGTATAGGAATTTTTAAGTCCCAGGCTAGCCAGTCTTCCTGTGGTTTATTGTCCTATGCGGACAACTGGCTACTAGCCCATTTATTCCATTCCCTCGGGGCCTGAGGCAAATGGCATGCCATAGCAGGGGATAGGTCGGAGTAGAGATCACGGACGTACTCGAAACCTGTGCCTCCTTCCGACTACCGAGAATTGATCCTACAGGGTTCATGAGAGTAAAGATGAACATTGCATTGACACTCAGCCCAGTCAGACTTGTTCTGGAGGAATCATCAAAACGCAGCTTCATGCTATTTGTTGTTGTTTCTTTGCAATTGCAATTGGGGAGTATAATCTAATCTGATCTAATCCTGAGGCAAATTTCCTCGGAAGTGTACGCACAGTATTTCGAGGCAAACACATGAAGACGAGAGTAAAACATAATTTAAATCATAATTGCTTGCATACTTCAACTGAACAGCACATCGAACTGATTACTTCTTCTGTATATCGAATTCATGAACGCTGTATGGCTGTATGCTCTACGCTGTACAGTCGCTGATTCGATTAGATTAGATTATACTCCCCAATTGCAAAGAAACAATAACAAATAGCATAAAGCTGCGTTTTGATGAATCCTCCAGAACAAGTCTGACTGGGCTGGGTGTCCTTTTGCGACTACCGGTACAGTCGCTGTACGTAGAGAAATCAGAAAAGGCTCTAATTTCGTTGTAGTCTAGTAGTCTGCGGCTGTAACCAAGAAAACCCAAGGGGCTGCTGGGTTTTCCTTCAGCGAAATTGGTATTTACCGGATCTTTTGCTGAGCCGGAGTGGGTAAAACCTCGGAAAACCCGCGGTTTTCTTGGTTACTGTTGCGGTCGTCTACAGTACGATGCGGTCGTCTGCGGTGGTGTACTACACTTCCAGAACCCAGAACTCAGAACACAACTAAAAAAAGAACACAGTAGTAGTTCTTCAACAACTTATACTCGTTATTACTTGTTGCTACGCTACATCTGTAAAATGCCGTCCTCTATTTGAGCGTGGGCAGCGGAGCCAGCTCTTAGTCAGACGAAATTGAAGCTGAGCGACTTACTGGTTTCTTGTAACATGCAAGTGATTCATTCTATATGACTTCATTGCTACGCCATTAGAGCTACAGTACGTATGTGGTATCTGGTGCAATAGCCTTCCTCAATAAAAGCCGAAATCGTAAGAATTTGCTCCACTGAGTGAAGACAACGGTGGGCATGCATCACACCTACCAGCTTCTGGCGACACTAGGAATCCTCCTTTCATCCGCGCGAAGTTCAGTCCATCCTCCGGCAATCTCGCTGCTCCGAAAGGCTGCTTTAGAACCTGGACACATTCTCCCATTCCTGCAATTCGAACTCAGCGCAGCGAATGAGAACCGTGAGCAGACTGCTCAGGACGTAGCTAACGTACTGGCGAAGCTAGCGAAGGCGAGGGGCCCACCTGTCCGCATATTTCGCGATCCTGGTGATGCTCTCCGGCCACGCCATGTAGCGTTTGGGCTGGATCGTTGGTGGCGGCTTCCGCTTGAGCGGAGCATGGCAGCAGGGGCAATTGTCGATGCCGTTGAAGCGGCACGAGCTCACCATATCTTGCACTTTCTGGGCGTGGCACACACAGTAACGCCTGAGTTTGCAAAGCAGACCCAATACGTGCCTTCTGACCCAGGCTACGCTACAAATCAGGGTGCTCATTATGAGGCTGTAGGATTACCCGCAGCGTGGGCGCTAACAGGTGGGGACGCGTCAGTTGTCGTCCAAGTGCTGGACTCCGGAGTCGATGAAGCACATCCAGACCTGCAGCTCAACAAATGGCGAAACAAAGGTGAAACGTCTTGTGGTGATGGCGTCGACAACGATGGAAACGGATTCGTTGACGATTGCCATGGCTACAACCATGCCGAGGATTCCTCCAGCTTGCTTGGAAGCGGCGATCACGGATGTCATGTTGCTGGGCTGGTCGGTGCGACCACAGATAATGGCGTTGGGGTTGCAGGCAGTGCTGGAGGGAAGGCAGGAGATCCTGGATGCTCTTTCATGGTGTCTACAATATTTGGTGTCAGCAACAACGGCGGCTTCGCGGAAGCAATCGTCTACGGAGCTGATAACGGAGCCTCGATTTCTTCAAATAGTTGGTCTTACACTTCACCCTCAATTTACGACAGTGCAGTTCTACTCGCCATTAACTATGCTACTGAACAAGGTGTACTTGTGGTTTTTGCAGCTGGTAACAATGGCAAGTCAAGTCGGTACTACCCTGCGTACTACAGCTACACCATTGCGGTTGCTGCTACCGATAACAATGGTACAAAAGCCTCCTACAGCAATTATGGTTCCCATGTTGACATTTCAGCACCTGGCAACAATATTTATTCGACTGGCTTGAACGGCTCGTATCTCAGCAGTTCAGGTACATCATTTGCCACTCCTGTTGTGAGTGGTGCGCTAGCATTGGCGCGATCGTATGCACCTGAACGCTCGGTTGCAGAGCTGAAGGCTTGCTTGTTTTCAACAGCCACGGGCATCGAAGCAGTCAATGAGGAAACTTATAGCGGAATGCTCGGGGCAGGACTGCTAAATGTGCCTGCTCTTCTTGCATGCGTTCGTGCGCCCACGCTGGCGCCGTCACCTGCTCCTTCCGGGAACACGCTTACACCGACTCTCACACCTTCTAATGTACCTTCACCACAGCCATCATTCACACCTACATCTACGCTTTTGCCTACCTTCAAGCCGTCCTTTCAGCCATTACAATCACCGACTTTTGAGCCAAGTTTGGCACCCTCCACGGCACCTACTTTGATTACAAGCGCACCGTCGCAACAACCTTCTTTGGTACCTTCGCGACGACCATCCTCCGCACCCACATCCATGCTCTGGCCTTCACCAGTACCAACTTTACCACTGCTGCTGCCTTCAACTTTGGCACCAACTCTAGTACCGTCTTCGGCAGCCACCTCCACTGCCAGTGTGCAGTTTATGCTGTCGGCTACTACTGCACCTGCAGTTTCACAACAGGCTGCCCTTAAAGCGGATGTAGTCGCGCAGGTTGCACCTTGGAAAGTAAAACGCTTTGCCGTAAGCAGTAGCTCTGCTCGTCGTCGCCTTGAGAACAGCTCAGGTCGCCACCGTAGTAGAGGCAGCCGCATTAGCAGCAGTATTAACGTCTTTGCCATTCGCGGTAGTTATAGCGATAGCGGTGCTGATAAGCGCGAGCTTTCGGGCATTATCTGGACGGCAACCTTTGATGTGGTGGCAGAGTTAGACTCGGTTAGTGCAGCAGCTTCATTAGTAACGACAGCGCTCGCTGAGCCGTCCTTTTCCTCGGCAGTAGCTACATCTACCGGGGCCACTGTGGATGCGACTTCTGTCAGTGTTGTAATACTTACTCGCAAGCCCACGGCAGCACCTTCGGTCCGGCCAACCATATCTGCGCTTATCACCGAAGACGTGACGGCAGGAGCCAGCAATAGCAAGAGCGGAGCGACCTTCGATGGCGTAGTATTAGCTTTGTTGTGCATCACTATAGGAGGCCTTTTGCTTGCTGTGGCGTTTTTGCTGTGGCGCACAAAAGTACTGGCTCGTGCGAATGGTAGCGACAAAGGTCCTCTCGCTAACCAGAGTGCTCCTTCTGATCACTCTCTTCAGAGTCTGTCGGTTCGACCTCCAAATTGTCGTACAACCAACCCATTTACGAACAAGTCAACGCCTGTTTCGCCATCTATTCTCAACATGCCTGGGCAAGGAAGAGTACTTTGCGGGGTAGCTGACGACCACTACTTTAACAAGGATGGCAATCATAGAGGTACAATTGAACTTTCAGGAGCTGTGGGATACGGGTCTACAAATGGTGAAAGTTTCAGGAGCGTCGCTGATTATGAGGGCAGCTCACATAGAGGCGCCAAGCCTTCCAGTCGAGATGGCAGTGCTCAGCAAGCGCTTGATACTCGCAGCACTAAAATCCAGTCGCCGTGGGCTTCCGCCGAAAATAGCGATGAATGCGGCGGGAATGGCCAGACAAACCTTGAAAACAGCCGTGCACGCTGGCAGGAGCGGCAATGGGCGTCGCATCGTGCAGCTCACAGCTCTAATGCAGCCCAACAGTCAAGGGCTACACACAATACTGAAGGTGGAACCAGTAGTAGTAGGAATAGCCCCGTGCTTGGAAGTCCCTTGGGTACTGACGAGAGCTGGTGCAGCGAAAAGGAAGGCTCAGCAGAAAAGGCCTGCTGGGAAGGCACAGCATCACCTATGCACGCCACGCAGCACAAGAAAGCATCTTCTCCTACGTCCATGGCTGCCCCTGAGTCATATCGCTCTCAGCCACAGTCACCGACCAAGCGCGCTCCGTACAAGGATGATTCGGCTGCTGCAAACGTACCTGTCAAATGTTCTACAACAACCCATGATGTGATTGCTACCAGTACTCTATCTCCGCCCGTGCCACCGATTCCTATGCGGCAGACACCGGTGGTGTTGCATCAGAGCTTAGAGGCTCCCACTTCCCTTAGCACCTCGAGCCACCAACCCGAAAGTTTATCGAAGAGCCCCTGGGTTCGTAACGCACACGCAAGCAAGCAACGCCAGAATGAAAGATTCTTTCCTAAGAGCAGCAACCAACGCAATCTTGATGGCAAAGACGACGTTACACCTGATACTAACCCTGCTACCGAAGAGGCAGCTTTACTATTGGCTAAAGCCCGGCAATTGAAGTCGCAGGGCAACCTCGTTGGTGCTTCAACATTGCTGGAGCGCCTCCTGATATTAATCGAAAAAAGCAGGAATAGCAGTAGCAATTATGGATTGAGCAGCTTAGATACTGCTCAAACTCAATTCCTGCTGGCAGGTTGTCTTCGCCGCTTATCTGCTCGAGGTGAAGAAAATCAACAAGGTAGCCAGGAAGATCAGAAGCAACGCTTGGAGAGTGCGCTGGAGCTTTACGAACTTTGTACAACAACCATGGCTCAAGAATTAGCATTTATTAACGACGAAGATGAGAATGCTTTGCAGCTTGCTGTAGATTTAGCGAGTGCATACAACGATTGGGGAGTGGGGCTCTGGCAACGTGGTAACCATGGCGACGCTGAAGCTGCCGTATTGTGCTTCTCACGCGCATTACAAATGCGGCGCGTACATCGGGGAGTGGTATTAATGTGTTGAAACAAACATACACGCCTCAAAAACAAATGATTGTAAGGAGCATGATTTTTCTTCTAACCTCAATTCCATCCATCATCGGGACCTCTTCTTCTGTCTTTTTTTTTTGTTTCAGAATCATCCTGAGTTTTTAAGCTCGCTACGGAATTTGGCGGCAGCACTACGTGCTCTCGGGCGCGTAGAAGAAGCCAATAATCTTGCTCGCGCTCACACGACGCCGCGTCATGCTCAAGGAGGTGCTACTGCTGCCGCCGCTCGCCGCCGTCGCAGTCGCGATCTTGTCCACAACATGGCTGGTAATAATCGCATCAACGCCGATACTGGACCCAGCTTTTCGTCCGGGTCCCGAGGTCGAGCTGCTTCATTCGGAAACTACCACCAGGCGGCTCGTGACAATAGACCTGCACGGGAAAAGAGCCATTTGAACGGGCCACGCCCTAATGAAGACCTTCGCGGCTACGACAGCTCGTAACCTCTTCGCTATATCACTACTGGACAGGCGAAGAGGAGGAAAGAATTTTTGGCTCGGAAACAAGCCACCAGCGGAAGATCTGAACACTGGAAGGGCATTTGCTGGACTACGCCGTTTAAGAATTTTGTTGCGTGTTGCGTAAAACATAAGTAAAGTAAATGGCAGGGAAATCTCTGGAATATCCAAGAGCCCGCGAAGGGCATTCGGGCTAAGCATCTCCCCGCCCCCTTTTATTTCTACTCTCTACAGCAAATTTCTTCGAGCCCACCGTGGTGTATCTAAAATCTCGATCGGGCCCTTAATTAATTGATGCACACCAGCCCCTGACTTAACGAAAGTCTAATCCCAGTCATGGCTTGAAAGCAGCACCCAGGCTTCATCGTCCGGTACATTCACTTCTCTTTGAACTTCGTCATTGTCGCTCATCAATTCGCGGTACGTGGCCCGAAAAAGGCTTCTGCTCGAACCTGCGTCAGCAGGCTGAAGGCCATCTGCTTCGAGCGCCTTGAGAAGGGCGCTGCGCGCAGCCACAAGTTCGGGGCTTTCTAAAGTGCTACCGCTCTGCGCTTCTGCTGTCTCCTCCTTCAAAACTTTGATTTTGGGCTTGGATAATTTACGCACCGCCACCACAACACCGCGGCCCAAAGGCCCATTCTCAGCTAAACCTCTGGCATCACCAAAGAATGGCATTATGGTTACGGAAGACCCGTCTTTTAAGGGAGCAGGGCAAGCGGCAGCTGCGGAAGCAACACCTGCATCTTGACCTTGCTGGAGTGCTACTGGCACACGCAATATTCCCGTCTGTTCATCAACATCTCCAGCCTTGTCAGTACATGACCACAGAGAGGGAGTGAATGGCACCACTCGTGCCTTGTTGCCATTGCTTCCGCTCAAGTATTCCTGAACCGCCTCAACTGCTCCCTCCAAGGAGCTTTCGCTACTGCTGCCACCAGTGTTGCCGTTGCTATCGGCAGATGTTGCTGCTGCAAAAATGGCGCTTGGGTACCGCCGCACATCGTACTCGTTACCGCGCCTCAATAATTTATAAGGGAGCCGTGAAATCAGAGCGGTTTCCTGTGCTGCAGCATTCAACTTGTTCTCCTCAAGATTTTTCACAGCAGCTTCCTTCGCAGCGGACCCTGCTTCGGTTAGAATCGTAGCCAGTTCTGAGCCGCGCTGCTTCGCGCCTTGGCTTACCGCAGCGACAACGCCAGTGATGGCGGCGGAGGTAGCAACCCCGAGTGCACTGGTAGCCGCAGCCAGGGTAGTGGGCGGGCCAGCAGGAGGCTGAGTTATGCGCTCTGGGTTCCAAGGCGAAAGCTGCAGCGTCATAGAAGTTGTGTACGGTTCATATCGAAGGTAAGTTATTGAAAAATGTGAACGAAAATGTCAACATCAAATTTTACGAAGCAAAATATGATGATCCAGCACTTTTCAAATAAGCAATGCCTTGCTCGGTGAAATGTTTGAAATAACAATTAATCCAGGGCTCAAGTTTTGTGATACATGATTAGGCATACCTGTGACACGAAGTCACAAATACCAACAAGCTTAGGCTTCTTTTCGTATTCTCCGTTGACGAGATTAATTGAATCCCAGTAATCCTTCAAAGAGAAAGAAAAAGTGAATGCACTTCGTAGTCTTCTCTTACGATAAAAGAGGGCGAATGAGTGAAGACCAATTAAATACACTACTATTGAGCCCCTCTTCGTTGATTAGCTATAGCGCAAAATGAACTTTGGTTCTCACATGCGCTACACAAGGCACTCTTTTTTTCTCTGAAGGAGGCCTGGGATAAGTACGTTCCTAGCTCACAATACGTTTGATTGGATGCATCCTTCACCCACCTGCTGCCCACGCACTTTCCCCGTACTTTCGTCAATATCATAGTCTGAAACGCCTGAGAAGTACGCCGTAGGGGCCCACGGAATTGCGACCATCGTCAGTTGAAGGGTCCACCGCGTGCGCACTTTGCCAGGGCCTAAAATTGCAAAGCAGAAAGCACGAAATTACTACACAGCCAAGGCATCTTTAAACAACCAGCCCAACGACTAGAACTTGCAGCGATCCATACAATAATTAAGTTTCATTACCTGTATCTTTTACGCTGTGCAGAGCAATGCTGGCGTCGCGGAACAATATTCTGCCGAGGAGGTTGCGGCCCGCGAGTAGGTCGACGTTGGCCTGAATGCAATGTGCAGACGCCATAAAACTAAGTTAGTAAGGGTCATAGAATTTTGCTAGGATCCTGGGCAGTGGATCTGGTCATCTGGTCTTAGTGTAATCGTGAAATGTCTGCATCCTACCTTATAGCTTTGGACGCCCGTGAGTGAAGTAAGTGGATCCTGGAACAGTACGTCATCTTCGTAAAATTGTAGCTCCATAGGCGAAAAGAATCCAGTGTACTCGCGTTCTAAGCAAGCTTTAAGGGGAGCCGTGTCATGAGGTACCGGCTGAGATGTGTCTAGGGCACGGCGCACAGAGAGTGGGCTGCGGCTACTCAAAGGTGCACGAAAAGAGAAGCATTCCACCGTTGCAACAGAGGCGGCCACAGTGACAAAAGCTAATGCTCTCGTCATAATGCCTCTGCACTAAACGCTTTATAGCTTTTTAGGTAAGAACTAAACTGGGCGTAATCTCTGAGCCAGTCAGGATTTTGAAAGAAATGAATGACGGTGGAGCTGCGTGCGTGGTGTTGTTCATCGGAAGATTGGAAGACATCGGAAGAACATCCAAAATCAAAATCTCCACCCCCAGGTTTCGATCTTTGTATGAGATCGGTGTTAGTACATGGTTCGATGTTCGATGATCGATTGCCTCGCCCTTACTGTAAGCTTACTGACCTTCATATCTGCAGCGAAGTTATCTATATTAGTAGAGCAACATGTAAAGGCCTATTTGGGAGTGCGTCTGCATACTCGAAGTAAATATTAGTCCAAGCTTACTACTCATCTTGTGGCTGTAGAGCCTTGCTTATGGCTAGCCTACAGTGTTCAGCTTGCAGGAAGGATTTCTTGGCACCAGATAACCACACTCGTAGACCCAATGGTGGTGAGTGAATGAAGAACGGTATCGAGATGCAGCGAGGATGAGAAGTGAGGAACGAACCTTCGCAATCACTTCAGTTTAATCACATGGCGAGCTCTCAACTATACCTGCCTCATGCGCGAGGTTCTCTTGCCCCGAAAGACGAGAGGCACGCAGTTTTTGCTCAGTGGCTCATCGATACTTATGGGAGTGCTTTCCTAGCTCGAGGTTGCGGTGTTCTTGACGTTGCTGGTGGTGAGTTTGTGCTGGCAGGACAATTCATAGTTTGCGTCCTGCTTTGCATGAGTAGCTCAAGTCGAGCTACTGTACAGTAGCTGAGCTCACTTCGCTGATAAACGAGCTGATTCATAGGATTGTTTTCATCTTAATTGAGCCTAGCTGAATTTCTTTAAGGTCTACCTAGATTACCGCTTAAGCCCAAGTTTGGAATTGTCAATGCATAGGGAAAGGACACATTGGAGTTGCGCTTGGAGCTCACGGTATATCGTCGGTGCTGCTGGATCCTGAAGCACCACAGCCGGCAGTATCTAGTGAATCACATTTGACCACCCAAAGAGGCAATGATACCACTGCGTTATCAGTAGAAGCAACGGATGCAGGCTTAGCAGGTTTCAGGCGCATCATTCGAGAGCCACTCTTGGGCGACGGCAGTGCTCTATTGAATGACAGTGACGGAGTAGAAGCCACCAGTGGTGTGATGTCCGTGGGTGATTTACTTCGCGCGTGCTCGATTGTCGTTGGCATGCATCCTGACCAGGTTAGCTTTTGGGCTTCTTTCTGAAAGTTTATTCGATCACCCTGCCATGAGATGAATTCTCGAGTGCACCAATGAGTAGAATGGGCAATTGTGCTCTTGCTTTTATACTTGGGAGCTGATCCGTTACACTTCATGTAAACTTCTTATACTCTTCTATTCTATTTCTGATCAGGCGACGGAGCCGGCAGTGGACTTGGCCATCCAGCTTGGCGTTCCTTTTGCGGTAGTGCCATGCTGCGTGTACCCTGCGCTATTTCCTCACCGCCGCCAACGCCGCTCTGGGCACCCGGTTTGTACGCGTTTCTCCAAGGCCTTGCAACGACAATATTTATTCGTTATTTTTGCCTTGGTCCTTTCCCTCGCCTTGAATCCTCGCCCTTACGATTTTCAATTTTTTTTTTCTACGTCGTTTCCCTCCTCTTGTACCTGCACCAATTTTTATTGCACTAGCCTAGCGTGTTCCCTCTAATTTAAGATCACCCTTCAGGTCCGCGGCTACGAGTCTTTCTGCCAGTACCTCGTCGACAAAGCGCTCTCGGCGGAGCTGCTCAGCCCGCAGAGCACTTCTCTGCCTTTCGAGGGCAAGAATGTAGTCGTGTACAGTTTACCTCCTGGTGGTGGAGGTGGTGACTTTGAGAGAGGCAAGGGCTCTGCGAATGGCCAAGCGTACGGTGGCGCGCTGTCAGAGGTAGAGAATGAAGAGGCAGCAGCGGCTGCAATTGCTGCGGAAGCGGTTGCATGCGAAGCTTATGTAGCAGACTGCCGCGCTGAACTGGAGTGCTGTGCGACTGCAGGGAAATGGTTTCAAGCTTTGACTATTCTTGGTGCTATGGCCCGTCACCCGCCTCCTCAAAAGCCAAAGAAGGGAAGGACGGAGAAGGCAAGGCGAGAGCGAGAAGAGGACAGCTATAACAGCTTCTCCTTCGAAGGAGTCTCTCCTCGTCTTGATTTTGCATGTCGTTCTCCTTCATCATCCGCATCGCCAGTAATGACGTCATCCTCCCGGCGGCCCGACGCTGCATGTGGCCTGTTTGCGGCTCGCGCTTGCGCAGTCTCCGGAGAGTGGCGTGCCGCTTTAAAAGTGCTCAACATTCTGAAACGGTAATGTTCTATGCTGCAGCTTTTAATAAGTAGAGCTGTCCGGCCATCTTCCATTCTGTATCGTGGAGAACGAGGATGCGTCACCGTTCGAAAATCAAATGAGCCTGTTGTATTTTGCTTGCAACTTTTTCTTTCAGCGGCGTGCGCATTCTCACTATCGTTACCATTTTTTTGTGCGCGCATTGGTTATGGCTGTGGAGAACAGGTGCAAGATATCTGTAGATGCGCCCATTTTAGAAGCAGTGGTGAAAGCGTGTGAGCAAAGTGGGCAGTGGGAACGCGCAGAGGCACTCCGCAAAGAGTTTCCCGGTTCTGTTCGAGCTGAGGATAGTAACAACGACATGAGTGCTAAAGCTTGAGAGATCCAGCGGTCGAGAAAACACATCGTAAGTCACTTGGAAAATGACCGCTATCTCGGTTGGTGGTATGTCGCGATTTTGTCTCCTCAAAGACACCAAAGCTTCATAA
>Ga0307979_1003143_pt1 | contig 11211 bp, 11 predicted proteins | sample OrgLakmetage1058_FD_201833 | JGI IMG/M metagenome (GOLD analysis project Ga0307979, IMG submission 201833) | Saline water microbial communities from Organic Lake, Antarctica - #1058 | ecosystem: Environmental > Aquatic > Non-marine Saline and Alkaline > Saline | place: Antarctica: Organic Lake...
AGCGGTTTGGTTACTTTGAAGGGACCCCGAGATGCACTTAAACTCGCAATCACTGAACTTTAGTGGCGGCTTAGTATATAAGTAGAAGTGCTCGCAGATGGCGCTCGTCAAAGCAGAGGCCATTCTTACTCCAGCGAGGGAATGATTTTGAATAGAAATGCTCATTTGTTTATTACTGGAAAAGTCGTCTATGAGCTCATCTCAAGTGCCAATCGGCAATCGATGTAGTGGAAATTGGATTGATGCTGCCTGACGTCTGCGACTGCTATCGGCACACAGCAGCCTCAATCACCGAGCATCCTGCGTGCACAATTGTTATTAGCTAGGCACAGGCTTAGTTGTATAGCTTTCGATCAATTTCCAATCGTAAAGAAGTTGTAGTTGATTCGTCGGGCTGCAGCAAACGATTACGCGTATTGAGGTAAAAGCACTCTTGCCCATTGCGACTCTGCCTTGCACTACGCCTGCACTACCAAAATGTTACTCGGATATCAGATCATCCCTGGTGCTTGATTGACGGCGCGGCTACATGAGCCCCTAAATTTGGATAATGTGATCTAGCTTTGGATGTGCGACGATGTTCTGGTTCTGTTTTTTTTGTTATTATCCCAGGGAGGCCACGGGAACAGGATAGCCCGAACTGGCGACCTTATCACGGACCCGAAGATGCATGCTGCCGATTCAGAGGAAGAACTCATCGAGTGATGGACTTCTTCATTCTATCCCCACTTTTGTTATGTATAGATGACGTGCGTGCGATTTGTGACATTGAATGTCCGCGTCTCCATTGCGCGTTGATGACTATGGAGGGCATTAGGAACGTTTTGACTGCGATAAGATTGCACCGATTTTATGTTCGACAAGCATCGACATCGAAAGGAAATCTTAGAGTGAATGATATTTTTGAGCAGCACGAATTACATTGGATTTCTGCTAGTCATTATTGATTTAAAAAAAGTCCCTCGTGTTATTCACCCCCTAGACCATAGACTCCCCCCTCGCCCCCCTCCCCCTCCCCTGGCCTCACCCTCCGCATAGATTTCGATTTAGAGACCGGAATTGGAATGCGCACCTAATTCTAAATCAATTTCCATCTCGACCCGCTTTAAATAGGTGCAGTTAAGGCATAAAAAGGCCAATTACGGATATCAGGTGATTTCGTTTCGCTTTTTGGGAGCCGGCATCCATTGTCATCGAAATTCAGTCCTTAACAAAGTCAATTTGAACCGTGGAGTATTTCAACTGAATGCCTTTCAAACCTGAAAGCTTACAGATGCTTAAATTAGTCCAGCGAAGCCTGCGATTCTCTCAACAGCAGCATCGTGGTGTGAAGTCATTAGACATTAGACGGCCTTGATCCGCGTATTCTGTAATGCGTGCATGTAAGCAATGCTAGATACGTACTTCAAATGCATTCGCAGTCGTGCGATTCATGGAGTCGCGAGCTAACGAACAGCGGTGCTTCACTGTCGTAGTGAACAAAGCGCTCGACTCCGCGCGAAACGCACCTTCCTAAACTGTTTCCGCTTTTACTTCTAACCACCAAGTCTATTGAAGACCTGCAGAATATACGCCGTTGCTCATTTTCGCTTCCTCATGGCAACCTCCTACCTGCCCATTTAGAGAACTCAGAAAACAAATTTTTATTTCGACTTACTTCATACACCTCTGGCTGACCTCGAATACGCAATTCCGTGGAAAGTTCTGATCTCTGAGGCAGCTTCTCCAAAGCAGCTCCTTAGGCCCCAGCACTAGCACTTCGAAAATCATGCGACTAAGCCTGTAACCCTAGATTCCGGGAATTCCTTAGGCCATTGCTTTCTGTGTGTACGGGGTATCCTGGGTTTGTTTGCTCTTTGCTGGTATGCACAAATGTATATGTATCATGTGGCCTTGAGATATCTCGCAAGGTGGTTCTTCGAACTCGGACTTGAACGAAAGTACACACTCATATGCACAACTCGAAATATCAAACCCAGAGAGAAAGCCTGTAAAAAGATCCCATTAAGTGGTAAGGTTTTAGTCCAACGTCCAGTCGCGCCACTTGAGAAGCATCACTTGGTCGCCTGCTGTCACCAGCACTAAGTCTTTCACCTGGTATAATACCAAAACAAACATGACACATGACAAGGATGGAGAGTAAGCACAAGGATATTTGTGCATTCTCGTAGACACAAGAAATTAACCAAATGGGGAACCGTCAAAATACTTTCATAAAAAGTGAACTTCAGTAGCAAGGAGGAGATGCACCGCTGCGAAGAAAGGGTCAGAGCAAGAGAATGAATTTTAGTCAACGAGCAAAGGTCCCAAGTTAATCTTGATCAATGTAGGCAGGTACGTGTGCGTGTGTGTGCGCAAATCATTCTAGTGAGTGAAAAAAAAGACAAGGTTAGAATATCTGTTACCACAAACAGAAAAAAGTTCCTTGCATTGGTCACAATTGTGCCCCCCCCCCCCTCTCTCTCTCTCTCGGTGTTTGGATTTCCCAAAAATTCCCATTCTTTTCATTTTTCCCTACCAAGAGGGCGAAAGTGGGGCCCGGCGCTCGGGACCCAGCCAGCCGCAAATGCCCCGCTCCTTGCGACACCGAAGCCGAGCACACCTAGTAAGTACATGTAGCCGTCGTGCGAGCACAGAGGTGAAGGTGGTAGATTGAAAGTTTGGTCTGCTTGCCAATCATGACAGCAATTGAAAACTTCTCACGTTTCTATGAATGAGTCTCAAATTCATACATTCACATGTGGGTCTCATTTCCCATTCACATTGGTGCATGAAAAGTGCATGCATCCGCCATCTCAGCATGGAGCAACACCAACAACAAGACCAACCAAACTCAATCAAAATCACATCAAAAGAAAAAATATATACCACGTACAGGTTTTCGAACTCAAGATCAAATAAATACAGACCCACGCGTGTCTCAAAAGTTTTTATACACTCCAGGTACCTGCCCACAGTGGGATCTTCGCAACGTGAGTTGGCCTCCCGGGTTGATCAGCAGCTCGTGCAAGCATTGCGTGCCCTGTTCGGTTACTAACAAGAGCGGGTGGGTTGGGTGCAGCGCCACCTAATGTAATACGCAGTTGAAAAAAATACATGCTCAATTAAAGGAAGAAGGAAATGTTCACACCCTCACGAGAAAGATCGAACGAAGAATGGAAAGCATTCGCGGAAATTGAAGGTAAACGCGCATTGTCTGGCTATTAGGTTAAACGCACTACTAGAAATCAAGCAATCAATGAAACATGGTATTTATGTATGTTCTCACCGATTCAGGCTCCGTTTTGAAGGTAAAACCCGCGCCAGCACCAAATTTCGCTACAGGGTTGAGTTTCCCATCCAAAGTCAGCCTGAGGGTCTGCAAACGATGGTTTTTAGAGTCTGCCACGAACAAAAGGCCCGAGTCGGGGTGCAACGCTAAGCCTGTTTGGGGTATTACATTAGAGGAGGAGGAGGAGGTGGTGGTGACAGAGAGCTGATAAAGAGAAATATGTTGGAAAAGTGTACAAAAAGACGAGCAAAGGGAAAAGTTATCAAATATACACTCACGTGAAAAAAGGAAGAAGAAAAAAAACAAACGATTCCGCCAGGAAAAAAGAAAGCCAAGGAACTAAATCCAGCCCTCCTCTTCCGGCTTGAGAGGAGGGTTTTAGACAGAAGATCAGAAGCAAGTAACGAATAAACATGAACAACACGAGCACAGCAGACCACGCACGAACCCGCAGGCCGGCGAAAGAAGCCCAAGGCATCGCTGCGGCCTCCGTCATTGTTGTGCTTTTCGTTGGGCGGTAAAGTCGTCGACGAGCGGCCAAACGACGACACGAAAGTCAGCGAAGGAGAGGGCCATTCGTTGAACTTGAGCACTTGTAAGCGGTCGTTTTCGTCCGACACGATCACGAACCGAGTCGACTTTTGGCACGCAATCCCACGCGGGTGGTTAAATTTGCCTTTGGACAGATGGATACATGTAACAACGACGAGAGAGAGAGAGAGAGGAAGAGAGAGGCCAAGATGACATTGATTGTCATGAATCAGCTTGAAAACATCAAAGGCATGTCTTCTCAAAAGTGAAAATAAAAGAAGAAATGTGATATATGCTGGAAGTTGATACAGAGCACTTTGGGTACCCCCCCCCTGCTATCAAATTATCCACCTAATATGGTATTTTCACTCACCGGGCTCGTCCGCATAACCAAACGCGCCGAAGAAGCCTTCTGCTTGAAGCTGGCCCGTCTTGGAGTCCAAGCGCAGGATTTTGATCCGGTGCATGCCCCACTCGGCCACAAACACAAAGTCATCCAAAGCTGCCATCTCCCAGGGGCCTCCCACCTTGAGAAATAGTCAAGGAAGAAGAAGGAAGAGCTTATTCTTGTGTAAGGCGTGTGCGAACGTGGCGACACGATAGGACGCAAGAATCAAAAGAAGGCGTGCAACTTGCAATTAGTTCACATGTACTCCAACTTCCGACTCTTGAAATGTATATTCTATTTCCTTTTTATTCTCACCTGATCCATCTCCAGAGCATATTCGAACACTGGCTCGGGCGCATTTTTCCCAGCAATCTTTCTATCGCCCCCACCTTCTCCTTCTTCGTCTTCTCCTTCTCCTACAGTGCCTCCATTACTGCCACCTCCTACAGCGCTCTTCATTTTGGTCGATTGTTGCATCAAATCGCCAGGGCTCAAACTTTGGCTATCGACAATCAAATCAGCGCTGCTTCGAAAGAAGAGCATTTGAATCCGCTTGTTGGCAAAATCAGAGACCAGTAAAAAACGGTTCCGCACGATCAACAAGCCTCGAGGCGAGTTGAACCTTCCGGGGCTTGCTCCATGCTTCCCAAACGACATTAACTTCATGAGTGCTTCTCGCTTCTTTTTCTTTTGCTTCACTCCCGCGGCACTTGCACCGCCCTTTACTCCTCTGGCAAGCACTGACGCACGAGGCAATCTAGAATTGCCTCTTGAGGGACTCTTTCTGCCCCAAAAACTACTTTTACCACCGAGCACGGATGACAAAACGGCCGATGATTGGTTCGTTCCACTTCCTGCTTTGTCATCATAATCCAAACCTCCATTTCCTTCGTCTCCCTCAAAGGATTGCGACGAATGCAGTGAAGTTTGAGGCAGCGAGTCCCAAATCAAGAGCATTGCGAAAAGGCAGGCGAGTGACAAATAGCACTTCCTCAAACGTGAAGATGAAGAAGAAGACGAAGGAGAGCTCGGGTAACTGTTCGACACGGCCACTTTTTTCCTAGGTTCATACTTCGATGGATCACCAGAAGCAACTTCCTCATCCCCATTGATATTGCTACTGCTACTGCTACTACTGCTACTGCTAGAGCTCTCGGATGGCATTGAATTGTTCCGTGAAAAAAATGAAGAAATGCCCGAGCTGGATTACGCAAGAAAACAATACAGCCCAAAGCAATCGCCATGCACGAAGATAAGCGCAAAAATAAAAATGAGAATATTAGAAAGCCAAGAAGGAAAAACGAAGCTCGCATGCATACGAAATGTAAGCTTGATGAGGTAGCTGCTGAAGAGCGAAACGAGGGCAAGAAATGATGACAAAATGGAAGCGGCTTAATAGGACAAGTAGTGATTACACAGAAGCTGTCACTTTAGGTAATACCGTACCTGTAGGCACCAAACGACGAAGAAGAAGAAGAAGTGTTCTTTTCTAACGAAGGAAGAGAGGCCGCGTAGTCCGTATTGGAGTAGTATTTGCTCATGTCAGGGTACTCGTAGTCGTCACCAGCGGTCGAATTCATAGCATCACCGTTATACCGATGGCCTTCACCTTCTCTTGAGGACGACGACGACGACGACGGCAGCGGTGGCGGTGGCTCAAACGTTAACACATCTACCGGGTCCGTCGTGTGTTCCACCTAAAATAAGGCGATGACGGAGGAGGAGAAAGATAAATTCAGGACTTACTAGCTAGTCCTCCTACTACAGATCTGTAATAGCTACCACTTGCCATACACAGGCAAAATTAGAGCAATACGCCAGAGAACACTTGAAGTAGATCAAGATGTATCGACAGACGCTGTTACCTGAAGCTTCGCGATTGAAGCAGTAGCGGATGCCGTCAAAGCGCTAATGTCTGACATGGCACGAGCTAACTCCGCGCTCTGCCACCACCACACGCAGAAATACGCACACAAGTCGTGAACGCACCCAATAGGAACCGCCCCAAAACGGTATGCAGAACAACTTACAAGCGAGCACATCTTAATGCATAGACTAGGTGCCATAACGTGCTTTTCTATTATGTTCACGGCAAGAGTTAGCTGATTTAGCCACATAAGGAGAGGAACAATCCCCCCAAAAACTTGCATGTGGATAGAGAAATAAACGAGAATGGAAGGTGAAGAAATACTCAGCTTTAAGATGCATTCGCCGCATTGTTAACTAGGGCTTCTAGTGACATCTCAAAGCCACATTTACCTGCCGTGCTTCGGACAAAAAGTCACGATTCTCCGACTCGCTCATCGTGGATCAACACCTCGTCAACGACCAATGGCCTAAATAGTAGCGCAATCATTCACATCATTCGATCACCAGCACAGCACATTACCAACATGTGAAAGAGCTCTCATCGTTGCTATAGGCATAATTGCCAGTAGTAGCTAAAAATAGATAAGTCTGGTGCCTAAAAACAAACAAACTAACAGTTCCTTCGACGAAGACTCAGCTATTGAAGGTCAGTCTTTTCAAGAGCATTTCTTTAAGCAGCGCAATCCGATCCAGGCTGTCTAACCTCAAATTCAAAGCGGTGTGGACTTCTATGCACAAGACAATCAGCGTGTCCAGCGCACAGCCTTCAGCCCACGCTCCCGCGCTCGATGATTTCTGCCCTTGGAAACCATCATCATCGGCATGAGTATAGATCATAGACAGGATGGACAGAATCCTAAGATCCTCCAATCACCGCTCGCACGGAAGGGTCTTTCTTTCACCGCCTTCTCCACTTCTCCACCAACGACGTAAGCCTAACACCAGTGTTATACAGATACACAGAAAAAGTGATGAAAAAAAGCCTTGTTCAGACAGGAGCTTGCACGCAAATGGGGTCACGCAGTTGCTCGGGGATGGGCGACTCTACTTCTGGATCGCCTGGGGAACTTCGTTGTAGTCCCCTCCTTTGCGGGCGGAAACTATTCTTTTGAGACAGGCCCCGAAGGGCCGGAATTAGAGCTGCACTCTCGGAGCATGGAGGTGCGTGCCACTTTGGACCGCTACCATCACTTCCATGGCCACTCGGGCATGTGCGCCTAATAAGTATCTTAGGTTTAGTTTGCGCTGCTTTGCTTTTCTTCTCTACCTGTTAGCCTTTTAATTCCGGCCCTTCGGGGCCTGTCTCAAAAAGTGATGAAAAGTACAGAATTTTTTTTTAGTGATGGACTTTTCGATTTCTGCACTTATCTCCACTTTTAGGTTCACAGTGATTTACCTTCACCACTTCACTTTTCACTACTCTTTTTCTTTCACTTTGTTCTTGTATAACACCAGTGTAAATAGTAGTACTATACGACCGCACGACTTTCAGCAAAACTGGCGGTCGATTAATCACCGTAACCCCCGTTTGATCTGGTAAAGTTACCTCTCGGAATAGCTCAGTTCGTTTTTTTCTTTTGCTCTTCTTAAACCATACTTGTGCACATTTTTTGACACATGCCCAGAGGGGCTGGAAATAGAAGGCTAACAGGCAGAAAAAAATGAAGCTCATACTAGGAATTGAAGCTAATCAGCAATCAGGCACACTTCTCAAGAGACGTATACTTTAAGTAGTAGGATTCGATTTCGTTGTAAATAGAGGATTAGATTAGATTGGATTATACTCCCCAATTGCAAAGAAACAACAACAAAAAAGCTGCGTTTTGAAGAGTCTTCCAGAACAAGTCTGACTGGGCTGAGTGTCCTTTTGCGTAATGCAGTGTTCATCTTTACTCTCATGAACCATGTAGGTGTAGGATCAGTTCTCGGAAGGAGAAGGAGGCATAAATAGTGGGATTATCCGCAACAGAAGCAGTGAGTGAAAATCACCTCGATGAGCGAGTGGGACGCGAGACATGTAGCCTTTCTGTAGTGAGGTCTTTCAGCGCCACCTTTCTGATTTCTGTCTCAATGTCTCATGACGATGCAGTACGCATTCTCCTTTTTCATCTTTGCTACCTAGTTTGCTAAGAAGTGGTTGTTGTATCATTAACGAATTCTTCATCAACGTACACCAGAAACATATCAGTTAGTATTTGCCATATAACATACAACCTCATTCGATTCCACTTCAAAGTCCTAATGGCCCGCATTTTGGGAGTACACAAGCCCAATATCGACTTGGACATCACCAAGTCCAATTCCATCCTCACTGTTTTCATTCGTTCTTGTATTTTCACCAGATTTTTCTTGTGCTTGTGGAGACGCTTGAAACGGAACCTTCATCAGTTCTGTATTGCCGCTAGCGCTTAAGTACTCACCCTCTCGATCTGTGGTTGAGATAGCAACACTAGAATCTTCTGCGAGGCGCAATTCCAGCGGCAGCAATTTTCGAAGCGGTGCAAAAAGGAAGTACAAGTAATAATCCTGAGATGCGTCACAAATCAGCCAAACGTACTCAGGAAATACTGCATTCGCCAAAAGCTCACTCATGTCTAAAGCCAGCTGCACACATGCGAGGAGGACTGGCGCTGCGCATATTAAAGCAAAACGGCGTAAGCCCGCTCGTACAGTGATGCCACTCGATGGTTGAATTGAAGCCATACGGTGAATCATACGAAGAGCTACCAGCGAAAGAGTGGCAGTTATGGTGGTCTGACAAACGTGAAGCAACAATACGTAAGACATATATTTGTTTATTATAAGGGGACAAGACTATCCGGTGATAAGGATGCACAAGATCGACTCTCAAACTTTAGTTGGATATAATGAGTACAGTAATTCCGTTGTGTATGGAAGATACTTGGCCACATACCTGCAACGTGTATTGCGCTGAAAAGGCAAACCAAAAAAGTTTCTGTTTCTGGGTTGCTATCCGCAGCACAACAACTGTACTCACAAGTGGGTACGAGATGAAGGCAATGAATGCGTACCAGACGACAATTTTAGCTAATCGCCCCTCGATAGAACGTGAAGAAGATTCCGCCAGGATGCTGAATAAATTCGATGTTAAAAGAGCTTGTACCGAGGTGAATATCACTGTGCGCAAAAACTTGCTGGGACACACAGGCACCGAAACAGACAGAGGGGTAAAGAGAGCTTAATTAAGAGCAAATTTGCGAAGTAATGAGAACAGACTGTGAAGCGAGGAGTTTGCTACGCACTTCCAAGGAGAAACAGTCATCAACGTTTCGTTGATCGCGCAGGAGTAGTGTAAAATGTTGCCCAATACGTTGAAAGTGCTAGTGAACGCGAATAAATTCGTCAGTATCATGACAATTGCTGGAGCTTTTCCTTCAATTATATCGTTCGACCATGGGGATGAGCTCGACGTCAGTTTAAGCCGTTGCCAACGAACCAGTGCTAAAGTGCGGCCAATTAATTCGGTGAGATGGATAGAAAACAACCAGCCGTGAATGAAATTTGCCCACATGCTGGGGGCTCGATAAGCTTCATGATCATAACGTATAACACAGCAAGTATCCTCGCACTGCATTTTAGAGAGTTGTTATCGCAAGTGCATCAGGCACCTCACGCTCACACGCCTTGCGTTCAGGCCAAAACCATGTATCTGCTGTAGAAGTGTGTCCAATGCTTCTCGTTCAGAACCACTAGACTAGCAGAACATCCAGTTGACAATTCTAAAAATGGAACGACTCGCCATTAAAAGTAAGTAGCAGACCCAGTTACTATGCTTAATCTAGGTTGAGGCAGCAGATTGATGATACTTTCAAGCAAAAGAACGTTTACCGTACTTAGCACTCCTAAGCATTCGTAAACCTACGTCCCAGAGTCCTTCGGTTTAAGCTCCTAAATATCGTGGTCGATTTTTCCAGACCTATCAATTGTCAATCCTCACTAGGGAGCTCTAGAAATAGCGTGCGACAAATCTTCCTCGCGTGTTAGCCACTGTTGAACGTGAATGATTTAGCCTTTTGAGTGATCGACAAGCTGGTTAAAAGTACACAAAAGAGCCATTCACTTCACGGCCATGATGTACATCTTCTCGTCATTTGCACCCACTGCCCTTGATACTCCTCGCTTGATATGATAATAGTAAATCCAAATTTACCGCATAAGTCGCTAGAAAGCGGGCAGCCACTTGAAGAGCTCAGACATTGATGGTGGACACCGTAACATGCATGCACTGTATACTGCTGGCCGAGCCTAGCGGCGCACCAAGGAGATAAGAGTTGCACCTACCGAGGAAAGTAGTTGATTAATAAATTACGAAAGTGGCTGATTCACAAATTTTATACTCGCACATCAAAGTCATGCAGCCACTGCATGGGAAGGCCGCTAAGCGTAAAGAGAGCGCTTACCGAACGACGAGGAAATCGCATAACCTCGACTTGCTTAGGTCTAACGGTCTCGACACAAGGGCCCAGCGAGTCATGGCAACTTTGTTATCATAGTTCTTAAAATATTGTATCAAGGGGGCTCAACGTTGGCCAATTTGCTACACAGGAGCTCCCTGAAAGTGAAAATAGCCTGGCTGCGTGGACAACATTCATGACACTCGGTGTAGGTCACAGAGGCAATGAATATTAAAGGCGGGTACTAGATCAGCTCAACTATACTATGAAGCACCGCCCGATAAGGTGCTGTTTAGATAACTTATGAAGCGATCTCGTTCTTAGCCTTTAACGCTGTAGCGGAGCTACCACCATTTTGTGGTAAAGTGCCGGAAAGAAAAGTTGCCGGCAATAGAATTGTTCCGTTGGGGTTTCGGAAAAGGTCTATCTCTGTATGTGTACAGAATAGCTACTTGACGAAAGTACAGTAGTGTATCGACTCACACCTCCTAGCTAGCTAGAACCTCACACCGCAGGAAAATTAGACCGCAGGAAGCTTGGGACGTACTGTAGGTTTACGAATACAGCCAGTTGCGGGTGAATAGAAACACTCACATTATAAATTTGAGGGGTCAAATTTGGTACTTTAAAAAAGAAAATAGGGGGTGTTGGCTCCGGTTTCTAGAAACGAGGGCCTTTCTGCCCTGCCTGTCTGCCAGTCGTCTAAGAAACTGGGGGGGGGGGGGGGGGAAACCCGG
>Ga0307979_1003144_pt1 | contig 11210 bp, 5 predicted proteins | sample OrgLakmetage1058_FD_201833 | JGI IMG/M metagenome (GOLD analysis project Ga0307979, IMG submission 201833) | Saline water microbial communities from Organic Lake, Antarctica - #1058 | ecosystem: Environmental > Aquatic > Non-marine Saline and Alkaline > Saline | place: Antarctica: Organic Lake...
GGTGGCAGCGGCAGCCGCAACAGTAGCAGTAGTGACAATAAAAGCCGTAGCGGGAGTGGTGATGGCAGCAGAGGTGGCTCATTGAGGCGTGCTGCTTGCAGCGATAGCGGCAATGATGAAAGTAATTTCAGAAAGGAGATGAGGAAAGCACCTTTTCCGCCACCGCCGCCAGCTGCATTACAAGAGGGGTCACCGAGTACGGGTGGCCTGAGCAGCCGCAAACAGCCGCACCACCACAAGCAGCCCCAAGGACAGGGGCCAGGAGGAGGCTCCACCCCAAAGGGGGGATTGGGGAGGAAACAAGTGGACGACCAGGCGAGCGCAACTGCGGAACGAATCGCAGCTGCTCAAGCCCAAGCATCTTCGCGAGACGGATGTGGCTTGGAGCCTGGCATTGTATTGAGTAACAGCAGCAGTAGCAGCAGTAGCAACAGCAGTAGCAGTGGCGCCACGCATCGATTGGCGGCGTTTGAGCCCCTCGGAGACTCTGCGCTGCACGCCGCAGGCGCCAACCCTTGGGAGTCCCTGAATGGGGCTATTCTGCTGCTCTTGCATTTAGTGCGACACACCGCGGTCGATGACCTGTTACCCGCTCAGGAGGGTACCGTGCGTTTCTTGTGCGTGACGGGCTTTGTGCAGCAACTCTTGGACTTGTTAGCAGGCCGAGAAGACCTCCTTCCCGGGCGCCCACCAATTGCTGAGGTAGCGCTGGGGCAGGGTGCGCACGACAGCAGCCTGGGGAGCTTAGGGCTGAGCAAAAAAGGTAGCAGCAACAGCATAAGCACCAATGACAGTGGCAGCAGCAGCAGCAGCAGCAGTGGGAGCAGTGAAGCCGGCATGACGGCGGCCTCAGTAGCAGCTGCAGTGCGCGCCCGGTACTTGCTTTTAACCCCTCTCACCGCCATGACCTTATTGCGGCGGTCAGTGGCGCTGCTCGAAGCGATTGCCGCATTCCCAAGGAGCGGCCGAGCCTCTACCAAGCTCGATCACGGCACGCACACACCGGCCACGCCCATCGGCACCCTCCTTCCGAATTCCCCTTACAAAGACGGCAGCAGCGGCGGCGGCAGTAACACGAGGAGCAACAGCGGTGGCAGCAGTAGCAGCAATGGCAAGAACCGAAGAAGAAGGAACTGTAGCGGCAGTAGTAGTGGTAGTGTTCAGAACGCTCAAATCGGCGCCGAAAATAGTGACTATGGCTCCTCTAGCAACGAGCAGGCTGTGATCGCAGCAGGAGGTTGCCCCACTCTGAGCTGTTTGGAGGCGGGCTGCGCAGGTGGGCGTGCGTTCTCCGCAGTGCGGCGCTTGTTTGTAGAGACCAAAGCAGCTGGCTTGCCGCATTTGCTGCGGAGCCTTGTAGGGAACTCGGCGGTCAAGCTTGCCTTGCACCATCTTGATGACGAGGCAAATAACACTAGCGTATCAGCCTCTGCAGCAACAAAGCGACGCATGAATCGCAACGATGGCAGCACATCCAGAGGCAACAATGCCGCGAGGATCGGAGACGAAGTTTTGGAAGTCTGCGGGTCTGCGCTCTTGTGCTTGAGCCACATTGCCCGGCTGGACTTGCCCTTGATTCAGGCTACACTTGGCAGTCAGCCTATGCCTTCGCCTCCTCTATCAGTGGCAGTAGCTCCAGCAGCAGCAGCGCCAGCAGCGGCAGCAGCGGCAGCAGCGGCCGTACCTGAGGAACGGACTAGGCATATTTCGGCTGTAGCAGCATCCTCCCCGCCAGCTGCTGTAGCGTTCCAGGAAGCCGCCCACGTGTTGTTTGTGGCGGCAGGGCAGCGCGTGACAGCAGCCACCACCTCCGCTGCCACTGCCACGGCGGCCCCATCATCACCCGGCGGGACGCGATGTGCGCGCTCCTACTCCCCCGCGCCTGGCCTGCGGTTCAGCCCTGCGTGGGCCTGCTTGCGCGAGCTCGTGAACCTCTTTGGCGCCACTGCCCTCGGCCACTCAGGCAATCGCCATGCCCTGTGGTTTGGCACCACCGCTCTAGGTGCGCCATCGCACAACGAGGACAGCGACCATCGTCACCATAGTCATGGCCATGCCCATCGTCACAACAGCGTGAACAGCAACAAGAGCAGAGTACCCCTCGGTGGGTCGTTAGTAGGGCGACTTCTGACGTTACCCTCACGCTTCTTTGCGGACGGTTGTGAAGAACAACACGAGCTCTTTGCGGCACTGCTTGCATTGCTACCGCCACCGCCTCCTGCCCCGACGTCGGAAGAAGACGCCTCCCAACGTGCAGAGTGGGGCGAAAGTTCAGACCAAGCTACTAGCAGCATCAATAGCAGCATTATGGAAGACCGCGGATGGCGGGGCTTAGAACTCGCAGTGCCCGGTCTCACAGCGCAGCTCGCTGCCTACTTGGCGACTCAGCGCGCAAACATGCGCCGCGATGTGAGTGAGTGGGTTGCTGCTTCTTCTGCCCTGCCTGCCAGCGGCAGCCGCAGCAGCCGCTCCCTTGTCACTGGATCTAGGGAACGCAACACTTCTTCACAAGGCAGTACAAAAGGGCCTGCAGAGCAAATCAAGAACATGAAAGTGGCCCCCGCTTGGGTCGTTCTGAGCCAGCGATTTCCTTTGGAGTTTTGGGAGGACGCAGCAGCGCAGATTGCGGCTGCTACGCCCGACTCTGCTGATGACCATGGAAGTGAAGCGGTGTAGCACGTGTAGATAGACCTTAACGGACGAAAATAAGACTATCCTCAACAAGCACGGCTTAGTTCGCTGTTGGAAGCGAGATCTCATTTATGGATTTTCTTTCACTCATCTCATGCTTATGTGCGCGTCATTTCACCATTTCAAGCGGGGGCTAAGTCTGAGTCTAAGTCGCTGGTGGGATTTCCGGTGGTCTATGGAATTGAGATTTTCTTATCGCTTATCGACCTCACCTTTTTTTCTATACCCTATACAATACGAATTCTCAGTTCGAAACTGGAATCCAGAAGCAAAAAGGAATATAACTCACTAGGGAGCTCAGGTTTCAGGAAGAATATAAATAGAATGGATTCCAGGAGCTATCATCAATACATATACGTATATATACATATCCCCAAGCCAGAACAACAGACGTCCGACGTAGAGGACTCGTGTGATAAAAGGATGCCCGTGAAACAGAACCACACCAAAAATTACTGCGAGTGATTACCCACCAAAGCAACTCGACGCGCCACAGAAGAGTAACCCTAACGCAGCAAAGCTTCGCAGCCAGCTCCCAGGCGACCAATCCGAGCCCGCGAACGCGAGCACCGCAGGGCCTGCCAGTGCCCCCATTAATTCTGCCGTAGTGAGGAGCCAAGTCGGCAGGCACTGCGCACGGCGGCAATCGGGCAAACTGGGCACCCAAGCTCGCTTGTGGCCGTTGGCAGCGAGGTGAGCACCAAGAAGGGCCGCAAACGCTGCTGCGAGAAGCCAGGCACTGGTAGTCGAGAGCTCGCTTCTTGTGGCGTTGGCTGCTGCCGCTGCAGGTGCTGGTGTGCCCGTGAAATCGAAGCTTGGGAGGACAGCAGCGAGGACGAGTAAAGCAGGGACTTGAAGTCCGGTCGCAACGCGAAGCGAGGCCGCTAACCCGTTCGCTTGAAGTTTCGCGACACACTGCGGCATGCCCCACTCAGCAACAACGAAGAGCGCGAGCAACAGCAAACCACCATCGAAACACGCTGCAGCAGCTGCACGGGGACTCATCTCAGCGGGTGGCAGTGGCATAGTGGTGGTAGTAGAGGCAGGGTTTCCAGCACCAGTGTCACCAGAAGACGGATCACGGTCAAGCAGTAGCTGGGATGGTGGTGACACAAGCTGAGACAGTGCTGAGGCCACCAGAACCGCCGCAGCGAGGTGAAGGGCGGCATGGTGCAGGCAGCGCCACAACACGTGAATTACTAACACGCCGGTGGGGACGGGTGCCGCTTGCGGCGACGATGATGACGACGATGATGATGTTGCAGCTGCAGCAGGCAAGGGAAGAGGGGATGGAGGCGAAGCAAGCTCTAAGCTAACGTCAGTCAGCGCTTCTTTCCCATTGCTGCTACCACCGAAACCCATCTCGAGGTCAGACGTAGCTGGATGGGGAGCATTGCTGGAAGAAGGCTGCAGGATTGGGTCCGAAAAGGACACGGCGGAAGCCTCAGCGGCGGTGGGCAACGAATAATTTAAAGAAATAGACGAAGAGGTCAAAGGCAACAACGTTGTTGACCCTCTTGCAGCTTCGTTGCTTTGCTCGTCGTCGTCTGAGAGCAGATCCGAGCTGAAGTAGCCCCCGTCGTCGGCGCTCACGAACCCGTCGTCCGAGGCCAGCGGGGTGCACCACCCTGTAGTGCTGCCTCCGGACATCGAGCCGGCGCGGAGCCGCAGCGACGGGGAAGGCGACGGCGGCGGAGACGGCTGGGAGTTGTGCGGTAGGGTGGTAGCGGATGAGGACAAAGGAGGTGGAGGAGGAGTCGCAGGACTGTCGCCGTTGTACCCGTGTGCAGCCTGAATGGCCCGAATCAGGCGCTCTTCCATCACTCTGTCTGCAGTGTTGCGCCGCGTGCGTTGGCCTCCGTTCACCACGTATTCGTCGTCGTCGTCGTCATTGTCGGTGGTGTTTCCCGAACTGCTCTCCAGCACCCATCTGCCTTGGGTCTCGTCGTACGTGAATCGGTTTTCTTTTCCCAAATGGGCTCCGACGGCACCACCACTGCGGCCAAGCCCGGAAGAACCACCGCTGCCCCACAGCATAGACGCTCGTTTCCCTTTTCTTCCTCCAGCACCACCTCCTGAAGGCGCTGCAGAAATCGCTGCCGACACTGCTGACAGGACATTAGAGGCCAGTGGAGCGATTGACAGGGGTAAGCTTCTGGTCCACGATGATATTGATGAGGTAGCACCAGCAGGAGTTGCGGCATCTTGGCCGTTGTTCGTACTACTAGATGCCTGGATCTGCGGCAGCAGGCTCCCTTGAGGAGTACAAGCTGCTCCTATTGTTGCAGCTGAGAAACTCCTGGCACCTCGGGCATCAGTTGTGGGAACAGTCATAAAATTCGAAGAAGACGATGAAGCGTACTTTGCGTTGGCATCTAGCACGAGCGACCGCAGGCGCTGCTCTTCCGGCGACTCCCCGAAGCCAAAGGGGCTAGTGCCCCCGTACTGCGGCGGCACGTCCTGAGGCTGCAGGGGGGACCCGGGCGCAAACAGAGGGCCAAAGGCACCAACCCCGCAGATCACCACTTTGCTGCGGGTGGCCTCGGAAAGCATGGGAGAAATGGCCCGCCACGGTGCCGTGAACCAAAACGGCGCGTTCACCACGAAAATGCGGCTTGAGCTGCACGAGAGCGACAGAAAAACAGGGAGGTGGGGGAGGCATCAGAGAGAAAGAGCAATAAAAAGAGCAAGAGAAGGCGAGATCAATAATGGAGCTCGGTGTATCAAAAAATTGAGGGTAGCAGGAGGTAAACATGGAAAATCACAGGAAGGAGAGGCATCAAGGCATGAATGTTCCTATACTACACACCGCTCCATGTAATGTTCCTTGCACACGTCGACCACCGCTTTGCACGCGTCTTGTTTCGACAAGCTCCCTATGGACGCCATGGTTAACCCCGCCAAATCGAACACCGTGACGGCTTGAGCCTGTGGGTTGTTGGCCGCCACAACGCGCCACATGTACTCTTCGTGGGTGACCTTGTGCCGCAGGAGCTGCGCGATGGTGACCCCGACTCGTCCCTGGAGCACCGCTAGATTCATGGCCGCTTCCCCCAACTTTTCAATGTACACGAGGTGGCCCTGTGGAGTCATGCCGTGGACCGCGTGGGGATAATACCGTTTGATCGCCGCAAAATAAGGCTGAGGCTCACCGAGGGCCAAAGCACCATCGCAACTGCCGCCATTATTAGTACTGCTCCCATTGCTGCTACTGCTACTTCTATCGCTCGTGCCATTACTTCCATCGCCCCCAAGGTCAAAGGCGGGATCAAGGGGCACCCCGGTGAACATGTGGTCGACTCCGTAAGCTTGGCGCCAGAGCGCGGTCGCCGCGCACCTCCTCTTGGCTTCGACCGTGTCTCCTTTCACGCCTCGCAGCACCCGCGCGGGCACCACTCGAGAGGAGGAGATGGAAGGACCGTGGCTATGGTTGCTGCCAAGATGAGGCTCCGACTGTGCAGAGTCTGGGTCGCGCCACAGCTGCGCTTCCGCTGCTACTGCCTCCGAGCACAGTGGTTCAGGTGGGGGCGGACAAGCGAAGTCGTTGACTGGGCCTTCGGTGGGGTTGATGGAAGGAGCTAATGCCAACCTCGAGCTACTGTGACTGCTGCTGCTGCTGCTGCTGCTGTGCTGCGGTGCTTGAGGAGTTGTTGCTCCACTGGAATCGTTGCGCACCGCCAAGACAACATATCTTCGGTCGTCATTGACATTGTCGTCGTCGTCGTCCTCCTCGGAGCCTGAGCCTGACCACGAGTCGCCGTCGCCGCTGCTCGACACCGCAGCGTACGCGCCTCTCCTCGAGTTGCCTCGGTTCAACCCAAAGCACGTGAAGCCGCGCTCTTCCAAACGCCAACACAATGCTTGCAGCGCAGTGTGCAATGCCTGAGCCCCTGGGGCGGTGGCTGGGCTCAGCACACACGCCCACAAGGCATGCACGGCCAGTGCGACTGCTAGAACCAGGCAGGGTGCTTGACAGCTCGGCCAATGACCAGAATCATCTCTAGTAGGGGCATCTTCCCTAGAAGAGCTTCGGCTAGAGATTAACCCAACTGACCCGAGCCCGAGCGCGAGTCCGAATGTAAACGCCCGCGCGCCAGTGGCGGCCGACAGCACCCCACTATGACTGTTGCCGCCGTTTGAGCTGCTGCTGTTGCTGCTATCAGCACCTGCGCCGGCACTGCTACCATTGATATCACCATTACTACTATTCACACTGCTGCTACCACTGCTATTGCCAGCTCCAGCACTACCACTCCCAGCCATGGCTGAGAAGCTGCCGTGCGCTGCACCTAGGGCAAAGCGGGCTGCTGTAGCAGAGACAAAGGACGTGGCAGGCCCCACGGCGAACGCAAGCAGCATTAGCACGAGGGCGCCGGCCAACAGGGAAGCGTGACGAATTAAAAAGCTCCACCACCACATTTCTGTGGATGAGGGAGCTTTAGACACGCTAGTTGGCGGCGGTAATCCCCGGCGGCCAGGGCTTCTGCTACTACTGCTGCTACTACCAGCGCTGCGGCATCTTGACAGCAACGCTTGTAGCGGTGGAAGCAGTCTGGGTGCTGCGAGGGCGCCTAGCTTGCCTGCATACAGGGACGCAGCCCATATCCCAAGCCGCACTCCAGGCAAGGCACCAGACTTACCGCTAGTCTCGCTCCACCCTATAGCCAGCACAGGACCCTGGGCACACGAGTAAGAGATAGAAAGAGAGAAAATAACGTGAGACAGTACGAGAGGGAGCAAGAGAGATGGTATTCGCGCGACGACAAGAACAAAAAGGATGAATTTATACTGGAATTCAAAATACTGAATTTAGTCGGATGCGCCATTGTTCATTTCGAGCGCTAGCAGCATCTACAGCCTTATTGCGTTCAGTGGTGGCGAAGCTTACGAGTGGCAGCGACAGGCCGAGGATGGCCCCAGACCACAGAGCGTCCATCAACAAAGTTGGCCGTGAAAGTGGAACAGGCACACCTAGAGATGAGAGATTAATGCATAAATGAAGTGTGCTTGTGTTCTTGTGAATGCCGTACGTCAGGGCTAGGCGCTTCCTAGCAACTAAGTACTTATAATGGTAGGAAGATGAGGCAGCAGCGGCGGTAAATAGCTAAACGTTGCCTCACCTTTGTAGCCAGAGTCACGGTCATGGCTTTTCGACTAGGAAGCAGACAAAATTTGACAAAATACAAAAGAAAGAAATGTTAGTGGGTGTGGGAGGAGGCTTTCAAAGTTAGCTCAGTGCTAGGGCTCGTCATAAAGAATTCGAAAGACTTGCCCGCGGTCGTCGCCATTCGAGCTCATCTTGGGTGCCGTCTGCAGTGGCGCTTACACTAGACCGCCCTCTATGAGAGCGGCGCATAGGTCGCTCTCGATCGTGCGGCGTCTTGGGATGCTCCAGGCTGGACGCAAGTCCGCTATGACCTCGAAATGAACTGTAGTTTGGTCTCCAAGATGGTGCTATTTTGCTACTTATTTTGACGAAGCATTTTCGTGTAAAACAAAAACTTTCTCCAAAAACGTTAAAAAGTACTATATTAGTACAGTCACGAAAAAAAAACGCACAACACACGCACGACGACCGACGACACACACGAACGCCTTCAGGATTCGTAGAGCGCAAGATGCATGTGCCCATGCGCTCTGTTTCTCTCCTGGCTCTGAAATCGCTTCGACTTGGCCTCAGTCTCAAGCTTCATGGCCTACATCATGATATCGTGATGCCAGGGTGGTGCCGCAGTCTCTCCCGGTAATAAATAATGGGATTGAGTTGGGCATCTCTACAGACAAGTTTACCTCTTTGAACGGGAAATAATTATTAAATAACCTTGCATGATTGTAGTATTAGTCTGTAATCATTAGATTCTCGATAAATCATTCGATATCACTGAACAGTACTCTTTGTCTGTGAGTGGTTGTCCAGGATGATTTCGAGCTGCAAACGCCGACGGAACTCTGACACCGGAGCTCATGGCTGTGAATCCAGAATCGCATTGTAGGACCTCAAAAGTGGCGACAATACCCCACGGTCCGTCCGTGAGACACAGTCATGCACGGTGGGCATCAGGGGAGGTAACGGATTCCTAGGACCTTCGGGCCACCGACAGATGACGAACCCTTCCGTTATGAATTTGCAGCACCGCTTGGTTCTTGAATTATCCGTGGGACTCTCGTTTGATCAAAGGCAGGCACAATGGAGGATTGATTTATTTTGACAGCAGCAACAAGCATTTTCAGCACGATCGTGCCGATCACTAGCGCGGAACCTGCACTCTTCAGGGTATACGCAGTCGACTTGCTCTCAAGGTGGAGGGCCTTGCGAGGGCTTCGAAAAACGCTGGAGGACGACCACGACTAGCGTCCGTGGCGTTTGATGGTAGATATATGGGATTAGCTCTATGATAGGGATGGATCGCTAGGCCACAAGCGGCCCGCTTGCATGTTGCTGTTTGTATTTTTGAGGGGGGGCTTTTCTATTCACTGCCACTCCGCGGACGAGGAAGGAGTTCCTGCCCCGTCATAGCCTCGTATGGCTCAGGGGCAGAACAATAGGCGCCTTGCGCGCTGAAAGGCACACTTTGACATCTGCCGAGTGGACCTCGTGTTCCGCATGTCACGAGCTTCTTTGCTCGCGCGCCTTCCTCTTGATTGTTCTGCGGAGTGCGCAACACCCACAAATTCCTCGCTTTTTGCAAATTTTCTGAGGGATTTGGTCAATGCCCCTCTACCTCCTGAACCATTCCGCACTTGCTTTGTTTGCGCAACGCACGCGCATTCCCACTTCTGCCCGCAGCATTGGCTTCTGTGCCATTTGGGTTTGTATTAGTTCGAGTTCGAGTATTACTTAGAACGAAACTCCGCCGGAGAGCTACTTATGACTTTTCTTTATGACTTCATGACGGACCCGATTTTTAGAAAAGCCTCAAACAAAGATCGGATACTTTGATCGAACACTGACTAAGTAGACACACACGAACGGCCCGAATCCGCTGCAGATCTTCGAGGTGGGCGGGTTTATCCTCTTTCTTGGCGCGCTCATGCCTCGCAACAATATTATTCGACACTTTATAAGTCTGCCTATTTTTTCTTTACGCTTTTCTATTTTGAGGTAGCGTTTAAATCCAGTGTCTCTCTTCGAACCTCAATATGTAAACTGTACGTGTAACAGAAAAAGGAATCATCGCTTTCAAATGATGAGCAGCTCTCTCCCCGGAGTCGACGATGCTAACGATGCGGAATCTTATAGCGCAGCAAATGCTGCTGCTCTGGCCCTGAGTGCGATGGGAAATCACATGGTCAGCGATGGTGCGGGTGACAATTACACCGAACCACCGCCGGAGCACTACCCGCTTCCCACCGGCTACCGAATTCCGAACTCCAGCCCTACGCGCGCTGGCCGCTGGACAGCTCAAGAGCACAAAATATTTCTCAAAGGTAATGGGGTGTCATTTGAGGTGGCAATTATGTGGAGGTGCAATGTGTGTACTTCTGGGTCTTTCCTCCCAACAGCCAAACGATCGATTGCAGAAGATGGCAATAGTTTCCCGGGTGTACCTTTTTCACATTATGCGTGTCTCTTTGAAATCTTAGGCGTGGCTACCTACGGCCGAACGTGGACGAAAGTAGCTGCGATGGTGGGCACCCGCACTGCGGGGCAGGTGCGGTCGCACGCCCAGAAGTTTGACCTCCGGCTCGCGAAAGAACTCCAGGCTCCCGAGGGGCACCACCCGCACCACGGCGGGGCTGCCGCCGGGTTCCCCCAAGAGTCCGGCACTGCAGGGAGCAGCGACGGCTTCGGCCCTGACTACCACTCGATTGGTGGTAGTAGTCACGGTCAGGGCGGCGGCGGTGGTCAGGCTGACGATGGCGACCAGGACGGCTCCGAAGGTGACAGCGGCGAGGATGGCCGCTCGCCGGCCTTGAAAACGAAGCGGGGCGGGGGTCGCCCGAAAGGGTCCACGAAAGAAAAGGGCAAGCAGCGCAAAGCGAACGTGGCTCGAGGAAAATCGGAGGTGAATTACGATAGATGCGCCCCCTACAAAGCTTGCGTTCATTGTGACGTCATTCACTTCCCCCACTTGCCCTTTCCCCACGGTGCCCTATCTTGAGAAATTCGGAGTTTTTTTTACATACCCACTCAAACCATCCTTCTTGCATGTTCAATTCAACACCTTTCATCTTATTTTCTTTCGGTATCTTGTTTGTTGCATCTTTCGGTGGACTTCAGGCGCAGTCTCGAACCTACCCGAGCCACCCTGGCGCCGATGCCTTCTTTCTCAATGCCCAGGTCACACTCGAGCACGCGCGCAATTGCTGCGCTTTCGCTGTGCATGAAATTTTAAAGTAGTCCCCTCTGTTATCCTATTACCGCTGCCAGACTCCTCGTCTAAACGACATTACCCTTGTGTGCTTTTTGTGCCTTCTTTCGTACATGTGCATGCAGGAACAGTACCGTGAGCAGCAGCGCGCCGTGGAATCGCAAGTGCAGCAGCGACAGCAACAATTGCCGCCCAAAAACTGGAGAA
>Ga0307979_1003146_pt1 | contig 11210 bp, 14 predicted proteins | sample OrgLakmetage1058_FD_201833 | JGI IMG/M metagenome (GOLD analysis project Ga0307979, IMG submission 201833) | Saline water microbial communities from Organic Lake, Antarctica - #1058 | ecosystem: Environmental > Aquatic > Non-marine Saline and Alkaline > Saline | place: Antarctica: Organic Lake...
ACGCCCGAACGAGTATTCTGAGGAGCATACCACCTATGAGTATTCTAATGAGTATGCTACTGGAGGAGAAGCGGGCTATGAGGCTGCACCTGCGGCGGCAGCATTGCTTAAGGGTGGCGCCTACGCCCCAACAGGAGCAGGAGCAGCAATAGATGAAGGAGATCCTTTTGTTGCTGAAGGTCCTCCTCCCCCGGCAGCGACTGCAGAGGAAGAAGACTTTTGGGCAGCCATGGCTGCTGAAGAAGCAGAGGGGGGAAATGGCGAAACTTACTAGAGTAGCCGGAGTGGCCAATACATCATAATCACATTTCACTTTTTTTTCTGTACATTACATTACACAGGGGTTCTTGTGAGGTAGTTAGGAGTTAAGGGCCTTATGAAGTGAGAGATTTTTTATGCCAATTCACATCGAGCTGTTTGCTGCTAGGACGCTCTTGAAGGCAGCACAGTGGTATAAAAAGGCCGCTGCCCAAGGTTATGCGCAGGCGCAGGGTCAATTAGGAATTATGTATCATACTGGCCGCGGGGGTGCACACAGCGATGTTGAGGCTGCCCGGTGGTACAAGAAGGCAGCCGAACAAGGGCACGCTCAGGCACAATGTAATCTTGGTTTCTTATTTGATTGCGGCCTTGGCGTGGCAAAGAATAATGCTGAGGCGGCGCGGTGGTAATTGAAAGCTGCTGAACAAGGATACGCAGAAGGACAGTTTAACCTAGGGATTCATTTCGAAGAAGGCCTCGGCGTGGCACGGAGCGAGGCCGAGGCATTCCGTTGGTATAGGAAAGCAGCTGACCAAGGAGACGCAGAGGCGCAGGTCAAAATGGGGGGATTTCTTTGCGAAGGCCGCGGCGTGGCGCAAGACTACGTCAAGGGGGCGCAGTGGATTAGAAAGGCAGCTGCTCAAGGGAATATGCTAGCGCAATGTCAACTAGGAGCCTTTTTTGAGGAAGGCCGCGGCGTAACGCAGAGCTACAAAGAGGCGGCGCTTTGGTACAAAAAGTCAGCTGAGCAAGGATTCGCAGGAGCGCAGGGCCAATTAGCTATCCTTTATAAATTCGGCTGGGGTGTAGCACAGAACGAGGATGAAGCTGCCCGGTGGTACAAGAAGGCAGCCGAGCAAGATGATATGATGGCACAATACTATAAGCTCCAAGGGATGAGTAGTCCAACTGGGAATGACACGCAGCTACGGACGGCGCGGAGGTATATAAATGCAACGGACCCTTGATTGTTTTCGTCTCTGAATTAGCTCAAGTCCATACTCGAGACATTCAAAATGACTGGCACATTCATATGTGTAGGCAGAACAGTAATACTGGTGTTAGCTATAAGCACATCATAGATACGTTGGAACCGACCATAACTCTGGAGGATACATCAATATGATCTGATTTTCTATCTGTTGATGTTTCCCACTCACCCACCCAGAAAAGGGGGCTCTTATTACTTATTATCTATAATTTTTATCAGCGCATAGAAGCCGATCAGGTTCCATTTACGATTTACAGTTTACAATAGAGTCAAAGTAACCGATCAGGTATCCCAATTACTAGGAGGATCGATTTCTGAATTCTTCTACTACTGGATTGGCCGATCTAAGTGCAAAGAAACATCAGCAAATAGCGCAGAGCTAGTATTGAACGTTTGAACGACAAAGCAGCGTTTTGGTAATGGGCATAGAATCTTTATTGAGAAATCAATATGTCTTTTAGTAACCGGCCACTATTCCTGCTTACAAAGGAGTTAAACTCAAACACGACTCGGCCTTCTCGGAAACTCCCCGCAATGCGTTGAGTTTGATTACTGGTTTCTTGAATTCAGAACGGAAATGCCTACTAAAACCACACATTTGACAGTTATTGCTGGTAGATACCTTCCCTCTTCCCTTCGATTGCCTCAACATTTGTGGTAGATGGAATCTAAAGTAGTTGCTAGAGGTGGTGGTTGTGTCTGGGTTTAGTCGTGGAGACTGACGTCACGAAGACTTTCCCTCATGCGGAGCTCCTCTTCGGCCACTGCCACTAATCCCGCGTAATCACCAGATTCCTGACAAGAGCAAAATATGATGGGAGAGGTGAAGGTAAGCAGGAATTTGGTCATAAGGAATACGAATCCGAAGTAATATAACAATGAAGGAAAGAGATAGAGACCAGGAAGCCTCGCTTACGATATTTCGGCTCACGCCCTCCTCCCGACTGCATCACATCACACGAGAAAACTAAACAGATGTTCCTTATATTAAAAGCAATCCACGATGCACATTGCAATACAAACTATCCCACCCTTACCTCAGCCAGTCGACGAAATGGGCATGGATCTACCCAAGCCGCTTCTGCAGCAGCTGAAGTGCTGGCGCGCACACTGCTGCTGCTGCTGCTGCTGCTAGTGCTGCTAGTGGCGGTAGCACTACTCTCAACATGAGTTGAAGAAACAGCTGTGGTGGTAGTGCTTTCAGTTGCTGCAGTTGTTCGTGCTTGTCTTGGGCTTTCCACCAAAGGCTTTCGAAGCAAGTCCAGAGGAGGGCCGTGCTCGAGTACCTGACCCCCACCCAGGACGATGACTTGGTCGTAAAAAGCTACGGTTGCCAGGCGATGCGCAATGGTGAGCACCGTGCATCTGCCGCGGAACTCTTGCTTGACCATTTCCTGCAGAGGTAGATTAACGGGCCAAACACGAAAAAACAAACCACTCATAATGCAATGAAGAGTTCAAACCAGATCATTTCATCGGACAAAAATGCAAGTCCCTTATTCGGAAAGCAGTACTACAGTACGTGAGAAACCCGAAAGGTTTTCCATTTTTTTTTTCGAACGATTTTTGCTCGAATCTAACCTGCAATCGAGCATCGGTGTCCGGATCCACCGACGCCGTCGCCTCGTCCATCACTAATATAGTCGACTGCCGCAGCAAAGCCCGAGCCATGCACAGCAGCTGCCGCTCCCCAGCCGACAAATTGCTGCCTCCCTCGCTGACTTCGGCGTCTAAGCCCCCCATTTCGGTCACTTTCGCCGACAAACCCGCTCGCCGAAGCGCGTCCCATAGCGCAGCATCTTCACTGGGAGGCGCACAGCCTTCTTCTTGTCCTTTGTAACCGCCAATTCCCTTCCCTCCAGCGTGTCCTCCAGATGCTCTAGATGCTCCTCTAGTTGATATGCTCACCCTTGTAGAGGCAGGAAACAAAGATGAAGACGACGACGACGACGACGAAGAGGAAGAGGAAGAAGAAATTTGGCGTTCGTTGCCGGCAGGTTCTAAGTTGTATCGCAGCGTGCCCCGAAAAAGCGTTGGCTCCTGGGCTACGATGCTCAAACTGCGGCGCAAGCGATGCAAGTCCAAAGTGCGGTAATCGATGCCGTCGAGCCAAATCGTGCCTGAAATGCACAAGAATATAGACAAAAGACACATATGGAGTCAATATATGAAAATGGGTAGAAATAATAAGAATGATCACAATGCAAGGAAGTGCGTGCCAACATCTGAGTCCAAGAGCAAATTTAGATTCCAAAAAGCAGAAAGCAGTACTTGAAAAAATTCTCCCCCACCCTCTTTCTATTTCTTTCTCTCTTTGATTCTCTCTCTCTCTCACACACTCCACACGCTTTCTGATTTATTTTACCGCTGGAGGGTTCGACCATTCGAAAGAGGGCTACTGCTAAGCTTGATTTGCCGGCCCCGGTTCTCCCCACAATCCCCACCCGTTCTCGGCCTTGGACCGTAAAACTCAAGTCTTTCAGCACTGCTACGGTAGGATTCGACGGGTAGCAGAGGCGCAGTTGGTCGAACACTACTTTGCCGTTCTGAGGCCAGGATGACGGCAACACTTGAAACAGTTGCTCGTCCTCTCCTCCTGACGCTGAACTGGCTCTTCTAGCACCAGAAGTATCAGCTGAAGCAGGAATCAGCGACGTTGAAGAGGCCCACTGGTTTTGTGGTTGTTGTCGTTGGCCGTTGGACCCAACTGGAGATGGCCTCGCGACGTACTTTTCGCTTTCTAAACGCCGGTACGCATCAACACGCTCGACATCGTTCATGGAGACCTATTTGAGGAGAAAGACTTAAGATTAGACGCATGTACGTCAATCAGTGTAGTGAAACGCTCAGATATGCAAGAATTACTTAAATTCATGTGTGCATGATAATTCCCAACTATTTTGACTTTTGACGAAAAAACAATAGAAAAAGAAAAAGAGGAAAAGGCTTCACGCACCTCCAGAGTCGTCATGATTCGGAACAACCACATGACGGCTTGCGTGAATTGCGTCGCGTAACTGAGCGTCAATCCCGCTGACGAGCCACCCAGATTGCCTGCTTGCCACAGGACTGTCGCAACCACCGACGCTGCGACCAGTGACCCCACAGCGTTCATGGTCGCGCGCAACCACTGAAAGAGGAGGTTAGGTTTGTGTAAAAGACATAACAATAATAAGATTCGCGCACTTCCACATGCACAACAACCACGAAGAAAATGACGGCCAGTCGATGAAGTTGATTGTTTACACGGGATTACAAGTGTGCCCCAGAAGAAAAGAACAAATCCATGCACACGTATTTCAGACATTCTGTATACTAAACTTTTCCTTGATCTTACCTGGTTCGAAACCCAGAGGTAAAACAAAGCCCGATTCGCATCGTCGACGCGTGCATCACTTTGGGTGACAAACCGATTCTGCACATGTACACAAACACGAAGTAAGGTTTGAGCATAGTTTCAAAGAATAAGAACGTTCAATTGACGCTTGCAGAACTGCCATTATAAGAACTGTCAAGAAAATTTACAACTAGGAATCGTGCGTTCAAAGTTTCAAATACAAATGCTGAATTTATAATTTTCTACAACAGAACTCTATACTTCAACGTCAACCACCATAAACCCACAATTACCTGCTGTCCGAAGGCGCGCACTATTGATGCACCCGCCACCGTTTCTGCGAAGAAGGCCAGCAGAGGCGACTTAGTAATGGATTCCAGTCGTTTCTGCTCACGTGCGGCCACTCGATACAACCGCCAGATCTGGTAACTCGACACGAGGGTCACCACAACAGCAGCAAACACCACTGCGGAAGCTATTGCTTCTCCAGTGCCCAGGACACACACGGCAGTCACCGCGACGACATTGAGGCAGGTCACCGCCGTGTCCTTGAACTGTTCGGCCACGTCCGTGTCAATCGCAGCGACGTCGCTGGAGAATCGGTTCAGGACTCGTCCCAAGGGGTTCGCTTCAAACCAAGCAATCGGAGCTCGAAGCACCGAGTGGCACATGGCGCCATGCAAGGTCTTGGAAGCGGCCACAGAGCCTACGGGCAGCAACAAATTACGGAAGAGCGTCACGAGGACAAACGCCAGTGCCGCCAGGCCATAAATGGCTGCGGCGCGGTTCTCGGCAGGAGTGTCATGGTCTATTTCGTCGTCGTTTGAGTCGCTGCCAGCCTCCATGGCGTCCATCCACTGCGCCAAACACAACGACTGCACCGGGTTCAGTGCGCTGTAGGTCACCAAGGCCAGGAAAAAGAAGAAACAAAACACGCGGCCGCCTGCGGCGTCGAGATACACGAGGTAAGTGCGTGCTTCCGCAGCACCGCGGACGCGCTCTTCGACCATGGTAATGCGGGACCCATCTCCTGAAGGCGGAGGAGCGGAGGAAGCAGCTGTGGTACCGTCTATTGCTTTTGAAAAGGTTAGCCTTCTCTCAGACACGTTCAGTTTGTCAAGCTCTTTCTTGGCCGTAACTTCAGCACTGGCAGATCGCGGTGCTTTCTTTGGTTGCGACACCGTGCGAGATATTTGAGTAGTTGTGGTTTCGTTTTCTTCATCGACCTCAGTGAAAACGCCGAACACATCGCCGCCATCTTCCGATTCAAACTGCCGCTCTGCTTCCGCTTCTATTAATGGGAGATCCGCTGCAATGCTGCCTCGAAGATCTCCTGACGAGCCAAACCGTTTCGCGAGCTGAAACACTGCAGGGTCAAAGTAGGTGCCGTCAGCACTTTCTCTGACGTCGCTGCTGCTGCTGAGGCTGGCACGGCTGCCTGATCGTGGCATCGGAGGTGGGCGGCCTTGTCCATCGATCTTGCCTCCATGCGACATGGCAATCGCGTGGTCTGCGTACGGAAGAGTCAAAGCCACAGCATGCGTGACCAGAACCACCGTGCGCCTTTCTTCGTCCCGAAGGAACCCGCGAATGCAGTGCTCAAACAGGTACGCCCCCACGTGAGCATCCACGGCCGAAAGAACGTCATCCAGCAAAATGATGTCGGACTTCGCGTAGACAGCCCTAGCCAAGCATACTCGCTGCTGTTGGCCACCGGACAAATTGACTCCGCGTTCACCGATTTCAGTGGAGTCACCGGCTGGCAGAGCAGCAAGGTCGGTTTCTAGTGCGCAGCATTTCACTACTCTGGCGTAACGCTCAGCGTTGTACTCGGCACCGAATAGGATGTTGTTCCGGAGGGTTGCGTTTTGCACCCAGGACTTCTGAGAAACGTAGCTCACAGAAGAAGCACCCAGTGATGCAAACCCTTGAACGCAGCGCACGTCTCCGAGAAGGGCCAACAGTAAAGACGATTTCCCGCACCCAGTGGGACCAACAATCACCACCAAGGAGTCTGCCGGCACTTGCACGTTGATCTGGTTTAGCACCAAGGTTTCCGATGCATCCGTCAAAGCTTGACCGGAATTGTTTGGCTCCTGATCGAGAAGCGGCACGCGCAATGGGGTTTCCTGTGCTTGTTGCCCTGCTAGCGCATTCCACTCTTGGCCACTACTTGTTGTATCGGGTTTCGCATGTTGGCCCCACGCGAAGCTGCCGTTGCGAATGCAGCCTTCACCGAGAGGAAGCCCTGAATTGTCTACGTCCTTGCGGCCATCTACTTCATGGGCCTTGAGAAAGGTTTCAATCCGCTTCAACCCCACTGACGCCATGATCGCAGAGTTGATGATGCGTGGAAGCACCGTGAGCGACAAGCTGAGGAGTTGGAAAAGAGTCAGGCTCGTGAAGCCTTGCGCTGGGGTTAAACGTTCCCCAAGAAGTTGCGACTTGATCAAGAAACTGGTCGCAGCTGCCAAAGTTGGCGTCGTAAGCCATAGAGTTGCAGTGAGAGCGCCCAACTGCAAAAAGTTTTGAAGGGTGCTGATTTCCACGTCACGAAGGTTGGTAATGAGTGCTTCGAACTGCGGCTCCCAGCCATGAAATTTGATCGATCGAATAGAACTCACTGCCTCCGTCACTGCTTTCATTCGAGCATCTTTCCGAATCATCAGTTTTTCTTGGAGCAGCTTGATCCGGCGCATGACCACTAAATTGATGGGGAAACAAACGAAACAGACAGCAAGGCCGCCCATGGCACCCCACCCTAAAATGAAGAAAAGCAGGCCGAGCGTAAGAAGCCCTTGAGCAGCTTCCATCCAGAGCCAAGACAACGAGGGCGCAAAATTAGTGATGTAGCCGACGTCAACGGCGAGCAAATTAGTTATTTCTGCCGTGGAAGCAATCGCTGGGTCACTGGCATCGGCCCGCAAAGCTTTACTGCAAACGTTGTGAGTGAGGAGCGCCCGCATTCGGATGCTCATTTTCCACCCGCAATTGAAGGTATGTGCGTCTGCGATTGCTTGAATAAGAGGGCCCAGCGATATCAGCGAGCCAAAGAAGATGGCACTGCCGCTAATTGGTCCGCCGTCATAATTGGAAACGTAGTCGATGAGGCCAAGCATGCCAAAAGGTGCGGCGTAAACAACAATCAAACTCACAGTAGCCCACCCGGCCTGAATCAGAAGGTCGACCCAAACCAAGCTCACTAGGCGTTTAAACAAAGATTTAGCTTTATAAGAGTTTGAGCGGTCGTAAGCCGCTGCGTGGCGAGCACATGCTTTGGCCGTGTTGTCAGGGAGGAGGTTGGGCAAGTCCTCTACCATCAGTTGGTCCCGAGAAACGAACCCTTTCAAGATGGGCCGCCAGTAGAAGAACATCAACCGAGATAACAGAGTCGCGTACATTAGCGGATTAAATGGCTTCTCCGCACGCACCAAGGGAACAGGCCCAGCAAGCATCGTCGCAATGAACCCCAAAGCGCACACCGCACCACCTGCAGCGAAGGCAGCGCTGCGATGGGCTGAAGCACCGCTTGCATAGGAGGAAGCTGCTAGAGGCGAACCATTCCAGGTGAAGCCAAACCTACGGTCACAACAAGGAAGCAAGCATTATTATCTATACTAGCTCGTAGAGTAAAGTTGACTGGTCAGGTACTGGTAATTTAGAGACTGTTCGATTTATGTAAAAGGCTAGCATTCATTTCGACTGGTACTCTGTCGCACGCACTAGCAGGGCAACCTAAGAACATACCAAGGCGCCAGCCGATCGAGGCACAAAAGGAGCGCTGCTAGAGCTCTAACTCTAGCGCGCCCTTGCACAGCCCCATTGCGATGAAATGGGCTATGGTCCAGTTCTACGCCGATTCCAAGCAAGAGGTACACAAGCACCCGAAAGAAACTGAAGTAGCCCGCGTCATCGCCCAACGCCAACCAGTCAATTGCCTCAGCAACAGCCATCATGTAAACTACGGCAACTAAAATGAAATGGCGACAAGAAGCATTCTCGTCTGGCATCCATACGCTGCCGCGGTCGTCGCTATTGTTGTTGTCGTCTTCGAGGACGACATAACTGAGCGTTGCCTCCTTGTTAGAGCGTTCACGCTTGCGTTCTGCAACCGATTTTCGCGCAGCCAGAGTAGATTCGCGCACAGCTGCCAGTAGCAAGGCCGACGTGATAGCGAGAAGTAGCTCGGCCCCTGAAAGCATAGTGCTGTTCTCAACTATGGGGAAGTAATGCAGAGATAGCTGTTAATGCGACAAAAACAACAGGCAGCGATTTCGCGGAAGCGTATGAACGTCGCACAGTGTCGCACATCGCAATCACGTCGCAACACCAACACGAAGAAGGCCGAAGAAGGAACAACACATCAATACCCAGATAAAAAACGACTGTTGCTGACCGATCAAAGTGTAGTATGCCAGCAAGTGTTCATGTATGAGGCATGTGCCCTGTATTGGGGACGTACAGGGGGATATGCGTCCATGTCTTCTGTTATGCATGAGCCATTTGCTGGTTATGTACAATCGTAATCACACGTGTTTAGTATCCAGCCATTTTAGTGTCTTAGTTGAACGACTAGTGTCAGTCGTTGTAATGTGTGTAGTGAAAGATCAACAGGTTGGGCCTTTTTGTTCAAGCTTCGTTTACGTTGCGATTAAATTTTTTTTCAATTCGGTCGGACGAATAAAAAGTATGGACAGTTCTAGTACAAAAGATATGAATTTTCCGGCGATTTCCGGGGACATGCTCGCCGCAGTGGCCAGCTCCGGATCAACAGCAAGCAGTAAGATGTGGAACGATAATCTCGGCCGCACAGCTAGAGTAGCGGCGTGGGCCGCGTGAGGCAGCTGAGAAAGTAATGCGCCGGAGACCGCAGTTAGGCGCAGAGCCAAGACGAGAAGAGAAGACGAAGACGAGAAACGAGAAGAACAGTTACTGTTCCCATCCCCCGCTAAGGGGGAATTATCCAGGAGCTGGACTAGAATAACCGAGCGGTGTGAAGCCATCCAACGAACCGCAGATTGCTTTCAAGTGCAGCACCGGCTCTACTACTTGTTGCTCTATCCAGCGCAGTGCAGGCCTCAGGCGAGCACGAAAGTTATCGAAGTGGAAGTGAAAATTCAACAGAAAGCAGGAGAAGCGGCCCGGGCCATATGCGCATGTATAGTTCATGCAAGCAGCAAGCAGAGGCGTCAGAAGTGGGAGCCCTCGAGCTCGAGAGCAGACCAGTCATAACTTCTCTACTCCATTCTTGTTATCAAACGCCCCCCCCCCCTCCAAAAAAAATATAAAAAAATAATCAAAAATCTACTAAGTTCCACGTGTTCTGGTATATCCGCCTATTTGTTAGTGTTTCTATACATCTGGGGCTACGCGGTTTCACTGTGGGTTTTCGGGGTTCTCTCATCTGATTATCCCTCGCTCTGAAAGATTCCCTCAACTGTAACTGTATCCTGCGCGAATACATTTTTTGGGTAACTGATAGGCGCACTTCACATGCAGATTTTTAAAATGAGAATTTAACCAAAAGGAAGGCATTATAGTCTAAGTATAGAAGCATTTGAATTCGTGGTAAGAGGACAATTTTCGTGATTCAAGTAGTAGGAAGCATTATAACCCACGAGAATGCAAATCTCGGTGAACCCACTCGAGGAAGCCAAAGCGACCAGCGTCAGCGTTTGGCAATCCTGTTCATGAAAAAGCAATCATGAGGCACGTAATTCAAGTGGGATTCCTTCTTGAAACGATTTTGTTTGACGAATTGTTGCAAATCATTCAATGCTTAGCAAATCTTGATTAAAAAGGATGCGCTTCTTATGCTCTTACGGGAGTATAAATCTTAGTTCTTCTTAAAAAATTGGAGGCGCGATTCCTTACCGGTTGTTGCATGCACCACCCATGCGTCAATAGCATCACAAGGGCGTTGGTGCTGGTTGGTTTCGTTGAAACTACCAATCCAGTTGAAGTACAGGCCCAAGTCATGAAGTGGGCTAAGCGCCAGCCGCCGCCTTGCATTCAACAGCCCCTGGTCACGTTTTACTAAATAATTCAGCGGTCCAGGTGGCAAGTCTGCGACCATGCAGGCATGCTTTTCTGAAAGCACTACGAAGCCCGAGTTGAAATAACGCCGGTCGTCGGCAGGTCCTTCGCCGATACGGAGGTTACATTTGGGTGGTGTAAAGTGACCGTTTGCAACGTTGACGTCCAAAGAATCTGAAGGACTCAGCAAAGGCTCGTCGGGTGGGTAGCGTAACTCAAGGAGCAGTGCAATCCGGCCCAAAGCGTCAGTATCAATAGGCCGCCGCACACGTGCATCTTCGACGGTGGCTCCAATCGATGCTTTGGGCACCACATCAAAGACGTCTGGAGCGTCTCCACGTATAAGAATTGTATCGTCCACCAACAACACACGCTGGTAATGGTTGTCACCGTCCAGTTATGCTATATATACAAAGAAAATTCTTTAAGTAGTTATCCAGAACATAAGTATACTTATGTTCTGGATAACTACTTAAAGAAGTATACTTATGTTCTGGATAACTACTTAAAGAATTTTCTTTGTATATATAGCATAACTGGACGGTGACAGGGGGTGTCAATTAATAAAAGTAAATCAAATCATAA
>Ga0307979_1003154_pt1 | contig 11201 bp, 14 predicted proteins | sample OrgLakmetage1058_FD_201833 | JGI IMG/M metagenome (GOLD analysis project Ga0307979, IMG submission 201833) | Saline water microbial communities from Organic Lake, Antarctica - #1058 | ecosystem: Environmental > Aquatic > Non-marine Saline and Alkaline > Saline | place: Antarctica: Organic Lake...
CCGTTCCCTCCCCTGATGCCCACCGTGCATGACTGTGTCTCACAGACGGACCGTGGGATATTGTCGCCACTTTTGAAGTCCTACAATGCGATTCTGGATTCACAGCCATGAGCAAGTACACTCGAACTCGAACTCGAACTCGAACTAATACAAACCCAAATGACACAGAAGCCAATGCTGCGGGCATAAGTGTACGCGCGTGCGTTGCGCGCAAGTCAAAATCGTAAACAGCAGTCACAGAGGCACATAAAGAATGCACTTGAGCTGCATATGCGCTAGCAAATTCGCTCCAGAAGGCCAATTAAGTCCTTCCAACGCAACGCAAGCGCCGTAGACATTTAGTTCTCTCTATAACCTACTGAGGTCAAGCCAGGAATTAGAACGGGGCCCAAACTCCTATAACCACGTGGTACTATCTAGAACTCTCTCTAGCGTGGGAAGTAGGGCTCCGGAAAAAAGGCAAGTCAAAGCTCGAAAAAAGTCAAACAAAAAGGCAATCCAACGGATTTTTGAGTAAATACCGTACTTTTTACGTAAATGTTTTTACAGGGAGGAAAAGAACTTGTCCGTTGGGATATTCACTTGTCCGTTGGGCTAAATATTTGTCCGTTGGGGCTAGGGATTTGTCCGTTGGCTTGCCTTTTTGCTGCCTTTTTTTCCCAGGAATCTTCAAAAAAGGCTTGTCCTTTTTTTCCGGAGGCCTAGTGGGAAGCTGGAAGTATACGTAAGTACTCAGCGCAAGGCCAAGCACCAAGCACCAAGCACCAGGCACGCTAGACGCTACAGGGGAGAATTCACGATGAGAACATTTCTGCACTTTTCTGTGGTTCTCACGAGCTCATTCACTCCGCATCCGCTCTTTTCTCCTTACTTTCACGCGAGTACTCTGCTCCTAGCTAGAGACGACAGTACTGGTTAGCTCAGTCCTGAGATACCGATCATCATAACATCATTTTGAAATCGTTCATGCTAGTGGTGAAATTGTTAGGAAGTCATTAACAGCTTTATGCACGAAATCTTGAATGCGCCATAGCCAGAGCCTCTCCTGTACTATATCGAACTACTGCTGAAATTCGAATCGCTTACGTTTAGCTTTGAAGAGAGCCTTACAATTTTGGAGCTGGGCTGTAGACATCATCATCATCATAGTGCTCACTGCCGTAAAAAATTCTTAGAACTTATTGGCGCATTGAATTAGCTCTGATTGTGAGTTAGGGTATCATTTTATTTCATTGCTCTCCTCGGACAAAATTCTGAGATGAACGGCGCGACACAGCCGGGCTATTCCAACTTCGAAGTGGGCCTTCTCGACGAGGACACTGGGGTACAAAGCCATTATAACCCTTTGGCCGATGTAGCGGGGCAAACGGCGGGTTTTATCACCGGAGTGCGCCACAAAAAAGTCAAAACGCGGTGGTGCCTCTGCTCGTGTTCTTGCTGCTGTCGCTGGACCCTATACTTCATTTTCGTAGTTCTGGTCGCCATTGCGTCGACCATTTTGATTACTTTGCGGGAATTCCTCTTTGAATTCGATTCCGACGAAGATTACTATTTCTCCGATGTAAGTGTAGCTGAATAGGTCCCTTGTCTCTGCTCTCACAGCTCTCATTTTCGTGTATGCTCGATTCCCGTTTGAATCGCATTGTAATACTCACTCGATTTCATGCATCATTACATGTAGGAAAGAAAAGTCACTTTGATTCTATACTTCTGCCATAACCCTCTTCTCCCGCTTGCTTTCTCCTTTCACTCTTGCCACCCAAGGTCGACAATTATCTCGGCTTTCTAGCATGGGGGGATCCGGGGACCGATGATCTGCTCCTCAACACTAGGTGCGACGCATCAGTATATAGGCCTAGAACAATCGCAAAGGCGCTTACAAGACACACTAACTTTGTCATTTTCTTTTTTTCCCCTTTCTCCCCTCACCCCCCATTGCGTATCCTAATGTGACGCATTTGAATAATAACATGAACTCAACCAATCACGCTCAGCGCGTCCGCTGTGGAGCACTCCGACGGCGGGCTGGTCTCGTCTGTTGCTGGGTGGGCGAATCTGTGCCCGTACACTGAAATGGGCTTATTTGTGCAAGGCGGTAAAGACGACCTGCGCTGCTCGTACAGCAACCCTGCTGGATACTTGCAAGGCTGCGCTGCGGGCTTTTACCAGCCTCAGATGGACGAGCAGCGCACGGCCCAAGCTTGCCCCGAAGGCTTCTTTTGCCCGCTCAACTTTGCTTGCACGGTCCGTGTGCGCCTACATGTGTGTGTGTAAATGCAGCGTGCACCCTGTCAATGCACTCTCTTGGTCTATCTTTTTGTGCACATGATTGTGGGGTGCTTGTATTGACCTTGCCTCTTGAACTTCCTTTCTCTCTTCTTACACTTGATTTTAATTACTTTTCAATTTCAACATTATTCTCATCAATGTTTTTCGTATTCTCATTCTTGCTCGCATGTGCCTCTGATGCCTCTACTATATACGTCTCTGTGGGTGAACCTTCTTGTAATGTGCACCATACGCGTGTGTGGCGTGTGTGCATACTTCAGATTGCGTGCGTACCAGGCTCCCAGTGTTTCAACTCAACTTTCGAAGCGGGCTCTGGCACGTGCACTTTCCCGAAGACGATGTTAGGAGCTTCGAAAGCCGCGGAACCGCTTGAAGTTGCTCTGCGAACCCCTAATATGGCAACACCTGTGCCTAGCCTTGTGCCCTCATTGCCTCCCTCGCTTCATCCCTTGTCTGCACCCACGCTCGCACCTTCGTCTTCTTCACCACCAAATGATGATACTGAGGTCGTGGATATAAACGATGAAATTGCCGATCATTTGACCAGAAGGCTTCTCTCTTCTTCGTCACCAGTACCGTGGCTGACGTCATTCCTGAAAGCAACATCCACTAGTGTATGGTCTTGGAGCAAAGATGCGCAGAAGGACAATGAAGCCGTGCATGATGGCAAAGGTGTGGACGACGCAGAATCCTCTTCCTTGGCTCCTCCTCTTCCTTCTCCTATTCGAGCCCTGAGCCAAGACAATGAGCCGATAGCAACTGAATTGGTCTGCCCTGGCGCGGGAAACATGTTCCTCTGCAAGGGCGGATTTTACTGCCCCGATGCCGTTACTTTTATCCCGTGCCCAGAAGGCTACTATTGTCCGGTAAGCAAGGTGGCTGCTGCAGTGGCTCGATTTTGCGCGTGAAAGATATACACATCCTCTGTTAGGCAACATCAATGAGTAGGGCTAGGAAATTCTCATGAACATGACCATTGAAGCTGACTCAATTCCAAGCGCTCTCTGCTTTTCCTGCTTGCCTTTCTGTCTTAATCCAATCAACCCCTCTTCTTCTTTCACCTCTTTTCTACTTTCCACCCTTCTCAAAAGGTGGGCTCCATTGGGCCGAAGCCCTGCGCAGCCATAGCCTCTTGCAAGTTCAAAGCGGCGTTTCCCGACTACCGCGAGCACGTGGTGGAAATCAGCGTGCTGCTCATTGGGGTCTTCATGGTGTGCTTGAAGTGCTTCCGGAAGGTCCGGCACCATTTACGGGAAAAACGACGGCAAAAGAAATTGGCGGATTCTCGGCTCGCGCACCGCCGCCGCAGCGCATCAACACTAGGGTCAGCACATGTAGATGCGAATGCATCACCCGACGCTTCCGATGCGGACAACTCTCTCTTGGAAAATGATGGCAGCTGTGACAGCCAGGACAGTGCTTCCGCCCTCGAATCGTTTGAGTACTCCAACGGTGGCAGCAGTGATTTTGAGACCTCTCCTCCGTCGATTCTTGCCCCGTTTCCAGGCAGAAACAACACTAACTATCACCATAGTTTGTCTCGCTCAAATTCACCGGATGCACTGCTCAACGGCAACAGTAGCAGCAGCAGCAGTAGTAGTGCTACAGGAGGAGTAGGTTCGCATGAGGTAGAGCCTCTGCAATCGCTGCGGGACAAGCGGGACACGATGATGGACCTGACGTTCATTCGGCTCGGCCTCGTGCTCCGCTCCAACGGCGCCAAAGTGCTCAATGGAGTCACTGGCCGCTGCCGACCGGGCCGAGTCACCGCGATTATGGGCCCGAGTGGAGCCGGGAAAACCACGCTGATGAACACGCTGGCAGGACGGTGAGGGTGAACGAACGAAAAACATTGAAACACAACACGTAACACAGGATATGCAGAAAAATGCACGCATATCGTATTTGTCTTATGATTTCTTATTTGTTCTTCGTCTATCTCACCCACATGCATTTACGGTAGTTTTATCTCTTCCTGAACTACCATTCCCTGTTTCTCCCCCCTGTTTTCCGTTTGGTTTATCCGAACTCCCACTATATTAGGGCAACCTACGGCAAGCGCTTTGGGACGTTGCTCGTGAACGGCGTAGTGGACTCGATCGTGTCGTATTCGGACCTCGTGGGTTTTGTGCCTCAGGTAAAATTAACTGTACATATATATTAAAGCATTCATGATTGTGTTTATGGAGCCGTAATACCCTTACTGCGCGACATTGCTTTTGTATAAAAATTGTGCTTTTTGTGCTCTACTTTTTGTGATACTTTACACACTTTTTTCTTAATGATTGGGGACTCCACCATCTCATCGTTTGCCTTCTGGCATTCCTCCACCCATCCTCCATCCTTTTATATTAGGACGACATCATGCACGACGACTTGTCGGTGAAGGAAAACTTGACCATGTATGCGGGTCTGCGCTTGCCTGCCACCTTGGACCGCAAGCAAAGGCTGGCCGTGGTGAAGGATGTCATGGCAGTGCTGGAAATTGATCGCATCGCGCACTCGGTACGAACGAGAGATATGACTTTCCTTAATTGTTTTATCTTTTAAAGATAGTGAATTCAATAGAAAAGCAGTTTCAAAAATGTTTGATCGCATGTTGAAAGAGGGCCTTGAGGTTTCCTTGCACAACAAGGTGCGCTTCTTTGCAATGGCCCTTTATAACTTCCTTCTTTCGCTCATTCCTTCACTCCTTCGTTCGATCTCAAAAGGTGGTGGGCAACACCGAGAAGCGGGGCATCAGCGGAGGCCAGCGGAAGCGAGTGAACATTGCGATGGAAATGGTGGCTGACCCCAGCTTGCTGTTTCTGGATGAGCCAACTAGCGGTCTAGACAGCACCACCAGCTTTGTGAGCTATGCCTTTTGTACTCTTTCTCTCATTATTTGCACGGCTAACTCCGTCTATTCCATCTGCGTATGACAACCAAACGCCTCTTAAGTGCTCTTTTTCCTTCCTTCTTCTGTCACCTTTGCTTCTAGCACTAATTCCTGCATTTTTTTCTTCACCTCTTCTTCCAACTACGAACACCACACCAACAGGCAGTCATTGGAGCCCTTCGGGAATTGTCAAGGAAAGGCGCCAATGTGATTGCGGTCTTGCATCAGCCGTCGTACCAGATCTTCGAAATGTTTGATGACGTCATCTTCCTGGCCCGCGGCGGGTTTAGCGTGTATGTAGGGCCCGCGAAAGACGCCAGCCGCTTCTTCACCGATTTGGGCTTCGACTGCCCGCCTCTCGTGAACCCTGCCGACGTGAGTGAATGAGAAAATTATGCACAAAGAGGGTCTGTTGCAAAAGTTGTAGTGTAAAAAGAAAGGAATAGCAAGTGTGTGAGAGTTAGAGGAGAGGAAATTTTATGCCCACAGTTACGTCTTTTGGAATAAATATGCAACCCCTTCCATTTCGCCTGCATTATACTATGGTTGTAATGGTTGTTGCCTTCTCTTTTGCGGCGGCTCATTATTCTCATTGTTCTGGTTTCAGTTTTTCATGGACGTGATTGCGGGCAAGTACCCTCGCGCGGGAGACCCCTCCTTCACCGCTGAAGATTTGATCGCGCTCTGGGAGGTGTGCGAGGACGAGCAAAATGGAGCCAACGGACAACAAATTGGTTCTTCGAGTAGCAGTATTACGGACTTGCAACCAGTATCCCAAGAAGCCCTTCGATTGGTGAAGCCAGCGGGGTGAGACATGAAGAGGGAATAATGAAGACAAAGAAAAAACCTTACGCTCTTTTCTTTTTTGTTTGTTGTGCATTGCTTAACTTTCCATCTGCTTGCTTTAACTTTTTCTCGCCACTATTATTTGTCCACTGATTATAATTCAATTGCACCCGCCTCCTCCCAGATTTTGGCGGTCGTTGCGGTTCTTCGGGCGGCGCGCAGTGACGCAGCAGCTGAGAGCATCCCAGCAATTGCTGGCCGATACTGTGCTCGAGTCCTTCGCAGGCTGCCTGGTGGGGGTGCTGTATCCTCACCTGGCGTTCACTGACCTCGCGGGCTTCATGTCCTTCATGTAAGAGAGCATCAGGGGCCAATCAATATTACTCTTTATATCTCTCCACCACACTTACTCGCTCCTTGGTCGTCAGTCTCCCACGCTTATTAAGACGCGATGTTGCTCATGGTCACCACTCATTCAATTGTTGAACCTCTACATGTGAATAGGTGCTTAGCTCTGGGCCTAACCATCAGCATCGCGAGCTTGCGAGTGTTTGGGAATGAGCGAGTGGTGTTTTGGCGGGAAGCAGCCCCCGGGTGAGTGAAAATCACGTCTTTGTACGATTGCAACTGCGCTCCCCTTATGCAACAACACCACCTTGAAGAGAAGAAGGACAAAGGAGAAGCAAATAGAACAGTATAAAGACAGGAGCCTCCAGTTGACAATTAGGTCGAATATTCACTCCATGTGAACCTAACTTCTTTCTCACGGCCTTTTCATGCACTCCGTGTATCAATGCAAGGTCGGGAATGCGTTTGGACAAATTCGCGTATTTCATGGCGAAAAACTTGGTGGAGCTTCCTAGACTGGTTGTGCTCTGTTTCTTCTTTACCATGGCGTTTTACCCCATTGTGACCCCTAACGTAGAGTGGGCCTATGTCTGGGGTTACTGCTGTGCGGCGGCGTTTGCCTGCAGTGGGCTAGCGTACTGTGCCTCCATTGCTCTCAGCCCGTTGAAGGTGAGGGATACACGAATGAATATTGCTCACTCAATCATGCGCCAAGAGAAGGATGTATAAAAGAAGAGCTCACATGAAATCTGTTGCGTTTGATGGCATCGGTGTTTATTTTTTGCACATTATATCTTTCGCTTATCAGTAATCCATCTCAAACTCCAATTCCTTTCGTTATATTCTACTTTCACTTTCGTCTTTTCTTCTTCTCATCTTCTCATCTTTACTTCCTCCTCTCTTTCTTCTCTTTTTCAACATTTTTCAGGCCCAGCTCTTAGTAGTAATCTACGTGCTGGTGGCGATCATGTTCAGCGGTTTAGCAACCCGCTTGGACCAGCTCGAGAACAACCCGTTGTTCGTGGTGGTGAGCTACTTGAGTTTCGCGCGGTGGCAGGCAGAACTGGTCTACTTGCAGACCGTGTGGTCCCTCACCTTAGCTTGGCGCATGCCCCCGCCGTTCTACGCGAAAGCCAGCAAGTACTCGGCGCTGGCGGGGCTCATCGGGTTGAGGTATGAAAGGACAAGAGAAAGTTGGAGAAAAAAATTATAGAAAAATACTTCGAAGCACTAAAGTGACAAAAAAGTGCTGAAATCAATGAGCTGTGCATCTCGTTCCTTCTCTTGTGTGCCTTTGTCTGAGCTATGAAGAACACGCTAAAGCAACAGGAAGATGGCACAGTTCCGTGCAATGGTTACACAGCAAAATTTCTACTCACTTTATGTTCCTTCCTTCAACTTACTCTTTTCGTGCACTCATTTTTTGGCAACTCTTGCATGTGGCACATCTGTTTCATTACCTCAGATACACGCCGCTGGATGTGGTTTTCTCACTCAACGTGTCGATGCTGATTTTGCTGGGCGTTACCTTTCGCGTCCTCGCGTTCGTGTCTCTCGTGGCGTTCAACCGAGACAAGCGCGGGCTCCCCACTTTGGCCCAAATGAGTTTGTATTGGATCGTGAACCCTCTAGACGACTGGGCGAGAGCGCGAGGCGAGCAACAGGAGCTGCGAAGCCGCCGGGCGCGCATTCAGAGTCGAAACGCTTCGAGCGCAGTGGGGCCTCGCAGCCGTGCGAGCACAGGAGGCGACAGCAGTCACGAAGATAGTGGAAGGAGAAGCGGCAGCCACAGTGGCGAAGGGGATTTACTGGTCGCAGGCATCAGTGCCCACAACAGCAGTGACGACCTTCTGAGGGTAAACGGGCACAACAATGCCAGGAGCCAACAAAAAGACAGTGGATACGCAGCGCCTGCTTCTAGTGGCTATGATATTTACCCCGAACTCGATTACCAGGCCGCGTCGGAAGAACTTTGAGGTCAAGGAAAGCTAAATAGGCCACTGCTTTTGGCCTGATACCCGCAGCTCGTGCTTCTTGTGCGCAGCGCTTCATGTGACCTGCTTTTGTCTTTTTAACAAGTAATCAGGAGTACAGAGGCACAAAAATGAATGTGCTCATTTAGGTTCATATTTAATTGGAGTCATAAGAGCTGGAGCACGGCGCTCGTTATTGGCTAGGCATATGGGAATCGAACTCGAACTCGAACTAATACTAATACAAACCCAAATGACACAGAAACCAGTGCTGCGGGCATCAAAATCAGCGCATTTCAATACAAATGGATATCGGTTATAATAGAACACCGCATGGTGCTGTGTGTGAAAATATTTAGTCTTCTAATTCCGGCCCTTCGGGGCCTGTCTCAAAATATTGAGACACCGGGAACCGCCAACTGGCAGCCCGGGGCGTTTCACGACAGGCCCCGAGGGGCCGGAATTAGTGGGCTGACAGGTCAAGACAAAAGGGGCGTTTTCGGCAATTATGCTGCACCAGCATGTGGCATATTTGTGATGATTCTGCCACCTGCTATCCCCTTCTTTTTTTATTTGAGCACGACTTTCGTTGGTTGTCTTAAGCAGCTCAAGTGCATTCTTTATGTGCCTCTGTGACTGCTGTGTACTTGTCTTTCTTTGTTTTTGGGAGAGTATTAACTAGACTAGACTAGACTTATCACTTATGGCGACCGACGACATTGCCTGTCGGTAAGTCGGTGAACACTTCGATTACGAACACCACAGCTAGACATCGATAGCAGTACAGAAGTAACTCCTAACAGTAAATTCCCCTCCTCCCGATTTTTCCGATTTATAATGAACAAGAAGCAAGAAGTCGCACTCCCTATCGTTCGTAAACCTACGTCGATTGAGAAGGTATCGACGTAGGTTTACGAACGATAGGGAGTGAAGAAGTCGTTCTCAATAATGGTAACTTCGCTATAGCAGCGTTGTTGATTTTGGTTCCACAGTATGATAATTCTAGGATTACGTCAAAATAAGGAGTGAGGAACAGTACGTTGTCAATAGATTATTTGATTTGAGAATATTTAAAATTCTAGTTTGATTAGTGGCCGTCAAGCGGGTGCCTTCATTTACTAAGCCATGAATAGGCACATCACAACATTTGCTCTTGTTGCTGTTGCAGCGACAGCGACTCTAGGTATGCCATGGCTCAAGCTTGAATTGAATTTACCGAAGCCCGGAAGCCAATTTAGATTATCTAGTGCTGTAGAACTAGACATTCAACTGCTCCAGGGTGGGCTTTCCGATGAAGTTCGGTCCCACCTACTGGAATACCAAGTGTGCTATACGGGTGGTGCACGAGTTATCTGCACTTTGCTCGGCGGTGATGCAAACAATGTAAGTCAAAGTCTATGACTTAATCGCTGACACTTTATATGTGATTCGCATGACAAATAAACGACCGTTCAATGAACCTCATTGTCAATTTCTTTTATAAACACTCGGCATGTTTTGATCAGTCATGTACAAAAGATATCCACTACCTGCAAATGAAATACGCAATACTGTAAATTGCGCACCATGTTGATCAATCCATAACTTTTCGCAGGCATACGATATTGACCTCGTGGAAAGAGAAAATATCCATGAAGAAATTACGGCCAACACGCAAGTGCCATATTGGCACATTCGGGCCGCAAGCTCAAAATTGGAATTCGTGGAGTTGCGAGTTATGGGCCCGGCTCCTTCCTGGACGGCGACAGAGAGTTCGAATTCGGTTCCTAATACCAAATAGAACCTCATAACCAGCCATAACCAGCCATAACCAGCGGCTCAATCCATAGCATCATGCTCGACGGCGGCGGCAGTTTCTAGGCAGAAGCACACAAGACACAGAGACAGAAGCACACAGAACACAGAGACAGAAGCACGGGTTAATGTTAGGAGTTCAATTGAGGACAGAAACAAATTCATAGCATGATATCGAAGGCGTTCGAGAAGTATAGAAGCCGTGTGAGAAGTATTGAGAGAAGCACAACAATCACAGCAAGCCGGCACCCTTCCGAAGGAAGAAGAAACCTTCACGGCAATTTCACATAGTAGCCAAGAGGGCAGAAATAAATTCATCATCATATGTTCGTAAGGCTAAAGGTTGACGTATGGTTCATCTTCTTATAAAGTAAAGGCCCATACGTCAACCTCGGCGAAACGGCACACGCTTCCAACGGCGACGGCTTCAAATCTAGACCGAAGCATTACGAAAGAGAAACGAAAACAATAAGCACGGCGTCAGGCGGTTGCTTGATAAATAATAGAAGCACCATGAAAGCATTCCGACAATGTCTACTTTAGGCTAGGGCAAGCGTGGAAGGCTACGAAGGTTAGAAGCAAACATATGATACCCCCATTGTTCTGAAAAATCACACCACCAACTCAACGATTTTTTTCATGGTATCGAACCCCACTTCGGGCAGTATTTCAGTTCCGTGTATATCTCGACACACCACCTCGCCGACGGTGTCTAGAGTATATGCGGTCTTGGATTACACCGGCGGCGATATACCTCGGGTGGCTCCCGAGTAATATCTCCTCATGTCGGGCTCACTCCTTCCTAGGAAAAAAAACGAAAAAAAAACGAGATTTTCCCACCACCACCCAAGGGGGGTTTTGTTTTTTTTCCTTTTGACACGAAAGCACAGTTAAAGACAACGGCAAACATCACTGAGAGATTATTCGCCTATACAACACCTAAGAAGAACATATGAGCAGAAATAAATTCTTCGTTGTATGTATAGAGTGAAAGGTTGCCCTATGGTTCATTTTGGTATTATTCTTATAATATAAAAGCCCATACGTCAACCTTTTCTTTTACAACCGAAAATAAAAATTACGATAATATATGAATGTCATCAGAAATAAATTCATCATATGTATGTATAGAG